>Ga0209181_10008495_pt1 | contig 13752 bp, 17 predicted proteins | sample MAT05_FD_187208 | JGI IMG/M metagenome (GOLD analysis project Ga0209181, IMG submission 187208) | Freshwater microbial communities from Lake Fryxell liftoff mats and glacier meltwater in Antarctica - MAT-05 (SPAdes) (version 2) | ecosystem: Environmental > Aquatic > Freshwater > Ice > Liftoff... | reverse complement strand
CATGGATGCAACCGGCTCTCGCTGCGGATGCACCGAACCCTTTGTCCGGCCTGGCGCGACCTGCAACCTGCCAACCTGAACTGGAGCCACCATGGAACCCGTCGTACATTCGAATCCCGCTTTTCCTGGCGGCAACATCAATGCCGGTGACGGCGCGGTCGGCAAGGCCGTCGCCGGTGCACACGGCGCCGTAAACGCCGCCGCCAAAGTCGCCGATGAAACGCTGCAAAAGGCAAAACCGGTGATCGACCGCGTTGCCGAAGGCGCGCATGAGGCCGTCACCAAAGTAGCCGGCGTCATCGAGCCGACGGCCGATTGGCTGAGCGCGCAACAGGAGAGTCTCAAGTTAACCCAGCAAAAGTTGCTAGACGACGCGCGCCAGCGTGTCACGGCAAGCCCGCTGAAGACGGTGCTGATCGGGCTCGCCGCTGGCATGCTGATCGGTCGTTTGCTGCGCTGAAGTAGCCGAACGGTTGGCGGGAGGTTCCTCGCCGTAAGCGTTCCCAATTCTTGACCGGAGCGTTGCCAACCTTGAACTCGGCCACCAAGACGAGCCGCAGCCCGACGATAGCGAACGAAATCCCACACCTACCACGGGACCAAGCCCATCTGGCAGGAGAGGGGAGCGCCTCAGATGCAAGCTTGGCGCCGCTTTTGCAGCGACACTCGGAAGGGGAGCAGTCAGCCGGGCTGATCGTTCCCCGCCGTGCGTGTCGTGAGAGTTGCGGCCTTGCCATTGCAACCGGGCATTTTTCAGCGTGCCGGCGTGGCATGCCATGCACCATGACTGCGCCCGATGGCTGCCGCAGTGGTGCACCTTGTGATCGCGGCATGCAGGTCGCTCGGCATCCTCAACGGCGGATCTGAAAAAACATGGGCATCGGGTCCGACTGCAACGTCACCACTACGTCGATTGCTGCGTAGAACCAGGGTTTCAGAATGCCGACATCAGTTACGCGATACGCATTCGCAAACGGCGCGGCAGCGGCCGGGGCGGAGAGTTCGAGGACAGCGCACGCCAGTGGAGTGCAGTGTTGCAAGCCCGACTTGTCTACCCGGTGCGAGCGGCGCGCCGCCCTTGGGGGCATTCAATTCCTGCGGCGGCCGAACAAGGTTGCAGCTGGAGTGATCATGCTCGCTGCGCTGTGCCTGTCAGCGTGCGGTGACCTGGCGCGGCTTCCGGTGTCTGCCGGAACCGGGCCCGCGCCCACGCTCCCCAAGCCGCGCAGCACGTTGCTTCCCACCGTCAACATCGCGCCGGCGCAAGGCTGGCCCGTGGCCGGCGCGCCGATCGGTCCCGCCGACACACGGGTGCAGCGCTTCGCACAGGGCCTGGACCATCCCCGCTGGCTGCTCGTGCTGCCCAATGGCGACGTGCTGGTAGCGGAAACCAATGCCCCGGCGCGACCCGACGACGGCGGCGGCATCCGCGGCTGGATCATGGGTTTGGTGATGCAGCGCGCCGGCGCCGGCACGCCGAGTGCAAACCGCATCACGCTGCTGCGCGACACGCAAGGCACGGGCGTGGCCGACCAGCGCTTCGTGCTGCTCGAGGGATTGAATTCGCCTTTCGGCATGGCCTGGGTGAATGGCGCTCTATATGTGGCCAATACCGACGCCGTTCTGCGCTTTCCCTATGCGCCCGGCGAGACGCGAATCGCAGCGCCGGGCGTCAAGGTCGCCGACCTGCCGGCGGGGCCGATCAACCACCACTGGACCAAGAGCCTCCTGGCCAGCCCCGATGGCCGCCTTCTCTACATCACGGTCGGCTCCAACAGCAACGTGGGAGAGCGTGGCATGGCCGCCGAGGAGGGCCGCGCGGCTGTCCTGCAACTCGACCTTGCCAGCGGCACCCTGCGCCCGTTCGCCACGGGCTTGCGCAACCCCAACGGCATGGCCTGGGAGCCTGAAACGGGCCTGCTGTGGACTGCGGTTAACGAGCGTGACGAACTTGGCAGCGACCTCGTGCCCGACTACCTGACCGCCGTGCACGACGGCGCCTTCTACGGTTGGCCCTATAGCTGGTACGGCGAGCACGTCGACATCCGCGTGCAGCCGCCAAGGCCTGATCTGGTCGCGCGGGCACGCGTTCCCGACTACGCACTCGGACCGCACACGGCCTCGCTCGGCCTGGCCTGGTCAGGCGGTACAACTCTGCCCGGGGTTTACGCGCAAGGCATGTTCGTGGGCCAGCACGGATCCTGGAACCGACGGCCACACAGCGGTTACAAGGTGGTGTTCGTGCCTTTCGTGAATGGCAGCCCGTCCGCGCTGCCGCTGGATGTGCTGACGGGCTTTCTCAGCTCCGAGGGCCGTGCCCTTGGACGCCCGGTCGGCGTCGCCCTGGACGGACGTGGCGCTTTGCTGGTGGCCGACGACGTCGGCAACATCATCTGGCGCCTGAGTGCATTGCGCTGAAGTCGCCGGAGGCTACGGCGGCTTGATTCAGGTTCAGCCTGTGGCGGTGTGCCGACTTGGCGCAAAACCGCCGGATTCGGGGCAGACGCATGATCCCGGGCGCCGGCAACGCAGCGCCGCATCGCACACCGCGCCACGCCGATGACCGCCTCGGGTAACCAGTGAGTTGGTGCATAATTAGTGCGCACATAATACGTGGAGCCACAATGAATATCACCTTGTCCGTAGATGAAAGAATTGCCGAGGAAGCGCGCAAGGCGGCAGGTGCGATGGGCAAAAGCTTGAACCAGGCCGTACGCGACTATCTTGAGCAACTTGCCCGGGGGCCGCAGCTTGCGGCCGAGTTGCAGGCTTTCGAGACCTCCACCTTAAACACACCGGGGCGCCTTCAGGGCTGGAAGTTTGACCGGGCAGACGCCAATCGCCGTGCGTAGCCTGTTCGACATCAACCTTTTGGTCTAAGCGGATTCGGCTGACGAGCCCGGCAAACAAAGACGTGCCATTGACCTTGTAAAGCAGCATCGCACAGCGGGGACTGCGGTGTTGTCGACGCAGGTCCTGCAGGAATTCGTCAACGTCGCCCTGCGAAAACTTCGGCTACCGCCCGCGTTGATCCGTGATCGCCTGGCTTTCTACAGTCGCTTCGAGATGGTGCCTGCAAGTCCGGATTTGGTGGCCGGCGCGCTGGATTTGCATGTGCTGCACGGGATATCGATTTATGACGCATTGATTCTTCAGGCAGCCATCGTCAGCGGCTGCCAGCAATTGCTGAGCGAAGACATGCAGCATGGTGCGATCTCCGGCGGCGTGCGCATCGTCAACCCGTTTCTTGATGGCGCTGCACAGCCCGAGTAACGCGCAATCCGGGGTTTGCCAGGCTTCCGTGGGGACGCAAAAAATGCATAGGTCCGCGCGAGTTGGCGGGCCCGTCCGCCATGGCCAATTCTGTTGCCCGCAGAGAGTTGTCGGGATTCCAGCGAGATTTTCGGCAAATCCGAGAGGAAAACCGCTTCGCTGTTGCCCCCGCTCGATACGCAGCAAAGGCTTGCCGAAGCGCTTGACAATAAAGTGCAAGTGATACGCCGCGTGCGATTCTCAAAGCCTGCGCTGCTACGCAAAAGGCGCGCGATCCACCCGTAGCGCGACGCCCCGGCTGCGGTTCGTGAGTTCATGCGGATTCGCAGGCGCTTTCGTGCGCCAGCGTACCGACGCGCTCACGTGGCCTGCCTAATCTGCCGGCTGGCATGGCGAGTAGGCGATCAATTACCTCAGGACGGCAATCGTGAGGGCCAGTTGGCAGGCCACGCGGTTTGTCCGCCACGATGCGCGCCCGGTGCGCCGGGCAAAGGTCTACCGCACGGTGGTTTTCCGCATCCACAGCTACACAAAACGCCGGCTGCCGGGCATAAGCATTTTGAGGGATTCAATATGTAGCGGCACCGTATTGAGGTGGCGGTAGCCATCCATGGCATGCCCCGACCCCACTTCCAGGATCGAGGCCGAGCTTGCAACCATGCCGCTTTGTTCAGCGGCTTCGATTCAAATCGCCGCACCATCGAAAGGAATTCAAATGAAAAGTTTAAACATCGCAAACGCCGCAGTCAGTGAAGCGGGCCTGTCCGACATCAAGAAACTGCGCGCACTGGCACGCCAGAACATCGATGCCGGCGCCGTCACAACCGGTTACTCCGCCGACCGCATCACCGTGATTCGCCTGCTCAACGAGGCGCTTGCCACCGAACTGGTGTGCGTGCTGCGCTACAAGCGCCATTACTTCATGGCCAAGGGCATCCACTCCGATCCGGTCAAGGCCGAGTTTCTGGCCCACGCCGGGGAGGAAATGGCGCATGCGGATCGCCTCGCCAAACGCATCGTGGAACTCGGTGGCGAGCCGAACTTCTCGCCTGACGGTCTGAGCGCGCGCAGCCATGCCGAGTACGTGGCCGGCGATACGCTCGGCTCGATGATCAAGGAAGACCTGATCGCCGAAAGAATCGCTATCGAAAGCTATCGCGAAATGATCGCGTATCTGGGCGGCGACGATCCGACCACCCAGCAGATGCTCAAGTCGATTCTCGCCGTTGAAGAGGAGCATGCCGACGACCTGGCGTCGCTCTTGGACGGTGTCGCGGCGTGACATGGTTCAAACGTACCGGGCTTGCAGGCGCGCTGCAGCGTGATCCGCCACGCGTGCCGCACCAGGTGGCGGACACTCGCCGCCGCCCGCGTTGCTCACCGTAGCGAGGGTAGGCCTACATAAAATACCTCCAGCTCACTACCTCGCCCGGCATTGCGGTACTCGCCCTACGCTACGCTGCATGCGGCCGGATCGGCTTGATTCAGTTCAGGAGATGCAGTCATGCGGGCTTGCATGATGTGTGTGGAGACGGGCGCATGGCGTGGCTGCTTCATTCGCAACACGCGCATGCAATTGTCGTGCTCGGTCGGCAACAGCATTGGAGTTTCAACTTCAAGCATGGACCGAGGTACAGCTTGACGCACGCAATGTACCTCCCGAAATGAATCATCATCCGCCGTTTCTTGCGGTCATGCGCACTGACCGGCAGCCTTGTCGATTGTCGCTTGCCGGAGCTGCCGGCCTGGCAATGCGCTCCAGGCAGGGCATACGAAGTAGAGCCGAGGCCCGCTCGGTGCGGCAGGTCGTAGAGGAACCGGGCCACGGGCGGTGTCCGCGCCCGGACAGACCGATCACGTGGCGGTGCGAAAAGTGAGCGGCGGAGCGCCCATTGCAGCCCGCGCAGCCGCGCCGGCCGGCGCGGTCAGCGCGGAGAGCGAGCAAATAGGCCAGAACATTTCCGCAGTGCACGAGTTTTACAGTCGCGAGGAGCGCAAGCGCAGCAACTCGCAGCGTCATGCCGAAAGCATCGGCGGCTTCGTCGGACGGTCCGCATTCCTGGTGGTGACTCTATTGTTCGTCGCGCTCTGGATAGGTGCCAACCTGGCATTGCCCACATGGGACTTTCCGCCGTTCGACGCCGCACCATTCCACTTTCTGCAAGGCATCGTTGCGCTCGCCGCGCTGTTGACTACCACCGTCGTTCTGATCAAGCAGAATCGCGTGGACAAGCTGAGCGAACAACGCTCGCATCTCGACCTCAAGGTAGCCCTGCTTATCGAGCAAAAGACGGCCAAGCTGATCGACTTGGTCGAGGAGCTGCGGCGCGATCTGCCCAATGTGAAGGACCGGCACGATTCGGGTGCGGTAGTCCTGCAGCAGGCGATGAGCCCGGAGGAGGTGCTGGCAGCGTTGGACGAGAAGGTCACCGCGCCCGATGGAACAACCACAACTTGAGTCCTTGGTCCTTGCGACTCACCAGTTTTTCGGGGGGTTTTTCGCTGTGTGGTTCATCGTCGTCACCTTGGGGAAATCGATCATGGCGGCCTTGACCACGGCGCACGCCGGCGGCATGGTTTGCGGGTCATTTCCCGGGGACGCGGCGTCGACTCAATAGTGCAAAACCTTGCAGCGTTACGCCTTGGCGGAATAGTGCGCAGCCTTACTTGACACGTGTTGTTTGAGCCGCCAGCGGGGAGCGTGGTGGCGCTGTGGCGTTGCGCTGGCGGCTGACAAGCTTGCCATTGCCGGCATCAACGTGCACCACACGAATGCTGTCTGCGGTGCGAATGTTGAAGGTGTAAACCAGGCAGGCGTGTTTGATCGCCAGGTCGCCAGGCGGGATGATTTCGGCAGGTCCCTTGACGTTTGCCAGTGCTGCCTTTGCGGCATCGGCATATGACGTATTCGCGCGCGCCATCAGTCCCGATACCGTGGAATCCGGGTCGGTGCGAATGCTGCATACCCATGGCTCGTCGTACGCAGCGCCCGACAGCAGCAGCATCAATGCAAGACTGAGTTCGGTCATGCAGATTCGGCGGGGAAACCGCTTTCATGGGAATCATCGCAATCTAGCTGCATGTTGCACCACGATCGGTTCGCCGCCGCACATAAGGTGCCATCGCTGACCAGTTCGTTGCGGTGCTTGCGCTGGTCGCGCATTTGCATGGCCTGCCGGCACAGGCGCGGCGTCTTGGTGTCGCCGCACTAACGAGAATCGCAGCATTCATGACAAAAACATGCCCATGGCGAGGCTGTCATATTTTTGGTGGCGATCAATGGGCGAGTTTTGCGAGAGCTACCAACGCACCGTTCTCGACCGCCGCGCTGTCCATCACCAGCACCCGCAAGCGACGCATCAACCACGGCATCAAGTCGAGTTCCGGCGCTTCCAGTGGCAGAAGGTCGAGGCCGGTCGCTACGCCAGATGGCAACGGGCTACCCGGCTGGCTTTGCAATGCCAAGGCTTTATGCAAGCTTGCGGCGGCATCAGCGAGGCAGGCTTGGGTCTTGACACGATCGAACTCAAAGCCGCGTTGCGCCAGCAGCAAGCGAACCATCGACAGGCCGGCCATCAGTTGGTGCGCGTGATCGAGGAAGGCTGACAGTTCGCGGATGGGCGCACGCACCGTGCGCGGTTCGGCCGCGCTGCGTTGCAGCGCCCCGGCCACCACACTGAGTGCATCGTAGGCCTGGCGTCGCGCCAGGCGCTGCGTCACGCTACCATTGTCATCGAGGTCGAGCGTACTGCGCGCGTAGCCTTGCAGGGCCAGCAGGGCGCCATTGATCGCTGCGGGCAGGTGCTGTCGTTCCCATGCCGGCAGGACGTACGAAAAGCCCCAGGCCAAAAGCGCACCCAGAAATGTGTCGGCCAGGCGCTCGCCGATTGCGAAGCCCGCATCCGGGGCCACCAGATGCGCCTGCAGCAAGGCCATCACGGAGGCGGCGGCAGCGGTGATCATGTAGTGTCGCAGCGCGAATCCGTGTGCCAGGCCGATGGCGATCACGAATGCCACCGACCAGGCGATCGGTATCGGCAAGCAGGCCAACAGCAACACAATCAGGCAGCCGAGCACGGAGCCGGCGACGCGCGCATCGCGACGTGCCAGGGTCTCGTCGAGACTGCCGCGCAACACCACCGCCACGCTCAGCACCAGCCACTGCGGGTGCGAGGCCCAGGGAAGTGCGAGGCCGATGCCGTAGGCCGTTCCCAGGGCCAGCGCGGTGCGCGCGGCCAGCCGCAGCACGGTTGAACGCGATGAAAGATGCGGGCCGAGCGCCGCCAGCGGCCAGCCGTCCGGGCTGACGAATTCCTGCAATTGCCGCCGTGACAAAGGCAGCGCTTCGGCGCCGCCACGCAGCAAGGCGAGGATGCGTAGGACGTCGGCGCCCAAGTGGCGCAACCGATCGTCGAGTGCCGCCAACAGGCGTGCGCGCGGGTCGCCCGCCGCCAGACGGCCCGGCGCGAGCATTGTCGTGAGCGGGCGCGCCGCTCGCGTTGCCGGGTGCGCGGCGTTGCTACCGCCAAGCAGGGCCTGCGCGCCATCCAGAGCGCGGGCAAAGCGGCGCAGTTGCAGCGCCAGCAGCCGGCGCAGGCGCAGCGCAGCGCTGTCTGTACCCAGCAGGTCGAGGTCGAGGCGGCTGGTCAACAAAACATCACGCAAATCGATGGCATGCAGCAGGGCCGCCGTCTCGCGACGGGCAAGCGGCGTATCCGCAGCATCGAACAACAGGTCGCGCGCTGCCTGCAACTGCAGGGCCAGCGCAGCTTCGTCCCTGACCCAGGTCTTCAATTGCATTGGTGTCGCGTTTTTTCCCGGGCCCGTCGCGACGATCGCCGCGCGCGAGCGCAACAGTCGACTGCTGCAGTCGAGCACGGTGGCCAGCGCCAGCCTGCGGTAGCGTGGCTGCAGCAGGGCTGTCAGCGCCAGCGACCACGGCAAATAGGCCAGCACCCCCAGCAGGTGCCAGCCGGCCAGAGGCAGCGCTGCCTGTGCGGGCGGCAAGCCCATGGTGAACACAATCCCCAGGATTGCGGCGAACGATACCGATCCGGCACGCGGCCCCCATGCCATCGCCAGTGTGGCAACGAAGGTGATCACCACAATCCCGCCGCCCAGTGCCAGGGGAAAGGGCTTGAGAAGCGCGATGATGAAGGCAGTGGTGCAACCGGCGGCGGCTGCGGCAAGAAGGCGTCGCCAAGTGCGTCCAGGCGTGCCCGGTAGATCGGCCAGGCTGGCGTAGATCGCGCCGCTCAAGGCCAGTTGTGCAAAGTGCGCGCCGATCAGAGCGGTGAAGATCCATTGCAGCAAGCCGATGCCGAGCGCCACGGTGATGCCGTTGACAACATGCGCGGGCAGGCGCAGCGACCAGGGATGCGCGATAAGCCGGTGCATGCGATGACTTATGGGGTATGGTGCTGGCAGCGTCGGTGCGCCGCCGAACCGACCTCGCGGCGCAGCCCATGGCTTACTAGCCTGCATGCCGCAGGCTGCGCGCCTTGCGCCGCGCGGAGTAGCGCGCGGGGTTGCCGCCGCGACCTTGCGTAGTCGCGCGGGATGCGGCGCTATGCGCGGTAGCGCACTGACTGCCGGAGCTTACCTGACCAAGCTGTGCTCCGGCTCGACCCCTTGATCCGGAAGCCGTGGAAAGCCACATGAAGACCTTGACGGTTTTGAACTCGCAGCGTGCCACCGGCTGCGCTGAGCCAGGCGCCCGGCTGCAACTGCACGAATTTTCCGAGCCCTGCGATTTTCGCAGGGATGCAGGCGCCGCACTCACGCTGGCGGCGCAATTTCACGCCTGCCGGACCTGCCCTCCGTGCATACCGATAACGCCCGTCAAGTCCTTGCCGTACAGCGCTTCAAGCAGGACTGCAGTGCGCGGGCAGCACTGGCCGGCACGCGGGCATTCGATGCGGTTGCTGCGCACGACTGCGACGCCGTGTTCCATGCCGCTGGCCTTGAGGCCGGCTGAGCGTGGCGCGCCGGGCATCGAAGCGTGAACCACGGTGCAGTCCCTTTTTGCAGGTTTTACTGCTGAACAACCAGGGTTCTTGCCATGACCATAAGCAGCACTGTCAACCGCCGGATCGTCCTGCGTTCCCGTCCGGTCGGCGCGCCGACCGCGGCCAATTTTTCGCTCGAGGAGGTCGCCGTCGCGGCTCCCGAGTCTGGCCAGGTCCTGTTGCGCACGCTCTATCTTTCACTCGATCCATACATGCGCGGCCGCATGAGCGATACAACGTCTTACGCCCCGCCAATAGCGCTCGGCAGCGTGATGGTGGGCGCCACGGTATCACGCGTCGAAGCCAGCGCACACGCCGGTTTCGCCGTCGGCGAGCTGGTGCTTGGCTACAGCGGTTGGCAGCACTACGCGCTATCCGACGGCACAGGCCTGACCAAACTCGACGCCGGCATGACGCACCCGTCGCGCGCACTGGGTGCGCTGGGCATGCCGGCTTTCACCGCCTACATGGGCCTGCTCGACATCGGCATGCCCAAAGCCGGTGAAACCGTGGTGGTGGCTGCGGCAAGCGGTGCGGTGGGCGCGGTGGTGGGCCAGATCGCGCGGCTTGAAGGATGCCGCGTGGTCGGAATCGCCGGTGGTGACGACAAATGCCGCTTCGTGACCAGCGAACTGGGATTCGACGCCTGCATTGACCGGCGCACAGCTGATCTGCCGGCGCGTTTGGCGGCAGCCTGCCCGCAGGGCATCGATGTTTATTTCGAGAACGTCGGCGGCGCTGTATTCGATGCGGTGCTGCCGCTGTTGAACATCGGCGCGCGGGTCCCTTTGTGCGGCCTGATCGCGCACTACAACGATGTCGGCCCGGTCACGGGGCCCGACCGCCTGAACCTTTTGACGAGCACTCTCCTGGCCAAGCGAATCAAGATGCAAGGTTTCATGATTTTCGACGACTACGGCGCGCGCTTCGGCGAATTTCAGGCGGCGATGAGCGCCTGGCTCGACGCCGGCAAGATCAAGTTCCGCGAGCAAGTGGTCGACGGCCTCGAGTATGCGCCAATGGCTTTCATCGGCATGCTGCAGGGCGAGAACTTCGGCAAGCTGGTCATTCGGGTGCCGAACGACCAGCCATCGCGTTCACCACACTGAATGCGCACGCAACGAGCACTGGCCCGGGCAAGCACGGTGGCAGCGCCGGTCCGGGCCGCAGGTAACCAGCCCTGACAGGTTCGCATGCAGGGTCCCGACCACACGCCGTCGGCATCTTCGGAAAACCGGGTGCTGTTGCTTCTGCTCATGGTCAGCGTAGCCCTGGGCTGGATCTTGCTGCCGTTCTACGGCACCATCATGTGGGGCGCGATCATCGCCTTGTTGTTTGCGCCCTTGAATCGTCGGCTGCTGCCATGGCTAGGTGGCCGCCGCCGCAGCGCGGCGCTGCTCACACTTCTGATCGTGCTGATCATTGTGATCCTGCCTTTGGTACTGGTGACCGCTGCACTGGCACGCGAAGCGGCACTGGTGTATCAGCGCCTGGAGTCGGGCGAGATGCAGGTGGGGCAGTATTTCCATGACGTGTTCGACGCGTTGCCGCCCTGGATCAACGCGCTCTTGGATCGCTTCGGGCTGGCGGAGTTCGATACCCTGCGGCGCCGGCTGGCAGCGGCGCTGTCACAGGCCAGCCAGTTGATCGCAGCGCAGGCGCTGGCGATCGGCCAGAATACGTTCGAGTTCATCGTCGGCCTTTTCATCACCATGTACCTGGCGTTCTTCCTGATCCTCGATGGCGAAACGGTGGCGCGCGCGGTGCGGCGTGCGATTCCGCTGGCGCACGCGCAACAGCAGGACCTGGTCAGCAAGTTCACCACCGTGATCCGTGCAACAGTGAAGGGCAACCTGCTGGTGGCGGCGATCCAGGGCGCGCTGGGGGGCCTGGCTTTCTGGTTCCTCGATGTCAACGGTGCCTTGCTGTGGGCAGTGCTGATGGCTTTTCTGTCGCTGGTGCCGGCGGTCGGCGCCGGACTGGTATGGCTGCCGTTGGCCCTGTATTTCCTTGTCACCGGTGCACTCTGGCAGGGCATCGCGCTTGGCGTCTGGGGCGTGCTCGTGATCGGGTTGGTTGACAACCTGCTGCGACCGATCCTGGTCGGAAAGGATACGCGCATGCCTGACTACGTGGTGATGATCACCACGCTGGGCGGCATGTCGGTGTTCGGCATCAATGGCTTTGTGCTGGGACCGGTGATCGCGGCCATGTTCATCGCTGTATGGGAAATCCACATGGCCTACGTGCCACCGGGTACGCCGCGCTGAGACCGGCGGTGGGTCTTGACGATCGTAAGCAATGCAATGATCCGCATGAACCCCAAGGCATGCTCTTCGAGACTGGAGAGAACCCGCGAAAGTATTGCCGTCAGCCGCACAAGGGCGCAATCGCCCCTCTCGCACCGCCCCTATCTGCCTAAATCCTCGATGGCGTCCACAATCATCCGGGTGCCGATCGCAATCATCAGGATATCGCTGGCCACGCGCACATAGCGGGTTCCCGAAGGTGGGGTGCCAATCTGGACCACCAGGGATCGAGGTACTTCGTAATACACAACATCGCGTGGCAATGCGTAGCCAAGCGCCCATTTCCTTGCCTGGCCTGGGGGCATACAGCCATTGTTTTTCTTGGCCAGCCCCGGCGGACAGCGTCCGCGACTGCTTTGCGTCGCGTAATAGTCGCGCACATAGGCGCGCTGCTGCGCGTCAAAGTGGGTGCGCTTTTCGGACGAGGCGCCTTCCTTGTCGCGCCGCGATCTGCCACCGTGGTCTCGTTGCCCACTACCCTGGTCGGAATTCGCGTTCTTGCCGCCTTTGCCGGAGCCAGCCCAATCGGGCTTCTCGGCCAGCACCGGGCTTGCCGAAAATAGTCCGCCGAAAAGAAGCACCAATGCCAATTTCATTTTTAAGGTGACACGGCTCATAGGGATCTCCATTTCTGGCATGCGTGGTTGGATATTCAATCGATGTTCTCCCCGGTCATCCGACCAGGTCTGAGTTTGTCAAATTGTTGTTGGAGATACCATAAGCGACGGCAATTTGATGCGTATGACCGGATCGATGCTCATGAACGTCTGCAGCAAGACTGGCCCGTGCATGCCCCACCGGCGGCCCGCAATCAGCGGTGCGCTCCAGAGACAAACCCAGCTGCAAACCGATGCGCATCCGTAACCTCCTCGATGTAATGTTCCTCGCGAGTCTCGGGAATCAATGCACCCTTGAGCATTTTGGATGCAGCAGCAGCTTCTGCGGTAATGTGATACAGCGTTTCGACACGTTGACCGGTGTCGCCATTGATATAGGAATAGCGGTGCTTGACAAGTAATTTCATTGGGAGGTTCTCGCAGGTAAGTGTGTGCGTATGGAGGTTGAAAGGGGTGTTGATCCCCATGCACACCATTTAGCCGCAAGTTCCTTTCAAGGTCCGTGCGCCAAGACACATGTACAGCCTGGTTCATCGAACCGTTTCGCCAGGCCGTGACGCGAACAAGGTCGGCGATAGGTGAGCAGCGGCCGATTTACAATCGAAAACCGCCGGCACCGAAAAGGCCGATCAAGCCGATTGCGATCAGGTAGATCGCAACGATTGTGTTGAGCAAGCGCGGCACCACCAGAATGAGGATGCCTGCCAACAGGGCGATCAGGGGAGTGATTGCGAGATGCATGTTCATGGTGGCCGGCCTTTTCTGAAGGAAACAGTGAATCGGCGGGCAGGAAGCCGGGCCCGCTTTCGTTGCGTTGAGTTGATTCAAGACCGCCGTTGGCGCGTTGGCGGTTCAGGAACCTGATCAGTTAATACCTGGTGCAAGTGCCGCGCAATTACCGATAAATGAAATCGCGCCTTTTGGCCGGTGGCGGCGTTGCGAATCGCGGCGATGCCTACGGGTATCGCCGCAGTTTGCGCCTTGCCCTTGACCAAAATTCATCGATTTAATTTCGGACCGGCAATTACGCGGCACGCCACTAGCGCTTGTTCGAGAATGCCGCGAAAGCCAGTACGCAGGCGCCGCCGCCTACCAGGAGCCAACCCAGAATCGGCGGGATGGAAACCGTATGCGTGCGCTCGGCGGTCGCGGTGATCGGTCCGATCTTCAGCACGTTCTCGCGGGTGGTGTAGCTGTAATGGTCATAGCCCAATACTGCGGCGCCGATGGCGATAAGCACAGCGCCGGTGATGAAGAGCGATTTCATGTGTTGTGGTTCCTTGAATAAGAATGCATCGAGGGGCGATGTCGCCTGCTACCGCATAACCAATACCGCATCGCTCGCGTTTCTTCCGTACGGTGTCGTACACATGAGGTTTGTGCGGGGCGGATCGCTCAAGCGCGTAGCTTCAGGTCGACCCACAATCCTGATGCCGGATTGCTGATGCCAGGATTGCATTCTGCGAGTGCGCCAGGTGTGCCGCCTGCGCGACGAGCCGGGACCGGACACCCATGTCATGGCATGGCATGGCATGGGCTTTCATG
>Ga0209181_10008491_pt1 | contig 13754 bp, 12 predicted proteins | sample MAT05_FD_187208 | JGI IMG/M metagenome (GOLD analysis project Ga0209181, IMG submission 187208) | Freshwater microbial communities from Lake Fryxell liftoff mats and glacier meltwater in Antarctica - MAT-05 (SPAdes) (version 2) | ecosystem: Environmental > Aquatic > Freshwater > Ice > Liftoff... | reverse complement strand
TCTGCGAGGTCATTTTACAAACCCAAGACCTAACATTATTAACAGACGGAGAACGGCGATATGGCAAGATTTTATTGGCGATTTGTCATGAAATAACCCATACGGGAGAAGCAGGACGACCTGCGAAACGACTGCGAAAAGGAGTGCGGGTACGCTTAAAGAATAAAGGTTCGAGGAAATGTTAGTGTCACGAATGTTTCGCCATTAGTCAGAGAAAAGTTGATTGGGTAACAGTAGGAAGAAGCCCCCTCAGAGAGAAGGTTTCCATGACGATTGCCCAACGAGAACAACAAATCCATCGGGTTAAAGCGAGTAGTTTTCAACCCGAACTCGATGAAGCCCTCGAACAAGCCCTGCGAAGTGCCGTAGTTGAAGCCGTCAAGATGACACTGGAAGCAGCCCTCGAAGAAGAGGTCAAGGTAGAACTCGCCAAAATGACAGCAGAGCGACCTCGACGCTCAGGCTATTTCCAGCGGGGACTGGACACGCAGTCTGGACACCTCAAGGACTTGCGGGTGCCCAAATTGCGAGGACGCAACAAAGAGCGAGAGTGGCGAATTTTACAGCCCTATCAAAGAGGTTTAGGCAACCTAGTCAACTGGATGTGCTGTCTCTACGTGATGGGATTATCGTTGAGAGATTTGCAGGAGGCGTTATATTTTGGTGGTGGTCTAGACGTGTTGATACTGAGCTTTCTAAAATTGGCGATCGCTGCACTCTGCAATTTCCATCCACACGTCTAGACCACTACCAGATTTGAGCACATTGCTCCATTCTGACAAAGCGTCTAAAGCTGAACCTGTTAGAAAGGGGTTGTCGGGTTCAAACATGGCTATTCTCCGGTCTACTGAAGATAGCTTACATAATCTACAACTGTAATACTTAGAGATAAATAACACTTTCACTTTTCTCTCACGTTGCCCCTCGCGTCATAGGATAGAAGTGAAATCATTAATGATGCTGAACCAATGACCTCAAAGCCTTCTCAAAAGATCCCTTTAGGACGACTGGAAAAAGTTGACCTGCGTACCTGCTGGAATGAAGAGGATGCTGAGTTCACGCTTTGGCTAGCGCAGGCAGAGAATATCAAGCTGTTAGGAGATGCCATTGATAGGGAACTAGAAGTTGTCCCGCATAGCCAGTTTAATTTGGTGCCAACAGATATCCTCTGCCGAGACACTGAGAGCGATCGCTGGGTGCTGATCAAGAATCAGCTAGAGACGACGAACGCGACGCATTTAGGGCAGTTCTTGACCACTATGGCAAGTCTACAGGTGGCTACGGTTGTTTGGATCGCTGGCACATTTACCCCAGAGTATCAAGCGAGTCTCAACTGGCTCAACCAGATTACGCTTCCAGAATTCCTTTTTTTTGGACTAGAGATTGAGCTGTGGCGAATTGGTGAATTGGTGGCTCCCAGATTTAGCCTGGTTGTGCAGCCAACCGAAGGGATAGCAATAGCACCAGAAAAAGCTGAACCTCTAGAGGCATTACCCGAAGAATTACCCGAAGCAGTAGAGAGCCTAACTGAAGAACAAGAAGAAAATCTGGAGTTTTGGAGCGGGTTGTGTCAGCAGCTAGAGAGACGGGGCAGCATTGTCAAGCCTAGTGATCCTTCTATTGAGGGCGATATGAGCTTTGCCATTGGACGAGCGGGGTTTCGGCTGTATACCTGCATTGATCAGGAAGAAAACTGCCTCAGCGTTGGGCTTTTGCTCTCTGGAGAAGATGCGAAGGTTCACCTTTGCTTGCTAGAGGAAGAACGAGAAGCGATCGAAACTGAGATAGGGGTGCCATTAGAGTGGGATGATCCTAGAAATGACAAAAATAGCACTGATAAAAACTGCTATGCCTATTGCGTTTTAGCAGATGCTGATTTTGCCGATCGCGATCGGTGGACAGACTACCAGCAGTGGCTATATCTTTACCTTGAACAGTTTCATGAGGTATTTGCCGATCGAGTCAAACACCTTAACGCCAACGACTATTCTCCTCTGCCAGACTACAGCTTTAATCCCCTTAAACCGTCCGCCAGTTTACCCAGCTCATCTTCCCGTCGGCGAGATTCTTGAAACTCTACGCCTTGGCAAAGTTAGCGGGGTCTTGGTCACGCCGATGGTTAATAGGAATAGGGGAACCTTGCCCCTCACCCACGAGTGCCGCCGTTGATTCTAGAGCCTCTCGCAGGCGCTTAGCAGCATAGATGGACATATCGCGGGGAACACTAATGCGATCGCGCAAATATCGCAAAGCGCGATCGGCTCCCGGTGGTGGTGTGCAAGCCTCGCCTGTCATCAGGTTAGTCAAAGCACAGCGCAATGCCTGATCAACCAAGCTATCTTCAGCCGGGTTGACACGAATGATGTTGTGGTGATGCTTAATAACTCGATAAAGCGCTTCTCTGCGCGAAGTTTCAGGTTCAGGATAAGTTACATCGGGGAGTCCTGTCCACGGGCCCTGATCTACCCGTGCTTTATTGAGCAGCATCTGAGGTTGACCGTTTTCCCAACACCCTCCCATCTGAGGCGGCAAATCATGAGCATGGGTATGAAAATCGCTCTGAGTCCCTCGATAGGTAGAGCGACTTTCCATGGCTGCGAACCAGGCATTTAAACGAGGGTTTTCTTCCCTTAAGGAGTAGCCTTTGTAATAGTAAAGGCTAGCGTTCATTCGTTCGACATAGGGCGTAAAAATAACATCAGCAGTGCCAAATTCCTCTAAAAAGTAGGAGCCTGGCGTGCGATCTAAAGCCTCTTCCACCCTAGCCACTACACCCGTGAAGGAGCCATGGTTGCGCTGCTCTTCCCGATCGGAATTTGCTGGACGGCACAGCCAGGCACACCAGGCTCTAAACAGCAGGCGCTCTAACTGTCGGAGTGGACGCACGGCAGAATCTTCCATCCCTGCCCCCAAGTCACCGAAAGCCCGTTCCAAGGCAATTAAAATATCGTCGCTTTCGGTAGTAATGCGACCCTCTATCTCAATGGCGGGAAGCATACCTGAGGGCACCTTGCGTTTATACCAACTCTCTTTTTCCCCGTAGCAAAACATGGTCACTTTTTCAATGCGATAGGGAATCTGCTTTTCTTCTAGCCACAGCCAAATTTTCTGGCAGTAGGGGCACCAAGCATGGTAATCGCGGTATAGAGTTACCTGCACATCGGCTTCGGTCTGACCAAAAAGACGCAACCAGGATTGGGCGTTGGTAAGACCGTTAACCGGATCGGGTTGAAAGTCGGTGAGATCTTCTAGTTCTAGCCAGGTGAGAGGGTTAAGGGACATAGGTTAAGGATACTTAATGCTCTGCAATATTTGTTTGCCTTTATAGCTTTATCCTCAACTGTTTAAGCCATTGCGTCAACCGATCGCCCATGTCGTTAAATCTACACAAGTGCTCTCAGATTATTGCTTAAAGGGTTGTCTTCCGAACGTGAGAAAACCAGGGAAAAAGGTAGGAGGCACCTCGAAAAATTGTCTATTAGTATTACAGTTGTAGATATGTTTTCGGGGATCTGAAAGCCTTAGTCTGATGTCCCAATTTTTGAAATTTTTGGGATTCAGGATGCCAGGTTAGGGACACCGTTAGCAGATCCTAACCTGCTGATTGTGTTTGATGCCCAATCATCTCCTTGACAATGGAAAATCTACCTATCCGTTCCCCTGAGAGTTCCTACATTCGCACTGCTCGTCAAGGAAAACACAAAATTTTTATTGGCATGTCTCCGGGTGTGGGCAAAACCTACAAAATGCTGGAAGAAGGACATCGCCTCAAAAAAGAAGGGGTAGATGTTATTGTAGGATTATTAGAAACTCATAAACGACGGGAGACTGCCGACAAAGCGATCGGTTTGGAGATTATTCCTCGTAAAGAAGTGCCCTGGTCGGGTGTGACCCTCACAGAAATGGATACCGATACCATTATTGCGCGTCAGCCTCAGCTTGCTTTAATTGAAGAATTAGGACGAGAAATTGCAGTATCTTAGAACACAGGGCGATCGCCCCATCGGTAAATTGCTACAATGTCAATTCAGATTATAAAAGTCAGTAGTCTATGACATTCAGCACGGGTACTTCCGCCCAGCTTGGCGAATTGACCCAGTACGCCCGGGAACTTGTCCGTACCCCAGGGACAATTCAACCCCATGGCGTTCTGTTTGTTCTTCAAGAACCTCAGTTAACTATTCTTCAAGTTAGCCAAAATATTTTTGAATTAATTGGACGGCATCCTCAAGAATTATTAAATCAATCCTTAGAAACGGTTCTTGATGCTCAGCAATTAGATATGCTTCAAAACTGTCTTTTAAAAGACTTTGAAGGCATTAATTCGCTCAAAATATCGATCAAAAATAAAGAGCAGCTCCTTTCATTTGATGGAATTATTCACCGTCAGGATGGGGTATTACTGCTAGAGCTGGAGCCAAACCAGGTTCAACAAAGTAGCAACTTCTTCAGTTTTTATCACCAAACTAAAAGTTCTATTGACCAGATGCAAAAAGCTTCTACGCTCCAGCAAATGAGTCAAATTGTCACCGAAGAAGTTCGTAAAGTAACTGGGTTCGATCGCGTCATGATCTACCGATTTGATGCTCAAGGTGCAGGCGTTGTGACGGCTGAGGACAAGGAAGATAGGCTGAATACCTTGTTGGGCTTAAATTACCCAGCTTTTGATATTCCCATGGAAGCAAGAGAACTCTTGATCCTCAACTCTCTCCGATTTATTCCGGATGTTGATCAAGTGCCTACGCCTATGGTGCCGATCGATAATCCTATGACGCAGCGATCGCTAGATTTAGGCAAAGCAATTTTACGGAGCGCCTCATCTTGCCATCTTGAATATCTACAGAATATGGGAGTTAAGGCTTCCATGACAATTTCGTTAGTCCGCGATCGACAATTATGGGGCTTAATTGCCTGTCATCATTATTCATCGTCTAAACCTTTGCCCTACGAGGTTCGCACCATTTGCGAATTTTTGGGTCAAATCATGTCTTTAGAACTGGGCACTAAAGCCGATCATGAAGATCGGGAATACAGAATAAAATTACAATCTTTGCAGCCCGAGTTTGTTCAATCCCTGACTCAAGCCGATAACCTACTCACAGGTCTAGTTCAATCCTCTTCAAACTTATTGCAACTTGTGAGTGCTTCAGGGATTGCTATTTGTTGGGACGATGAAATCACCCTAATAGGTCAAACCCCGCAGCTAGAAAGCGTCCAGGCTTTGCTGACTTGGCTTGAACCGCAAATTTCTAATAACATTTTTCATACGAATGAGTTGCCAAAACTCTATCCCGCTGCGGCATCTTTTCAGACATCTGCGAGTGGAGTGTTGGCGTTAGCAATTTCCCAGGCGCGTAAAAACTATGTTCTATGGTTTCGCCCCGAAGTGACCCAAACCGTTAGATGGAGTGGCGATCCGCAGCAGAACTCCGACCCGAAAATCGGAGAAATGCGGCTATCTCCTCGAAAATCTTTTGAACTGTGGCAAGAAATTGTGAGAAACACGGCGCTCCCCTGGAAACCCTGTGAGCTTGAAGCAGTTGCCGATTTAAGAAGTGTCATTGTGGGAGTCGTACTGCGGCAAGCCGATGAATTAGCCCGGATTAATGTGGAGCTAGAGCGTACTAACAATGAGTTGGATGCCTTTGCTTACATTGCCTCCCACGATCTGAAAGAGCCATTGCGGGGAATTCACAACTATTCCAGTTTTTTGATCGAAGATTATGCCGATATCCTTAACGAAGAAGGTGTTGCTAAACTGCAAACCTTAATGCGCTTGACTCAGCGCATGGAAGACTTAATTAATTCTCTGCTGCACTTCTCCCGCTTAGGACGAATCGAGCTACTCCTGAGAAATACCGATCTGAATCAGATTATTAGTCAAGTCGAGTCGGTCGTAAAAATTAGCCAGCCCGATACTTCGATCGCCATTCACATTCCTCGCCCTTTGCCTGCTATCTATTGCGATCCTGTCCAGATTAATGAGCTATTTACCAACCTAATTAGCAATGCCATTAAATACAACGATCGCTCCGAAAAACAAATTGAGATCGGCTACTTAACCATGGCAGAACTGCCTGAGCAGAATCCAATTAGCAAAACATCCACCTCGGTGCTAGTGCTTTACGTTAAAGACAATGGTATTGGTATTCGAGCGAAACATCTAGATAGCGTTTTTCGTATCTTTAAACGCCTGCACGGACAATCCCATTATGGAGGTGGCACAGGTGTGGGGCTAACGATCGCCAAAAAGATTGTTGAGCGTCATGGGGGTAAAATTTGGGTAGAATCGATCTACGGGCAGGGTAGCACTTTTTACTTCACGTTAGCAGGTTAAAGCAAATTTATGTTTAGTCAGCAAGCTCAAACCCTCTTGGTCATTGAAGATAGTGACGAGGACTTTGCCGCCTTTGAACGTGTGATGCACAAGGCATCTTCGTTTCAGAAGATCTATCGGTGTACCAATGGCGATGATGCTCTCGATTTCCTACGTCAAACCGGAGACTATACCGACATTGCAAATGCTCCCCGCCCTGGCATGATTCTCCTTGATCTCAATTTACCCGGCACTGATGGGAGAGAGGTGTTAGAGGAAATAAAGCAGGACGCAACTTTAAAGGTGATTCCAGTCGTAGTCTTTACAACCTCTGATAATCCAAGAGATGTGGAGGGTTGTTATCAGTGTGGGGCGAACGGATATGTGGTTAAGCCCATCGATCTTAAAAAGCTGACCAAAACAGTTCAGGTCATCGTGGATTATTGGTTTGAAGCAAACACTCCACCTAGCCTAGCAGGAGACCGCAATGAACCGAACTCAACCGATTGTTTTAATCGTAGATGACAGTTCCGTCGATCGGGAGACCTATCGGCGGTATCTTCAGCAAAACACCGGAGACTACACTGTTTTAGAAGCAGAATTAGGGGTTGAAGGACTAGATCTGTGCCAACGCTGTCAGCCAGATGTTCTGTTGGTCGATTACGGTTTACCTGACCTAGATGGGATAGATTTTTTAACAGAATTACAAACGCAACCGAGTACGCCTCCAGTCATTATTCTTACCGGGCAGGGGAATGAAGCGATCGCCGTCCAAACGATGAAAGCTGGAGCGCAAGATTATTTAGTGAAAGGGCATCTGACGGCTGAAAAGCTGAGGATTGCAATCACCAGCGTCTTAGAAAAAGCCCAGTTGCGCGCCCAACTTCAGCGCAGTGAAGCCGATCGCCAACAAGCCGAAACTGCATTACGCCAAGCCAACAATGAGTTAGAAAGGCGAGTGGAAGAACGCACTGCTGAATTGATGATTATGAATCAAGACTTGCAAACAACTTTGCTAGAACAACAGCAAACAGAAGTATTTCTTAAAGAAAGTGAATCACGCTTCCGTTCCCTCAGTGAATCATCACCTATCGGTATCTTTCAAACTGATCCGGCTGGTCAGTACCTCTATACCAACACCTGTTGGCAGAAAATTGCAGGTTTAACCCTAGAGGAAAGTTTGGGCAATGGTTGGATTAATGCCATTCACCCCGAAGATCGGCAGCGGGTTCGCGCCGAGTGGGATAGAAGCGTTCAGGAAGAGCAAGAGTTTTTGCAAGAGTTTCGATTCCTAACGCCCCACGGAAGGGTGAGATGGGTGTGGGCACGCTCGGCAGCAATCTACTCGGCAACGGGTGAAATTGTGGGCTATGTGGGTACAGATGAAGATATTACCGATCGCCAGCAGGCTGAGAACGAGCTTAGGGAAAAGAACACTGCCTTGAGCAATGCCTTAGAAGGCATTTCCCGGTTAGATGTGCAAGGACACTATATTGCTGTCAACGAAGCCTACGCTCGTATCACTGGATATCAACCCCAAGAAATGATTGGCATGGATTGGTGTGACACGGTTTATCCTGCGGATCTAGAACGTTTGAAAGTCGCCTATCAGCACATGCTGAGTCAAGGCAAAGTGGAGGTAGAAGCTAGAGGCGTTCGTAAAGATGGTTCTCTGTTTTATAAGCAACTGTTCATGGTCACTGCCTACGACGATCAGAACCAACTGACCGGACATCATTGCTTCATGAAAGATGTTAGCGATCGCAAACAGTCAGAGCAGAAAATTTTAGAACAAGTTGAGCTGCTTAACGTGGTTTCTGATGCCATCTTTGTGCGCGATTGCTCAAACCACATTATTTTTTGGAACCACGGTGCAGAGCAGATCTACGGCTGGAAAGCAGCGGAGGTCATGGGTCAAAATGCCCGCGCTCTGCTCTGTCTAGAGTCTGAGGCAGCCTGGAATATTGCCTGGAATACTGTCTTAAAAACTGGTGAATGGCAAGGAGAATTGCCTAAGGTGACCAAGGCAGGAAAATCTGTTATCGTAACTAGTCGCTGGACTTTAGTCCGTGATGAAACTGGACAGCCGAAGTCGATCTTAACGGTAGACACTGACATCACCGAGAAAAAGCAACTAGAGCAGCAGTCTCTTCGCAATCAGCGCCTAGAGAGTGTCGGCACCCTGGCTAACGGGATTGCCCACGATCTCAATAATATTCTCACGCCAATTTTGGTCATTTCTCAGCTACTGCCGCTTAAGTTCCCTCACTTAGATGTGCACACGCAAGAACTCCTTAAAATGTTGGAAACTAGCACTAAACGAGGGGCGGCATTGGTCAACCAAGTATTGACGTTTACCCGTGGCGTTGAAGGTAAACTGGTGCCTTTGCAGGTCAATTATCTACTTTTAGAAACGCAAAAAATTGCTAAACAAACCTTCCCAAAATCCATTACGCTTCAGGTTGATTTTTCCCAAGACCTATGGCTAATTTCTGGTGATGCCACCCAAATTCATCAGGTGTTGATGAATCTTTGTGTAAATGCCAGAGATGCCATGCCCCAAGGTGGCACTCTAACGCTTTCAGCCACTAATCTTTGGCTCAAAGAAACCGATATTCAAAAGCCACTGGATGCTCCTGCCGGGGCGTACATTGCCCTGACGATTGCCGACACGGGTATCGGGATGCCTCCTGAAACTGTGGCGCGCATTTTTGACCCATTCTTTACGACTAAAGAAATTGGCAAAGGAACCGGGCTAGGACTTTCTACCACGATCGGGATTCTTAAAAGCCACAAGGGATTTATTAATGTTTCTAGTGAAGTAGGTAAGGGCACCGAATTCAAGGTGTTTTTACCTGCGATCGACACTACAGCCCTAGAGCCAGTCAAAGAGCAAACGTTTAGCCCAGTGGCTCAAAAACTGATTTTAGTAGTTGATGATGAAGCCTCGATTCGCAGCGTCACGCAAGCCACCTTAGAAGCCCATCATTACACCGTTTTTACAGCTAACGATGGCAAAGCAGCGATCGCTTCCTATGCGGAGCACAACGATAAAATTGACCTAATTTTACTAGATATGATGATGCCGTTGATGGATGGACAAGCCACGATTCGAGCCTTAAAGAGGATCAACCCTGAGGTCAAGATTATTGCAGTTAGTGGGCTCTCTTCTAACAAGGAATCAGCCCTTAAAGTTGGGGCAAAAAACTTTCTACAAAAACCCTACACCAGTCAAGATCTAGTGTTGATGATAGATGAACTGTGTAAATCTTCCTAGGATTCAGAAATCTTCTAACTAATCTGAGTGCAGGGTTCTTTTTCCATCAAGGGTCGTTCTAGCTCAAGATTTTATAGCGCGGCGATCGCCTCTTTCCTCATTTTCTTCATTGCTTTCAGCTCAATCTGTCTGGCTCGCTCTCGCGTGAAGCCAAACGATTCTCCAACCTCAGCCAAGGTACGCTGCTGTCCATCTTCTAATCCGTAGCGCAGCATAATCACCTCGCGCTCGCGCTCGTTCAAGCAGGTGAGATATTGCTGGCATTCTTCGCGGGCTACGCTCACCTCTACCTGCTGCATTTGCTGCATATCAGGAATCAGATCGCCCAAGCGCGTTTCTTGCTCTTGCCCCACCGTGGCATCTAAGGAGGCACATTGGCGCTGCTGAGCCATAAGAGTTCTTAGCTCGGCGGGGGTCATCTCTAGGGCAGTGGAAAGTTCTTCTCCATTGGGAGGGCGTCCCAGCTCTTCCGCTAACCTGCGAGTTGTCGTTTTAACCTTGCTCAACCGTTCTTGAATATGAATTGGTAGCCGAATCGTGCGGGTATCTGACTGCAAAGCGCGGGTCATACCCTGGCGAATCCACCAGTAGGCATAGGTCGAAAACTTGTAGCCCTTGGTGGGATCATACTTCAGGGCTGCTCGCTCTAGACCAATATTTCCTTCTTGAATCAGATCTAATAGGTCCAGTCCCCGATTCTGATATTTTTTAGATACGGTAACTACCAGACGCAAATTGGACTGAATCAAGCGATTCTTAGCGCGTTTGCCTTGACGAATAATTGCTTTTTCTTCAGCAGTAGGATTCTCCGCTGGCAGTAATAGCAGCATCGACTGAATCGCCCGAGCTAACTCTAGCTCTTCATTGCCATTGAGTAGCGGGGTTTTGCCAATGGCACATAAATAGTCGCGGATGGGGTCAACACTCATAATAATTCAGAATAAAAAACCAGGTCAATGCCTGGGCGTTGCACTTCAGGAGCCGATTTGGCTTAACTAGAATACCTCATTGCCGTCAAGCAATATGAGAAATATAGTTGCTCTACAAAATATTCTCAACCAGGTAGCGATTAAAAGTAGTCCTATCAACAGGTTATGGCAATATTATTACTTTATTATATTTTCGCTAGCGGGCTGACCCATAATACTATGACTCTAGCCTTTAAACTCAGGTTCTACAGTCTACCTCTTTGCAGGTCATCATGGTCAAACCCGCTCAAGCCGAAATAGGAGCTATACACTAGAGAAAATGTTTTGAGGACTTAATAAATGACGAGAACAACTGGAGCTAATGCTAAAGCATCTCCTCAGGCAATTCCTGAGGTTTCAGACTTAGAACCTGTAGATGCTGAAGACTTACCGCTACCCGCAGAGCCTCAGCTAGAATCTCAACCTGAGATCGTGGCTGAGACTTTAGACAAAGCGCAGCACGGGGATAATCTTCAGTCGGTAGATGATATTTTAAACTCACTCAAAGCCCTGCTTAGTGCGGTCGAAAAGCTGCAAAAAATTAGACAGGAAGTAGGGGATATTAAGCCACTATTAACGCGGATGTTAGATGGGGATCTGGTATCGGGTGAAGAACTGGAGCAGCTTAAGACAGGGGTCAGCGGCTTGTTACGTTTGGTGCGGGCTTATGGCGACCACCAGGCAGCGCTGGCAAAAGCTCAAACTGCCCGATCGCTCTTAGATGAAGTCCTTAAGGTTAATCCATCCCCTGTCAATGAGCAGTAGTTAAGAGCTGATCTCGGCGCTATTCGCTTCGTCAGTAAAAATGAAGCTAATCTTGCTAGAACGTCTGTTTTCTTGAGCGGTATCTCAGTAGATAGGCTGAATAAACGGGGGATCACGGTATCGGTTATGATGTGATGCTTGATCCAGGCTGCTCAACCCCTATATTTTTGCACCCCTGACTTAAAATTGTTCAGTGCTCCAGCGAGGCGATCGCGCTTGGATAAAGTTGTCGCAAATCTTTACCAAAGCAGGTGCCCTTATGGTGAATCGGATGATGAATCGCCGTTTTAAGCCCGAATCGGAGAACTTAGCTGGGTATGGGTTCATGGCACCAGCCCTGGTGGTACTGGGCACATTTACTGTGTTGCCAATTCTCTACGCCGTTTTTCTGTCATTGCAAAAAGTCCAGCTTTTAGGGGGGATCAAGTACGAGTTTGTCGGGCTGCGGAACTTTGCGCGCTTGCAGGAAGATGAGCGGGTCTGGATTGCACTGCGCAATACGGCTGAGTATGTGGCGATCGTGGTTCCGGCTCAAACCTTGCTGGCGCTGCTGCTGGCAGTGACGTTGAATGCAGGAATTAGGGGTAAGAGCGTCTGGCGAATTATTTACTTTTTACCTACGGTTACCTCTTCTACGGTTCTGACGCTGATTTTTATGTGGATTTACAACACCAATGGGCTATTGAATCGCTTTTTGGCGGCGATCGCACTTCCGACTTATAACTGGTTAGGCGATCCCGCTGTGGCGCTGAAGGGGATCATGCTGATGAATATTTGGTCAACTGCGCCATTCTTTATGGTGATTTATTTGGCGGCGTTACAAGATATTCCGCGATCGCTGTATGAAGCCGCAGAAATTGATGGGGCAAATTCCTGGGGTCGGTTCTGGTTTATTACGCTGCCTCTACTTAAACCCGTGACATTTTTTGTGATGGCAATGGGCGTCATTGGGACGTTTCAACTCTTTGATCAGTCTTACATTATTTCTAACGGGTCGGGAGGCCCTAACAACGCCACGCTGACCTTAGTGCTACTAATTTATCAGTATGTTTTTCGAGATTTGCAAATGGGCTATGCAGCGGCGATCGCTTTTTTGCTAGCAGCCCTAATTATTTTGATCACGCTGATTCAGAAGCGATTGCTGAGTGGCGATCGTTAAGAAGTTTCTTCTGCCTAGCTCAAAATGAAAAAATTAACTCGCTCATTCTGGATTGGCGTCTTATATATTCTGCTAATTGCCTATGCTGTCCTGACATTAATTCCATTTCTCTGGGCGCTGTCGGCTTCTTTTAAACCGCTCCCTGAAATTGTTGGCGGCGAAGTTAACTTTATTCCTCGCCATTTTACTTTAGAAAACTACCGTCAAATTTTTGTAGAAGAACCCCTGTTTCTACGGTGGCTATTTAATAGTGTAGCGATCGCTGTGAGCGTGACGCTGCTGAATCTCACGTTTAATTCTCTTGCCGGATATGCCTTAGCCCGACTGCAATTTCGCGGTAAGCGGTTTTGGTTTCTCCTAATTTTGGCGGTGCTGGCGGTTCCGGTACAGGTGACCCTCATTCCTACTTTTTTAATTTTAAAAGCCTTGGGTTGGCTCAATTCCTATCAAGGGATGATCGTGCCTGGAATGGTGAACGCTACCTTCATTTTTATGATGCGTCAGTTTTTTCTCAACTTTCCTCCAGAGTTAGAAGAGGCTGCGGCTTTGGATGGGCTGGGGCGATTTGGCATTTTTTGGTACATTGTTTTACCCCTGGCAAAACCCGCTTTAGCGGCGCAGACTATTCTTGTTTTTATGAGCAGTTGGAACAACTTTTTACTGCCCGTGGTCATTTTATTTGAACCTGAAATGTTTACTCTGCCGCTAGGACTCAACACATTTAAAGGAGAATACATCAGCTATTGGAATAACATCATGGCAGCTTCTATGATTTTTACGCTGCCTGTTCTACTGCTTTACGCATTTTTTAATCGATACTTTATTCAAGGTATTACCTTTACAGGGGGAAAAAGTTAAGAGAATATCTGAAAAGTTTTTACCAAGCACTTCAACCTTGAAGATCCCCCTAAATCCCCCTTACAGAAGGGAGACTTTGAAGTTCCGAAGCCCCCTTCTGTAAGGGGGTTGGGGGATCGAGGGTCAGAATCTCGTGATTCATTACTTTTCAGACATCCTCTAATGGCGATCGCGCCCCTCAAAGTGCCGCTTTAATCTGTTGGTTAGCGCTTTCCTGTGCCCGAATGATGGCATTAGGAAGGGATTGTTGCCCTAGTAAAGCACTAAGATATTGGTTGTTAAAGTTGTTGGTAATGGCAGTGGGGAACTGACCGACTTGCCAGGGGGTCGCATAGCTGACTCCAGCCAGCAGCGGCGCACGCAGGCGATCGCCTTCATTACCCAAGCTTTGGGCATTTAGTTTTTGGGCAA
>Ga0209181_10008489_pt1 | contig 13756 bp, 9 predicted proteins | sample MAT05_FD_187208 | JGI IMG/M metagenome (GOLD analysis project Ga0209181, IMG submission 187208) | Freshwater microbial communities from Lake Fryxell liftoff mats and glacier meltwater in Antarctica - MAT-05 (SPAdes) (version 2) | ecosystem: Environmental > Aquatic > Freshwater > Ice > Liftoff... | reverse complement strand
AAGCAAGGCTGGCATCATTACGCCCTGGAAAAAAGAGTGTACCAGCAAATTCAAATAAGCACAAAAGTTGGAAAAATCGGATTGCTAAACCGGCTGAGAAATGAACAACGCTGGCAGGAAAAAATCGTAAATGACAAGTCTACAAATCAATATAAATTCACCAACAGAGTCCGCTATCTTTTGAGTATGACCATCCCCGTTTTTAAAAATCCGCATTATCCTTCCCTGGTTTTATCGGATGAGCTGGCCATACAGTTTGGTAAAGAAGTAGTGTACAACACTTTTGATCAAAACCGGCTTTTTGTAGGCATCCGGCAGCCAGTATGCAAAGCGCTTTCTTTTGATATGGGTTATATGCTGCTGTATCAGCAAAAAGCCTCCGGATACCAGTATGATAAAAACCATACGTTCCGCTGGTTCTTTTATTACACACCAGATTTTAGGCAAAAGAAAAAATAAACACCGTAAACGAACCCGCCCCCGGATAAACAAATAAAAAGGATCAACTTAAAATGTTGGTCCTTTTTATTTGTTGCAATCAAGCCCAAATCTACTTAAAACCGCAAAGAATGGCTTCGTAAACAATTATCCAAGCTCACCTTCAATTAAGCAAGCCAAATAATAGCGCTACCTAAATGGGCTGTTGTAAACTTTAGTGATGACTGACTCAGGCGATGATAAGATAAATTGAAAAGATATTTTTCAATTAGTGTTATGTTAAACCTATTCTGACTTGTTGCAAGTAAGATTGCTAACCTTGGACAGGTATTGTAACAGTCTTAATGCTAAGGTTGGCAACCTTTTATCCGGCAATTAATGCTTAGCATAACACTAGCTACTAATGCACAAATCGGAGCAATCCTACCAACACATTGCATTGACTATTATTTCCTTTTGATGAGTCGCACATTCTTCACGGATTCTTTACGCATCAGGTGCATGGGAACCGCCACACCCACTGCCAGCGACATGATGATAAAAAGTGCTTTTGCACCGTTGTTAGCGGTCTCCGCCAGTACCTGGTTATAGTCAGGTCCGATGGTGCCGGTTAATTTCATCATGCCCAGCATGGTTCGATAGGCAAACACACCCGGTATCAAAGGTATCACGGATGGTATCGCAAATATCATTGGAGGCACATGACGAATATGAGCGATCGGAATACTTGAAAAGCCTATTACCAACGCACCTGCAAAAGATGCCAACACTACTCCGGCGCTTAATTGCAGCAATCCAAATTTCAAAAATCCGCCCATTGCACCACCAATCCAAATAGCAAATAAAGTTCGTGGAGGCACATTGAACAGGATGCCAAAACCAAGCGCACCCCATCCGCACCAAAAAGCCTTACCAAGTATCATTATCCAATCCATGCAGTGATTATTTCAGGTTATAAATCAGCATTGCGGCCAACAGACCCAATGCAATGGCCAATGCAAACATCAATGCATTGATGCCACGTACCAATCCGTTTAAAATATTGCCATCTATTAAATCTGTAAAAGCATTGATCAATGGCACACCAGGTATCAGAAACAAAACCGAGGTGGCAAACGCATGTTCAAAATTGATATCCAATCCTGCCTTTACAAAAGCTCCGGCAAATAAAGATGCCACCAACGAGCCCATAAAAACGCAGATATAAGGATTGAATTTATGCTTCACGGCCTCCTGCCTCACAAACAAACCGCAAACCGTTGCCCCGAAAGTAATGATCATTTCAGGTGCCTTTCCACCAAAACCAAAGCAGAATCCTGCGCCGGCAAGTCCTACAAAAATCAATACGATTAACCGGGGATAATGTGGTAAAGCTATCAGCCTGTTAAGTTCATCCCTCACCTGCTGAATGGAAAACCCTTTCTCCACCGCTTCCCAGCTTAACCTGCTGATACCCGAAATGGTTTTAAAATTTACACCTTGTGCAAGGATTGTGCGCATGCCGCTGAATATAGCGTTGTCATCTTCATCATTTAAAGTAAGAGAAACCGATTTAGGCGCAATTGAAATATGGGTTGTGTAATCCGAACTGGTGGCCAGCCGACGCATGGTAATTCTGATTCTACTGCAACTTGCGCCGGAGCTCAGTAGATAAACGCCCACATCCAATAACAATGATCCTAATTCTTTTGCTTCATTATTTTGCTCCTGGCTCATTCAATAATTTTGGGCAAAAGTACAGCTAAAAAAAGCAAGCTGTTTTTTAAGCCTAATACCTATCTTCATCGCTAATCAATAATTGCAGAGGTGCACAAAACAATCAGTAAAAAATAAAATATACAAAACAAAGAATCACTTATTTTGTCTTAACTAAATGCCAGCAATAAAACTAATTTTTTCATTCAACTAATACCATGTTTGAAATAAAATGACGGTTCGATTGGTGAACGGAGAAATATTGATCAATTGACAATTCACAATTCACAATTCACCATTCACAATTCACAATTCCCCATTCACAATTATCACCAGCATAAAAAAAACTCCTCATGATGAAACAAAATTTCCTTTTAGTCTTGCTTTTTATCTGCCTGCACACCTTTGCACAGGACGCCATCCAATACCAAACACCACCGAAAGAAATCTACGACCTCGTGATGGCTAACCCCACACCGGGGGTAACCTTCGACAGTAAAGGACAATACATGCTGATACTTGACCGCAGCAGCATGCCTTCAGTAGAAGACCTGGCGCAGCCTGAATTACGCATCGCAGGATTGCGCATCAATCCCAATAATTTTTCACCCAGCAGAAGCGCCTATGTTACCAACATCACCATTAAAGATGTAAAAAGCGGCGCCCAGTTTAAGGTAAGCGGATTGCCTGCCAATTTAAAAGCCGGCAACTTACAGTGGAGCCCCAACGATGATAAAGCTGCCTTCACCAACACCACCAATACGGCGGTAGATATTTACATCATCAACATCAAAGCCCGCAAAGCAACCAAGATAAATAAAGCGGCTGTAAACCTGGTGCTAGGTGCAGCATTCAGTTGGATTGACGACAATAGTTTATTGTACACCGCAGTAAACAAACCACTTGCAATGGCGCCAAAAAAACCGATGGCTCCAAAGGGTCCAGTGATTCAGGAGAACCTTGGCAAAGTAGCCGCCAGCGCCACTTACCAGGATTTGATTAAAACACCTTTTGATGAAACCCAGTTTGAATTTTACGCCACTACCCAGTTGGTAAAAAATACCAATGGCACCGAAACCAACATTGGTTCACCCGCTATTTTTAGCAGCGCTAATGCATCGCCAGATAAAAAGTATTTGTTGGTGAAAAGAATCGATAAGCCATTTAGTTACCTGGTAACAGCCCGAGGTTTTAACAGCACTATGCTGATAACAGACATGAGTAGCAAACTGGTAAAAACAATTGCAAAATTACCTAGCAGTGAACTGGCCCCAACCGGTGCCGACAATGTGTTGAATGCACCCCGTGGCTACAACTGGTTAAGCAATGCCCCGGCCACCCTGCAATGGATTGAACCATTGGACAGCGGCCTCATAAAAAAGATAGTAGATTTTCACGATGCCGCTTACACGCTGGCTGCACCGTTTACCGGCACACCAAAAGAACTGGTAAAAACTGCCATGCGGATGTATGGCGTTTCAGATGTTACAACCGACCTCTATTTTGTAACCGAGGGATCAAGGGCAAAGCACCGCCAAAAGATGAGCAAGCTAACCGGCAATGCCTCTATGGAAACATTGATTGACCGCAGCACAGACGATGCCTACAATAACCCCGGCACTCCACTAACCGAAAAAAATAAATACGGACGCAATGTGGTCAAACTGGTAAATGGTTCACAGGTATTCATGACCGGTATGGGTTCTTCGCCCAATGGCGATCTGCCTTTTTTAAATAGTTTCGACATCAATACCAAAGCAATCAAACAGCTTTGGCGTTGCGAAGAACCATTTTATGAAGCCGTAACCGATGTGTTGGATTTTGATAAAATGATCATCGTAACCAACAAACAAAGCCAGACTGAACAACCCAATTATTACCTCCGTGATTTAAAGAACAATACCGCTAAAGCCATCACCGCTTTTGCAGATCCACAACCCGGACTGCGTGGCATTACAAAACAAAAAATTACTTACAAAAGAAGAGATGGTGTTGACCTCGCCGCTGATCTGTACCTGCCCAAAAATTACAATGTAAAAAAAGATGGTCCGTTGCCCGTGATGATGTGGGCCTATCCACGTGAGTTTAAAAGCGCATCCGATGCAGCGCAGTTAAGAGGCAGCAAATATACGTTTACAAGAGTAGGCTGGGGTTCCATTGTATTTTGGGCCACGCAGGGCTATGCCATTATGGATGCCTCCGAGTTCCCGATAGTGGGCGAAGGCGATAAACAACCCAATGATAATTTTGTAGACCAGCTTACCTGGAGTGCCGAAGCCGCCATCAACAAAGTAGCCGAAATGGGCGTAGGCGATTCCAACAGGGTAGCCGTGGGCGGACACAGTTACGGTGCATTTATGACCGCTAACTTACTTGCACACACGAATTTATTTAAGGCCGGCATTTCCCGAAGCGGCGCCTACAACCGCACGCTTACACCTTTTGGTTTTCAAAACGAAGAGCGCACTTACTGGCAGGCCCCCGAAGTATACTTTAACATGAGCCCTTTTAGCTTCGCCGATAAAATAAAAACGCCAATGCTGATGATCCATGGCGAAGCGGATAACAATCCCGGCACATTCCCTATCCAAAGCGAACGCCTGTACAACGCCATCAAAGGTCACGGCGGCACCGTGCGCTTTGTGCAATTACCTTTTGAAAGTCATGGCTATGCAGCCAAAGAAAACATATTGCACATGCTATGGGAGCAGCACCAATGGCTGGAGAAATATGTAAAGCATTCCGGTAGAAAATAACAGTATCACAATACCAGCGATGGTATTTCATAGCATCATCGTTGCGTCGCAATCCTTTCAACGGCATACCTTTGGGGAACGTTGAAAAAAAAATAACTGCCAAAAAAAATAAAGGTTACGAAATCGTGACCTTTATTTTTTTAGGAATTAGTCAAGCGCAGGAATCACGTTCCCCCTTCGCAGCAACATGGTGCTATCCCGGCGGGTCCCCCAATCCAGTCTGACCGTCCCGGCCCGACTGGATTGGGGGATGCAAGCGAAAATATCAACACACCATTTCCAACGGCATCAATGGAATAAAAACTGACAGGCAATACACCAGTCAGACCGGGACGGTCAGACTGGTAGTTATTTTCACATATTGAATGGTATGCTGTTATTCTGGCTGATCACACAATCCAGTCAGACCGAGATAGTCAGACTGGATTGTGTGAAGATGGCGAAAATATAAACACACTATTTCCAACGGCTTCAATGAAATAAAAGCTGACACTCAATACACCAGTCAGATCGCAACTGTCAGACTGCTAATTATATCCTAACATTGAATGGTCTGCTGATATACTGACGGGGAACCCAATCCAATCTGACCGTCCGGGTCTGATTGGATTGTTTGAAGCAAGCGAAAAAATACACATATAATTTTCAACGGCTTCCTTAGCGGCAACCTCTCCTCCCAAGCCCTGTGTGTTTACTAGTGACGTTGCGTAAAACGGTGTTATAAAAAACTATTAAATATTTACGAGTGTCAAAAAATGTAATGCCGAAGTAAACGAGCAATTTAGCTTTTTACATTTAAAAAAAGTCTCTCATTTTTTTTACTTTGCAGATTGTGATATATATTTATTTTTTAAAAAATATAAAAACAATAAAAAAGTATGCGCCACATCATTACCCTAATTGCCATTTGTTTGCTTACAATTAAAGCTGGTAAAAGTTATGCTCAGTTAGACGTTGCCCTGTTATTGGGCGAAAGAACCAAATCTCTTGACGTACCTGTTGCATTTGGAGGTTTTATAAAATTTGGGGTTCCAATTAACCAGGCTGATGAAATATCAGCAGAGGCTTCTTATCTAACCTGGGACGAAGCGGATGCCGGCTATATTGCTGGAAAACTAGGCTATGTTTACACATTAAATCGGGAGGGTTACGGCTGGTTTATTGAACCCCAGTTGGGCTATGCCTTTGTGGGCAGCGACCCCTCGTACAATAATTATCCAGAAACTGGAGATTTTAAGGGCGTAGTGGGCTCCATGAACCTAGGATACCGATTTGGCCAAAGTCGTGCCAAATGGGATCTTTCTCTACGATACGAAAATGTATTTACCAATAATGTGGGCAGAATTTCAATTATTGGTTTACGCTTTGCCCGTTCTTTCGGATTTGGAAGGGGTAAATACTACGAATAGTTTGAGAGTTAATTTTCTTTCGCAGCAATGTCACCTGCCAAGCTTTTTGTATAGGGCAGGGACGTTGCGTAATGAGGCGTAATTGTTATTCGGTAAACGAAATGTTCTTCTTTTTTGGTTCAAAATAATTGAGCCGTTGATAAGAATAGGATTGTAAAAGTTCAACTTTAAGATTTCATTTAACTAGTGTACAAAGCATTTCTTCTGGTGCCAATTTTCTGCTGAAAGCAAAAGTGAATTTCAATAAAAGCAAAGAGTAATCATGGCACACGCAACGTCCTCGCCTCTGCTTAAGCTCATTGAGAGACGTTGCTTGGAAGACAGTACTCGTTCGCAGCAACGTCTCCTCCCGAGCCTTGTGTGTGGGCTAGGGACGTTGCGTAATACGGAGCGTTATGTTACTTCATAAACAAAGTGTCCTTTTCCCTTCGCAGCAACGTCTCCTCCCAAGCCTTGTGTGTGGGCCAGGGACGTTGCGTGATACGGAGCGTTATGCCTATTAGGTAAACAAAATGTTTCTCTCTTTGAGGTTTAAAACAATTGAGCCTTTGGAAGGAAAGAGGATTGTAAAAATTGAATTATAGGATTTTATGTAACAGGCTCAAAAAGCATAAAATCTGTTACCAACCTTATAAACTCCTAATGCGTTTGGACAAAAGAAGTGAATTTCAATAAAAGCAAAGAGTAATCATGGCACACGCAACGTCCTCGCCTCTGCTTAAGCTCATTGAGAGACGTTGCTTGGAAGACAGTACTCGTTCGCAGCAACGTCTCCTCCCGAGCCTTGTGTGTGGCCCAGGGACGTTGCGTAATACGGAGCGTTATGCCTATTAGGTAAACGAAATATTTTTCTTTTGGAGGTATAAACCCCTCCGCAGTAACGTCTCCCCCTTCGCAGCAACGTCTCCTCACAAGCCTTGTGTGTGGGACAGGGACGTTGCGTAATACGGAGCGATATGTTATCAGGTAAACGATAATTGCCAAGTTGTAGGCTGACCAAGCTTTTGAGATTCCTTCACAGCAACGTCTCCTCCCGAGCCTTGTGTATGGGCTAGGGGCGTTGCGTAATACGGAGCGATATGTTACTTCATAAACAAAGTGTCTTTTTCCCTTCGCAGCAACGTCTCCTCCCGAGCCTTGTGTGTGGGCCAGGGACGTTGCGTAATTCGAAGCGATATGCTGCTAGGTAAACGAAATATTTTTCTCTTTGAGGTATAAAACAATTGATCCGAAATACTTAAACCATTTTTACTTTAGTATCTTTATTTCATGCCTGTAAAACGAACCATACCACATAACAGCGGAATGTTTTTTATAACATTTACTTGCTACCAATGGCTGTCATTAATTGATACCATAAATGGGTATAATATTATTTACAATTGGTTTGATCATTTAAAAAGCAACCGCCATTTTATAAATGGTTATGTTATTATGCCCAATCATGTGCATGCATTAATCAGTTTTATTAATACTACCCAAAGCATCAATACTATCATCGGCAATGGCAAAAGATTTATGGCGTATGAAATCATTAACCGGTTAGAAAAAAATAATGAGACAACTTTGTTAGATCAATTAGCCGGTGGCGTAGAAGCTACCAGAAAAACAAATAAAAAATTACATGAAGTTTGGGAAATCTCCTTCGACTGGAAGGATTGTCATAGCAATGAGTTTGTGTGGCAGAAATTGGATTATATGCATAACAATCCATTTACTGGTAAGTGGAAGCTTTCAGTTAATGCAATTGAATACATTCATAGTTCTGCAAGATTTTATTTAACAGGTGTCCAGGGTATTTATCCTGTTACCAACTTTATGGAAATGGAAGAAGTGAATTTCAATAAAAGCAAAGAGTAATCCTGACGCACGCAACGTCCTCGCCTCTGCTTAAGCTCGTTGAGAGACGTTGCTTTGAAGGAGGAGATCTTTAGCCTGTTACCAACTTTATGGAAATGGAAGAAGTGAATTTCAATAAAAGCAAAGAGTAATCCTGACGCACGCAACGTCCTCGCCTCTGCTTAAGCTCGATGAGAGACGTTGCTTGGAAGGAGCAAAGAGTAATCCTGTTACACGCAACTTCCTCGCCTCTGCTTAAGCTCGTTGAGAGACGTTGCTTTGAAGGAAATTGTTAACAACTACGCCGTCTATTTCAAAATCAAAAGTAGCAATTCGACCGAATATTTTACAGAAAAAAAGGGGCTGCCAACTATTATTATTTTGGATGGTTTTTAGGATTTGAGATTAGTAACAAGGCAGACACAGGACCGGAGTCCTGCGCCTGTAAGGCACACCCTGCGCCTGGCGGGTACCAACACCAAACCCAACCCATCCACAATTTTTAAAATCAACCATCTCTCCCCATCAAACCCATCAAAAAATATAATCCAGTCGCAGGTAATTGCTTTGATGTTCTTTTACGATGGTTTGCACAATGGCTTTATTGACAGCATTGTCCTTTGTACTGATCAATATCCGGATACTAAAAGCCCGCAATGCATCCGCCACACTTAGGGTGCCTTCTGCACTGTCTTTTCTTCCGTTAAAAGGAAACACATCCGGACCACGCTGGCATTGCGCATTGATATTGATGCGACCCACCTGGTTGGCGAGTTCATCGATCAGGTGAGCAATTTGTTTTGGATCATTTCCAAAAATACTGAGCTGCTGACCAAAATTAGATTGCACCACGTAATCTATCACCTCTTCAATATTTTTATAAGGAACCACCGGCACCACCGGACCGAACTGCTCTTCTGTATACACTTTCATTTGGGCATTCACGGGATACAACACCGCCGGGTAAAACAACGTGTCATTTACCTCGCCACCATTTTCATTAATTACAGTAGCTCCAAACTGTTCCGCATCTTTTACAAGTCCAGTCAAATATTCTGTTTTGCCAGGCTCGGGCAAAGGTGTTATTTTAACGCCCTGTTCCCATGGCATGCCCACTTTTAACTTGTCAACAGCGGGGATAAATTTCTCGAGAAAACGATCCACAATGTCTTCCTGTACAAAAATAATTTTCAATGCGGTGCATCGCTGGCCATTGAATGAGAGTGAGCCTGCTACACATTCGCTTACCGCAATATCAAGATCCGCATCCGCCAAAATGATGGCCGGATTTTTTGCATCCAGTCCCAGTACGCTTCTTAAACGATGTGGCTTGGGGTGTAATTTTTTAATTTCACTGGCACCCTTGTTGGTACCGATAAAAGCAAACACATCTATCTTTCCAGTTTCCATCAGTACGCCCACTGTTTCACGTCCACGACCATAAATAATATTGATTACGCCTTTTGGAAAACAATCCCTGAAAACATTCAGTAGCGGCTTTATAAAAAGTACCCCGTACTTGGCCGGCTTAAAAACAATCGTATTGCCCATTATCAATGCCGGTATCAGGGTAGTAAAAGTTTCATTTAATGGATAATTATAAGGCCCCATACACAATGCAACGCCTAATGGCACACGGCGTACCTGTGCGATTACGCCTTCTTCATTTTCAAACTTTGAATTGCCACGATCGATGCCTTTTAATTCACGGATAGTATCTTCTATGTAAATACAGGTGCGGTCAAATTCCTTTTCACTGTCGGGCAGATTCTTGCCGATTTCCCACATCAGCAATTTCACCACGGCGGAACGTTGCTTTTTCATCTCTACCAAAAACTGTTCAACATGGGCAATCCTGTTGGATATACTCATGGTTGGCCACTCACCGGTACCGTTATTGTAGGCTAACACAGCCGCATCCAACGCTTCCAGCGATTCTTTCTCTGTCAGCAACGGTGTGCTCCCGATAATATTCTTTTTTACACCTTCACCATCGTTTACAGACACCGGCGACATCACCTCATTCATTTCGCCCTGCCAGGTACAAAGCTCTCCGCCAACAAGGTATTCCCGTTGTTCTATAAAACCATTCAACTGCCACTCCGCAGGCACTTCCGCCAGCGAAGGAAAAATATTTTCTAAAACTACCATCCACTATTATTTTAAAATGAAGAATAAGACCTGCAAGCTACAAAATGCAGCAGTTGATCTTTCAACTAATACAGGTATGTTAATCATTTGTTCATTTAGATGCGAATAGGAAATTGCCCAACAGGAGCATCCTTCCCTAGCTTGCGTATGAGTAAGGCAAGTTGCGTACATCGGAAAGAAATTTGCTAAACATGAAGTTTTTTTAAGTCACAAAATAATTGAACGGTTACTGCGAAAGTGGAATATAAATATGCTGTTGTAAGATTTCATTTTAACCACTGTGCAAAGCATTTATCGTGCTACCAGTTTATAGAATCTGATAGCATTCAAATGGAAGAAGTGGATTTCAATAAAGCAAAGAATAAACCTGATGTACGCACCATCCCCGGAACTGAACATTGTTAATTAAGCTGCTGCTAAAAATTATTTTAAACACGCAAAAAGAAACAGAATCACTGCAACTTGTATCCAAAACGTACTACTTGCCCAGCCATTCCTTAAACCCATTCACCCTTTCTCTGCTTACTACAGTTTCTGCAGTAGTGGGGGGCATTATTTCTACTTTCAATCTTCCGCCCAGCCAGGTATGCACTTTTTTTACGGCTTCAATATTTACCAGCAAGTGCCGGTTGATACGGTAGAATTTAACGGGTTGTAGTTGTTCTTCCAACTGGCTCAAATTATTTTCTAATAAAAATTTAGTACCGTTAAAATCTACTGCAAAGCAAAGTTTGCCATCGGCATAGCAATATGCAGTGTTTTCTGTTTTTAGATAGCTTAGTTGCTGTCCACGTTTTATCAACAGCCTTTCTTTGTACTTTACCAAATTCAATTCCTGCATCAGCTTCACCATCTTCTCTGAGAAATCACCGGCAGGCTTTTGGTGAAAGTTGTAATATTTATCCAACGCTTTTTCCAGTTCCATTTCATCAATCGGTTTTAGCAGGTAGTCAATACTATTTACCTTAAATGCCTTGAGCGTGTACTGGTCAAATGCCGTGGTGAATATAACCGGTGTTTTTACCACCACCTGTTCAAATATATCAAAGCTTAAACCATCAGCAAGCTGTATGTCCATAAATACCAGGTCAAGGTTCGGAGCGGTGTTGAAGACCTTCACAGATGATTCAATGCTGTCTGCTTTATAGGCAATCTCAATAGCATCATTTTTTTGCTGGAGCAGTTTTATCAGTCGGTTGGCTGCGGGCATTTCGTCTTCTATAATAAATACCTTCATCAGTTGTTGATTAATGGAATGGACACACGAAAGTTAGTTGCTGTTTCAGTCACTTTTACCGGTTGGTTGCTAATCAGTTTGTAGCGGTTGCGGATATTATTCAAACCAATGCCGGTAGATTCAAACACCTGTTTTTTTATTTGTAGGTTATTGTCAACCACCAAACTACCATTCTCAGAAAAAATATTTATTTGTAATGGCTTGTCGGCAGATACAATGTTATGCTTGATGGCATTTTCCATCAGTAACTGCAAGGAGAGCGGAACAATTCTTTGATTTAGTTTTTCTTCAGGCACATCAATATTTACTTCAAGGTTATTTCCAAATCTTGTTTGTAGCAAAAATGCATACGCCTTAAGTACACCCAGTTCATCTCTTAGTAAAATACTTTGTTCATCTTTTACTTCCAGTATATGGCGATACAATTTTGATAACTGTTGCACAAAGTCGGTAGCATGTGTTGGATTCTCAGGGATTAGCGATACAAGCGTGTTAAGGTTGTTGAACAAAAAATGAGGATTCACCTGTGTACGCAATGCATCCAACTGGGCATTCAAACTTTCCCGTTTCAGATTTTCTTTTTCTTCAACAGAATGGCGTAGTTGCCCGCTAAAAAAAATACTTTCATAAATTGCAATGATCATAATAGAGCAAAAGATGGCAGCAGAATTAGAATGAATCAGCTTATCCCCCAAGGTAACGGCAATCGTTTCATCATGAAATGTTTTTTCAAAGAAACTCCCAAAAACCGTATTTACAACCACCGTGTACAAAAGCATCACGGCTGCCTGGTAAATGATTCGCTTTTTCACTTCATTGTAGGAAGGATATTTACTTCGGAAGTAAATCATAATAAAGCGGTTACCCAACCAAATAGCAGCCGTAATCAAAAATGTGATGAAGTATTTTTCCCAGGTAAAAAATGGTGCCCTTCCAAATCGGCAGTTGAAAAAAACGATGGGAATAATAAAGCTTAAGAATGGGATACCAATCACCATCAGCAACCCGTCGTTGAATCCAATTTGGAAAAAGCGTTTGTTCATAGTTAATAAAGTTACAGTAAATAGATTTTCAACATATTTGTTTTTTTTCTGCAAGGTTCTTTGTGAAAAACCTAAAAGGTCTTGCAGCGCTGCTGCTGAGAAAACCTATAAGGTCTTGCGGCGCAGCAATGCGGGGCGGCAAAGCTTATAGGTTTGGCGGTGCGGCGCTGCTATACCGGGCGGCAAAGCTTGCTGAATTGGCATGCTTGCGAAAACCTATAAGGTCTTGCGGCGCTGCAACGCCGGTCGGCAGACCTTATAGGTTTGGCGGTGCGGCGCTGCTATACCAGGCGGCAGACCTTTCTAAATTGGCACGCTTGCGAAAACCTATAAGGTCTTGCGGCGCAGCAACGCCGGGCGGCAGACCTTATAGGTTTGGCGGTGCGGCGCTGCTATACCGGGCGGCAAAGCTTGCTGAATTGTAGTGCCTGCGAAAACCTATAAGGTCTTGCGGTGCTGCAACGCCGGGCGGCAGACGTTATAGGTTTGGCGGCACTGCAATGCCAGGCAACAGACCTTATCGATTTAACGTTGGCTTCTCTTTTAAAAAGTAATCTGATAATTGATATTCGGAAACAATCCCATCTGGTTAATCCTGCTTTCCACCCCTGTTTTTGGGTTCAGCGTTCTGATGTAGATATTATCCCGGTTGGTTAAATTCTGTAAATCGATGTACCATTTCTGTGTCACCTTTCTTAAATTTCGAACGTATGAAAATTTTAAATCCCACCGGATGTAAGTCACATTTTGCAGACTGTAGGCCTCCTCTTCTTTGTAAACAATATAGCCGGCTGCCTTGGAGGCCAGCACATCAAATGGGGTATATCGCTGGCCACCCGTAACCGTTACTTTGGTATCAATACCAAAAGTTGTTTTGGCATTTAGCTTCCATTCTTTTCCAGTTAATGCATTCACCACATAATTACTGTTGAAAGCAGTGTTGCGCCATATTTCATCGCTGCCCTTGTATTTTGATTCAAATAAAGAAACGGTGAGCAGGTAGTATAAACCTTTGTGTAAAAATCTTTCTGCCGTCAGTTCAATACCATAGTTGTATCCCTTACCATTGTTTATCAGGTTTGTTTTATCGGGTATTGCAAAATCGCTACCGCTGTTTAGCAAACTGAAGGAGGATGCGAATCTTTCCACCCCAGCGTTGTAAATATACTGACCATACACTTCTGTTTT
>Ga0209181_10008487_pt1 | contig 13756 bp, 14 predicted proteins | sample MAT05_FD_187208 | JGI IMG/M metagenome (GOLD analysis project Ga0209181, IMG submission 187208) | Freshwater microbial communities from Lake Fryxell liftoff mats and glacier meltwater in Antarctica - MAT-05 (SPAdes) (version 2) | ecosystem: Environmental > Aquatic > Freshwater > Ice > Liftoff... | reverse complement strand
CATTCTTTCTTGTCCAATCTGTTTAATCAGAGTGAAACCCAGCGCGTGGCGGCAAACATAACGTTGCCATTATTGGTACTGGGAGAAAAGGTAAAGCAGACTACAGAGACAGAAACGTGAATGGTTCATGGTGTTACGCGACTGAAATTCGCCGGGTGACCGCGGGTAAACATTGACAATCTCCATCCTTTATATCAGGCTGTGATTTCAAATTGAAATTGCAGCCTTTTTTATGTCCTTTGATGGAACTCCTTGTGGTAAATGTGGAGGTTGAATGGCTTTTCTTTTAAGAATGACCAAAATCACCTTTTGCCCCGACCATCGTCATCTGCATTGTGACACTCGTGGCTGAACCTTTCGGCAAAATTTAAACTATTTCTCATGATAAAAGAAGTCAGCGGCGACATCCTGTTGTCCAAAGCCCAGGCCATTGCGCATGGCGTTGCACCACACGATCATTTCGATAACGGTTTGGCACTCAGCCTTCGCCAAGATTATCCTTCGATGGTCAAAGATTTTCGGCACTGGTGTCACCAGACAAACCCCGCTCCCGGCGAAGCTTGGATTTGGTCTGGTGCTGAAGGCAAGCGGATCATCAACCTTCTCACGCAAGAACCCTCCATCGGGCACAGTGGACACCCTGGTGTTGCTTCCTTGCACAATGTAGGCCATGCCTTGCGCGAATTGAAAAAAATCATCCTTAAAGAAGGGATCAAAAGTATCGCAGTTCCACGCTTGGCAACTGGAGTAGGCGGGCTGCGATGGGAACATGTTAGAGATTTGATTTACAGCACGCTGGAAGACACAAACGCCCATGTGTATGTCTATTCCAGCTTTGTGAAAGGTCAGGCAGCCGAAGAATAAACACCTGATAATCAGCTGATCAACATGAATATAAGTACCATTTTTCTTTCATTCTTATACTCCAACTCGACGCGCCTTTTGAGGTGGGCTATCGGTATCAATTTCTTTTGGTTCGGCATGCTGAAATTTTTCGATGGGCTAAGTCCAGCGGAGAATCTGGCCAAAGACACCATTCGCATTCTGACCTTTGGAGTCATCCCGGACGCTGTCAACCTGATGTTGCTTGCCATTTGGGAAGTGGGTATCGGAGTGATTTTCCTGAGCGGGCGTTTTACCAAATTTGGAGCCCAAGCAGCCGTTTTACACATGATTTTCACATTTATGCCCCTGTTTTTCTTCCCAGAAGTTTCCTTTTCGCACGCTCCGTATGGATTCACCATCGTGGGCCAATACATTGTGAAAAATCTGGTGTTTTTAGGGGCATTGTTGGTTATTTTGAAAGAGGAAAAAAAAATTATAGACCCTAAAATTTCCATTCCGTGCGAATCCGGCTTACCAAAATACTGACGTTTGAAATGGCACACGTTGCTGCGAAATCGGCTCCGTGATGCTACTTGTTCATCGGGTGACTTGAAGTCACCCGATGAACAAGTAGCAAATTAACCCAAACCAGCAAAAATATGCAAAATTTACTCGAAAAATACGACATCCCCGCACCGCGATACACCAGTTACCCAACGGTGCCTTATTGGGAAGCAGAAACGCTTTCAGAAACAGAATGGACTGACCATCTGGTGCAGGTATTCGAGCAGGATCAGCATCTGAGTCTTTATATTCACCTGCCCTTTTGTGAGCGGCTATGTACATATTGTGGCTGCAACAAGCACATCACGACCAATCATGCGGTAGAATCGCCCTACATTCGGTCGGTTTTGGCAGAATGGAAAATGTACCTCGATCGCTTGCCGGGCCGACCTGTTTTAAGCGAATTGCATTTAGGCGGCGGCACACCCACATTTTTTCACCCGGAAAACCTGCGGGAGCTTCTGGAAGCCATTTTTGAAACCGTTGACATCGCGCCGGAGCACGAATTCAGTTTTGAGGCCCATCCAGCCAGCACCACAGAGGAGCATTTAGAAGTATTGTACGATCTCGGTTTCCGTCGCATTAGCATCGGCGTGCAGGACGTGGATAAGGATATTCTGCAGGTTATCAGACGCTATCAAACGATTGAGCAAGTGAAATTCGTAACCGAAACAGCGCGCGTCATCGGATATGATTCGGTCAATTTCGACCTCATTTTTGGATTACCCTTTCAAAGAAAGAAACATATTGTCAAAACAATGGAGCTCGTCGGCGATTTAATGCCCGACCGAATTGCTTTTTACAGTTACGCACACGTTCCCTGGCTTAAAAACGGCCAACGTGCTTTTGATGAAAATGACCTGCCCAATGCGGTTGCCAAACGGGCGCTGTATGAAAAAGGCAAGGATTTGCTGGAAGCACTTGGATATCACGATGTGGGCATGGATCATTTTTCGCTTGAAAAAGACGCCTTGTTCCAATCAGCCCAAACGGGTGCGCTGCACCGAAATTTTATGGGCTATACCCCGGTTTTTACGCCGCTCACCATTGGTTTGGGGGCCTCTGCAATCGGGGATACCTTTAGTGCTTTTGCACAAAACTTGAAAACAGTAGCTGAGTATCAAAATGCGGTCGCCGCCGGACATTTGCCTCTATTGCGCGGGCATATTCTGACGGAAGAGGATATGGAAATCAGACAGCATATCCTGAATTTGATGTGTCGGTATCAAACCAGTTGGCAGCCAAACGATGAAAGGGATGTGATTTTGGCAAGGCTAGCCGAACCTGTAGCCGATGGACTTATAGAAATCGGGCCTTCTGGTGTGCAGGTCACCGAGAAAGGCAAAGGGTATTTGCGGAACATCTGCCTGGCATTTGATGCACGGTATTGGGCCAAAATGCCCAGTGGACGGGTGTTTAGTCAGGCGGTTTGATTGACGATTCTTTTGATCCGAAAAAGGATCGAATCTTGCCTTTTTTGGGCATGTTCAGGTGAGCCAATTTGGTGCAAGTGCCTGTAAAGCATTGTACACCTGTAAAGATTGCAAGGAGCCGTTTGAGTATTTCAAGCATTTTTAAACAAGACTGCAATGAAAAATACCCTTTTTCTCTTGTTCTTGCTCTCGTGGATGATTGCTCCAAAAGCACGCGCCCAGCAACCCAAGGAATCCAAATCCTTGCCCGTAAAATACTTTGGCCAGATTACCCTGATTGGTAACGATCGTCGGGTCGAAAGCCTGTACAATCTGAAAGGAAGCCTGTATATCACGAAAGATTCCTTTGTAGTATTTGCCGAAACATCTTATCTGTACTACCCCAACATTACCCCTACGATAGAAATTCGGGTGGAAAAGGTTTGGGCAATCCATACAAAGCATAGATGCCAGGCCATCAAGATTGGAATGCTCGGAGCCCTCTCTGGGGCAGTGAATGCATTAGTGTGTGCTATTAAAGCCCTAGATGCCACTTGTGCCGCATCAGCCGATCTGGTCAAACCCCTTCCAACATCATACCTCCAACCAACGAATTGATTTTGAAGGATTTTTCAGGCACCGCAGAGAAGTGTAGTGCATGAAATGAACCTCACTTTTGGAATTCCACCTGTTGCGCAAAAACAATTGTTGCGCTTCTGTTGTAATAGAAGCAATAACCGATTAAAAAGCCAACTTTTTTTACTTAAAAACGACAAACACATGCAAACAGTACTCAAATTCCCCCTTTTAGCCTTAATCGCACTGATCCTGTTGATGCCCACCAGTTCCTGCGTCACAAAAAAGAAGTACAAATCCATGCAGGCCACGATGCAAACAGAATTGGATCTGGCAAACCAAAATCTAGCCAAATACGGCAAACAGCTCAACGAACTGATGTCCCAACTCTCCGTATGCGAAGCAGAAAAAGCAGCCAGCAAAAACGAATCTCAAACCGCGCTCCGACTCCGCGAGGAGCAAATGGCGGATCTCCGCGCACAAATCGCAGACTGCCAAGCGCAGCGCGACAAACAGGTATCTCAAGTGGGCAACCTCACCGTGCTTTCCCAATCGGCCAGCGACAATATAAAAGAAACCCTTTCTCAACTCGAAGGCAAGGACAAATACATCCGGCTCCTTCAAGCTGCTAAGACTAAAGCAGACTCCATCAATCTGGCGCTTGCTGTCAACCTCAAAACGGTGCTCAAAGACGGCATTGACGACAAAGACGTGGATGTGAAAGTGGACAAAACGGTGGTATTCATCAACCTTTCGGATAAAATGCTTTACCAAAGCGGCAGTTACCTGCTTACCCCAAGGGCAAACCAAGTGCTGGGTAAAATCGCTGCCATCATCGAGTCCCGCCCAGATCTCGAAGTTATGGTGGAAGGTTACACAGACAATGTGCCATACAAAAACGGTATTTTGGAAGACAACTGGGATCTGAGCGTCAAACGTTCCACCGCAGTTGTTCGAGCACTGCAACGTGATTTCAATATCAATCCTAACCGGCTTATCGCTGCGGGGCGGGGTGAGCACAATACCTTGGCTTCCAACAACACGGCAGATGGCCGCGCTACCAACCGTCGCACCCGAATCATCATTTTGCCAAAACTTGACCAGTTTTATGATCTGCTGAACCCGAACATGGTGCCCAAAAAATAAGGATGTTTTTCGTCAACGTCGGAAGGGTTTAAACCCTTTCGACGTTACGTTACTCCCCCAATTCTCCAATTCCTCCGCGCTCCACAACTCCGGGAAAAATATCCGCCGCTGATACTTCGGCAGCATATACTTTTTCCAGTCGCTTCCGCCGGTCGCTTCGGTGGGCGGCCCTTTGCTTTCGAGGTATTTCTGGGCAGCATGATAGTGTGCCATTACCCAGGAAATGTTCACCGTGTAATCGTAGTGACGCATGGCCGCCACCAAAACCGGGTTTTCGCGATCAGCAGCAGGTAACAAACGGAATCTGGCCCAAAGGTTTTTCTCGTTGTAGGCTTCCATAGTTCGCAGAAAATCAGCCTTGTACCGCTCCTCAAACAGTTGTATGAGGGTAGTTTTTTCACCCGTCTCGTGATTCTTCCCTGCGGCTTGCCAATAGAGGTGATTGTAGGCATGCTCATAGGGCGTATTGCGGTCAATGGTAGCCCTGAATCGGTAATCAATCAGGTTGATCAAATCGGTGGAACAAAACTCAATCATGCGATACTGCGCACTTTGAAAGCCGCTGGCGGGGGTAAGCGTATTGCGGAATTTCAGGTATTGTTCCACGTCCATACCGTCGCCCATGATATTGAATGAGTTGGACAACATATCGAAATAGCGACTGATGCGGCTCAGTTTTTCAGCAAAAAACGCCGTGGTGAGTTCGCTGCATTCCGAAACCTGCTGAATTTCCCAGAGGATCATTTTAAAGAGCAACTCATTGATCTGGTGGTACATAATGAACACCATCTCGTCGGGCAGCGTAGTGCGTTGTATCTGTAAATTCAGCAGTGCATCGGTCTGAATGTAGTCCCAGTAGGTAATGGGTTTGGCCCACACCAGCCCTTCAAGATGGGTGTTTGGGTTTTGGCCGATGGCTTGAAATTTTTCTTCAACGCGCTGGAGTAGTTCGGGTGGAATTTGATGCATGATTTAAAGAGCGTTTAACCTCGTAAGTTTAAAATTAATGGCATTCCACCCCCGCCTTTGGCACCGCCGACTCAAACAATGATAAATCAAGATTCAATCCCCGCTGCAACAACAACAGCCCCACCAGTCCAAGCAGGATAGGTTGAGCAAACTTGATTTTCTGTCGAATGGTTACGCTGAACGATCGGCCCAACACACTCACCATCAACAACAACGGCAAGGTTCCCAAGCCAAAAACGGCCATAAAAAGTGCCCCTTCCGGGCCGCTGGTAGTCGCAATAGCACCTGCCAAAGCGGCGTACACCATGCCGCAGGGCAGAAGCCCGTTGAGCAGACCGATCGAGAACATGCTGCCGTTCGGGTTGTGCCGTATCTGGGTGCCAATACCTGATTTTACCCAATGGGTGAATGCGCCGAAACCCGGCAGGGCCGTCACCAGCCGTTCGAAACGCCAGGCCATGACCGCCATACCCAGCATAAAAACACCTGCACCGATGGACAGGATTTTCTGAAAACCTACCACCGCCAATCCCTTGCCCAACAGCCCAAACAACAGCCCCAGTGCGGCGTAGGTCAGGATGCGTCCGCTGTGGTACACCAGCATTTGGCGCAACACTTGCCATTTGCCCGCTGCGTCGAGCGGGAGGGCTAGCAGCAAGGGGCCGCACATCCCTACACAGTGCAAGCTGCCAGCCAAGCCGAGAAGAAGTGCAGGGATTAGTACGGTCATGGTGCTATATTTAGAGGCCAAGATACTGCCTTGCCCAAGATTCTGCTATTGAACAACAATAGCCGTTTCCCAAAAATACTTTTTCCCATCGGCTGTTTGCCAGTCCAGTTCGACATGCCAACGTCCAGCGGTGAGTCCTTCGGCAGGGATATCCAGCATTGAAACATCGGCAATGGGAACCGAAATATCTTCGCGCGTGGTGGCCGAACGGTAGCATTTGGCCGTGCCCGTTTGAGCGGTCATTCCTTCAGGAAATTTCACCTGAATCTTTTTAGCGTTTACGTCGAAATGCACCTGTGGTGCCGCTTTAAGCGTCGCCGTGTTTTGTTTCTTATCCAAGCGCTCCTGATAGTTCATGTCGAGCGCGTAGTAATCTTTTTGCATCAGTTGCGGCGGATACCGAGTGGTCGCTACCACCAGCGATATCATGCTTATCGCAAAAAAGATAAAGAATATAACGATGCCTGTTCCCCAATTGAATTTCATAGAGATGTTGATTTGTATAGTTGTGAATTTGGTGATTTGGGATTTAACAAAATGACCAATGTCCAATGACCCAATGTCCAATGTCCAATGACCAATGTCCAATGACCAATGACCAAATGACCAATGACCAATGACCCAATGACCAATGTCCAATGTCCAATGTCCAATGTCCAATGACCAATGACCCAATGACCCAATGACCAATGACCAATGACCCAATGACCCAATGTCCAATGTCCAATGTCCAATGTCCAATGACCAATGACCAATGTCCAATGTCCAATGACCAATGACCAATTTATTTTTCCATTTTAGGCAAAGGGCCGTTCATTCCCATAAAGTTGGTCTTTACCTCGTCCACTTTTTTGCCGTCGGAAATAACCTCGATGACAATGGGCGTTTTGCGGCCATGTAGTTCACTGTCAGGCATTTCTACAAAAAATGCGCCTTCGATTTTTTCACCTTTTGGAATATTTCCAGGCTCTTTTCCAACGAATTGAATGCGTGCGCCAGGGGTCGTAATTTGCAGTTGCGCTGGCAATTCGTGGTTGGATTTATTAATGAGGACGTAGGTGTAGAGGTTGGTCAAATGCGTATCGTCCTTCTGCTGATAGAGTTGCCCGGGTGAACGCAGGATGATCGTCTCTACAATGCCGCGTCTTGCTATAAGAAATACATCGAGTGCCAACAATGCCAGCAACACAGCGGTATATGCGTAGACTCGGGGAGTAAAGATCTTGCGGCGGCCCGACTCAATGCCCGTCATCGAATCGTAACGAATGAGGCCAAGCGGTCGGTTTACCTTTAGCATAATTGAATCACAGGCATCCATACAGGCTGTACAATTGGTGCATTCAAGTTGGGTGCCGTTGCGGATATCAATGCCTGTCGGGCAAACAGCAACACATAGATTGCAGTCAATGCAGTCACCGACTTTGGATGCTGAACCTTGGACCTCAGATAATGGCCCCTGAACGGTGGACGGTGCAGCACCGACCGCCGATTGGATTTTCTCCACAGGATCGCGGTATTCTGCGGATCGCGGGCTTGGGACTGGTTTTTCTTTCTTCAATTTCGTGCGCGGTTCGCCCCGAACATGGTCGTAAGCCACCACGATGGAATCTTTTACAAGCAATACACTTTGCAAGCGACCGTAAGGACAAATGGTGGTACAAACCTGTTCACGCAGCACGGCAAACACACTGTAAAAGGCAAGACTGAAAGCAATCATTGCCGCAAATCCGCCCCAGTGTTGATCTATCGGCTCACGGATGATTTTCAGCACCTCATCCATGCTGATGATGTAGGCCAGGAAAAAGTTGGTAAAAAGTAAAGCAAGACCATAAATGATGGTGTGCTTCAATAATTTTTTGCGGATTTTAGTCGGTGTCCAAGGGGAAAGGGCCAACTTGCGCTGTTCGCCTGCATCGCCCTCGATCCAATATTCAATTTTTCGGAAAATCATTTCCATAAACACCGTTTGTGGGCAAACCCATCCACAAAACAGCCGACCAAACACCACCGTGAACAGGATGATGAACACAATAAACGTCAGCATTGCCAACACGAATAGGTGGAAATCCTGCGGGGTGAACATTAGCCCAAACAGTATGAATTTCCGCTCCAGCACATTGAACAGCAAAAATTGCTCGCCATCTACTTTAATGAACGGCATCAAGATGAAAACGGCGAGAAATGCTACACTTACCCAAGTCCTCATATTGTAATAACGCCCGGATGGCTTTTTAGGATAGAGCCATATACGCTTGCCCCGCGCGTCCACCGTGGAGAGGTGATCGCGATATTCTTCATTGTCTTCGAAGACGTTATTTAGAAAATCTTGGTTCATAGCTCATCTGTTTTTTTGTTGATATGGGTTTATGAGGTTTATGAGGGTTGATAAAATGCTGACAATCAAATTCTATCAACTCCCATAAACCCCATAAACCTCTATCAACTCTATTTAGCACTCGTCGAATCTTGTGCTGCCGCTCCTTCCGCAGTCCAAATCGTACCCTGCGGGGCTTTAGGATTGGGCGGATTGGTACCTTTTAAAGTCAATATGTAACTCGCTACTTTCTGCATATCAGCGGGTTTCAATTGTGAAGACCAAGCAATCATGCCCTTGTCTGGCACGCCATACTTGATGGTCTTAAACAGGTCTTTGATGCCTCCACCGTGGATCCAGTACTCGTCTGTGAAGTTCGGGCCTACAGTGCCCTCCCCCTTTGAGCCGTGACAAGCGACACACACATTTTTGTAAATAAGTTCGCCCTCACCCAGTGCAACTGCATCGGTCAGCACTACCACGTTGGATTCGTCCACCGCATTGGCTTTGCCAGCGAGTGCAATGGCGATTACTTTTTTAGCGGTTGCCACTTCCGTCTTGTATTCGTCTGCCTGGTTCATGCCATCACCTCCCCAGTGATACCACCACATATAGCCCACAGCCCAAACTATGGTCAGAATGAACATATTGACCCACCAAGGTGGCAGGTGATTGTCCAATTCGCGGATGCCATCGTAGTTGTGGTCCAAGGTGATATCGCCCTCCCGTTCGATCGGAATCGGGTTTTCCCAGTATTTTATGCGCAGTTTCGTAAAAAAGTCTTCTTCGACTGCCTGCAACTCAATTGATTCTTCGGGGGGCGCGATCCCATGTTTAGCAGATTCAAGTCGAATCAATTGCTTGGTCAGGAAAGCGTTGGTGCGTACCACCACCACAATAACGATTATGAAAAGTAGCACCGCCGCAATTAAAAACGCAGTGGTCATGATCTTAGAAAACCCGTCCGCGTTGGTTGGGACGGCAGTCGTTACTGCTTGCCCCCAGCTCGTGGTTATGCTGGCGAGGAGCAGTAAAAGCGTTGGCAGATATTTTTTCGATGTCATGTTTAATAGAATTTTTCGCTTCTCAAAGCCTCGGAGGTTTTTAAATACCTCCGAGGTTCAAAAGCGGTATTAATCTTCCAGCGGCATTCTCGCCATACGATCCATATCCTCTTTTGGGGAGATAAAAGCGCGGATAGCGGCAAAGCAGAAGGTGCAGAAGAAAATCAGGAGTGATCCAATACCAAACCACTGGATACCATCAATTGATTCAAGCAGGTATTTGTACATTGAATTTATTGTTTATGAATTTTTATGTCTGTGCCAAGCCGCTGTAAGTAAGCTATCATGGCCACGATCTCTTTGTCTTCTATGTTCTGATCCTTCACGCCCTGTTCGGCAAGGTTTTTCGCAATTTTCTGCGCCTGTTCTCGTGCGTTTCCGATCGCGTATTTTTCAAAATCCTTTGAATACGGGGTGCCGAGTTTGCGCAAGACATTGATTTTGGCCGGCAAATCGCTCAAGTCAAGCTTATCCTCCAACATGTGCGGATAAGCAGGCATGATGGAGCCGGGCGACATAGTGGTAGGATCCAACATGTGGTTGTAGTGCCAGCTATCAGGATACTTGCCACCTTGGCGCCAGAGGTCCGGGCCTGTACGCTTGCTACCCCATAGGAAGGGTCGGTCGTAGATATACTCGCCAGATTTTGAGTATTCTCCATAACGCTCCGTTTCATCGCGGAATGGGCGGATCATCTGCGAGTGGCAGCCTACGCAACCTTCCCGAATATACAGGTCACGGCCTGTGAGCTCGAGCGGAGTATAAGGCTGCACGGTAGAAATTTTTGGAATCTGGCTTTCAACGAACACCATCGGAACGATCTGAACGATACCGCCAATGGCGATCAGGATGGTGCTCCAAAGCAACATTTGCATTGGGCGGCCTTCGATCCAGCGGTGCCAGTGTTCGCCAGCACGCAACGGAGCAGGACGACGTTCACGAGCGGGCGCCTCGGTGGCTTCATTGGCCATAAATTGCCCTTTTGCACCCGTTTTATACAGGTTGTACACGCCGATGATCGTACCGACGAAGAACAAGGTTCCTCCGACTACGCGCAACCAGTACATCGGAAGAATCTGCTTCACGGTATCCAGGAAGTTACCCCAGGCAAGTGTGCCTTCGGGCGTAAATTCTTTCCACATCAACGCCTGCGTCCAACCAGCGAAGTACAAAGGCACGGCGTAAAAAATGATGCCGAGCGTGCCAACCCAGAAGTGAACGTTGGCCAATTGCTTGGAATACAGCTCCGTACGATACATACGTGGCCAGAGCCAGTAAAGCACCCCAAAAGTCAGGAAGCCGTTCCATCCCAGAGCGCCCACATGTACGTGTGCAATGGTCCAGTCTGTAAAGTGACTGATGGCGTTCACCGATTTGATGGAAAGCATAGGACCTTCGAAGGTCGCCATACCGTAAGCGATTACCGCTACCACCATAAATTTGAGTACCGGGTCATTGGCAACACGATCCCAGGCACCGCGCAAGGTCAGCAGACCGTTGAGCATACCGCCCCAGGATGGAGCGATCAACATGATGCTAAACACGGTGCCGAGCGATTGCACCCAATCAGGCAGCGAGGTGTACAGCAAGTGGTGCGGCCCAGCCCAGATGTAGATGAAAATCAGGGCCCAGAAGTGAATGATGGAAAGTTTGTAGGAAAACACCGGGCGATTGGCGGCTTTAGGCAGGAAGTAGTACATCATGCCCAGGTAAGGCGTAGTCAGGAAGAACGCCACTGCGTTGTGTCCGTACCACCATTGTACCAAGGCTTCCTGAACACCCGAAAAGATTGGGTAACTCTCTGTCCAGCTCACCGGCATTTCCAAACTGCGCACAATATGAAGCACCGCTACCGTGACCCAAGTGGCGATGTAAAACCAGATTGCAACATACAAGTGACTTTCGCGTCGGGTCAAAATGGTGCCAAACATATTGACGCCAAAAATTACCCAGACCACCGTAATCAGAATATCCAAAGGCCAAATCAACTCAGAATATTCACCGCTGGTGGTAAGACCCAATGGAAGCGTTATGGCAGCGCATAAAATGACTACCTGCCAGAGCCAAAAGTGAATCCAGGAAAGTTTGTCGCTCCACATTCGGGCTTTCACGAGCCTTTGCAGGGAGTAATAAACGCCCATAAAAATACCGTTGCCCACAAAGGCAAAAATGACGGCGTTGGTGTGCAACGGGCGTAATCGGCCAAAAGTCAGATAGGGACCGAGATTGAGCTCTGGCATCACCATTTGCAAGGCCATTATCAGACCTACCAGCATCCCCACCAAAGCAAAAACAAAGGAGGCAATCCCGAAGGCCCTCACTATTTTGTTGTCGTACTGAAATTGTTCTATGTTATTCATAAAGAAGGCTTTAAATCTTCGTCTTGTAGTTTCTTTTCTGCTGCTCCCCGCTCTTCGGTGGAGGGCGGATCAAGGCTTGGGGTGTCGAACAGCATCCGAACAGCGGGTGTGTAGTCGTCGTCGAACTGGCCGTCGCGTGCAGCCCGGAGGTAAGCAATCAAAAAGCCCGCTGCGAGCAGTAGGCTTACCAGGATGAGAAATAGCATGATTTTCATTGTGCCGAATGTGATTTCAGGTCTGTTTGAAATCGGCTGCAAGATCGGGGGGGCAGGAAAAGATGTCGGATGACGCAGGTCAGGGTGAAGGGTGATTTTGGTCGGAGGATATTACTGTGATGCGGAGATATACATTATTTTATGCAACTGGTTGAGTGGAACACGGATGACACAGAAAAACTGTCCTAACTTTACCTCCATCATGAATCCACAAGCCAACAATCCCCTGCACGGCAAAACCTTGCAAATGATTTTAGAGCACCTGCTAGACACCTACGGTTGGAAAGGCTTGGCCTACCATATTGACATCAATTGCTTTAAGAACGAACCCAGTATTACCTCGAGCCTAAAATTTTTGCGCAAAACACCTTGGGCAAGGCAACAAGTAGAGGAATTGTATTTGCGGACATTGGGGGATAAGTAATTGGGCATTTTGTCTACCCACGACCTTATCCGAATGCTGGAAAGGGTGCTTGCACCAGAGATAAACTATGGCATTGCGTAGGTTTTCCGTAACTTAGTACCGATGAAATAACGACCTGTAATTATATGCAGCCAGACACTCCCTCCTCCGCCAAAGAACAGCCGTTGCCCATCGCTTCATTGACCGGGTTGACCACTGCACAAACAGAAAAACAGCGGAACATCTTTGGCAAAAACGAATTAGAAGCTTCCCGCCGGAGTCCTGTGCTCAAACGCATCTGGGATATCGTGTCCGAACCAATGTTCCTCTTGCTCGCCTTAGCTTGTGTGCTTTATTTTTTGCTTGGCGATATCACGGAGGCGTTCATGATGGTCGTGTCCATTATGTTTGTCACAGGTATTGGGTTGTATCAGGAAACCAAAAGCGAACGCGCCTTGGATGCTCTTCGGCGGTTTACCAGTGCCCAAATTCTTGTACTGCGCAATGGCGCCTGGGTGAAGTTACCCTCCGAAGACCTTGTTCCAGACGATATTGTGAGCGTTGAAGAAGGCGAGCGTATCCCGGCAGATGGAATACTCCTCGAACAGCATGATCTTTCGATAGACGAATCGGTGCTTACTGGTGAGAGTCTGCCCGTAGAAAAAAATGTGGAGGAATTAGCGTTTAGAGGGGAGGGTTTAGGTTTGAAGGGGAACGAGCAAGACAAGGCAAGTGCTGGCGTCTCAACCCAAAACGCTAAACCCTCCACCCTAAACCTCCTCTTCCAAGGCACCACTGTAGCCTCCGGCAAAGGGGTTTTCAAAGTAACCGCCACGGGTGTTCGGTCCGAATTCGGCAAACTGGGCAAATCCATCGAGTCCATGGATACGGAGCAAACGCCCTTACAAAAACAAATCAAAGGGTTTGTCCAACGAATGGCCATTATGGGCGGCTTGGCGTTCGTACTGGTTTTTGCCTTAAATTTCTGGACTGAAAACGATGTCTGGAAAGCACTGTTGTTTTCACTCACGCTGGCTATGGCCATTTTGCCCCAGGAAATCCCCGTAGCATTCAGCGCCTTCATGGGCCTGGGCGCTTTTCGAATGATCAAATTCGGCATCCTGGCGAAACAACCCAGTACGGTGGAAAGCCTCGGCTCAGCCACGGTCATTTGTCTG
>Ga0209181_10008483_pt1 | contig 13762 bp, 8 predicted proteins | sample MAT05_FD_187208 | JGI IMG/M metagenome (GOLD analysis project Ga0209181, IMG submission 187208) | Freshwater microbial communities from Lake Fryxell liftoff mats and glacier meltwater in Antarctica - MAT-05 (SPAdes) (version 2) | ecosystem: Environmental > Aquatic > Freshwater > Ice > Liftoff... | reverse complement strand
ATGGAAAAACGGAGCAGTTAAAACGTGATTACAACAACGAGCAACTGACCATCTACCTCGGCAAAACGTACACCCGGACCGAAGAATTTAAAGTAGCTATTACTTACACCGCAAAGCCGGATGAACGCGAATCCTTCGGCGGTTCGGATGCCATTACAAGTGATAAAGGCTTGTATTTTATCAATGCCGACGGTGCCGAGAAAGATAAACCCAAACAAATATGGACCCAGGGCGAAACGGAAAGCAACTCCTACTGGATGCCCACCGTGGATAAGCCAAATGAGCGTTGTACTCAGGAAATGTACATTACCGTAGAAGATAAATACAAAACACTGTCGAATGGCCTGATGCTCTCGTCCAAAAAGAATGCCGATGGTACCCGCACGGACTATTGGAAAATGGACAAACCTCACGCACCTTATCTGTTTATGATGGCTATTGGAGAATACGCTGTCGTGAAAGACAAATGGCGTGGCATTGACGTGGACTATTACGTCGAGCCTAAATTTGAGCCTTATGCCCGCGATATTTATCCCTACACGACAGAGATGCTGGAGTTCTTTTCTACCAAATTGAACTATACTTATCCTTGGCCAAAATTCTCCCAAATCACAGTGCGCGATTACGTTAGTGGCGCAATGGAAAATACTACGGCGGTAATTTTCGGCGAGTTCATGCAAAAAAACAAGCGCGAACTACTAGACGATCACCTAACCAACGAGAAAGTAGTGGCACACGAGATGTTCCACCAATGGTTTGGCGATTTGGTCACCACCGAAAGCTGGGCCAACCTTACCCTGAATGAAGGGTTCGCCAACTATTCCGAATACCTCTGGATGGAGCAAAAACATGGTCGAGATGTGGCAGATGATCACCTGATGACCGAACAACAAGGTTATTTTTACTCCGCCGGCGAGGGTGGTCATCCGCTCATTAATTTTGGATATGAAAACCGCGAAGACATGTTCGACGCGCATTCTTACAACAAGGGAGGCTGTGTGCTTCACATGCTCCGCCAACTGGTGGGAGATGACGCCTTTTTTGCCTCGCTCAACCGTTACCTAAAAAAGAACGAATATACCGAAGTAGAAAGTCACGAACTCCGCCTGGCTTTTGAAGACGTGACCGGGCAAGACCTGAATTGGTTTTTCAATCAGTGGTTTTTAGGTGCTGGACACCCCGAGCTAGACATCGAATACGGCTGGGATATTGATGCAAAAAAAGCTAGTGTAACCGTGGTGCAAATCCAAGAAGGTCAAAATGTTGCTCGAATTTTTGATTTGCCACTTTCGGTGGATATTTATGAGGTTTCGGGCAAATCTCGCCGAGAAAATATTCGCCTCACCAAGCGTAGCCAGACTTTCACTTTCGACTGTTCAAGCAAACCTGCGTTGATCAACTTTGACGCAACCAAAACCCTGCTTTGTCAAAAAACGGATCGTCACAATGCTCAAGAATGGGCTTTCATGTATCGCAATGCCCCACTTTACCGCGACCGTATCGAAGCCTTTGAAGCCCTGCAAGCAGAACCTTCAGCACTTTCCGTAGCCATTGCCGAAGCAGCACTTGCTGATAAGTATTATGGCATCCGGCAGCGTGCGCTTTCAGCCGATGGTATGGACGGTATAGGATCAAGACCGGTTATAACTCGTTTGGCAGAATCTGAGCCTGATCCAGGGGTTCGTGCTCAAGCTATCACTATTCTTGGCAACACGGGCGACAAGCAATATATCCCGATACTCCAAAAAAACATGGGCAACGAACAAGCATACAGCGTAGTGGGCGCTGCGCTTTCGGCGCTTCAAAAACTTGATCCAGTTGCCGCTCGTGAGGCTTCCAAAGGGCTGCAAAATGATGAATCAGAAGCTTTTACGCCAGTTTTAGCGGAGTTATATGCAGCGGAACCAGACCGAAGCAGTCTTTCATTTTTTGAACAAAAGCTGGACAAAGCCGACGGATTTAGCGCGTTTCCGTTTTTCGATAATTACCAAAAATTCCTAATCGGACTCGGTGATGCCACGCTATTGGATACCAGTGTGGAGAAATTTAAATCCATCTCACTCAACCTTCAGACCAGTGAGTGGCGGCGATTTGGCGCGACCAAAGCGATTGCTGATTTGCGCAATCATTTTCGTGAAAATGGAAATGCTGCCAAGGTGGCTGAACTTGAAGCCATCATTACGGAGATTAGAGCGAAGGAGACGGATCCTACTTTGAAGTTGTACTATGATATGTTTTGATGTAAGCCGAAATTTATTTCGGCTCTTCGCGCCTTCATATTTGATGCGTTCTTTTTCCAATGTACACCCATTTTAAATCACGAAGAGCCGAAATAAATTTCGGCCTACATATTGGTCGTCAAAATCAAAAATTTCGTCGGAACACAAACACAATAAATACAAAGTGCTGCGTAGTTTGCCGGACGAAAATCATTTCATCAATTACAAAACGATATGGATTCTTTAGACACTTTCCAACCCAAAAAAACCTTGTCGCAACGCGCAATGACGGCTGCCCTCATCATCACTGGTGTGGGCATTTTGGTCAACCTTGTTTTTTACATCACAGGGCTGGATATTGAGTCGCTCACTAACCCTGCGGTGAGTTGGCTAAACCGCATAATACTTATTGGGGTTACCTATTATTTGATCCACGCAGGGCTTAAAAGCCATCGGGATGTGGATTTGGGCGGTTATGTCAGTGTCGGTCAGGGCATCAGTATGGGGACACTTGCCGGGCTGATTTCAGGTATATTGAGTGCGGTATGGTTTTTTCTATTCACGACATTCATTGCGACTGACATGATGGATAAGATCAAGGAGGTTTCACTCCAGCAGATGCAAGAGCAAAGCGGTCAGTCGGCGGAACAAGCAGAACAAGCCCTGGAGATGATGTCCTTCTTTTTCAGCCCTGTATTTTTTGCTATTATAGTGGTGGTTTTTAGCATCTTTTTCGGGTTTCTTTGTGGCTTGGTTGCTGGCCTGGTGCTGAAAAAAGAGAAGTCTTATATGTAAGTCTCGGGTGAGCAGTTATCTTCGCAGCTGTTCTGAAACGCCTTGCCTTTTGGCAGGGCGTTTTTGTGATTTTTACCGCTATACCCGTTCCTCAACGAAATCGGGTTGCTAAGATTTAAAAACAATGACCCCTGGTATACGCAATGGATTTTTGGGTGGGGCAGTCGTAATTTTTTATTTTGCACTGCTTTCTGTCGCGAAACAAGACCTTTTTTTAAGCCCCTTATTTCAATGGGGTAGTATGGTCTTTTATTTGTTTTTTATGGCCCGAGCCTCTATGGAGGATTGTGCGGCCAATGGCAGCTCCCGCGATTTTCGGGAGATAGTTCGCACGCCTTTTGTTGCGTTTTTGCTTATAAACCTATGCTACTGGCTCTTTTATTACGGCTTGCATCTCTATGATCCAAGCCTATTGCAAGCAGAAATGAAACTTGAATTGGATATGCTCAAAAGTCAATTAAATGCTGGACTAGGAGATCCTGAGCAAGCCAATAAATTTCGGGAGCGAATTCAAGATCTGGAAAAAACGCTCCTGGCACCTCAACCTCAGCCCCTCGGCCCTGTTATGATGCGCATGTGTGTCGGTGCATTGGGTGGTTTTGCTCTTGCAGCAGGCGTGGCAGCATTGGTTAAAAATCAAAAGAGTAAGCAAGGATAACAAATACTTTTGGATCCATTTGCTACCCCCAACGGCGACTAAATTAGACCAAAAATGACCCAAATGACCCAAATGACCAAAATGACAAAATGACAAAATGACCCAACTTTCCACCTCACGCAGAGTCGCCGTTGTGCGCAAATGGCTTGGCATCTTAAGCATCTCTCGCTTGTTGCGTTGGGCATTACTCTTTGCATTGTGTTGGTGGGTTTGGGACAATTGGCATGAGGATCTGCCACCAGCTGATTTTATTGGGCATTATGCTTTTTCAGATTCAAAATTCATACAAGTCGATGGTATGGAAATCCACTATCGTACGAGTGGCAAAGGAGATCCGATTCTGTTACTTCATGATGCGCAAAGTTCACTGCATACCTGGGCTGGATGGACTAACAAACTCAGTGAAAAACAACAAGTTGTATGTGTTGACCTCCCTGGTTTTGGATTAAGTGCCCCGCACCCCCAGGGCAGTTATAGTGCGTTTATGTATGCGAGTTTTCTGGACAGTTTTTTGCAAAAATTAAACCTGAAAAAAGTGTCCATCGCGGGCTGCGGACTTGGGGCACAAATTGCTTGGCAATTTGCCGCAGAATCACCTCAACGAGTCGATAAACTCATCCTGCTCGACGCTCCAGGATTTGAAGAAAAAGGCACTTCCTGGATTGAATGGCTGGCTAGTACCCCCGTAATTAATCGAGCCCTTTGGAAAGTAACACCCCGCGCTTTTGTGCGCCTTTCTCTGATCGACATTTGGGCTGATGATGCATTAGTGACCGATTCTCTGGTACAACGCCATTTTGACCTTTCCCTATTGCCAGGCCACCGAAAAGCATTCACGGATCGAGCCTCTGTGCGCGACAACCGTCCTCCGATTGACCTCATCGAACGCATTACCGCTCCAACCCTAATTCTATGGGGCGCGGAAGACACCCGTATTTCACCAGAGCACGCTTACGATTTTCACAAACGTATTCGTGGATCGGTTTTAAAGATTTATCGCAATACGGGACATTGGCCACAAGAAGAAAATCCAGCGCAAACGGCACAAGATGTTCAGGCCTTTTTGGAGGGTAGATTTTGAGTGTGTTACAAAGTAGGCATATTTTCACGTAAGCTTTCTACCTTTGCCAACTCGCAATGTATTGCGGGAAAAACCCGAACGTAATCCGTTAGTTTTTTTGAGGTAATGAAAGTATCGTTGAATTGGCTTCGAGATTTTCTCGACATACATAAATCACCCGTTGAAATCGCCGATATACTGACATCGCTGGGCTTGGAAGTGGAAGGATGGGATACTGTGAAGCCTTCGCCTGTTGACTTAGATAAAGTGTTGACTGGCAAAGTTTTAACCTGCGAACGCATACCCGACACTGACCACCTTTCAGCCACAACAGTAGATGTTGGGGATGGCGTCATTCGCTCCGTAGTCTGCGGCGCGCCTAATGTCGCTGCGGGGCAAATGGTGTTCCTTGCAGTTCCCGGTGCCAACGTTTTCAGCAAAGATGGAAGCCTGTTTACGATAGGCGAGCGCAAGGTGAAGGGGGTTCCATCACAGGGTATGATCTGCGCCGAAGACGAACTTGGTCTAGGTCAAGATCATGCGGGCATCATCGTATTGCCCCCAGATACTCCGCTTGGTTTGAGCGCAGCAGACCATTTTCAGAAAGAAACTGATACTGTTTTTGAAATTGGCCTCACGCCTAACCGCGCTGATGCCATTTGCCATATTGGTATTGCTGATGACCTGCTGGCATGGATTCGGGTACACGAAAATCCTGAAGCGCAGCTTCATAGCATGGAGCATTTCACGGATGGCATTTTAGAAATGCCTGAAAATCTGCCCGTTTTCCCGGTTCAGGTAGAGAATTACGAGGCTTGTCCGATGTACAGTGGCCTAACGATAGAGGGCATTGCCATTGGAGAAAGCCCCGAGTGGCTCAAAAATCGCTTGCTCGCCGTGGGCCAGCGCCCCATCAATAATGTGGTGGATGTGACCAATTATGTGCGTATTGAATTAGGCCAGCCGCTCCACGCGTTCGATTTAGATAAGATAAAAGGTGGAAAAATCCTGGTAAAAACCCTTCCTGCCGAAACACGCTTTACCACCCTTGATGGAGTAGAACGCAAGCTTTTTGCAGAAGACCTGATGATTTGCGATGGGGAATCCAAGCCGATGTGCATAGCTGGTGTATTTGGTGGCGCAGATAGTGGCGTGACGGATTCTACCACCAAAATCTTCCTCGAAGCAGCCGTATTCAACCCAAAATGGATTCGCCGGACGATGATTCGTCACAATCTGCGGACCGATTCAGCCTGGGCATTCGAGAAGGGTGTTGACCCTTCTGACAACAATGACCTTGCGCTCATGCGTGCTGCTTTTTTGATTGAAAAACTGACAGGGGGCAAAATTGCTACAGATTTTGTGGAGATCAACCCAGTGATCGCCAAGCCTGCCGAGATCCCGGTTTCTTATACCCGAATCAATGCACTCATTGGCGAAAACCTGCCCAAGGAGCGCATCCATAAAATCCTCACAGCCCTCAATATTCAACAGGGAAATATTACGGAGGAAGGATTTATCGCTTGGATTCCGACCAATAAACCCGATGTAACCCGTGAAGCCGATGTCGTGGAAGAAATTCTGCGCCTGCATGGGCTTGATGCCGTGCCAATTCCGACGCAAATCAGGAGTAGCGTGGAAATTCAATCGCGGCCCAACCCTGATGCTGTGCGCAATTTTGCCGCAGATTTCCTTGCTTCCAACGGGTTCAACGAATGTATGAACCTTTCACTGTCCAACTCAGCTTACTACCTCGGAGAGACTGCTGCGTTGCCCCTTGAAAAAGAACAAATTGTGTTCATCCACAATTCTGCCAATCAGGGGCTAGACTGTTTACGTCCTAGTATGTTATTCAGCGGCCTGGAAACAATTCAGCGAAATCAAAATCGGCAGAATTCTGATTTGCGATTGTTTGAATTTGGAAAGGTGTATGCCACTTCTGGTGAAAAACTCGAGGAAACCCATCACCTGAGCCTCTTTTTGACAGGCATACATTCCCTTGAAAGCTGGCAACCCGCGGCAAAAAAGTCTGTAGATTTTTTCACCTTGAAAACCTTTGTGACCAATCTTTTGACCCGCCTGGGGGTGAGCGGATTTCAGGAAACTACGCTGAACGATTCACCATTTCAATACGCCCTAAAATTGCACCGTGGGCCACAAGAAATAGTGACCCTGGGCGCTGTAGCACCAGCGATTTTAAAAAAGATGGACCTTAAAAACCCCGTGTTTTTTGCCGATTTCAATTTTGAAAACGTGTTGAAAGCAACGGGCAGCAATAAAGTACAATTTTCAGAACTCAACAAATTTCCGACCGTTCGTCGGGATCTGGCCTTGGTCATTGACCAGGCTGTAGGCTTTAGCGACATTCGTCAATTGGCGGCTAAAACGGCTAAGAAAATGTTGAAAGAAGTGAACCTGTTCGACGTGTTTGAAGATGAAAGCAAACTTGGCGCTGGAAAAAAATCCTACGCGGTAAGTTTTGTTTTTGAAGATCCTGAAAAGACTTTGCAGGATAAGGAAATTGATACCTTGATGGGACAATTGGTCGGTGCATTTGAAGGAAAGCTTGGAGCAATTGTCCGCAAATAGTTTATTATTAAGACCACCTGTTTCGCTTAATGCGAGACTTTACAATAACGCAAACCGAATCATCACAATTAAACAATCATGGATATAGTTAGCATCATCATAGGGTTGGTTGTAGGGGGTGTTGCCGCATACCTTATCGCTAGTCTGACCGCAAAAAAAGGCGGCAATAAAGCCGTCGAAGAAGCCAACCGACAGGCCGACCTCATTATTCAGGAATCACGCTTGTCTGCCAAACGGGTAGAAGACGAGGCTGCCGTGAAAGCACAGAAAATTGTGGGCACTGCTGAAGCCGACAACGAGCGGATCAAGCAGCAAAAAATTCAGGAAGCCAAAGAACGCTACGCCCAAATGCGGCTGGAAATAGAGGAAGAGAAGACCAAAAGGCAATTGGAACTTAAGGATTTGGAGATGGAGATTGCCTCCCAGCAAAAGGATTTGAAAATAGAAAATGATGCGTTCGAAGTTCGGTTGAAAGAACTGGAAACTAAAAAAGGAGACATCGATATTCGCGAATCGGAGATAGAAACCTTACGCGAAAATCTGGATAAGCAACTCAAAATTGTCCAGAAGAAAAAAGAAGAACTTGACGCGGCTAACGAGGAGCGCATCAAAGCCCTGGAAACCATCGCCAAACTCAGTCAACAGGACGCAAAGGATCAGCTCTTGGAACAAGTACGCGCCAAGAGCGAGAGTGAAGCGCAGACCATCGTGCGTGATGCAGTAACCCAGGCTAAGCTCAACGCCAGCAAAGAGGCAAAAAAGATTGTTATCCAGACCATTCAGCGTATGGCTGCTGAGTTTACTATTGAGAATACAGTCTCGGTTTTCAACCTTGAAAACGATGAGATGAAAGGTCAGATTATCGGTCGTGAAGGCCGAAATATTCGAGCCCTAGAAGCGGCCACCGGAGTAGAAGTTATTGTGGATGATACGCCTGAGGCAATCGTTCTTTCCTCCTTTGACCCTGTGCGCCGGGAAATCGCCCGTTTGTCGCTCCAACGCCTTGTAGCAGATGGCCGTATTCACCCACAGCGTATCGAGGAAGTGGTGGCCAAGGTGCAAAAGCAACTCGAAGAGCAAATCGTAGAGATTGGCGAACGTACCGTCATTGAACTTGGCATTCACGGCCTAAATGCGGCACTCGTGCGCATGGTAGGTCGTATGCGTTTCCGTTCCTCTTACGGCCAAAACCTCTTGAAGCACAGCATCGAGACCGCCGAGCTATGCGCTATCATGGCTGCCGAGCTCGGGATGAATCCGAAGCAAGTCAAGATGGCCAAACGGGCTGGTCTCCTTCACGATATTGGCAAAGTGGCCGAGGAAGAGACCGAACTCAGCCACGCGCTGGTGGGTATGAAATTGTGCGAGCAACATGGAGAGCACCCGGTCATCATAAATGCTGTTGGAGCGCACCACGATGAGATTGAGATGAACAATATTCTGTCGCCTATTATCCAGGCTTGTGACGCCATTTCTGGCGCACGTCCGGGTGCACGGCGCGAAATTCTGGAAAATTACCTCAAGCGTATCGGCGAACTCGAAGAAATCGCACGCAGTTACGAAGGCGTATCCAATGCTTTTGCCATGCAGGCTGGCCGCGAGCTCCGCGTTATTGTGGAGGCCGACAAAGTGACCGACCAATATGCCGACGATCTGTCGTTCTTGATCTCACAGAAGATTCAGGATGAAATGCAGTACCCTGGGCAAATTCGGGTAACCGTGATTCGCGAGAAGCGAGCGGTAGCGTTTGCGCGATAGTTAGGTCACTGGGATAGGAGTAAATTGGTTGACTGGGTCGCTGAGCTATGTGCTTAGCGACCCAGTTTGTTTTTGGGTTAAAATACCGCGCTGCTGAAACTGACCGGGTAAAACTGACCGGGTGACTGTCAGTCACCCGGTCAGTTTTACCCGGTCAGTTTCAGTAATTTCAGCAGCTTGGCAATATTAACCTCGAACTAGAAGATTCATCGGAGTCTATTAAAAGATCTATCTGGGAAGCACCACACGAATTGATTTACTGCTTATCTGCATATTGTACAGGTTCAACAGGCTAACGTGCAAATACAAATCACCTTAGCTGATGACGCAAAACATTATCATCAAGATCATCAAGTTTTGGCTTAACAAGTAACTGTATTTAGTACCGATGAAATAAAAAAACAAGTAAACAGTTAGGCATATATAGATTCGTTTCGTCTTAATAAAAGAAGAATACACAAATAAATAATACAATGTACTAAAAATCAATTTCCTTTGCACTATGAATTCGCAGGCTGCAATAGCACATTTGCAACAAGAGGTAACTATAAAGCCATTATTGGCGAATATAGAAATGCCAAATTTTACGCCCTCCGGTAGAATTTACTATGACTTGTTAGCATCAATTGTTTCCCAGCAATTGAGCGTGAAAGTGGCAGATGTAATTTTTAAACGCTTCCTTTCTTTATTTCCTGACAACTATCCGCATCCTGATTATGTTGTTGCGATTGAATTTGATAGATTGCGAAGCGTGGGGCTTTCAGGCCAAAAAGCAGTATACCTGAAAAATGTAGCTCAATTTGCAATAGAAAACGATCTTGAAAAAATGGACTGGGCATCCATGAGTGACGAGCAGATTATTATATTCCTTACCACAATAAAAGGTGTAGGGAAATGGACGGTGCAAATGCTCTTGATGTTTACACTAGCCCGGCCTGATATTTTTCCTGTAGACGACCTTGGAATTCAACAGGGCATGCAACGCCTATTCAAGATAGAAGAACAAAACCCTCGCTTGTTAAAAATACGTATGACTGAACTAGCCGAACCATGGAGGCCCTGGCGCACCGTTGCCTGCCGATATCTTTGGCGTTGGAAAGACAGTTGATACAGGCTTTTACGAATTTGTAATGGATAATAGCTATCTAAGTTTAGTAACTATTGTTCCAGTTTTCAATAAATCAGCAGCATAACATTAATTCATTTTTATGAAAGAAATTACCGATCGCCGTTTTCCTAATGGAAAATTTGAATACGGCAAAAACTACTCCAACGAAGACACTCGAAAGCAGATAAAGACTATTGCGGAGTTGCCCAAGGACCTTAAAAAAGTACTTAAAAAATTTCGTGATGGTGCATTGGATAGGTCTTATCGTGCTGGAGGATGGACCGCCCGGCAAGTGATTAACCACATTGCAGACAGCAACATGAACGCCTACATACGATTCAAACTTGCTGCTACTGAAATCGCCCCAATTATCAAACCTTATGAAGAAAACCTCTGGGCAGAAACGGATGACGCAAAATATGGCTCGCCCAAAACTTCGGTTAAACTTCTAGCAGCACTCCATGTCCGGTGGGTAAATTTTCTCATGTCACTGTCAGAAGACGATCTTGAGCGAGGTTACTATCATCCAGCAAATAAGCTTACCGTTTCTATCCGTGAGGCTATTGCACTCTATGCCTGGCACAGTAAACACCATCTGGCACACCTTAAAATGGTAGCAGATGGAAACATTGAAAAATCCGTAGATAGCAAAAAAACTAAAGCATCCAAACCTGCAAAAGCTTCGGAAGCACCGGACAGCAAGAAACGGGTGATGAGCGAAGGCCACAAAGATAAAATCCGTGCTGCACAGCAAGCCCGGCGCGCTGCCGAAAAAGCATCAAAGCCAGCTGCCATAACAGCAGTTACAGCAGAAGCTCCGAAAAAACGTGGACCTAAACCCAATCCAGCCTTAGCTGCTGCAAAAGCAGCTAAGGCTGCTGCTCCTAAAAAGACGGCTGCTGAAAAAGGCAAACCGGGCCGCAAAGCAAACCCAGCAGTAGCTGCTGCAAAAGCTGCCAAGGCCGCCGCTCCGAAACTATCCCGTGCAGAAGTAATGGAAAAAGCCCGCGCAGCCGCAGCCGCCAACCGTGCTGCCAAGGCTGCAACTGCGCCTAAAAAAGTTACCGCTGAAAAAGGCAAACCAGGTCGTAAGCCAAATCCGGAAGTAGCCGCTGCAAAAGCTGCCAAGGCTGCTGCACCCAAAAAGACGGCTGCTGAAAAAGGCAAACCGGGTCGCAAACCAAACCCGGAAGTAGCCGCTGCAAAAGCAGCCAAGGCCGCTGCTCCGAAACTTTCCCGTGCAGAAGTAATGGAAAAAGCGCGCGCAGCCGCCGCCGCCAACCGTGCTGCTAAAGCTGCAACTGCGCCTATCAAAGCTGTTGCTGAAAAAGGCAAACCCGGTCGTAAGCCAAACCCGGCAATAGCCGCTGACAAGGCTGCTGCACCTAAAAAGACTGCTGCTGAAAAAGGCAAACCGGGCCGTAAGCCAAACCCGGCAGTAGCTGCTGCAAAAGCCGCCAAGGCTGCCGCTCCGAAACTTTCCCGTGCAGAAGTAATGGAAAAAGCCCGTGCTGCCGCTGCCGCCAACCGTGCTGCTAAAGCTGCAACTGCGCCGGCAAAAGCGGTTGCTGAAAAAGGCAAACCAGGCCGAAAGCCAAACCCTGAAGTAGCCGCTGCAAAAGCCGCCAAGGCTGCTGCTCCTAAAAAGACTGCTGCTGAAAAAGGCAAACCGGGCCGTAAAGCAAACCCAGCAGTAGCCGCAGCAAAGGCTGCCAAGGCTGCCGCTCCGAAACTATCCCGCGCAGAAGTGATGGAAAAAGCGCGCGCAGCTGCCGCCGCCAATCGTGCTGCCAAAGCTGCTAGCGCACCCAAAAACGTCGCTCCTGCAAAGCCAACACGTGCCCGTCGCAGCAGTGAAGAAGTAGCAGCAGAAAAAGCAGCTCAAGCCAGCAAGCCGAAACTATCCCGCGCAGAAGTGATGGAAAAAGCTCGTGCCGCTGCCGCTGCTAACCGCGCAGCAAAAGGCCAGCCAGCCAAAGCTAAAAAAGATCCCAACGCGCCAAAACTTACCCGTGCAGAAGTCATGGAAAAAGCTCGGGCAGGAAGAACAGCAAAGAAGAAGTAAAAGGCTCAGAATAATAGATCGAAATCAATCAACAGTAAGCGGCTTCCAATCGAAAGTTTGGAGGCCGCTTTTTTATGGACAATCCTGAAATGAAAAACGGCGACATGCTCAATGCGCGTCGCCGTTTTTTAAAGGCGTTGGATATGGCAACTTTTTCTTTGACCGGTATGTCGAACTAAAGTTTGACTTACTTTAATCCATTCCCAGATCAATATCCACCTTTTCGTGCCAAGGTAGACCGTCGGCATTGAGGCGTTCCATGAATGGATCAGGATTCATGTTTTCTACGTTAAATACGCCTTTCCCGGCCCATTTTCCTTCCAAAATCATGCGGGCTCCAATCATAGCGGGTACGCCCGTGGTATAACTTACTGCTTGAGTTCCAGTCTCTTTGTAGGCATCCACGTGCGAACAATTGTTCCAAACATAATAAGTACGTGCTTTCCCATCTTTTACACCTTTTATTCGGCAGCCGATGCTAGTAAAACCAGTGTAATTTGCGCCAAGGTCTTCTGGAGCCGGGAGTACAGCTTTCAGAAATTCAAGCGGAATAATATCCATGCCATTGAATTTGACCGGTGCAATGCCTGCCATTCCGATGTTCTGGATCACGCGAAGGTGGGTCAGGTATTCTTGCCCAAAAGTCATCCAGAATCTAGCGCGACGAAGAGTTGGGAAGTTTTTTACCAGGCTTTCCAGTTCTTCATGGTAAATCAAATAGGAGCGTTTAGGGCCAATTTCAGGATAATCAATGTCTTTCCAGATTTCGTGCGGCTCAGTCTCGATCCATTGCCCATTTTGCCAATACTTACCCCGTTGAGTTACCTCGCGGATATTGATTTCAGGGTTGAAATTCGTAGCGAAAGCCTTGCCGTGGTCGCCTGCATTGGCATCCACAATGTCGAGTTCGTGAATTTCATCGAAGTAATGCTTGGCCGCATAAGCGGTGTAGACAGAAGTTACACCAGGGTCAAAGCCGCAACCCAAAAGTGCCATGATGCCTTTTTCGCGAAAACGGTCTTGGTAAGCCCATTGCCAGGAATATTCGAACTTGGCTTCGTCTTTGGGTTCGTAGTTGGCAGTGTCCATGTAGTTGGTGCCAGTTTCAAGACAGGCATCCATGAGCGGCAAATCTTGGTAGGGCAGTGCAACGTTGATGAGCAGATCTGGCTTGAACGCCTGGATGAGCGCAACGGTCTCCGCCACATTGTCGGCGTCCACCCGAGCGGTTTCAATTTTTTTGCCTCCACCCGCCTGTCCGGCCGTGGCGGGCAAGTAAGCAGCATGAATGGCATCTGCTATGGTATCGCATTTCGATTTAGTACGCGAAGCGAGCATGATTTCGCTAAACACGTCGCGATGCTGGGCACATTTGTAGGCTACTACGCGACCTACGCCGCCTGCGCCAATGATGAGGACTTTGGACATTTCTTCAGTGTTAAGTGATGGGTGATAAACGGGAAGTGGGTAGTTTTATGGAATTTAAGTTTGGGAACGGGCGGGCAAAAGT
>Ga0209181_10008482_pt1 | contig 13762 bp, 12 predicted proteins | sample MAT05_FD_187208 | JGI IMG/M metagenome (GOLD analysis project Ga0209181, IMG submission 187208) | Freshwater microbial communities from Lake Fryxell liftoff mats and glacier meltwater in Antarctica - MAT-05 (SPAdes) (version 2) | ecosystem: Environmental > Aquatic > Freshwater > Ice > Liftoff... | reverse complement strand
TGGAAATTCCTCCGCGACATGCCGCCCTGTCCGCCCCCGGGCGCGGAGTTGGGCTTGGCGCAAGCCCCTGCAGCAGGAGACGACTGAAACTCCCAGTGGCGGTTATGCCGAAGATATTTCTTTATTTAGCGCCACTATTGCCCTTTGACGGAAGAATTGTCTTTTCTGGGGCGCATCCCGCTTTCAGGAGCCGCACCTGCCATGTCCAAGGTTTATGTGATTCATGAGAACGAGCCCTGGGTCGTGCCGCTGCGCGCCGCCTTCAACGTGCTCGGCACGCCGCATGAGGAATGGTTCCTTGACCGCGGGCTGCTCGATTTAACCCAAGCCCCGCCAGAGGGCGTATTCTACAACCGTATGAGCGCCAGCTCCCACACCCGCGGCCACACCTACGCGCCGGAATACGCCGGCGCGGTGATCGAGCATCTGGAACGCCACGCGCGCTCGCTGGTGAATGGCCGCCGCGCCTTGCAACTCGAATTGTCGAAGGTCGCGCAGTACCAGGCGCTGGCCGCGCACGGCATTCCCACGCCCGCAACCATCGCCGTGATCGGCACCGAGAACATCGCCGAGGCCGCGGCGCGGCTGGGCTACCCGCTCATTCTCAAGCACAACCGCGCCGGCAAGGGACTTGGCGTGCAACTCGTGCGCAGTGCCGCCGCACTGTTCGAGGCGGTGGCGCGGATCGAGGCCGATCCCGACCCGGCGGCGCACCCGCGCGACGGCATCTGGCTGGTGCAGCGCTATATCGCCGCCCCCGAGCCCTGCATCACCCGCGCCGAATTCGTGGGCGGGCGCTTTCTCTACGCCGTGCGTGTCGACACCAGTGAAGGCTTCGAGCTCTGCCCCGCCGATGTCTGCGCCATCGAGGAGGGGGCCGCCTGCCCCGCCGTGGCACCTGGCGAGAAGTTCCGCATCGTCGAGGGCTTCACCCACCCGTTGCTGCACCGCATGGAGGCCTTCCTGCTGGCCAATGGCGTGGGCGTCGGCGCCATCGAGTTCATCACCGATGAACAGGGCCAGAGTTTCGCCTACGACGTGAACACCAACACCAACTACAACGCCGAGGCCGAGCATCTCGCCGGGCGCACCGGGGGGCAGACCGGCATGGGGGCGATCGCCGCGCACCTCACCGGGCTGCTGTGGCGCCAGGGGGTGGCACGCGCTGCCTGAGAGGTAACGGGGCGGCCTTGCAAGCTGCCCCGCTCGCCCGTATAAGCCCGCCTCCGCGCGTCATGGCCTCTGACTGGGCATGCCTGGCCGCGGGAACGCGCCCCCGCCGCATGGTGCGGCCCGCCGCCTCGAAAGGGGTTGCGGCGCAAGGTGGGGCCCGACAAGACCGAGGAGGTCCAAATGCCCAAGATGAAGACGAAGTCGAGCGCGAAGAAGCGCTTCAAGATCACCGCAACCGGCAAGGTGCTGGCCGGCCCGGGCAATAAGCGGCACTGCCTCACCGCCCGGTCCAACAAGGCCAAGCGCCAGAATCGTGGCAGCCAAGTGCTGCGCCACCAGGACGGCCTGACCATTCTGCAGTGGCTGCCCTACGGCATCGATCGCTGAGGGGAGCTGAACCATGGCACGTGTCAAACGCGGCGTAACCAAGCACGCCCGTCACAAGAAGATTCTGAAGCTCGCCGAGGGCTACGTCGGCCGCTCCTCGACCGCCTATCGCCCTGCGCTCGAGCGGGTCGAGAAGGCGCTGCAATACGCCTACCGCGACCGCCGCAACAGGAAGCGCGATTTCCGCGGCCTGTGGATCCAACGCATCAACGCCGCGGTGCGTGAGCATGGCATCACCTATTCTCGCTTCATGGCGGGCATCAAGGCGGCGAACATCGAGATCGACCGCAAGGTGCTGGCCGCACTGGCCTTTGACGACGCGGCCGGTTTTGCGGCCATCGTCGAAAAGGCGAAGGGCGCCCTCCCCGCCCAGGCGTGAATCGTCAGGTTCAGTGCTGACATGAGGGCCGTCCCGCAAGGGGCGGCCCTTTCCGTATCGAGGGACCAAGACTTGTGCGCGGAAATCGACCGCATCATCGACGAGTTGCGGCTGGAATGGGACCTGGAGGATCGCGAGCCGTTCCGGATAGAGCCCGCGGACATAAAGATTTGGCAGCGCCGTACCAGGCTCGACGGCAGCACTTTGCTCGATCGAATGGGCATGACGCTGGCGCAGCAATTCCACGACGGGAAGCTGGAATTTAAGTTCTGCGACGACGTGGTCAATGATTTGTGGCACTACCTCCTGGCCGCCACCGATCTGCACGAATCATGGCCAGGAACCTTCAACGAGGTGTTCGATGCCTTCGAGGCCGGCGAGATCAGGAACAAAGCGACGTATGACCCGGTTGAGTTCTACACGCGCCCTCTCATCGCCAAGCTACTGGGAATGATGAACTGATGTCCGACGATCTCGCGGCGCTGCGCGCCGAAGCCGAAATGGCGCTGGCCAGTGCAGCAGATCTGCGCGCGCTCGATACCGTGCGCGTTGCCGTGCTCGGCAAGTCCGGCAGCCTCTCGGGCCTGCTCAAGGGCCTCGGTGCGGTGCCGGCGGAGGCACGCAAGGAGCGCGGCGCAGCGCTCAACCGCATGAAGAACGAGGTCGAGGCGCTGCTGGAGACGCGGCGCGCGGCGCTCGAAGAAGCCGCTCTCGAAGCGCGCCTCAAGGCCGAGCGGATCGATGTCTCCCTCCCCCCCCGCCCCTTCGCCGCCGGCACCGCCGAGCAGGGCGGCATCCACCCGATCAGCCGCACCATCGAGGAACTCACCGCCATCTTCGGCGCCATGGGATTCCGCGTGGTGGAAGGCCCGGACATCGAGAGCGACTGGCACAATTTCGGCGCGCTCAACATCCCCGACCACCACCCGGCGCGGCAGGACCACGACACCTTCTACCTGCCGGGCACCCAAGCGAACGGCCAGCGCACCGTGCTGCGCACCCAGACCTCGCCGTTGCAGATCCGCACCATGCTGCACGAGGCACCGCCGATCCGCATCATCGCGCCCGGCCGCACCTACCGCGCCGACCATGACGCAACGCATTCGCCGATGTTCCATCAGGTCGAGGGCCTGGTGATCGATCGCGACATCACGCTCGGCCACCTCAAGGGGTGCCTCACGGATTTTCTGCGCGCCTTCTTCGGAATCGAAACGCTGCCCGTGCGGTTCCGCAGCAGCTACTTCCCCTTCACCGAGCCCTCGATGGAGGTCGATATCGGCTGGAACCGCAAGACCGGTGAATTGGGTGGTGGTGGCGATTGGCTTGAAATCCTGGGTAGCGGCATGGTGCACCCGAAGGTGCTCGCGAATTGCGGGATCGATCCGCGCGAGTGGCAGGGCTTCGCCTTCGGCATGGGGATCGAGCGCATCACCATGCTGAAACACGGCATGCCGGATCTGCGCCCCTTCTACGAAAGCGATCTGCGCTGGCTGCGCCATTGGGCGGCCGACCCGCTCTCGCCCACCTCGCTGCATGAGGGCATCTGAGCCATGAAGTTCACCATGAGCTGGCTGCGTGCGCACCTCGAGACGGAGGCGACGCTCGACCAGATCAGCACCACCCTCTCCGCCATCGGCATCGAGGTCGAGGGCATCGAGGATCGTGCCGCCGCGCTGACGGACTTCCGCATTGCGCGCGTCATCGAAGCCGTGCCGCACCCCAACGCCGATCGGCTGCGCGCCCTTCGCGTCGATCTCGGCGATGGGCGCGAATATTCCGTTGTCTGTGGTGCGCCGAATGCGCGCAGCGGCATGCTCGGCGTCGCCGCCCTGCCCGGCGCCTTCATCCCCGGCACCGGCATCACGCTCAAGGTCGGCGAGATCCGCGGCGTGAAGTCGGAGGCGATGATGCTGTCTGCGCGGGAGATGGGTCTCGGCGACGATCACTCGGGCATCGTCGATCTGCCGGAGGATGCGCCCATCGGCGCGCGCTACGTCGATTATGCCGGCCTCGATGACCCGATCATCGAGATCAAGGTCACGCCGAATCGCGGCGATGCGCTGTCGGTGCACGGCATCGCGCGCGACCTGGCGGCGGCCGGCCTCGGGCGGCTGAAGCCACTTCAGGCACCTGCGGTAACGCCGGCCTATCCCTCGCCGCTCCGATGGGAAATCGCCGACCCGCGCGCCTGCCGCTGGGTGCTCGGCCGCGCGATCCGGGGCCTGCGCAACGGGCCTTCGCCGCAATGGCTGCAGGATTGGCTGGTCGCCATCGGGCAGCGCCCGATCAATTCGCTGGTCGATGTGACCAACCTGTTCACCTTCGGCCTTGGCCGCCCGCTGCATGTCTTCGACGTGGCCAAGGTGCAAGGCCAGGTGCTGACGATGCGCATGGCCCGCCCGGGCGAGGAGTTGCGTGCGCTGAATGGCAAGACCTATGCCCTGGGCGAGGAGGACGGCGTCATCGCCGACGCCGCCGGCCCCGAGGCGCTGGGCGGCATCATCGGTGGCGAGCATTCGGGCTGCGACGAGACCACCACCGAATGCTTCATCGAATGCGCCGTCTTCGACCCGGTGCGCATCGCCCTGTCGGGCCGTCGGCACGATGTGCGCACCGAGGCGCGGCACCGCTTCGAGCGCGGCGTTGACCAGGCCCTGCCGCCGCTGGCGCTCGACCTCGCGACGGCGACCATGATCGCGTTCTGTGGCGGCGAGGCGAGCGAGGTGGCGTCGGCTGGCACCGAACCCGCCTGGCGGCGCGAGGCCACGCTGCGCTTTGCCCGCGTGAAGGAACTCGGCGGGCTGGACCTGCCGGAAGCGCAGGTGCTGGAACGCCTCACGCGCCTCGGCTTCATGGAGAAGGCGCGAGACGCTCACAGCATCACCGTCGCCGTCCCCGCCTGGCGCAACGACATCGCGGCTTTCGGCGCTCTGGCGCAGGACGCCTCCCTCGCCTCCGAACGCGCCCGCGCTGCGGCTGAGGGTACCGCCGCGATCGAGCCGGAATGCGATCTGGTGGAGGAGGTGCTGCGCCTCGGCGGGCTGGATGCCGTGCCCGCCGTCTCGCTGCCCGTCGCCACGCCGGTGCCGCGCGCGGCACTCGGCGCGAAGCAGGTGCGTGCCGCGCTGGCGCGGCGTGTGCTGGCCGCGCGCGGCTTGCAGGACAGCGTGACCTACGGCTTCCTGGCACGAGATCAGGCCGCGCTGTTTGGCGACACGCCGGACGGCTTGCACCTCGAAAACCCCATCGCCAGCGACCTCGACCAGATGCGTCCCACGCCGGTGGCCTCGCTGGCGCTGGCGGCTGCGCGCAATGCGGCGCGCGGCTTCGGCGATGTCGGCCTGTGCGAAATCGGCGGCGCCTATCGCGACCCGGCAGCGGGGGCGAGCCAGCTCAACGTCGCGGCCGGTGTGCGCGCGGGCTTCACCGCGCCGAATTGGGCGGCACCTGCGCGCGCCGTCGATGCGCTGGATGCGAAGGGCGATGCGCTGGCGGTGCTCACCGCACTCGGCGTGCCGATGGCGGCCCTGATGCTCACCACCGATGCGCCCGGCTTCTACCATCCCGGCCGGTCTGGCGTGCTGCGCCAGGGGCCCAAGACGGTGCTGGCGACCTTTGGCGAGCTGCACCCGAAGGTCGCGAAGGCGCTCGGCCTGGCTGGCTCCGTCGTGGCCTTCGAGGTCTTCCTTGACGCCATCGCCGAGCCGAAGCGCCGCAAGAAGGGCCTGCCCGACCTGCCCGCCTTCCAGCCGCTGCGGCGCGACTTCGCCTTCTTGGTGGATGCCGCGATGCCCGCCGAGACGCTGCTCCGCGCCGCGCGCGGCGCCGACAAGGCGCTGATCGCCGAGGTCGCGCTGTTCGACCGCTACGCCGGCGAGAAGCTGGAGCCGGGCAAGGTCAGCCTCGCCTTGCAGGTCACGCTGCAACCGCGCGAACGCACGCTGACCGATGCCGAGATCGAGGCGGTGGCGCAGAAGATCATCGCCGCTGTGGCGAAGGCCTCGGGCGCTGTGATACGCTCCTGAGCAGGGAGATGCATGATGTCCCTTCCCGTTGAGCCCTCCGCCCTCAGCCAGGTCACTGCCGCGAACAGCGAATTGCTGGCCATCGCGAAGCAGACCCTGGAACTGTCGAAAAGCATCGGGGAGCCCGAACTCCAGGCGGAATTTCGCCGTGTCTTGGCGCGCCTGATCGCGACGAAACCGCAGATTTCCGATCTGATCCGCGCCTTTGTGCGGCAGCGTGCGTGCTGGTCAGCGGGGCCTGGACCACGGTCGGGCCGCTGATCGTGGATATCCTGAACTCGGTCGTGCTTGCGGTCGTGACGCTGGTGCTCGGCTACCATTTCGGGCGCGGCGAACGCTGATGCCAGTTCAGAAGCTCATGCCGAGGCCGATCGAGTAGCCCGAGACGTTCTCGCCGAAGACGATGCGCCCCATCAGGCGCAACCGCTGCAGGTAGAGCCCCGCCGCGCCCATCTCCTGCCGCCCCATGTCGAGTTCCAGCCCACCGCCCAGCTTGGTCAGCGCATCGAAGCCGAGCGCGCCGCGCTGGTCATTCAGGAATTGGCTGTGCAGCCCCTCCAGCACATAGCGCACCGGGCGTCCGAAAGCCTCGCGGCCGGTCGGCCAGCGGTAGCGGGTCCACAGGCCGATGGCGCCGTTATCGGCCCGGTAGGTCAAGCCCTCGGTGGTGCCGGGGATGCTCTGCAACTGCATGCGGCTGTAGCGGAGTTCGGCCTCGAACTCCCACTCCGGGCGATAGTCGTACCAGCCGAGCACCATCGCGCCGCCGAGGCCCGCGGCCAGCAATTGCCCGCGGGCCAGGAGCTTGATGTCCGCGCCCGTCAGGAATTGCAGCAGGTTGCCCGCGATGGCGAGGTCGGAGCCGAGATAGCCGAGCGAGCCATTGAGAATGGGCCGAAGCTGGAGGCGGTCCGTCACCGGAAAGGACCAGCCGATGCCGATGGTGGTGGAAACGCTGTTCCAGCGGATCGGCAGCCGCGACGTCTGGTTCCCGAGTGTGGCCACGAAAACAGGGTCGTAGCGGGAATAGCCGATGAAGCCTTCGAGGTAGAGCGGCACGGACTCGGAAAGAGTGAAGCCCGAGCCGAGCTGGCCCATCAGCAGCCCCGTGCTATCCTCCCCCTGGCTGATCGACAGGTCGCTGGCCGTGCCGTCCGGCACGGTGGCGTAGCCCATCACCGCCAGTGCCGCACTGGCCGAGCGCTGGAGAGAAGGCCCGAAGATCGATCGCAGCGGCGTCGTCCCGGATTGGCCGCGCGCCATCTCCGCCGCCCCCAGCAGAGGGATCAGCGCAAGGGCGATCAGCGCAAGGCGGCTCAAACAGGACATGCGAACTTAGTCACAGCATCGCCGGCCGGGGCTGTCCAGGGTGCAAAGCGCGCGCGCCCGCACAGATGCTTTGCACCGCGCCCGCGAGCCCCTATGTGAGGGGCAAATCCGCAGGCAACCGCATGACCGACGTTCCCCTCGACCGAATCCGCAATTTCTCGATCATCGCCCATATCGACCATGGGAAGTCCACGCTCGCCGACCGGCTGATCCAGACCACCGGCACGGTCGCGCTGCGCGACATGAAGGAACAGCTGCTCGACAACATGGAGCTGGAGCGCGAACGCGGCATCACCATCAAGGCGCAGACAGTCCGCCTGGCCTACAAGGCAAATGACGGCGTGACCTACACGTTGAACCTGATGGATACGCCAGGGCATGTGGACTTCGCCTATGAGGTCAGCCGCAGCCTCGCGGCGTGCGAGGGCTCGCTGCTCGTGGTCGACGCCTCGCAGGGTGTGGAGGCGCAAACCCTGGCCAACGTCTATGCCGCGCTGGATGCGGGGCATGAGATCGTGCCCGTGCTCAACAAGATCGACCTGCCGGCCGCCGAGCCCGACCGCGTGAAGCAGCAGATCGAGGATGTGATCGGTCTCGATGCGTCGGACGCGGTGCTGATTTCGGCCAAGACCGCGCTGAACATCGAGGGCGTGCTGGAAGCCATCGTCACGCGCCTGCCCGCGCCCACCGGCAATCCCGACAGCCAGTTGAAGGCGCTGCTGGTCGATAGCTGGTACGACGCCTATCTCGGCGTGGTGGTGCTGGTGCGCGTGAAGGATGGCACGCTGCGCAAGGGCCAGAAGATCCGCATGATGTCCAATGGCTCAACCCACACGGTGGAGCAGGTGGGCGTGTTCACGCCGAAGATGGTGCTGGTGGACTACCTCTCGCCGGGCGAGATGGGCTACGTCACGGCGGCGATCAAAACCGTGGCCGACACCAATGTCGGCGACACGCTGACCGAGGACCGCAACCCGGCCACCGAAGCCCTGCCCGGCTTCAAGCCAAGCGTGCCGGTGGTGTGGTGCGGGCTTTATCCCGTCGATGCCGATGATTTCGAAAAACTGCGTGAGAGCGTCGGCAAGCTGCGGCTCAACGACAGCAGCTTTCACTATGAGACGGAACACAGCGCGGCGCTCGGCATGGGCTATCGGTGCGGCTTCCTCGGCCTGCTGCACCTGGAGATCGTGCAGGAACGACTCTCCCGCGAGTTCGACCTCGACCTGATCGCGACGGCGCCGTCCGTCGTGTACAAGATCCTGCGGACCAACGGCCAGCGCAGCGAGCTGCACAATCCCGCCGACATGCCCGATCCGAGCGTGATCCAGGAAATCGAGGAGCCCTGGATCAAGGCGACGATCATGGTGCCGGACGACTATCTCGGCCCGGTACTGACTCTGTGCAACGAACGGCGCGGCCAGCAGGTTGAGCTGACCTATGTGGGCTCGCGCGCCATGGCGGTGTACCGCCTGCCGTTGAACGAGGTGGTGTTCGATTTCTACGACCGCCTGAAATCCATCAGCCGCGGCTATGCCAGCTTCGACTACGCCGTCGATGCCTATGAGGCTGGTGACCTGGTGAAGATCTCCATCCTGGTGAACGCCGAACCGGTCGATGCGCTGTCCTTCATGGCGCATCGCGCGCAGGCGGATCGCCGCGGCCGGCAGATCTGCGAGAAGCTGAAGGAGCTGATCCCGCGCCAGCTCTTCAAGATCCCGATCCAGGCCGCGATCGGCGGCCGCGTGATCGCACGCGAGACGATCAGCGCCATGTCGAAGGACGTGACGGCCAAGTGCTATGGCGGTGACATCAGCCGCAAGCGCAAGCTTCTCGACAAGCAGAAGGAAGGCAAGAAGCGCATGCGGCAATTCGGCAAGGTCGAAATCCCGCAAAGCGCCTTCATCGCCGCGCTCAAGATGGACGCCTGACTCGCCCGCCCCGGACATCTGGCGGCTCGCCACCATGTGACCTGGACCGACCAAGCGACCCGGCACCCAGATCGCAAGCCGGACCAAAAAAATCACGAGGAAGGAGACACAGTATGATCACCCTCGCCAAGCGGAGCCTGTTCGGCGCCGCCGCAGCGCTGGCTCTTGCGGCGGCGCCTGTCATGGCCCAGGCCCCCTACCCCACTCGCCCGATCACCATGATCGTGCCCTTCGCCGCCGGCGGCCCGACCGACACGGTGGCGCGCCTGATGGCGCAGTCCATGGGCAATGAACTTGGCCAACCTGTGGTGGTCGAGAATGTCGGCGGAGCCGGCGGCACGCTCGGCGCGCAGCGCGTCGCCAATGCGCGGCCCGATGGCTACACCGTGCTGCTGCACCATATCGGCATGAGCACCATCCCCACGCTGTATCGCCGTGTGCCCTATGACGCGATCAACGGCTTCGAGACGGTAGGCCTCATCACGGAAGTGCCGATGACGCTGGTAGGCCGCCGCACCCTGCCCGCCACCAACATGGGCGAACTCATTGCGCTGGTGCGCCGGGACCGCGATAAGCTGAACTACGCCAACGCCGGCATCGGCGCGGCGAGCCACCTGTGCGGCCTGCTGCTGATGAAGGCGCTCGACACACCGATGACCACCGTGCCCTATCGCGGCACTGGCCCGGCGATGAACGACCTCGTCGCCGGCACGGTGGACCTCATGTGCGACCAGACCACCAACACCACAGAGCAGATCCGCGGCGGCACCATCCGCGCCTTCTCGGTGACGACGCCCGAGCGCCTGGCCGCGCTGCCGGATGTACCCACCTCCGCCCAGGGCGGCCTGCCGGGCTTCGAGGTCAGCGTCTGGCATGGCCTGTACACGCCGCGCGCCACGCCCCGCCCGGTGGTGGAGCGCCTGAACCGCGCCCTGGTCGCCGCGCTGCGTGACGAGACTATCGCGCGGCGCTTCGCCGACCTCGGCACCGCGCCCGTGGCGATCGAGCGTGCTACGCCGGAGTATCACCGCACCTTCTGGCAGGCCGACATTCTGAAGTGGCGCCCGTTGATCCAGGCCGCCGGTCAATACGCGGACTGATCCCGTTCAGGCCCGCGTGAGGGAGAGATCCAGCACGCGGTCCTCGGGATCGAGGTCCCGATCCAGCGCATCGAGCGTTTCCACGAAGGCGGTCCTCAGGGCCGCCTTCTGCGATTCCGGCAGCCAGGAGGCTTCGAGCCCCGCGAGGCTCAGCTTGCGCGCCTCGGCCTCCCGCCAGCCCAGATCGGCGAAGACCGTGCGCCAGGAATGGCCCATGGTCGTGCCGAAAATCGTCGGGTCATCGGTGCCGAGCGTGATGTTCAACCCGGCCTCATGCATCGCCTTGATGCGCTGGCGCCGCGGTGCGCGGTTCCAGGTGAGACCCGACCAGCAGGCCATGGTGAAGGGCACCTGCTCGCGCACCGCACGTTCCACCACCGCAGGATCGGCCATGATGTTGTAGCCATGATCGAGCCGGTCACAGCCCAGCGCATCACGGCAAAAAGTGTAATGAGTGGGCGGCGCTTCGAACAGCGTCTGGTTGTCCTCGCAGACATGGGCCGTCCGCCGAAAGCCCGAGCGCCCCGCCCGGCGCCAGGCCTCGACCCAGAGCAGCGGCGGGCCCGCCCGCTCCGCGCCATCGAGGCCGATGCCGACCACCTTCGGCCGCGGATGCTGCGCCATCAAATCGAGCATCTGCAATGCCTCGGACGGCAGGCAGACGCTGCGGTCGATGCAGGCGATGAGCAGGGAGGAAACGCCGAAATCGTGCTCTGCGCGCTCCAGCCCCTCGATCAGCCCATCGACGATCTCGGGGTAAGCCACGCCGTTCGGTGTGAAGTAGTGCGGGTTGAAGAAGAGCTCGGCGTGGCGGACATTGCCGTGTCGGTGCAGGTCCTCGATGCACTCATAGGCCGCGCGGGCAAAATCCCGCGGCGTGGCGAGCGCCAGCGCAGCGAGGCGCAGTGCATCGAGGAATTCGTAGAAGGTGGTGAAGCGATACAGCTCCGCCGCCGGCTTGGGCAGGCGCAGCTCGTTGAGGAAGGCTAGTTCATCAAGCGTCTCGGGGCGGATCGCGCCGGCGATGTGCAGGTGCAGCTCCACCTTCGGCACGGCATCGAGATAGTCGGAGAAGCTGAGGCGGAGCATCAGTTGCGTCCGATATTCCACAGGAACATCGCCGGGCCGTCGAGCACGCCGGTGAGGTTCGCCCGCCAGGCGCTGGCCGCCGTGAATTGGCCAAGCGGCATGTAGAAACCGGCCTCCGCCGCACGACGATGGATTTCTGTAGCAATGCGCTGGCGTTCGGACGCTTCCGGCGCGCGGGCGAATTCGATGCGCAGGCGTTCCACCTCCTCATCCTTCGGCCAGCCCGCGAAGCCGGCCGGAAACCCTGCGCCGTTGACGAAGGGGTTAAGCAGCGGCGACTGCATGTCAGGCACGGTGTTGGTGGTATGCGCGAGGTTCCACCCCTCGGGCCGCGCGCGGCGACCGAAATAGGTATTGAGGTCCATCGCCTGCAGATCGACGCGAAAGCCCAATCGCGTCAGAAGCGCCTGCGACACGAGGCCGAGCGCTGCGATGCCCGGCGCATCCGCGGGATGGATGATGACGACAGGGCGCGAGAGGTCCGCACCACTCTCCCGCAGCATCCGCCGCGCCCCCTCGAAATCGGCCGCCATCGGCATGCCGGAATTGGTCTCGAGCGGCGTGCCACAGCCGAACATGCTGCGGCAGGGCCACGCATAGGCCGGCCGGCCGGCGACGACGGCGAGGTAATCAGCCTGGTCTACCGCGAGCATCACGGCGCGCCGCACCGCAGGATTGTCGAAAGGCGGATGCAGGTGATTGAAGCGCATCAAGCCCTGGAAGCCGTAGGGCGAGACGGTCGCGATGCGAATATTCGCGTTGCGTTCCAGCACTGGCAGAACATCGGCGGGCAGGCGTTCGACATAGTCGATCTCGCCGGTGGTGAGCGCGCTGACCTGCGTCGAGACATCAGGCAGCGCGAGTAATTCCACGCGCTCCATCCGTGCCACCTTGCCGCCGCTGGCCCAGATGGCGGGCTCACTGCGCGGGCGGTAGGCGGCGTGGCGCTGCACGACAATACGATCGCCCGGGCGGTATTCCTCGGCGACGAAGCGATAGGGCCCGCTGCCGACCACCTGGGGAATCTGCGCCGTGGGTGACGTGGCGGCGAGGCGCGCGGGCATCATCGCCGGCACCATTGCGCCGGGCTTGGCCAGCGCCTCCAGCACCAGGCCAAAGGGCTCGCGCAGCACGAGGCGGAAGGTCGCAGCATCGACCACATCGATCGAGGCGGTGGCGCGCAGCATCGCCGCGCCGAGCGCATCGCGCGCCCCCCAGCGGCGGAGGCTGGCGGCGCAGTCCTCGGCAGTCACGGCCGTGCCGTCATGCCAGGTGAGACCTTCGCGCAGCGTGAAGGTCCAACTCAGGCCGTCGTCGCTGCGCGTGAAGCGCTCGACCATCTGGGGGGTGGGTTCCCAGCGGTCATTCATGGCGAAGAGCGTGTCGAAGACCAAGTAGGCGAAGTCGCGCGTCGTGAAGCTGGTGGTGAAGTGCGGGTCAAGCACCCTCGTGAGCGTTTCGGGCGCGACTCGGAGCGTATTGGCGCGGCTGGGCGCCTGGGCGAGGGCCGGTGTAGAGATCAGCAGAACAGCCAGCAGGCTGAGGCCAGGGCGCAGCATCGCGATGATGGCTCCATGCGAAAGGGTGTCGGGGCGCGTTGGCTGTCGACTTCTCCGAATGTTGCGGCCTCGATGGAAGGGCGTCAATCGAGGAGATGGCAACGCGCGGGGTTGCCGCGGCCCTGGGTGCTGGCTAGAACGCGGTTCTTGTGCGGGACGGGTGGCCGAGTGGTCGATGGCGCACGCCTGGAAAGTGTGTAGACGTGAAAGCGTCTCGTGGGTTCGAATCCCACCTCGTCCGCCATATGTTGGCCTATTCTGCGGGTTTCAGGGCGATATTTTTTCTGTTCCCACGATTGTTCCCACAATATGGCTGGGATAGCCGGGGACGGGTGGCAGTCTCACACGGGCAGCGATGCCGTGGCGCGGTTAGTCAGATGTGACCGCAGGCTAGCGTCGAGCGCCACATGCAACGCATGCTGGTCAATCTTAAGCTTAGCCGCCAGCAGCGCCGCGGCGCGAGACGGCCAGGCCAGGATCGCGTCACGCTCGCCCTGCGCCAGGTCGCGGACCATCTCAACCACCTTATGCCGATCGATCAGGCGCCCATCAAGCTCGGCCAGTTCTAGCGTGAGGCGCTGAGCCTTCAGGTTTTCATTTGCCGTTCGCGCCTCATCGAACGACATCAACGCGGCGTTGTCGGCGGTAATCTCGGGGGGGGCGGAAGGCGGCACCTTGGCGGGCTGCGACGCGGCCCACCCCCGGCGCACTAACTCGGCCAGGTCAATCTTCCCGGACGGCGCGAGGGGTAGCCGCCCCGATGCCTTCAGCGTCCCCACGCGGCGTTCACTTA
>Ga0209181_10008481_pt1 | contig 13763 bp, 11 predicted proteins | sample MAT05_FD_187208 | JGI IMG/M metagenome (GOLD analysis project Ga0209181, IMG submission 187208) | Freshwater microbial communities from Lake Fryxell liftoff mats and glacier meltwater in Antarctica - MAT-05 (SPAdes) (version 2) | ecosystem: Environmental > Aquatic > Freshwater > Ice > Liftoff... | reverse complement strand
TCAAAAATGGCCGTCACATGAATTTTTCTGACAAAAGTGCTGCGCAGATTGCCGATAGCGAGAATACCCGCAAGGAGGAAAACCAAGCCCAGGACTATGAAAAGCCCTACGACCGTTGCGCGCTTATTCGATTCTGATTTCATAACTATTGAATGAAATTGTAATTGTGAAATTCTTTTGCTTGCGTCTCTTCTGTGTCAAAGACTTCGTCAAAGCTTCCTATCCGCGTAAATTTACCTTCCAAAAGCATGGCAACACGATCGCCAGTGGTTTTTGCGCAGGTGAGGTCGTGGGTAATAATAATTGAGCTGGCTTTATAACGTTCCTGAACTTCATTGATCAGGTTATTGATTTCTATACAGGTTATGGGGTCAAGACCGGCGGTTGGTTCATCATACAACATTATTTCAGGTTTAAGCATCAAAGTCCGGGCAATTCCGATCCTTTTCCGCTGACCGCCCGATAGATCGGAAGGCATTTGGTTGATTTTATCCGATAAACCTACTGCATCGAGCGTTTCTTCCACCACAAGGTCTATTTCCTTAATACTGAGCGTTCTATTGGTTCTGGTCAATGGGAACTCCAGGTTTTCGCGCACGTTCATGCTATCATACAAGGCACTGCTCTGGAACGAAAACCCGATTTTCATACGCAGTTCGCGCATTTCTTTTTCGCTTAATTGCTCAACGTCTTTTCCCAGCACTTTTACGGTGCCTTCGTCTGGCAGCAAAAGGCCGGAGATAATTTTAATTAAAACAGATTTGCCACTACCCGAGCGTCCCAGTACCACGACATTTTCCCCTTTAAAAACCTCCAGGTCAATGCCTCTTAATACTTCCAAATCGCCAAAGGATTTATACAATCCTTTGATGGAGATCACGGGCACTCCCTTATCTATTTGCGACGCTTTATTTTGCATATTGACTTAATAGTATCTGATCCAGTTGGATATTTGTACAATGATCATTTCTTCCACAAAAATCAGAAACATGGAAAGCACAACGGCAGCGTTGGCGGCTTTTCCAACACCCTGAGTTCCTTTTGCAGCATTGTAACCTTTATAACTTCCTACCATGCCAATGGTAAATCCAAACGTGATAGATTTCACGATGGAGGTGCCTACATCCAGAAAACTCACTTGTGCAAACGCTTCAGCGATAAAAGTGGGAAAACTGGTTTTTTCATTCTGATATATATTCAGAAATGAACCCATCATGCCAACGAAGGTGCAATACAGCGCCAATATTGGAATCATAATAGTGGTTGCCATAACACGTGTAACCACCAGAAATTTAAACGGGTCGGTCGCGGAGACTTCCATGGCATCAATTTGTTCTGTTACCCGCATAGATCCGAGTTCCGCCCCAATATTAGAACCTACTTTGCCCGCAGTGATCAAAGCCGTCACAAGTGGCGCCAGGGCTCTTATCATAGCAATCGCAATCAGAGAAGGCAACCAGGAGGTTGCGCCGAAAGCGACCAAAGAAGGCCGTGATTGTTTGGTAAAAACCATGCCGACCACAAACCCTGTGAGCGTTATCAAGGGCAAGGACTTCACGCCTACTTCGTAACATTGATAGACAATTTCACGAAATTCAAATGGCCGTTGAAATGCTTGTTTGAAAAATCGCGCAATAAATTTATAGGCATTGTATACGCCTAAAAACATATTGTCTAATTTTTCAGTGAGAAAATATTTTTTCAACATTGCATCGAATTAAGAAGGCAAATAGAACAAGGTATATTAACTGCAATCGTATCAAAGGCAGAGATAAACGCCGCATTGTGTGGGCATACGGCTACAAATGCGCCACAATTGATGCAAGCGTTCTATCCTATTTAAAAAACACCGGGTTTCTTGCGCTTCATCCAATAAAAGATATCAAGTCCTTGTTCAATCTATCTTTTTCCGTAATAAACAACCCGTGAGGTGCATTCTGATATACCATGTATTTTGCCTTAGGCAGCGATTTTGCTGTTTTATTTCCTGAGATAGCAATAGGAACCGTTTGGTCAGCATCTCCGTGGATGATGAGTACCGGGACATTAATTTTGGTCAAATCATCTCTAAAATCTGTTTCGGAAAAAGACCGTACACATTCCGTTGTTGCTTTTGCACCGCTCATCAAACAAAGCATTTGATTCCAATCTAATATTTCCTGACTTACTGCATTTTTAACTTGATCGACCCCATAAAAATGCTTGGCGAAATTTGCTAGAAAGGCAGGGCGGTCTTCTGTTATCTTTTCTATCATTGCATCAAAATTCTTTTTGTCTACCCCTTCAGGGTTGTCTGCGGATTTGAGCATATAGGGCGTAACCGCGCTGATTAATACAATCTTTGCAATTCGGGTTGTGCCATATTTTCCAATGTAGCGGGCAATTTCTCCTCCACCCATTGAAAAGCCCACTAGAATTACTTCTTTTAAATCCAATTGATCCAGCAATGCTTTCAGATCATCTGCAAGCGTGTCGTAATCGTAGTTTTCCCAGGGGCGGTCTGATTTCCCAAATCCTCTACGGTCGTATGCAATACAACGAAGATTGTTTTTGGGCAATTCTGACAACTGGTATTCCCACATTTCATGGTTAAGTGGCCATCCGTGAATAAATACTACAGGTTTCCCACTGCCATAATCTTCGTAAAATATATTTACGGAGCTTCCAGAACTATCTGGTTTTGTTTTGATAAAACTCATTTATATTAAATGTTAGCGTTGTTGATCATCAATTTCATTGTACACAAAAAAACCATAGACGGGTTCTTAAATAAATTTTGCACTCGGTTTAATACCCGCCTTTTCCAATGCATTTGCGCTCAAAGCCCGGAGCATTGAATGGGTGCTCCTAACTCCTGCCGCTTATCCACCAAAAGCACCTTTAGACCTTTTTGCGCATCACAGCGCGCTGTTGTCGTACCTTCTGAACTACAACCTATAATTACTATATCGTAATCGACAGGATTCATAAATAAAATTCAAAGCTGAAAATGATTGCATGAATTATAAACGAATTTTCACAAGGTAAAGGTGAGCACTCTGTGATGGCGGCTGGTTACACAATTCCTGCTATGAGTTACAACATTCACACCTTGGCGATTCTTAAGATCAGCAGACACCACTATCTTTGCCAGCGTGACAGATTCATATCAAACCATCGCCGCAGCCAGCACGGGCGAATTCAAAGATCGGGGCAGCAAATTCATCGCCTACGCATGGCCTGTGCGCAGCGAAGCCGAAGCCTTGGAACACCTGGAAAATCTCCGAAAAGAACATTTCAAAGCCCGTCATCACTGCTTTGCCTGGCGCTTCGAGCCAGACGGCAGCCGTTTCCGCGCCAACGACGACGGCGAACCCAGTGGCACCGCCGGACGGCCAATTCTGGGGCAAATTGATTCCTTTTCACTGACCTATGTCGTGGTGGTGGTAGTACGCTACTTTGGCGGAACCCTGCTCGGAACTTCCGGGCTGATCAACGCCTATCGGGAAGCTGCAGCCGAAGCCCTGCGCAATGCAGCGATTAAGGAGTGTCTCGTGAAGGATTTTTATCTGCTGGATTTTGATTACGCCCTCATGCCAGATGTGATGAATGCCGTGAAAAAACTCGAGTTTGAAGTGTTGCGGCAAAGCTTTGAGGATCGTGGACAAATAGAAATCGGCATACGCCAAAGTGAGACCACAGCCACGCTTTTGCGTTTCCGTGCTCAGCTCTGGAAGGTTAGTGAAGAAGAGGCCGCTACCGTGGATTGGCCTTCAGGGATGCGGGTAACTGCAATCTGAGTGTAGCAGCATCCTGACTCCTGGATATTTTGACATTTAGACTACTGGATATTTTCGTGGCCGCCAAAATGCCAGAGATCCCGACACAATCCTTAACGTTTGAAAAACAAATCGTTTTGCCAACGGGACAACTCAAGTAAGGATATTTGCATCTCGTTTGGCGCAGTGCGGGCATCATTTTTGCTATTTAAGAACGGGTAAATAATAACTTGTTACTTTCATCTGATTCCTTTCCGCCCATACCGCCCATCTTTTTGATAAAAGAGCCTTGCTATTCGCACAAAAAGATAGTTGTCTGAGCAAAAAGTAGTCTACCTGAAAGTAATAAGTTATTATTTACCCGTTCCTTAGCGTAAAAGTGAGCGGGTTGCGCGAAAACCTGTTTTTAAAAAGATTGGATTTTTGGACATTTAGACCTAGATTTTAAACTCCAAGACCTTAGACTTTAGGCGTTTTGAGGCAGTAGACTGGCTTTTATTCCATCAGTATCAAAGTCTAAGATCCAAACGTCCAACGTCTAAAAGTCTAAAATTAGAAATTTTGAACATGAAATTTAAACTGCTTATCCTGCTCTTGTTGCCAGCCTTCGTGCTTTCGGCTCAATCAGGCACCACCCCAATCACCCCGCCTTCGACGGATCCTGTGTACACCCCCGGGCCTCAAAAAGCCAAATTTGTGCGCAAAAACAAGCTCGATAATGACGGCTCCTCATTTGCCGCTGGCATTAAACCTGAGGACTTAAAATTGCTTGTCTATGCCTTGGCTTCCGATTCGATGCAGGGACGCGAAACCGGCGAAGAAGGCCAGCGAATTGCAGCCCAATTTATCGCCGATCAATTCAAAAACGCTGGCCTGCCACCCAAAGCTGACAAAGGTTTTTTCCAGAAAATCATGCTCCAAAATGATACCTGGAAAGACATCAGCTTCAAAGTAGGCGATCAAGAATTCCGTAACAAGACGGATTATTATGTTTATCCTGCATTCTGTCCCGACCGGCCTTTGACGGAAATAAAGGAAGTCGTGTTCATAGGCTTTGGTATCGAAGATGAAAAATATAATGACTACGGTAAAACCGACGTAGCGGGCAAAGCGGTTATTTTTTACAATGGTGAGCCCATGACAACTGAAGGCAAATCACTGATTACCGGTTCCGATTTTCGATCCAATTGGAGTCTTGAATGGCGGAAAAAAGTGCAACTGGCCAAGAAAAAAGGGGCAACTGCTGTTTTTATCATCGACCCTGAGTTTGAAGAAAGCCTGAAGAAAAATCGAAAGGGAATTTCTTCTTACGGTTGGAAACCTGTGGGCTCTGATGCCAATGTAGTGGCCAACGAATTTATTCCCAATGTCTTCATTTCTACCACCTTGGCTAAGGCACTTCTGGGTGATAAATCAGAAAAAGTTGAAAAAGAACTGGCTGATTTGCGCAAAGGGGGCGAAAAGTTCAAACCCGTAAAAGTGAAGGCTAAAATCGAACTTCGATTAGATAAAGAAAGTAAAACGCTTGAAGGCTCCAACGTCTTGGCTGTAATCGAAGGCTCTGACGAAAAACTTAAAAAAGAATACGTTTTTGTAACGGCCCATTACGACCACCTGGGTATGTCGGATAGCACGGTAATTTATTATGGCGCCGATGACAATGCTTCTGGCACTTCAGGCGTAATCGAAATTGCGCGGGCTTTTGCCGAAGCAAAAAAGCAAGGCATCGGGCCAAAACGCACCGTAGTCTGTATGCTTGTGAGTGGCGAAGAAAAAGGGCTACTAGGATCAAAATACTACACTGAATTTCCGATTTTTCCACTCGATAAAACCATTGTGGACATTAACATTGACATGATTGGCCGAGTAGACGAGAAGCACGCTAACAACCCTGATTACATTTATGTCATTGGCGATGATCGCATTAGTAGTCAATTGCACGAGATCAGCGAACTGGTGAATTCCGAGCACACAAAACTGGAGCTCGATTACAAATACAACGCCAAAGACGATCCAAACCACTTCTACGAGCGTTCTGACCATTTCAATTTCGCCGAAAAGGGAATTCCTATTGTGTTCTATTTCAATGGCGTACATCCTGATTATCATCGCCCAACGGACACTGCAGACAAGATCAATTTTGAAGCGCTGGCCAAACGCGCTCAACTTGCATTCTATGTGGCTTGGGAAGCGGCGAATAGCCCGGAAAAAATTGTACCCAATGTACCTAAGGACAAGAAAAAGAGAGAATTAGGCAATTAGGTGCCGAAGCAATTACAACTTCACGATTTAGAGGTGGGTAATGTGGGGTTGTGTCAAAAGGGAGCCGATGGGAAAAGGAACAAATTTTAATTCTATTCGGGTGTCAAACCTCATAGGTTTTTCGCCAAAGAATACAAAACAAAATTTTACCCCATTTTTGAGTCAGACCCTTTTGACATATCCCCACTTGTTTGACCCCTGGTTTATTTTCAGACATGAATTTTTTTCAAAAAACCGTGGCCAAAATTCTGGGCCACTCCAGAACTCAAACCGAGCCTTCCGTTCACCACTTTCTATTTCAGTCTTCGATCTTGGCGCGGGATTTTGTTTATGATGCTTATTTGCCTTCAGACTACGATCCATCAAAGGGACAAAAACTTCCGCTTGTACTTTTCAATGATGGGCAGGATTTGCCCCGAATGGGTTTTGCCGAAATTTTGAAGCATATATCCGTGCATCAAACCACCAAACCATTCATCGCCATTGGCATACATTGTACCGAACGCCGCATACGCGAATATGGCACTGCAGAGCGAGCAGATTACAAGGGCCGTGGCGACCTCGCGTCTAAATACACTCAATTTATCTTGGAGGAGTTGCTGCCACAATTGCGTGAGCAGTTTTCTGTGTCAACAAAACCTGAAGACAATGTCTTCGCCGGGTTTTCCCTGGGTGGGCTTTCTGCATTAGACATCGTTTGGGCACATCCGGAAGTTTTTGGGGTAGCGGGCATATTTTCAGGCTCGCTTTGGTGGCGCTCCATGAATGTTCGCATTGAAGACCCTGATGCGGATCGAATCATGCATGAGATCATTCAAAAATCAGCAAAATTTGATACCAATCAGCGGTATTGGTTTCAATGCGGTACCCTCGACGAGGAAGAAGACCGTAACAACAACGGCATCATTGATTCCATTGACGATGCCCTTGACCTTATTCGCGCCTTACGTGAAAAGGGTATTTCCGAAAAAAATATCCGTTATCTGGAAATTGAAAATGGGCGGCACGAGCCGGAGACCTGGGGGAAAGCTATGCCGGATTTTTTGGGATGGGGCTTGGCATAAAAAGCCGCCCTCTAATTAATTCTACTTTGTCACTATAAAATTGAATTGTCCTGTCGCAGCAAAGCTTAGACAGGACAATTCGAGGGTAAATTACGCCACCATTCCCATTTCCTGCTCCAAATACAGATCCAAGCCGGAGTTTTCGCAGCTATCCAACCAACCATGTACGTCAGGCTGCAAGCCCATACGCAACTCGTTGATGTGCTTTTTCAAGCGGGTACCCACAGGGCAATTGGTTTGATTCACTTCTGGCAATTGAATTTTGCGGTCGCGCCAGGTTATTTCACTCACATGGCTCACCACCGCTGCGGTTCCAGCACCAAAACACTCCTGAAGTGTGCCGCGCCAATAAGCGTCAGCGATTTCAGCAATGCTGAGCAGCCGATCTTCTACGGTGTAGCCCCATTCTTTCAAGAGCGTAACAAAAGAATCGCGGGTAATGCCCCGAAGAATAGTCCCTGTGGTAGCTGGGGTAATCACCTTGCCGTCCATCACGAAGAACAGGTTCATGGTACCCACCTCTTGCACGTACTTTTTCTCCACAGCATCCATCCACATTACTTGGTCGTAACCAGCAGCTTTCGCACGCTGGGCCGGGAGGAGGGATGCGCCGTAGTTACCAGCGCATTTAGCCTCACCTGCACCACCTTGGGCAGCACGGGTGAAGACTTCCTCGACCCATAGTTTAATGGGCTTCGGGTAATAGGGGCCAACAGGGCCTGTGAACACAATAAATCGGTACTGTTCGGAAGTGTGCACACCGAAATACTCGTCGGTAGCAAACATTAATGGGCGTATATACAGGGCGTGATCTTCCATGGCTGGGATCCAATTCCGATCCAAGTCAACCAACATTTTCAATGCTTGTACAAAAAGGTCTTCAGGAATTTCTGGCATGCACATGCGTTCTGCTGATACATTAAAACGACGGGCGTGCATTTCTGGCCGGAACAATACGGGTTCGCCATGCATTTTGGTGGCTTTCATACCTTCAAAAATACTTTGGCCGTAGTGCAGGGCAAGATTTGCAGGAGAAATGTCGAGTAAGCCAAAAGGCTCAATCCGAAAGTCGGTCCATTGATTGCCATCATAATCCGCGACAAACATGTGGTCGGAAATCACCTTGCCAAACGGCAAGTTATTGAAGTCAACGGAGGGGAGCTTAGACTGGGTGGTCTGGGTAACTTTGACCGGGTATTTTACAGCCATAAAATAGTAGAGTTGACGAATAAGAAAACCTTGTGAATAAGGAACGGGTAACAAGTTATTATTTGCTCGTTCTTAAGGAGACAAAGGTATTTAGCTTTGGGAGAACTAAAAAAAATTTATTCTAAAATAATCAAAATATTTTGAGGGTTCACAGAATAATTGTTTCCAAAGCGTCTTTTTTCTGTACAAAAATATTTTTCGGGCAGGTTTAAACCAGCGCTCAAGGTCAAATATTTGGCAACGTTAATCTAGAAATGCGGCTTGATAACAGGAACAAATCATACGTTTACGGGCTTTTCATCCTACAACCTTGAGTCATGAATTTTAAAAAAAATAAACCTGCCTACGCCATTCTTTTGTTTGCTGCAATGTTTTGCGCCCTGCAAGGCATTGCTCAAAACAACAACTATCGCCGCCCCCCTGCCGATGTGGCCGCCATCGTAGAAGCCAAGCCCACCCCACAGGTGAGTATGAGCCCTACCCGAGATGCGCTTGTGCTTACCAACTACAATCCCAATCCTGGCATCGCCACACTGGCACAAGTATTTTTGAAACTTGGCGGGATTCGTGTTAACCCACAAATCAATGCCCGTCAACGGATTACGGAGTACACGGACTACGAAGTACAATGGTTTTCTACAGGAAAAAAGGTGGCAATTGAGCTGCCCAAGATTGGTCGCTTAGCTGGAATTCCGATGTGGTCGCCCGATGGCAAACGCCTGGCATTTGCCGTCGATGTGGCGGATGGTGTGCAGCTCTGGATGGCCGATACGCACACCGGAAAGAGCAAAAGACTGGGTAATTTCTTCCTAAACGATGTGCTCGGAGGAGCGTTCGCCTGGCTCGAAGACAGCGAGCGATTGTTTGTACGTACAATTCCAAACGGCCGTGGCCCTGCCCCAAGTGCAGTCGTAGTGCCTATCGGGCCTTCCATAGAGGAGACTTCAGGCAAGGTTTCTCAGGTGATGACCTACCAGGATTTGCTGAAAAACGAGAACGACGAAATCCTTTTCGCATACTATGGCAGCAGCCAACCTGCCTTTGTAGAGGTTAATTCTGGTAAGATGCAAACACTTGGAAATCAAGGGCTTTATGTAACATTTGATTGGTCGCCGGATGAAAAATATATGCTGGCAACCCAATTACAGAAGCCCTTTTCGTACCGTGTACAGTACAACAACTTTTCGCGAAAAACGGAACTCTGGGACCGAACCGGGAAAGTGATTCGCAAGGTGGTTGAATTTCCAGTAACAGATGAAATACCCCGCCAAGGAACAGTAGTCGGCCCACGCGCATTAGAATGGCAGCCGAACTATGATGCTCGCCTGATTTGGGTAGAAGCTTTGGATGGTGGCGACCCGAAGAAAAAAGCCGATTTCCGCGATAAAATCATGTTGCTTGATGTGCCTTTTTTAGGTGACGCCCGTGAAATTTTGAAAACAAAACATCGCTATTCAGGCTTTGAATGGCTGGCCGCGAGAGATGCCGGACTTTTGTCTGAATTTGACCGCGACCGCCGTTGGATTACGACCTACCATGTTGATTTACAAAACCCTACGTTGAAGGACACGCTATTTGACCTGAGTACGAACGACGATTATGCTAACCCCGGAAACCCCGTTTACGACCGCCTCCCGAATGGGGATTGGGTCGTCGTTCAAGACGGCGATTGGCTCTACTACAACGCTGACGGCGCATCTGACGATGGTCAATACCCGCGGCTAGATAAGATCAACCTGAAAACACGGGAAAAGCAAACCATCTATGAATCCGGGAACAAGACCTTTGAAGAGTTCATCGCTTTTGCAGGCAAGGGCCGCGAACAAATTTTAACCCGCTACCAAAGCAAAACCGAAGTCCCTAACTTTTTCATGGTCAATCTCTCGGATCAATCGCGGAACGCATTAACCAGTTTCACCGACCCAGCCCCACAACTCACCGATGTTGTAAAACAAGTGGTAAAATATACCCGTCCAGATGGTGTGCCACTCTCGGGCACGCTGTATCTGCCCGTAGATTATAAACCAGGTCAAAAACTCCCGCTTTTTCTTTGGGCTTACCCACTCGAATATTCTGACAAAAGCACAGCAGGTCAGGTGCGTGTCACGGATAATACTTTTACTTTTTACCGCAATGACTCGCCCTTATTCTTTGTTACCCAGGGTTATGCTGTACTAATGGACGCTACGATCCCGATTGTGGGCGACCCGGAAACGATGAACAATACCTTCCTCGAACAAGCTACGGCATCTGGCCGGGCGGCCATTGACTTTCTGGACTCCCTAGGGATTATTGACCGTAAAAAAGTAGGGGTGGGAGGCCATTCCTACGGCGCATTTATGACCGCTAATCTATTGGCGCACAGCGATGATTACGCCTATGGGATAGCACGTTCTGGTGCTTACAACCGCACACTCACCCCCTTTGGCTTTCAAAGCGAGCGGCGTTCTTTTTGGGAAGCAAAGGATATTTACATGAACGTTTCGCCGTTTAATTTTGCCGACAAAATTAAAAAGCCACTCCTGCTCATTCACGGAGAAGCCGATAATAATCCTGGCACATTCACGGTCCAATCCGAGCGTTTGTATCAGGCGATAAAGGGCAATGGCGGAACCGCGCGTTTGGTGCTTTTACCCCATGAAAGTCACGGATATCGCGCTCGGGAGAGTGTATTGCATGTGCTGGCAGAAATGTTTGATTGGTCTGGAAAATATGGCGGACCTGCTAAACCTTAGTACCGATGAAAGACAACTTCTCTGCCCAGGCCTCTGCTTAGGAACGGGTAAATAACAACTCAATTATCTATGGCAGAACCACTAAAAAATCTTTTCTCCCGCAGCCTCATCGAACCTTTTGCGCTCGAAATCCATCAGGTCTGGAGAGAATTTCCCACACAAACATTTCTAAATCAAGTATTTGATAAAAACTGGGAATCCCTCGAACTCAAACAACGTGTGCGCCACATTAGCAATATGCTTCGTGTAAATTTGCCACCTGATTATCCGGTAGCCTTGAATTTCGTGACCAAAACAACCGAGCGTTACCTCCATCGGCAGGGGGAGAAAATGTCTTTTGTATACATTTTTTTGCCCGACTTTGTTGAAGCGCACGGTGTGGACTACCCAGACCATGCTATCCCAGCCCTCGAAATACTCACCCAATGGAGTAGTGCCGAATTTGCCGTACGCCCCTTTTTCCTGCGTTATCATGAACGAATGTGCGCCCAAATGCTCCTCTGGTCTAAGCACCCGAGTGCTATGGTGCGCCGACTGAGCAGCGAAGGCATTCGTCCCCGATTGCCCTGGGGCATGGGTGTGCCGATGCTCAAACGAGACCCATCTCCCATTTTGCCCATCCTTGAAAACCTGAAAAACGATCCTTCCGAGACAGTTCGGCGCTCGGTGGCCAACAACCTGAACGACATCGCCAAAGACCATCCCGAACTTGTGCTTTGCATTGCGGAACGCTGGCTTGGGCAATCGGCAGAAACAGATTGGATCGTGCGACATGCCTGTCGTGGCTTGTTGAAAAAGGGGAATGCCGCCGCACTGGCGCATTTTGGCTTCCAAAAAGGGGTGGAAGGAATTGAAATTTCAAACTTTCAGGTATCGGGAAAAGTTTCGATTGGAGGGCGGCTTGAGTTTTCTTTTTCAATAAAAAACACATCAAATGAACCGGCTCAAATTCGCCTTGAATATGGCATTGACTATCAAACCCTTTCAGGAAAAATCTCTTCTAAGATATTTAAAATCAAGGAATTAGAAATAAAAAGCGAGCAACTGGAAAACATTGCACGGCATCAAAGATTTCAAGATTTTACCACCCGGAAGCATTATGCGGGCCCTCACACCCTGCGTATTGTGGTGAATGGCGCGGCAATGACGGAGCAGGAATTTACAGTCATTGAATAACGGGCAAGTGGCTGATTTTTCGGACTTTTGCGCCCCATGTATTCAATTTTCAAACCACTTCTTTTTGCGCTATCTCCTGAGGCTGCGCACCGGGTCACCTTCCAGTTGCTCGACCTTGCCGCGGCATTCCCGCCCACGCGTTGGTTCATGCGATCCATGTTTTGTCTTCCCGACAAACGCCTTGAAAAGCAGGTAATGGGCTTGAGCTTTCCAAATGTGGTTGGCCTGGCAGCTGGTTTTGACAAAGACGGGAAACACATACCCGGCCTGGCTTGTCTGGGTTTTGGATTCGTCGAAGTGGGCACGGTCACCCCGATCGCACAAGCAGGAAATCCACAACCTCGTTTGTTTCGCCTGCCTCAAGACGAGGCCCTGATCAACCGCATGGGATTCAACAACGAAGGGCTAGACGCACTCACTGAATGCTTGGCACAGCTCCGCAAAAAAGGGATGCCAAATGGCCTAATCATTGGTGGAAATATAGGCAAAAACAAAGCTACACCCAATGAGGAAGCGGTGAATGACTACCTGATTTGCTTTGAGCAATTATTTCCCTGGGTCGATTATTTTGTAGTCAATGTAAGCTCACCCAATACGCCGGGTCTCCGTGAATTGCAGGAAAAAGAGCCGCTTACCCGACTTTTAAACCTATTGCAAGCTAAAAACCGGGCACAAAAAACACCCAAGCCTATCCTGTTGAAAATCGCTCCCGACCTTACAGACAGTCAATTGGATGATATTGCAGACATCGTGCGTGCCACAGCCTTGACTGGGGTGATCGCGACCAACACCACGATTTCTAGAAGCGATTTAAAAACTCCGGAAACCCAAATTGCAGCAATTGGGATGGGCGGGCTGAGTGGCATGCCCGTTTGCGCGCGAGCCACCGAGGTTATTCGTTACCTGCGGCAAAAACTGGGCAAAGAAGTCGTCATCATCGGGGTGGGCGGCATCAATTCGGCCCAAGCCGCAAAAGAGAAACTGGAAGCTGGTGCAGATTTGGTGCAAGTGTATACCGGACTGGTTTATGAGGGACCTGGTTTGGTGCGGAATATTTTGAAAGCCCTGTAACAGAGAAATAATTTTTTGAAGAAAAGCCCGAATTCACGCAAAGAGATTCGGGCTTTTCTACTTTTGGCCGTCATTTAAAACGAAACACCTGACGTACATGAACAACTTCCACCCTTCCAGGCTATTCACGGCCTCTTGTTTTGCCCTTGTTACTACAGCCTTCGCCTTTGCCATTCGCGCAGGCATTTTGAACGAACTGCGCGACAAACTTGGCCTCGATGGTCACCAACTTGGCCTTATTAATCAAATGGTCCTGGGCATTGGTTTCCCAATCGCTACCATCGTAGGTGGCTTGCTTTACAACGAATTAGGGCCAAAACGTATGGTCTGGATTGCGTTCATTTGCCATTTGATCGGCATTTTGAGTACCATTTTTGCTGGCAGCTATGAAGTATTATTGGTGTCTAGTTTCTTCATTGGCTTCGGCAACGGCTCCGTGGAAGCCGCCTGTAATCCGATGATCGCAGCCATGTTTTCGAACAACAAGA
>Ga0209181_10008472_pt1 | contig 13770 bp, 17 predicted proteins | sample MAT05_FD_187208 | JGI IMG/M metagenome (GOLD analysis project Ga0209181, IMG submission 187208) | Freshwater microbial communities from Lake Fryxell liftoff mats and glacier meltwater in Antarctica - MAT-05 (SPAdes) (version 2) | ecosystem: Environmental > Aquatic > Freshwater > Ice > Liftoff... | reverse complement strand
TCGCTCTAGTAGGAAAAACCTTGCGACCTTGTAGGGATTTTGACTCTCGAAAAAAAACTTAAGGCTATCCAATGATTCTAGAAGTTTCTGGAGATATTCTGCTTTCTGGCGCCCAAGCGATTGCACACGGTGTCGCCCCCAATGATCACTTTGACTCTGGGCTCGCACTTGCATTGCGGGAGAAATGGCCAGCCATGGCTAAGGACTTCAGGCATTACGCACACCAGTCTCACCCGAAGCCGGGTGAGATTTGGATGTGGGGTGGGGTGGGCGGTGCGCGGATCTTCAATTTGATGACGCAGGAAGGCGAACATGCTCATGGTTCACGGCCTGGCAAGGCGACGTTGGCCAACGTAAACCATTGTTTACGCAGGCTGCGGCACGAAATTGAAGCAGAAAACATCACTAGTCTCGCGATTCCAGCTTTGGCTACCGGCGTGGGCGGACTGGCGTGGGCGGATGTGAAACCGTTGGTAGAACAGTACCTTGGAGACCTTCCGATCCCAGTTTTCGTTTATGCTACATATCACGCCGGGATGAAGGCCAAAGAAACAATCGAAACACTCGTTCGATAAAAGAGAGACCCATGCTTGACCTGGATGCTATCAAGACCACACTTGAAACAAAATTAAAAGAGTTGCAAGAACGGGCAATCGAAATTGAAAACTCGCTGAGTGCTCCGAAAAACGCCGACTCCGAGGAGCGGGCGGTCGAGCTGGAAAACGAGCAGACGGTAACTGCAATTGGTTTGATGACGGATAAGGAGATTCGCGACATCAAGATTGCATTAAGCCGCATTGAGTCGGGAGATTACTCCAGCTGCTCCGTCTGTGGAAAACATATTTCCAAGGATCGATTGTTGGCTATACCATGGACCAACAAGTGCTCGGGCTGTGCGTAAGTGATTTTGTTTCTGCCAAACCTGAGCGAGGGCCTCGCTCAGCCACGCTATGGATGCTGCGGCTTCGTTAGCGCGTGAGCAAGATCCTTTAGAACACGCCGTTCGTTTTCGGAAATCTTCTCTCCCATTCCAAGAATCCCGCCGGACGCTTCCGCAACACGACGAGCGCGACCAAACGTGGCTTCTCGAAAAGCTGCCAAGCTTGATTCATCCAATTCGTGGGCTAAGGCTTGAGCGTACTTCCACCAGACATCCACTATCTTCTCGGTAGGCCTTTCCTCCAACCATCGATTCAGCAATCGATACGCCGGCGTGCCATAGGCAATCCCGTCGTCGGTGGCCGCTTTCAGTAAGAATTCAAATTCTCCGTCTTGTATTTTGGAATCAGCCCAAGCCAGGCGCACTAACGGTAGAAGCATGAACGCGGTCATCGAAGCAGACGTGATTCCGACTCGTTGGAGCGCATCCAAAACTTCTGGATCGTCAATACCTGCCGCCGTTTGCATCTGGTCTCTTTCTTGCTCTTCGGTAGGCTCTGTCTCAAATCGAAGGAAATCCAGTAGTTCCTGATCTCGTTCTTCAAAGAACGCATCGTGTAACGCTTGGCGATGCTTTGCAATGGATTCGTTCTTCATATGGGACCTGTTTTGGAAAGGGGAAAGAAGCAATCCGCAGTGGATCTGAACGCTAGGATACCACGTGTACCTCCATCCATTTTGACCTGCCAATTTCAGGATCAGCTTCTCCTCCAGATTTGGTTTTCCGCCTTCAGGTAGCTCACCTAGAGGCTGTGATTTTATAGTACCTATCACACTCCGTGTGATTTCCGCAGTTCAAAAACCTTTGGTTTTTGAGGCAACATCACACGGAGTGTGATGGGTACTTTCTTCGGATTCAAAAAAATCACAGCCTCCTAGCCTCCTAGCCTCCTAGCCTCCTAGCGTGCCAGTTGCTTTGTGTGTTAAGCTTGCGATGATGTGTATTCTTGATTTGGTATCCGAAAACGTGGACGGAAGGTGCGTATTCGCAATTCAATTATGGGTTGCCTCTTCGTATGCGACGAAACCGTCCTTACTCTCCATCGCAGCCAAAAGGTCGCTTGAAGAACGAACTGCAAGAAGAATTTCCAAAATCGCCTTTCTCTCATCGGGACTGAACTGTTCAGTCAAGAAAACGCTAATGAATGGAACTTCATCGCTTTCTCCGACAACTTTTAGGGAGCCGTTTTCTATTGTCCCACAGCCTGTTAGCAAGCGTTCCGCGTAACTACTGATGACTCCAACTACTTTCGTTGCCTGCGAATCTTCTACCAATTTTCGCGCAGTGACAGAACATGTATCACAAACGTCTTCGCTTTCGATCGCAATCTCGAGTTCCTTTAGTTTCGATTTTGGTGAAGCAGACTTCTCATTGCATTTTTCGGGACCCCAAAGCACACGATAGCCTTCGAGATCCAAAAGACTTGCTGCCGGATTGTCACGCCGAACAACGAACACACCGCGTTGATTTACACTCCCTTTTACGTCGGTGAGTTGAGCAAACGGCGTGACTTCCAACTTCAACTTTTTCGAATCGAAACGGACGACAGAATCCTTTCCAATAAAGACCGTTTTCTTGTCGAGACCGTGCTCCTTTTTTGCGTTTTCAATAGATTCGCTCCAAACAACTCGAACCGATTTGCCAAGTTTCGATTGCAGAAAGTCTGCCAGCTTTTCGTATTTCCGCTGTGCATATCCTTTTACGCAACTACAAGCGAGCGGCAAAGCAAGCGGATCGGTGACAACTAACGTGATATACGCATTGCTGGGTCCATAGGTTTCAATTGCATGTCCAGGACTGCACTGCAAAGCGATTGGAAGGACTGCAATTCCTCCAAGAAGGATTCTCCTGCTGAAACGTTTCATGACACAATTCACTCCTAATTGAGTTTTGAACATTACTCGATTTGAGCAGGGGATCTGTAACGATTATCTTGCTTTTTACTGGTTGCAAATGGCTCATTCGAACAATCTAATAGTTGTTTCAGTGTTCAGCAAGTCGATTGCAGTCGCCATTCCATCAATTGGGTGATATTGGGTTTAAATCCACTTAGGTCTATTGGAGGCGTTTAGAACGCCTCATTTGTCCTGACAATGCCTAGATTTGGCAAGCGATCGCTTGTGGTTCTTCCGGTGTTCATCCTTATCCGAGAGACACAAATGGTTCAGATATTCACTCTGCTGCTACTTGGAATACAGGTTTCCGACGATGTCGGAATTTTCCCTAAGGCATTGTGGTTTTTGCACGAATACGGTTGCTCGGATTGCTCGTCTGCGTCAAACGATCTGCAATTGAAGAGTGTGCTGGCGAAATCACTCGCCATAGATCGCGAATTGACGCTGGAAGAACTTGATGGACTCATCCGCAAAGACGCATTTACGAAGTTCGCGGGAATTGACAATCGCCTTTCCGAAAGCGAGATTTCATCGGCCCTAGAGGCTGGAACTCCTTCAACTCGCCTTAGGCTTGCCCCTGAACTTAGACGTTATGCGGAATTCCTCACGACTTCGTTTGACATGATCGAGTCGGAGCACCTTGATGAAATTGATCAGCTTTCCAATTGGATTGTACAGAATTGGCGGCACAATGGAAACTTACAAGTTCTGACGACATGTACGGGCAATTCTCGCAGGAGCATACTGAGCGCGGCGATGGGGAATCTGGCCGCTGGCTACTATGGATTTGACAACATTCGTTTTCATTCTGGGGGCACGATTCCGTCCGCATTCAACAAGCGAACCATCGCAACATTGCAAGAGATTGGATTTCAAATCCAGCCAACAGGAGAAGAAGCAGAGCGTGGCGATCCGAAGACCTCCAATCCCATTTATCGCGTTGTGTGGGGAAAAGACTTGGAGTCGATGGAATTTTCCAAATCCTACAAAGACAAGTCGAACCCGAAATCAGGTTTTGCAGCGATCCTTGTTTGTAACGAAGCGGACGCTGAGTGTCCAACGGTACCTGGGGCATCCCTACGACTCTCGATGACATTCGTTGATCCGAAACTATATGACGACGGAGTTTTCGAAAAGCGAAAGTATGCAGAACGTCGCGATGACATTGGACGAACTTTTCTGGCCGCTATGGCCAACGTGCGTCGAAGGTTACAAGGCGAAAAATAACGTTCTGCCTTAGAACCACAGATGGTATTCGATGTAGATGAAAGAGAACTTCGGAGGCGAACAGCTCGGCAGAGTTCAAGGCGTTGCGCAATTCATCTCCGTACCCGCATCAGCGATTGGACCTATCGTCCGCTGTTTTTCTTTTGGGAATAGCGGCGGCTGTCGTGTCTACTCCGCCCAGGATGGCAACCAACATGGGCTCGCAGAAATGTTATAAGGCGAGCGGCAGGCTGAAGACTACCAGACCAGGCCACCGTGTGGCACGCCCAAAGCGATTAGCGCGATTAGCGATGGGCGTGGGAAGTGTGGCAAATGACTCTAGCGATTCACCACGCCCTTCGTACCTCAGAGCGTGCCACCCAGTTTATAGGTAGATTTCAAACTGCCCCTCGCCTAAGGGCGACTAAAAGCTACGAAGGCCCCTATAGGGTACGAACCCTGAGCGAGGGCCTCGCTCCGCTACGAATCCTGGGCGAGTGGGGAACAGAGGCAAAAGGCGGCTTGCAATACCGACGTGCGAGGGTTATCGCTTAGCTTATGTCGTCAAACGAAATCGATGCTTCGATGCGTTTCGATGGCTTGCGTTTGGCCCAAACGGGCCGAAATCCGTACCAATAGAACGGCAAGTAAGCTACGCCTAAGCCGAGGATATACGCTGAAGCAAAAGCCGTGAACCATAGGCTATAAAATCGCGGATTGTAGATAATCCATTCGAATACGCATGTTGCAAGCGCGGTCGCTAAAACAAGAATGCCGGCCACCAACTTCCCGCCGTTCCGCAGTCGAAGGAAGCAGAAACCAGCGTAAATGGACAGGATTGGGACGATGCTCATCCCCAAAAAGGAAAGCGCCGCATACACAATCGTAGAGGCAAATTCGGGTTGCCTTCGACTACCCGACATGATCATGAATGCCAGCGTTGGTACCAAACCCATCACCAGCAGCAACGGAGCAAGCAACAGAAGTACTTTCGTGCTTAACGCATCTTGAAACACGTCCTCGCCCAACATGGAGAGACTCGCCCCGAAAACTCGGTGCATGAACCAACCGGTAATGGAAATGGCAACAACATAGGCGAACAATGGTCCAATTGCATATCCATTGGATGCTGGAACGAGCTGGACACTCGCGATCAAGAGGCTTCCAAATGCAATCATGGTTTTTCCAGGAGACGAATTAGGGAATAGAAAGAAACAATGGCAAAGAAATACGACGATTCCGAATTCCGTCAAAATGCACGCACCGGTCAAAGATCTTGGGGTTGGCCCGAAGTTACCCGCATTTATCGTCGCAAAAAGACAAGCGATTACGACTGCAAAGCAGACCTGGATTAACATGGCTATTGCACCAGCCTTGATTACCGCTTCGTTGTGTTGGTATTCTCCGCCGTGGATTTTCCGTGGATCGTTTTGAGTTGAACCCGTATCGGCCACGACTTTATCCTTCGCTTCGTCGAAATTCAGCATCGGTAGGGGTCCGAGCTTGGTTTTAGCATGACCTGCACCTCCTCTTAACGCTATATTCATCGCATCTTAACATATGGCGAATAACCTTCTGAGAGGAAAGAATACCCAATGTCACTGCATTTGAGCCAAGACCTAACCGAAGCGCACAATTCATTACTCAAGCTATCAGGTAGCGTTGAGGACATGATTGCATCCGCTGTTCGTTCGCTGGTTGAACGACGCGGGGCCTTGGCAGCAGAAGTGATCGGGCGAGACAGTCAAATCGATCGTAGCGAAGTGCGAATTGAAGAGGATTGCCTCAAAATGCTGGCTCTTCACCAGCCTGTTGCAGCCGATCTTCGCCGAATTACCACCATGATGAAGATCAACGACGACTTAGAACGGATCGCCGACCTGGCCTGCAATATCGCCCAACGGGCGGATAGCTTAGTCCCTTACCCCGAATTTCCGATCCCACCCGGGATCAATGAAATGGCGTTGATGTCCACTTCGATGGTTCGTCGGAGCCTAGACTCGTTCGTTCAACGCAACACCGAACAAGCTCACCAAGTGATCGAAGAAGACGATCGCGTTGACGCAAAAAACGTCGAAGTCATCGAAACACTCACCTCACTCATGACGCGAGACAACACTCAAATCGCAGCCGCTATGCACTGTTTTTCGGCTTCTCGTCATTTAGAGCAGATCGCAGACCACGCGGTCAGCATCGCGGAAGACCTCATTTATATGGTCGATGGTGTGATTGTTCGCCATCGGCAAATCCTTCTTCGTTCCAACGTTACTTAGCTTCGTCGCACTTTACTCGTACGCAAGTCCTTCGATGTCCAAAAACAAAATACTAGTCGTAGAAGACGATCGAGCTCTTTCCGAAATCTTGGTCTACAACTTGGAGAAGGCCGGATACGAAGTGCTGAAATCCATGGATGGCCGAGACGGATTGAATCAGGCCCAATTGCGATTACCTGATATCGTATTGCTGGACGTAATGTTGCCCGTGCTCGATGGCGTCGAAGTCTGCCGTCGTCTCCGTGCAACGCCCGAGACGGCGTCGGCCACGATTATCATGCTAACCGCCAAATCCGAGGAAGCGGACCAATTGATTGGCTTTTCGGTAGGGGCGGACGACTATGTAACCAAGCCGTTCAGCGTCCGCGTGCTCCTGGAAAGAATCAAAGCCCTGACCCGCCGAAAATCCAAACCGATGGAAGATAACTCCGAAACGGTGGCACGATTTGGGATTATGCTTGACCGACGTCGCTATCGAGTTACCGTCGACGAGCAAAACGTCGATTTGACCAAGAGCGAATTCAAGCTGCTTGATACGTTGATTCGTCAGCCAGGTCGAGCTTTTGATCGGTCGGAATTGATCGACTCGGCGCTCGGCGAGGACACGCTGGTCTTAGAGCGGACGATCGATGTCCACATCCGCGCGTTGCGTAAAAAGATCGGCGAAAAAGCCGACGCAATCGAGACCGTACGCGGCGTCGGCTATCGCTTCCGCGAAGATTAAGCCCACCTTCTTTCATTGGTCACGTGCAAAACCGGATGTGACCAACCTTCGTGTCGTAGCTTGCTTTCGGACTGTGGATCACGTTCCCAACCTTGCGAGACGTTTCCTTTGCTATCGGTTCTGGTTTCCCCCCCGAGAGCTGCGCCAAAACCGTTGGTTTTGGCGCAAAGCAAATCGATCGTTACCAACTAACTAACCCGGATCGCTTTCGATCGTTCGTATTCAATGAGGGATTTGGCTAGGAACGAGCCTAATATGCGGTTTCAGCGTTTTAAACGGAGATCCGAATTCGAGTTCGCGCAGTTCGATTTTTTTCATTCTTCATCAATGGGAAGAAAAATAGATTGCGTCTCTCGCCTTCAAGCGGTTACATTTGGTTAGACCGTCCCCCTCGAGGTTTGGGGGGATAGAAGTTGTCGGTTGCAACTCGCCCCCGCCGCGCTTGAGACTTAGTCTAACCATGACTCGTCCACTTTCAGATTACCTAATTGTTTTGCTGTCATCGCAATTGCAAAGGCTGGAGTCTAAAACAACAGCACGGATTCCAAACGCGATCCGGAACCGAGTGGACATTTCACAGATTGTGAATGACTCGTTGTACGAGTGGATACATTTCATCTCGACAAACGAAGAAACGGAATCAAGCACCGCAATTGTCGAAGAATCGCACTTTGCTATCTTGATCCATATTTTGCGGATGCGAACCAGTGATGCCGTTCGGAAAGAAATGACTTGGAAGCGTGGTGGACGCACTTTGATTGACGGGAACGACCAGATGTTGCAGTGCGAGGATCTACGAAGCCGCGAAAGTTTGTCGGATCTTGAATGTAAGGACACCTTGAGGGTGATTACGTTGTATCTCGATGACATCCAACAAAACATCTTGCGCCTGCGTTACGAGGGAAACACTGAGTCGGAAATTGCCGAAAAGTTGATCATCCCCTTAGAGACAGTGAGGGCTGCTCGAAAAGAGATTTCGACCATCGCCAAGGAAGTTCTCCGCAAGCAACTAGAACCAAGAACCAAGAACCAAGAACCAAGAACCAAGAACCAAGAACCAAGAACCAAGAACCAAGAAAAAATAATTATGGAAAATGGAAATTTTCCGGACGGTGGCCCTGCGGATTACGTTTACTTAGTAGGAGATCTCTTTAATCATCAGGATTGCTGAAAGATTCTGTTCGAGGAGCCACAAATATGCTCTTTCGGATTGATCTTAGGGCGGCTAGAGACGCTGTGTTGTTTTGGGCATTTAGCATTGATTGTGCAAATGGCAAATACCATCATAAAGGAAGAATTCAAAATGATTCGAAGAATTTCGTTGTTATGCGCAATGCTTGTGCCGCTTATGGGAGCAGCCTGGACGCTTGAGAACGTCGCGGATTGTACGCCGGGTGGCAACATTGGGACTCGCGGTGACGCGGTCCCTAACTCGGATTGGCAAGTTGAAATACAGTATATCGTTACTGGATCTTCTCCACAGACATTGACTACCCATACAGGGCAGACTGCATACATGGGAGTAAATTGGAATTCCGACTTTGACCCAAGCGTTGATTACGATCCACCCAGTGCATGGCCCGTCACCGGAGGAAATACCAACAAGAGCATGCAGGCAAAGCTTACCGCCGGTACCACGATTTTATCAAAACCATTTGAATGCAATACGGCGCCGTAGTTAGGGATTTGGCAGAGGTGCGGTTTGGTGCCCAACTTTCTTTCAGGATACGCTCGTCGAAATGTCAAAAATGTGTCACCAAGTTCGCTCAAATGCGGAAATCCAGAAAGACCAAATTCATAGTGGGTTTACTTTGGTAGAAATCTTGGTCGTTGTAGTCGTTATCTCGATCCTGTTGGCATTGTTGTTAGCTGGAGTTCAGTATGCACGCGAGTCTGCCAGGAGAACTCAATGCTCCAATAATTTAAGGCAGATTGGTTTGGCCATCGCTTCCTACGAATCTGTGTATCGTTGTTTCCCTCAAGCCCAGAATTCGAACGGTAGTTTCTTGACTGCGATACTCCCCTTTTCGGAACAAAGCAATTTGTATCGGGAGATTTCTGCGTTTATAGCAGATGGTCAAGAAATCACATCGTTCCAACATAGCCTGCCGGGCTATATTTGCCCCTCCGATTCGTCACCGCTGAACCAAACCGAAGCATTTCACACAGCCGGTGCGAATTACTGCGGCAACTCGGGCAGTTGGACAGTGACCGCGAAGTCATACGATGGTATTTTTCGGTATATGGAGGATATTGGATTCGGTGCGGGAGTTGTCCGGATAAGCGACGTAACGGATGGGGTAACCAATACCAGTTGTGTCTCCGAATGGCTTCGGGCCGATTGTACATTCGATCGAATGAGAGTTAATTGGAATATGCCCGATTCCTATCCGAATAATCGAACCAAATTTGCGTCAGACTGCAGAGCTATCCCCAGTTCGGCATATAGCGTAGGCTGGCGAGGTAGCAAGTTTCGAAAAGGTTCCCCCTGGATAGACGGAAACATCACCGTGACTCTATATAACCATGTTTGTACTCCCAATTCGCCAAGCTGTTATAATAGGAGCGCATTACCAACAGCCGCGGCATCGGTAGCCGGCAATCATTCTGGTGCAGTAAATGTTGCGTTCGCGGACGGCAGGGTGGAGTCCCTTGATCAAATGGTAGATTCGGAGATCTGGTTTTCCTTCGGGTCGCGAAATGGCAACGAGGTGGGATTTGTTCGATGATAGGGTCAATTAATCAGTTGTCCTTGCGTCGATTTGTTATCGTTTGGTTAGTATGCGTGTTCATTGGTTTGATCTGCGCATGTAATAAGAAGACAAAGGTCGAGTATGACCGATGGAAGAACGTGGTTGCCAATGTCACCATTGGGTTGCCCGAAATCCGAGTTGGCACGACTGAGCAGAAGACCATTCCACCAATTGAAGTTAAAGACAGCGATGTCATTAGATTTCATTGTCGTCTCGTACGCGATGCTGAAAAGACAATTCTCGGTTCCAGCTTAGTCATCATGATTTCAAAGCGTCTGAACGGAAAGGATCTAAGTTTTAATAGTTGCACTGCGGCAGCCGGGTTTGCCGATGGCCTTACAAAGGACTTAGAAATGATGTTGAAAGCTCCAAAGTCCAAGGGGACATACAAGATCTCAGTACGAGTTTCCGGAAGTAAGACCGACAATTTGGTCGGGAGCATTCGTGTAAAGTAATGGCACAGCAATTAACAGTTGGGATTGATTTCGGTGCGAGACGAACTTCAGACCAGCGGTGCTGTTAATAGACGCTCTACCTTGACCATGCAGACTAGGGAAAGCCAAACGGCTCGCAAGCGTCCATCACTGACTCGCTGGAGCACATAGGCCGTCGTTGCATCTACCAACATGGACTTTTGGTCTTGGATGTCATACGTTGAACCATCGTTCATCGTGATGCGAATTGGTCCATCGCTAATGGCAGTGTTTAACGTATCTCGATCCACGCCTGGAGCCTCTCCGAAACCTGAAATCGGTAGCGACGGAGATTCAACGACAGAGTCCCCAAGATTCTAATGGTACGTTCCGCAATTTCTAAAATCAAGCGATATCAGGCTCGTCTTTCGGTGTGCAAGCTACTAGTACCTCGACTACGTCGATTTTGTGGGTAGTGGATCTTGTTAAAGATCCTTGCGACATAGGATCTTTAACAAGATCCACTACCAACTACTCTCAAAATCAATGTGGATGCGGCACTAGCGATCTCGGATGTAGGGACGCGACTACCAGCGCAGCAGCGCAGTTCCCCAGGAAAGACCAGCACCGAAGCCGCAGAGCAGAACGATGTCGCCCCGCTTTAGAAGACCTTGGCGATTCGCATCGTCGAGCGCCATAGGAATACTGGCCGCCGACGTGTTCCCGAACTTGTCGAGGTTCACGAAGACCTTTTCCCTTTCCATGCCGAAGTGACTGACGGCCGCGTCGATGATGCGGATGTTAGCTTGATGGAGAATCACCAGATCAACGTCCTCTGGTGATAAACCTGCGGCGGCCAACACATCTCGAGAACTGTCAGCCACAATTCGGACAGCCCACTTAAAAACCGTCCTCCCGTCCATTGCCAAATATTGCCGACCGCTGCTAAGCGATTCCACCGTGGTCGGTTCACGCGACCCGCCAGCTGGAATACACAGTGCATTGGTATCGCCCTCGGAACCCAAGGTGAAGCTGATTAGCCCCGACGTTTCTTTTGGATCCGATGGACAGGGTTGCAACAATGCCGCGCCCGCACCGTCACCAAACAAGGGGTAAGTTTTGATATCGTGCTCATCCACGGTTCGGCTCATCACCTCGCAGCCGACAATTAATGCGTTGCGGGCAGAACCATTCCGCACGAACTGTGCGCCAGTTACCAATGCGAACATAAAACCCGAACATGCGGCACTGACATCAAACGCGGGCGCTATGCAACCGAGGCGTCGCTGCAAGAGGCAAGCCGTCGACGGGGTGACATGATCTGGAGTCATCGTCGCGCAAATCACCAAATCTACCTCGCCAGGTTCTATGTCCGCGTTTCTCAAGCAACGGACCGCTGCCTCGTACGCTAGATCACTGGACGCTTGATGCTGGCTAGCTTTGCGACGCTGAAGTATACCCGTGCGCTGAACGATCCAATCGCTATCACAGCCAAGCGCCGCAAGGTCCTCGTTGGTTATGATCTGCTCTGGAACGTAGGAACCCGTCGCCGCAATGGTGACCTCTGGACAAGTGCCAACGCGACTGCGACCGCTTTGGCTAAGGGAGCTTTCTGCGACAATGATGGGTTGGTTCGACGACAACATGTGCAAATGGGAGGTTGGGAAGGCTGATCGCGTGTGTGGCTCGGTGGTCCAACCGAGGGATCATGACGGAATCACGTCGGAGACCGTCCTGCCACTATGGTTTGAAACCCAACGTTTTATTAGGTAGGAGAGTATAGCAGCAACGCCAAAGCATGACAGACTTCCCCTAACGAGGATGATCCCCACAGAATCGATAAGCTCGACGGCTTGGGCAAAATACGTTGGAAGTCCTATTCCTGGGTTAATTAGGCCCTCTAATTTTATTAACAAGTATTCAACAATTTATGTCCAGACATCCTTTTGGGGGGTGACTACGAGCATACTGGGACGCTAAATTTAGGAGACTTGCGAGCCGCAGGATTGCACTTTGTATGTGCGATTTTTTGCCTTTAAGCACGGCTCGATTCGTAAACTCCAACCATAGAAAGTGCTGATGTTGCGATGTGCTTACTAGCCATTCAATATCGCGTGGTTTCCGAAAGTCCGATCCTAGTCGCTGCTAATCGAGAGGAGTTTTTTGATAGAAGAAGTACGGCCCCCACCATTCAATCGGGTAAGCCGCGAATCCTATGCCCCACCGATCAACGCAATGGTGGAACCTGGCTTGGAGTTAATCAGCACGGCATATTTGTAGGCATCTGCAATCGCCGAACCATGGAGCCTCTTGGGAGCAATCGTTCTCGAGGACTGTTGTGCAAAGAAGCCTTAAAGGCAACTTGCTCGCGCACTGCTCTCGAACGGATCTTGGAAGAATTTGACAAACACCAGTTTGAAGCCTGCAACCTTGTCGTTGTGGACCGAGATGCCGGTTTTGCGATTCACCACGAAACGGAAAACGAAATCATCGAGATGCAATCTGGGCTGAATATTATCGGTGGTCGCAATTTGAACGATCCTCGAGATGAACGTGTCCAATTGGCAAATCGATTGCTAACCCTTCAGACGCTTGACTCACCAGTTAAGTTCCTAGCGGTTGCAAGCAAAGTGTTTGCTCGGTCACCTTCTCCCACTGGACGCGCTAATATGGTGTTACGTGGCGCAGACTACGGCACTGTATCCAGTACGTTGATCGCGTTAGGGGCTAAACCCCGCGATGCGATTTACCAGTATGCCGACGGCCCAGCCGACGAGGCGAGATACGAGGACTACTCGCCTTTGCTCAGAGACATACTCAGCCGTGGCTTGCGTGAGGCACGTACGAAAGTTTCGTTGGCAGATTAGCCAATCGTTAGTTTTCAACGGAAACAAAAGCCCTGCCTTGTTCAACAAGACAGGGCTTTTTTATTGTTCCAACGTGGCTACCTCTCCGCCGGCTCTAGTACCCAGTGCGCTCCAGACTGAGGTGGCGATCGATTCCGAAATGACTTGAACTCTACCGTCGGCAAAGACTGCTTGTATGATGCCGGAATGCCGGGAGCTGAAACCCAGCTCAATGTCTTCGATCAAGGCTTGCGATGCTCGCTTCCAGGCGTTGATTGGTGCCGCACTCGATCCGAGTGCCTCCGACATTTCGCTGGATCCCATGCCCGGTGATCCGACCGACCAATGGTCAATGATTTGTGGGTTGCCATCACGATCCGGCCCGACGACACCCGGCAAGAACAGAGCTTCCGCACTCAGCAGCGTGCCCGTCAGCCCATCGGTGAAGTCACGATGCCGCGTTTGACTGTTCGTGTACAGGGCACCATCTTGAGTCAAGTCACCGATCTTGACCCCTGTACCACTTTCGGTCCCAATGGTTCCAGAAGCGCAACCCAGGTAAGTACAAGGAATTCGATCCTCGATAATTTGACCATACGTTTCCGGAGCACCCGAAGACGGACATCGAAAAATCGTCAGGACCGTTCGCATTGCTGCAACATTGGGCAAAAACGAATCCCAAGGTTGATCCGGATCAACTTGATTGCGCAAGCTGCTCTG
>Ga0209181_10008470_pt1 | contig 13771 bp, 10 predicted proteins | sample MAT05_FD_187208 | JGI IMG/M metagenome (GOLD analysis project Ga0209181, IMG submission 187208) | Freshwater microbial communities from Lake Fryxell liftoff mats and glacier meltwater in Antarctica - MAT-05 (SPAdes) (version 2) | ecosystem: Environmental > Aquatic > Freshwater > Ice > Liftoff... | reverse complement strand
AATGGAATTTACAGGTTAGAGATAGTATCAGGAGAATTTTCTGTAAAAAGATCATTAACTATTCAAAGATAAAAATAGCTGTTACTTTGCTACTGACCAGCTCTGCGCAAGGTCCGCTTCAGTGGCTTATTTGCGGCGCTTTAATTATGCCCAATTGTATCGGGTGAAATAAAAAGAGGCTATTTGATTAGTTACAATATTTTTTTTTATGGCAGTAACTACTGCGGTCAAAAACCGCTTGTACTATTTGTCACAAGTGAACTGCCTGCGGCAGAACACTTGCGCCAGTAGGTGCTTTCATCAGAGATGCAAAAGCTAAAAAAGCTTATCGTATGGCAATCGAGTAGGAAGGTAGCCATTATTTGGCTACCTGTCCTCTCACACCACCGTACGTACCGTTCGGTATACGGCGGTTTGTTAGAAGAGTTTCCTCTGGTGCTCCGTTTTCCAATAGTAATAGTTAGCGAACCCAACATATTTCAACCGTGTAAAGTAATTGTTGTTTAATGCACGGCTTTTCAGGGGTAAATGGTAAAAGCTAAACGTTCCCAAGAGTTTATTTGTTTCAGCTAGAAATATAAAGCTAAAAGTGTGCAAAGATTTTTTATATACTTTTGCTACTAAAGGCGATAAGTCAACTAAATTACTACTCTTTTAAACATCGCTCAAAACATCAATTAATAAAAAACTCAGCACTCCATGAAACTATTTTTTTCTTTCTTATTTTCTTTCGGATTATTTTTATTTGCAACAGCACAAAAAAACCTGCTTAGTTACCCGTATGCTTTTTCAACAAAAAGAACCAATGCAGCCTCTTTTAATAAAGGAGCTTATGTAATGGCAGATAAAAGAAGCGCAAACATTGCTTTTGTTTTACAAGATATTGACAAGGCAGCTTATGTGTTGGTTGATTCAAATTTTAAGAAGGTTGCTGATTTTTCGTTACCGGCCAAAGAAACAATTTTTGATTTTGATGCTTCTAACCTGAACCAGTTAAATTATGTGGGTGCCACTTATAATGGAAGCAATTATAATTTTGTGTATAAAAATAGCACTACCAAAGCATTTACCTCAAAAGAATATTACAATTACAAGATTGAAACGGTAGATTTTACAGCAAAAAAAGTGGCGCAGAAAGATTTTGTGAACGTTCCTAAAAAAGAGAAAGTTATATCAGGTTTTTCGGAGTATAACCGGTTTTTTCTGATAACTGCACTTGATGAAACATACGAGTTAAAATTGTACATGCTGTCGGGCAATGGAGTTGCTACAGAGAAAACAATAGCCTTTCCTAAAATAGAAACGGATGCAAAAAAAAGCAAAAAACTTTCTGATTACTTCACAGATATTGTAACAATTAACACTGGTGAAATGCCAGCATTGGATGATGCCTCTAAAAAAGCAAAGTTGTACACTGCCAACAATGCACTTACGTTTGTTGTAAACGATAATAAAACAACACAGATCGTCACCATCAATACGAATGATTATTCCGTTACATCCAACAATATTATGAACAGCAACCCCGAAGCCGGAGAGAGCAAGGATAAAAGTGTTGTAAACTCATACAAAACAGAAAACAAACTATTTACCATGCAACTGGTTCCCGATAAAATTGTTGTATCAGTTTATGAACTAAACGGTAAATTTTTGAATAAAATTGAAATAACGGAGCAGAATATTAACCAACTGATGACCGGTACCGGCGAGTATGAAGAGCGGAGGGGCAGTAAAATAAAAAATGAATCATTGGATGATTTTGCACAGCTTGTAAAAGCATTAAAAAAGGGTACGCAAGGTATAACTGTAGAAACTACCGCCGCAGGCCGTTACCTTGTTACCATTGGTACTTATGATGAAATTATTGTTGAAAGTGGCGGCGGTGGTTCATATCATTCTGCCGTAGGATATGGGCAGGCAACCGCAGGGCAACAGCAAATGACCAGCAACACTTATAGTTATTCCTATTACACACCTGGTGTTTCAAAATTTGTAAGCAGACCTAATTATTATAAAAGTACCACAGCCAGTTTTTTATTAGACGCTGCCACACATAAACCTGTAAAAAGCAAAATACCAGAACCGGAAGCAACACAAATAAAAAACTATGTAGAAAATGCAGGTGGCACTATGCGTAGCCAGTTTGTTTTTAAAGGCAAACAATACTATGGCAGTTACGACAAAGAAGCTGAGGCATATATTTTCAGCCAGATTCCTGTAAAAAAGTAAATGCCGCATGTTAGATATTGGCATTAGTTATTTTTTGCAAATCAGCTATAAAAATGTTCGAAATTTGTCCATTCATCCCGACGAACATTTAAAGCCCTTCGATTTATTTCGAAGGGCTTTTGTATTTTTAGGAACTTCACTTTTAATTGATACTTTCTATATGTCTTGCTATGTTTATTTTCTTTATAGCGTAAAATGGACAAAATTTTATGTTGGAATTTCAAATGATATTGATGACAGGTTAAAGCGCCATAACAAAGGGCAAAGATTAAGTACTAAAGGAGGGCTGCCTTGGGAATTAGTACATGTTATAACCTGTGAAGATAAATCTGTTGCAATGCTCTTGGAAACAAAGATTAAAAAACGAGGTATAGGCCGTTTTCTGGCGGATAATAATATTTTTCCCGGCTTATAGCGTCCCGCTTTATGGCGGTAAGGTCGTCCCCATAGTAATCGGGACCATCCCGACGAATCACCCAATGCAAAGCCCTTCATTTTATATGTAGAGCTTTTTTGTTTTCTAGTGCTTAGTTAATGAGGTTTTCTTGTAGAAATAGGATTTCATAATCCTAACACTTTAAAAAATGCCAAAACAGACTTTTACTGGAAATGCATTAAGAGAATCTAGCCCAGTAAATGAATCAACTGCACTACCACCTAAAAAAAATAAATGCAGGCAACTGGTATTTAAAAGATGTATAGTAAAAATAAATTCTGCTACCGGGTAACTCAAAATTAACCTGCCACTTACTACAGCATTACGCACATTATAGCAGCGGGATGGTCTTTTTTACACCGCTTATTACAAACGGTGCTAAAAATTAATTTATATTATCCATTAGTATTATCTTTTCAGTAATTATCGTGTGCTTTAAAGCAGTAAATAAAGTGCATTTAAAAAACGGATTTTCAACATAATCATTCAGTAATCATTATGGGTTTAAAAAAATACCTTTTTTCTTGCTTGCTACTATTGGTATCAATCCCCCATGCGTTTGCCCAAACCAGCTATCATATCACTTCCGGCCAGGGTTTATCTACTAACCAGCTTACTATTTTAACTAAAGATGCACAAAATAACATGTGGTTTGGCAGTTACAATGGCCTGCACAAACATGAGGGCACCTCAATAAAAATTTATAATAAATCTGGTAAAGATGCTGCATCATTAAGCAGTAAAGAAGTGCATGCTGTGTTTGTAGATAGATTGGGTGCGGTGTGGGCCGGAACCACTGGTGGCTTAGATAAACTTAATCCTGCAACTGGTATCATAACCCATTATCAATTAAAAGATTCTACCCGTACTGATGAACAAATCGGTTATATCGTTTCTATATTTCAAGATGAAAAAGATGATATATGGGTGGTAACAGAAATCGGCATATTTGTAGTGAATTATAAAACCGGGAAATATACTCAAATGCGGGGCAATGAGAAAACAAGTATGGGAATCCCTGATTACGGAGTTTTGTACAAAGGCTCTGTAAAAACCCAAACCGGTATCTGGATGTATGCAGCGGGTTATCTTATTTTTTATGAATTTAAAAGCAACCATTTTTTTCACCAATATAATAATCCCGGACATAAAAAAATTTTTGATCTGAGAGCCGGTAATAATTTCGATACCAAAAGCGAATTATGTGCAGATGCAAATAACAATCTGTACTTTATTTTTAATAACAATATTTTAATGAAGTATAATATTGTTACCGATAAATTAGATTCCTTTCATTTTGTTTTTCCCAAAAATGCCTGGAACTGTTGTTATTCTTTAGCTGCAGATTTTAAAGGCAATATCTGGATAGGATTCAGGTATGGCGGATTACTCTATTTTAATAATAGTACGCATAGCTTTACAACCATCCGCTATAAGGATATCAACAGCTTGATACAATCCGATTATGTGTATTCGCTTTGCGAAGATTATCTTAAACGCATGTGGGTAACTACCAACAATGGTATTTTTATCATTAATTATTATGATAGTATTGTACAACAAAAATACCTGAGTGATAAAAAAGAATTTATCAATATCAATTATTCGGCTGAAATTATTTCGCAGGATAAACAGGGGAATATTTATGCGCCATTTTTGGCCGGTGGATTATTTAAATACAATGTGTTTAGTGGTGGCAATCGTTACTACCCTGTCAGCAACGCTGCTATAAAAGAATTCGGATACGTGTATGCAGGAGAAAGTGACAAAATTCATGTGGCTGTTGGCCAAACTTTACTATCGGGCAACAGCGCATTTAACGAAATAAAATTAAGTACTTCAAAAGAGACGGTCTATAAATTATTATCTGCCGTTCCTGCAAGGGTAAGTTGGATATACCGCTACAATGACAACGCAGTTTATTTTAAAAAAACCAACGGCATTATTTATTACTATGATGGAACTGATAGTCTTAAAAAAATAAGCAGTATCGGTTTTTCAAAACAGGCTTGTGTTTCGGCCGATAGTAGCTTTTTACTTTTTCTATCCAATGAGGGTGATATTGTTAAACGGAATCTTGTAACACTTACAATGGATACCATTTTTCTATATAAAAAATTACGGGCTTTAAATTTTTCTTATTCCGGCACCAGAGATATGGCCGATGATGGTAATGGAAATTTATGGATTACATCGCAAAATGGATTAATCAGGTATAATGGCACTGCTAAGCAAGCAACCGTTTACACTACTGCCAATGGATTGTTACATGATTTTTGTTTTACACTTTGTATAGATTCAAAAAAAAGATTGTGGGTAGGGTCAATGGGCGGCGTAAATTTATTTGATCCACAAAAAAATACATTCCTCAATGTGTTTCCCGAATCACCGGATAAATTAAATAATTATTTTGGCAGCAGTTTAGAAGCAAAGGACGGGCATATTTATTTTTTATTTGGTGGCAAACTGGTAAACATAAACCCGGATGCATTTTTTAAACAACATACAGCCGAACGGTTACTTCAGTTGGATGAAGTGGCAGTAAATGGCAATACAATAAACATCGCAACCAATAGTTTAGCTCACCTGTCTTATCAGGAGAACAGAATTTATTTCAGGTTTGGCCTGTTAGAATTTGCAGAACCGGAAAAAGTTAAATATTACGCCTTGTTGCAGGGGCTGGATAAAGAATGGGTTGACCTTGGTAATCGTCCGGAAGTAACTTATAATTCTTTACAACCCGGGCAATATATTTTTAAAGTAAAAGCAACCGATGTGTATGGCAACCCGGTAAAAGGGGAGCTTGAAATTCCATTTGTAATTCACCAGCCATTTTGGAAAACATGGTGGTTTATTGCGCTTTTTGCTGCAGTGATTATTTTTTGTCTGTTTATAATTATTAAATGGCGGGAGCGAAACTTAAAAATGCTGGAAGCAGGTAAAACAAAGCTGCAAAAGCTAACAGCAGAAAAATATAAAACGCAATTTGAATCTGAACAGATCAGCAGTTTTTTTACCACATCCCTCTTCAATAAAAATGATGTGGATGATGTGTTGTGGGATGTAGCCAAAAATTTAATTGGTAAACTTAATTTTGTGGATTGCATGATCTATTTATGGAATGATGATAAAACAAAAATGGTGCAGAAGGCAGGCTACGGGCCAAAAGGATCGCTGGAAGAACTGGAGAAACAACATTTTGATGTGTTGCCGGGACAGGGCGTAGTTGGCGCCGTAATTCAGTCCGGAGAAGCCTTACTGATACCAGACACAACGATTGATCAACGCTACCGGGTTGATGATTTAAAAAGACTGAGCGAAATTTGTGTACCCATTAAATACAACGAACAATTACTTGGTGTAATAGATAGTGAACATAATGAAAAAAACTTTTTTACAAGGCAGCATCTGCAGGTACTTACTACTATCGCCACTTTAGTGGCCAGTAAAATAAAATCAATCGAATCGGAACAGCGGCTCCGGCACCAAAAGGCAGAACTTGCTGATATTAACCAGCAACTGGCCGAAGTTCAATTGGCAGCACTGCGCAGCCAGATGAACCCGCATTTTATTTTTAATGCCTTAAACTCTATCAAAAAATTTGTGATTGCCAACGAGGCTGCCAATGCAGAAAAGTATCTTGGAAAATTCTCAAAATTGATACGTACCATTTTAGATAATAGCCAGAGTGGAATGGTAACCGTAGAAAAGGAAATACAGTTATTGAAATTATACCTGGACCTGGAGCAACTGAGATTTGGAACCAAACTTACTTATCAAATAGAAGTGGCCGAAAATATTAATACCGGTGATATTGAAATACCATCTATGATTGTACAGCCATTTGTAGAGAATGCCATGCTGCATGGTATTATGCACCGGGAAGATGGCGGAAAAGTAGCTATTCATTTTTTATTGCATGCCGAATGGCTGGAAATAACTATTGAAGACAACGGAGTGGGAAGAGTCCGGTCCGCAGCTTATAAAAGTGATGATGCCGAGCCGCATCATTCTATTGGCATTGAAGTAGCCAGCAAAAGATTGCAGGCGTTAAAAAAGAATGATGAAACACCTGCCGGGATAACCATTATTGATTTAACAGATGATGCAGGAGAAGGCAACGGTACCAAAGTTATTATTGCAATACCAATTTACTAAACCAACCAAACATGATACGAACTATTATTATTGAAGATGAACCGGGAAGCCGGGAAATGCTTACGCTGATGCTGCAACGGCATAAAGCCGATATTGAAATTGTGGATACCTGCAGTAATCCCACAGACGGTATAGAAAGTATTGCCAGGCACCAGCCCGACCTGATCTTTCTGGATATTCAAATGCCAAAGATGAACGGGTTTGATATGCTGAAAAAAATCAGTGAAATAAATTTTGAAGTGATCTTTACCACGGCATTTGATCGCTATGCCATCAATGCAATACGTACCAGTGCATTGGACTATTTGTTGAAACCGGTAGATGATGAAGACCTCACGGCTGCTATTCAAAAATGCAAAGAAAGGATGATCGAGAAAAAAACCAAACAGCAATTTGAAAACCTGTTTAATAATCTTAACAATAATAATCCGCTGGATAAAACACTTGCACTGGCTTCCTCTGATGGGATCAGTTTTGTAAAAATGTGTGATATACTCAGGGTAGAAGCCAATGGCCGTTATTCAAAATTTTACCTGCTCAATAAAGAAACGATGCTGATTAGTAAAACATTGGGCGACTTTGAAGAAATATTGTCTGCCAATCAATTTTTTCGTATCCATGATTCTGCTATCATTAACCTCAATCATGTTAAAAAATATATTAGGGGAGATGGTGGTACGGTATTGCTATCTGATAATACAGAGCTGGATGTGGCAAGAAGGCGCAAGGACGAATTTATTAAACTGATACCGAAATTGTAACTGCTTACAAACAGGTAAATTCTGAATGGTAAGTAGGAAGAATGCGGTGGCTGTTTTTTTATATTGTACGTTTTACAAGAACGAAAGGCAACCAGTATATAGACGCATAGCACCGGTTAATATTATAACAATAGGTTTTTACCCGTTGATAAAACAACGGGTAAGAGAAGAACCGTTTTTATTTTTTATACATATTTGAGCTTGTTCTCCTTACCATCCACTCCTTAAGAACTTCCACCTGTAACTTTATTATAACCTGCCAGTACAGTGTTATTTTTTGCATAACAGGACTTTGTAATTTTCCATTTTTAAAATAGTAATTTTTACTGGAATGAATATAATAATAATAATTTCCGGGTTGCTCTTATTTGCCATTTATTTTATCTGGAAGATATTAAAACAACCATTGCTGCAACGAACTGCAGTTGCTAAGAATAAAATATTTGTGCCATTATCGAAAACGATAACAGTTGCCGATACGTTTTTTATTGTACCGGGTAATAAAAAAGACAGCACAGGCATTTCAGTGGGACCAGAGCATTTGTGGTGGAATGCCTTGAGCAATATGGATCAATTGCAGCTGGCTTTAATGCTTACTCAAAAGGGATTGATAGTTTGGGAAAAATATGCAAGGTCACAGGATATTACTTACAGTAATTCAAATACCGCACCAGCCAGTAAAATAGATTACCTGTTATTACAAAAAACCATTGACGAAATAACATTGCAGTCGCAAATGCTTTTACCGGCTTGCGACAATAAAAAGATTAACCAGTATTACTATCATTTTATTGGGCCCGTTATTGCATTGCAGGATGGCAATTGGGCACCGCCCTACCAGGTAAAAACGATATTTTTAGCTGTGTATAATGTTTTGAAAAGTATAGTGGAACAAAACACTCCTGCAAGTCTGGAGAGTGGCCTCGCAATTTCCATCAATCAATCACTCGATTGTATGGATATATCCAAACTTTATAACCGCGAAGAAATTACTGCTTTTTTAAAAGTGTATAGGAATAAGTTATAAGCATAGCAAACCTGTAAGTAAGATGGCAACAATTTACCAGGCAGAAATGGTAATTTTTTATATCCACTTAAACCTGCAAACAGCCCGCTCAATAAATAACATCTGCCAATACATACAAGGTAAAAAACAACATTTATTTACAAGGTAATTTTACCGAAGTTTAAAAAAGCAACTCAATAATGAATAAAGCAATGAGCAATAAGAAGCATTGCCATGGCACTAAGCTGCAAAATTGACATCCTGTTTTTACAAAAAATTATTGATGAGATAACCGCCTGTCAGGTAAAAAACTTAACAACTTTAATGTTAGAAATATTAGAATTTAACGAAAACTTTATCACCCGGAGACATTTACTCCTGCCAATATTTAAATATCCAGCATAGTAAAAGAAACGTCACCGGAAAAAAAATATCATTTTAGGATATAATTTATTTAAAAAATAAAAAAACATACATCATGAAAATGCAAACCAATAACTTCTTCACTCAAATAAATAGTGAACATTTAAAAAACTTAACCACATTGGTAAAGGAAACAATTGCTACTGATGCAGCCGCAGGTATCGGGAAGACATTCACAAGTGCCGGTCTTTGGAAAATTCATCGGGCTAAAAAGCCAGTTCGTAACAGACGGTTTGTATAAATATTGAAGCAATTGGCTTTTGCCACATAAAGGAACTATTAATTTCATCAACCTGTAAAACAAGACAGTTGCCGTACAATAAATGATAACTGCCGTTTCATACATCGTTGAAAATAATAGCCATCTACAAATTATATTTATAAAAAATAGAGAGAAGGGAAATTGATAAAAGCATATAGCACTCAGCTAAGCAGTAAATAAGGGTATGACAAATGATAATTTTGAACTCGTAAAAAAAAGCTGGGCTATCATAGCCAAAATTGATTTTGAAATTGTTGGTGGGGCTTTTTATATCCGCCTGTTTCAAATTGCGCCAGAATTACGCCCCTTGTTTAAAAACACTTCAATGACGGAGCAATCGGTAAAGTTGGGTTGTATGCTTTCCTACGTCATTTCAAAATTTGAACAGGCAGATGATATTATTGAAGAATTAAAAACCCTGGCACAACGCCACACCAAATATGGTGTAAAGGAACAACATTATATAGCAGTTGGCAATGCCTTATTATGGACATTGGAACAAGGCCTGGGCGAATACTGGAACGAAGAATTACATAATGCCTGGATAGATTTCTATGAAACTTTATCGGCCATCATGATTGATGCGCAAAGGGATGCCATATAAGAACAATAACGCAAATTGTTTTTGAAAGATCAGTAAACCCATCAACGGAATTCAATACCAGGCAAAGCTCAGAAATTTGCGAACTGAATTTTTTAACCGCCCGGGTATTTTGCAGGCCTGATAATAAGCTTCTCCTTTTTTAACGCATACTGTTACAATTGTTAGCGCATAAACTTTGCGAAGATTTATACGGTAATCAAAATCGTTTATGTCAATAGCGCAGTAGATGGTAAAGCAAATGAGTAAAAAATAATTGCCACATAATACACCTAAGTCACCATTCAGGTAGTTTTCTCTGCCTTAAAATACACCGCTCTTTTTACTGTAAATCCAATAAGTACTTTTATTAAAAATATACCAATACAAAAGATTAAATCATTTTCAAAATTCTTAAATAATAAAACAAGATGTCTAAGATTATCACTTCATTTATTTTATTCCTCATCATCAGTACTGTATCGGTTGCACAAAGCGTAGGCGTTGGCACTGCCACACCCAATGCAAGTGCAGCACTGGATATTACAGCTGCCAACAAAGGGCTGCTGGTGCCCAGGGTAGCACTTACAGGTACTACAGATGAAACCACTATTCCGTCACCTGCTATTTCATTATTAATTTATAATACTGCAAGTACTGGTATGGGTTTAACCGCTGTTACAAGGGGCTATTATTATTGGAATGGCAGCAACTGGTTGAAGCTTGCCACCAATACAACAAGTGCCTCCAATACCTGGTCAATAAACGGCAATACTGGTACAGACCCCATTAATAATTTTATTGGTACTACCGATGCCGTACCCTTGGTTTTTAGAGCAGCCAATAACTATGCAGGCCGAATAGATAATACAGGCATGGTGGCATTAGGCATAGGTGCAGCAAGTGTACTGTCAGATTCAACAATTGTAGCAATCGGTTATAAATCTTTATACAATAACGGCACTGGGGCAATAAATAATGGCCATGCAAAACAGAACACAGCCGTTGGGTCACATACGCTTCTTGCAAATACTATCGGAGATTATAATGCCGCTTTTGGAGCCTCAACATTAACTGCAAATACAACAGGCAGAAAAAATGCAGGAATGGGCTCGAGAGTTTTAAACAGCAATACAACTGGTGCAGAAAATAGTGCTACGGGTTTTGCGGCCATGGGTTCAAATACTAACGGCAACGGCAATACTGCAAATGGTAGTCTTGCTTTATATTACAATACTACCGGTAATAGTAATGTAGCTATTGGTAATGCTGCACTCCTTAGCAATACTTATAGAAGTAATTTGGTTGCTATAGGCGACTCTGCCCTAATGAATAATGGATTAGGAACTACACAGTCTGCACATGCAAAAGGCAATACGGCCATTGGCTCAAAAGCTTTGATGGGAAACACTATTGGATACAGTAATACGGGTACCGGTTTTGAAGCATTGAATCTGAATACAACCGGATTTTTTAATACCGCCAATGGCTTTCAAACATTAAATAATAATGAAAACGGAAATTATAATACTGCCAGTGGTGTACAGGCATTGTATAATAATATTAGCGGCAATAGCAATACCGCAACAGGTAACCAGGCTTTATTTAATAATAAAAGTGATTACAATACTGCAACCGGAAGCGGGGCACTTTATTTTAACAATGTAGGGCAAAATAATACTGCTTCAGGCAACCAGTCACTCCTGGCAAACACAGACGGTAATGGTAATACTGCATCGGGTTCGCAATCACTTCTTACAAATACTTTGGGTAATAATAATACCGCATCAGGTTTCAAATCACTATTCAATAATACAACGGGTAATGGCAATGCTGCATTAGGTTATCAAACACTTTATTCAAATACAACGGGCTATAGTAATGTAGCAGTTGGAGTAAGTGCATTAGCCCAAAATTTAAAGGGACATAATATGGTGGCAGTAGGCGACTCTGCATTGTACAACCAACAAAATACTGCAGATGATGATTACCGTAATACGGCTGTTGGTTCCAAAGCCATGTTCAAAAATATTTTGGGCTATGGCAACACTGCTATTGGTTTTGAAACCATGAACCAGGGGCTTGGAAGTTTGAATACCGGCATAGGTAACCAAACATTGAGGAACAACATTGGTGGTGATGAGAATACAAGTGTAGGTGCATTTAGCATGGAGCGAAATATTACGGGTGATAATAATACTACGATAGGCAACCAATCAATGACCAATAATACCTTAGGTGCCAATAATATTGCTATGGGCCACCAGGCTTTGTATTACAATTTGGGTGGTAATAATAATGCAGCTTTGGGAGTAAATAGCTTACATGAAAATACTTTTGGCTATAATAATGTAGCCATTGGTAGTAATGCTTTAAATACAAATACAACTGGCAATAATAATATTGCCATCGGTTATAATGCAGATGTGCTGTTTGATAATTTAACCAATGCAACAGCCATAGGCGCAAAGTCTACAGTAGCTTGTAGTAATTGTGTGGTGCTGGGTGCAGTAAAAGGTAACAATGGCGCAACAGTTTATACTAAAACTGCTATTGGCAATACTTCGCCTTATGTAGACTTGCACATTAAACAAAGCAGCGAAACATACCCTTTAAATGGCGGTGGACTGAGGTTTGAAAGAACTACCAATAGTAACCATTGGGATATTGGTACTGACGAAGGCGACTGGTTAGAGATTGCTTATAATGGTGTATCCAAAGGCACTTTTAATACCCTAAATGGAACTTATTCGCCAGTATCAGATATAAGAATGAAAAAAGATATTGAGAATATAGGTACCATGATGCCAGCCATTATGCAGCTTCGGGCAAAAACTTACCATTATAAAGACAATGAAAAAGATGCCATGCTTTCTTATGGCTTTATAGCACAGGATGTTGAAAAACTGTTTCCCGAATTTGTGAGTGTTACCGGCCCCGATAAAATGAGAACCCTGGCCTATCAGAATTTTAGTGTAATTGCCATCAAAGCGCTACAGGAACAACAGGAGGAAATTGAAAAATTAAAGGCAGCCCAAAAAGAAATGAAAGATAACCAACAACTCATTACCGAAGCACAAAACAATAAAATTGCAAAGCTGGAAAAACAATTGGAACAGCTATTGAAAAAATAAAAATCATTACAAAACAAAATAAACATTCCTCAATAAATTAAAAATTAAATAAACAAAAAATCATGAAAAGTATTTTAAGTATTTCAGTAGCCATTTTATTATTGGCATCTTGTAAAAAGATAAAAGTAGAAGAACCTGCAGCAACAGCAGTAATTCCTAAAATAAAAACGCTTACAATAACCAATGCAACAACAACCGTAAATACACTGGCGTACGTGTATGATAATGCCGGCAGATTATCAAAAGCAACCTATGCCAATGGTAACAGCATAAAATATAGCTACGGTGCAAATGTGGTAACAACAGAATCCTTTACAGCAGCAGGTGTTTCGGATGGTAAAACAACTTTTAACTTAAATGCAGCTGGACTGGCCATAAAGTATTTCAATAATGCCGACCCTGCAACTGTAACGCATTTTACTTACAACACAGCAAAAAAATTACTTACAGAAATTACTGAAAATGGTTTTGACACCACTTACCAATTGTATCATACATACAACGCAGATGGTAACCGCATTGCTGATAGTATTGTAAACGGGCAAATTTCAACCACAAAAAAAATAACGTATTACACCGACAAAATTTCTTCAGTAGAAAGTCCAAATTATGGTATCAATATTTATGGTGTACCTAATACAAATTGCCAAAAACAAACTTCGCTTAAAGTAAGTACCAGTACCATTATAAACACCGATTACAGCATACCCGAAACAGATGCACAGGGAAGAGTAATCAAATTGGCTTATACCAGCCAGGGTGCTACCTATACTAACGTATTT
>Ga0209181_10008469_pt1 | contig 13772 bp, 7 predicted proteins | sample MAT05_FD_187208 | JGI IMG/M metagenome (GOLD analysis project Ga0209181, IMG submission 187208) | Freshwater microbial communities from Lake Fryxell liftoff mats and glacier meltwater in Antarctica - MAT-05 (SPAdes) (version 2) | ecosystem: Environmental > Aquatic > Freshwater > Ice > Liftoff... | reverse complement strand
GATCCGGCCGCCGAGAACGCGAAAAAGAAGCGACCCAAGATGGAAGGTCAGACCATCTCGGCCGGCGTCCTGCCCGAGTTTGGCGGCAACTTGGGCTTCAGCTGGAAGGACGGCGCCACCGGCACGCTCGGGTTCAGCGGCGCGAAGGAAAAGAAGATCTTCGACAAGACCTACGGCAAGCAGATCCCGCTGGGCGGCAGCGGCTTGGTCGGCGAGCTGAAAGGGAACATCAGCGTGGGCGCCAAGGCGTCCTCCAGCATCAAGACGACCGCGGCGCTGACCGAGGCCTACGGCCCGCGCGAGGGCGATCCGCCGATGCTCACGGTCGGCGTGTCGGGCACCGGCTCGCTCGAGGCCAGCGCCGGCGGCGAGCTCAAGCTCGGGGTTGGGGTCGGCGTCGCCAACGTCCTGAGCATCACGGGCGGCGGCGCGGTGGGCCTCGAGGCCAAGGCGTCGATCGCCATGACGCCGTCGGGCGAGCTCGAGAACATCGAGGACCAGGTCACCGGCGCCGTCGACATCGACATCAAGGGCGGTATCGAGATCAAGGCGACCGGCGGCGTGTACATCGACCTCAACTATCCGGGCGACGACTACAACGTCTACAAGCACGAGCTTGGCGAAGCCGTCATCGGCAGCCTGACGGTCACCGGCGGCGCCCGCGTCACCGGCGAGGGTGGCCTGGTCACGCGCCCCATCACCGTCACCGGTGCATGCGATCTGGCGCCGCCGGCCCGCCAGATCGAGAAGCGTCCGCCCACGCAGGAAGAGCGGGCCAAGATCGCCGCCCAGCATCCGCAGGAGGGCGCCGAGACTGGCGCCTCGGGCAACCGGTCCGGCAGCGCGACCGCGGACGACCAAGAGGTCGCGATGAGCGACGAAGAGCTGTGGAACGGCGGCAACGCGAAGGCTCGCTCGATCATGATGGGCCACGTCGGCGAGACCGTGAAATGCATCGACCCCAACAGCGGCGGCACCGTGGTGCGCGCTCAGGTCGGCGGCAACACCTTCGCGGCCCGCGTCGGCATCCCCGAGTCGACCAAGCGCGAGCTGGCCGAGAGCGGCAAGGCCATCGATCGGGTCACCAGCGCGCAGCTCGGCGCGGTCCGCAACGGCACTGTCTACAAGACCAGCATCATGGATGGCAGCGCCAACACCGTCGACCAGGTGGCCGGTCGCATCCTGGCCGCCGGCGGCTTCGAGGTCGACCTGGTCAACCCGCAGTACGACGTCAAGGACGCCCAGATGGAGACCTGCAAGAAGTAGCCGCGACGCGCCCTCGCGGCGCGAGTCTCTCGGCGGGGTAAGGTGCGCGGCCGATGAGCCTGGAGGTCCCCGTGAGCGCGCAGCGCCTGGTCGAGCGCCACTTCGGCGCGGCGCGGCTGAACGAAGCCCTGGCGCTGGTCGCCGCCGAGCGGGTCCACGTCGTGAAGCCGCCGCCGTGGCCAGTGGTCGCGCGGGTGCAAGGCCACGTGGTCACCGTGCACTACCGCGTCGAGGGTGAGCTGCTGCGCGGCGAGTGCTCGTGCGACGTCGCCGAGTGCGCCCACGCCGCGGCGACCGCGCTGGCGGTGCTGGCGCGCGAGCGGGTCTACGCCGCGGCGCAGGTCGAGGCCGCGCGTCAGGCCGTGGTCGGCGAGTGGCTCGCCGAGCTGGGCCGCCTCGAGCTCGAGCCCGAGGCCGCGGCGGCGCCAGGGAGCACCCAGGCCATCGGGTATGTGCTCGACGGCCGCGACGGCGACGTCGGCCTCACCGTCGTGCAGTGCGCGCGACTGCGCAGCGGGCTGCTCGCGCCCGGCCTGCCGATGGCGGCGCTCGCCGATCCGCAACGGGGCGCGCCGCGCTGGGTCGAGGTCGACGACCTGCGCCGCATCGCGATGCTGCGCGCCGTGACGCGGGCGATGCCGCAGGTGGCGCGCCTGCGCTTCGATCGCATCCATCGCGAGCTGGTCGAGGAGTTGGCCGCGACCGGCCGGTTGTACTGGGAGCGCACCGACGGCGCGCCGCTGGCGTGGGGCCCGGCCCGCGTCGAGACCCTGCGCTGGCAGCCGGTCGGCGATGCGTTCCGCCTCGCCCTCGAGCCGCCGCGGCTGGTCGCGGCCGCCCGCACCTTGCACTACGTCGACCCGGCGGCGCACGCGATCGGCCGGCTCGAGCTGGGCCTGCCCGCCGAGCTGGTGCAGCGCTTGGTGACCAGCCCGCCGGTGCCGGGGTCGATGCGGGCCACCGTCGAGCGCAGCCTGCGTCCGCTGTTGCCGGCCGCCGCGACGATCGGCGATGGCGTGCCGGCCGCCGAGGTGTGGCGGGCCCGGCTCAGCGCTGGCCTCGACCCCGACGACCGCAACCGGCTCGCGCTGGCGGCCGAGGCCAGCTACGGCGACGAGCGCTACCGGCTCGCGGTGTGGGAGGCCGACCGTCCGGCGGCTCGCGATCTGGTCGGCGAGGGGCGCGCCCGGGCCCGCCTCGACCGCCTCCTCGAGAGCCTGCCCCACCCGCTGGCCGCCGCGACCAGCCTCCAGCTGCTCGCCAACGCGCGCACGATCGCCCACGCCGTCGTGCCCAAGCTGCGCAGCGAGGGCTGGCAGTGCGTGCTCGACGACAGCTTCCCGCTCGACGCGCCGGCCGTCGACGCCCAGTTCGTCGAGCAACTGCGCGCGGTCGGCGACGGCAGCAAGTGGTTCTCCCTCGAGCTGGGCGTCACGATCGAGGGCCGCACCGTCCCGCTCCTGCCGATCTTGCTGCAGGCCATCCGCAGCGGCCAGATCGTCCTCGAGCCCGGCGGCACGCTCGACGGCGGCGCCGGCCTCAACCTGCGCCTGCCCGAGGGCGAGCTGGTCTACCTGCCCGGCGATCGCCTGGCCCGCTGGCTGCGTCCGCTGGTCGAGCTCGAGCTGGCTGGCCTCGACGCCGAGGGGCTGCTGAAGCTGCCGACGCCGATCGTCGCGTTGCAGCCCGAGCTCGATCATCCCGCGCTCGCGCCGGTGCGGGCCCAGCTCGACGGGCTGCTCGCGCTCACGCCCGCCGATCCCGGCCCGGGCTTTGTCGGCACGCTGCGGCCCTATCAGCGCCTCGGCCTGGCCTGGCTGCGCGTGCTGCACGAGGCTGGCCTCGGCGGGCTCCTCGCCGACGACATGGGCCTGGGCAAGACCGTCCAGGTGCTGGCGTTCCTCGACGGGCTGCGCCTCGACGACGCCCACCCGGCGCTGGTGGTCGCGCCGCGCAGCGTGGTCGGCAACTGGGCCGCCGAGGCCCGCCGCTTCGCGCCCTCGCTGCGGCCGGCGATCCACCTGGGCGCCGATCGGCCGACCCACGCGACCGACATCGCGCGCGCGCCGCTGGTGATCACGTCGTACCAGACCTTGGCCCGCGATCTCGAGCAGCTGCGCGCGGTGCCGTGGACGACCATCTTCTTCGACGAGGCCCAGGCGGTGAAGAACCCCGAGACCCAGCTGCGCAGCGCCGCCGCCGCGCTGGGCGCGCACAGCCGCTTCTGCGTCACCGGCACGCCGATCGAGAACCACCTCGGCGAGCTGTGGTCGCAGCTCGATCTCGCGGTGCCCGGGTTGCTGGGCCGGCGCCGCTCGTTCGACGCGATCTTCCGCAAGCCCATCGAGCGCCACGCCGCGCAGCCGGTGCTCGACCACCTGCGCCAACGCATCCGCCCGTTCCTGCTGCGCCGCAGCAAGCAGCACGTCGAGCTCGACCTGCCGCCCCGCACCGAGATCATCGAGCGGGTCGAGCTCGACGTCGCCCAGCGCGATCTGTACGAGAGCCTGCGGCTCAGCCTCGACGCCGGCGTGCGCAAGGCCCTCGACGACGCCCACCTGCCAAGCGCGGCGATGAAGATCCTCGACGCCCTGCTCAAGCTGCGGCAGTGCTGCTGCGATCCTCGCCTCATCAAGCTGCCCGAGGCCCGCCGGGTCGAGGGCTCGGCCAAGCTCGAGCGCCTGATGGGCAAGCTCGAGGAGCTGCACGAGGCCGGCCGCACCACGCTGGTGTTCTCGCAGTTCACGTCGATGCTGGCGCTCATCGAGCGGGCCTGCGCCGCCGCCGACCTGCCCACGCTCAAGCTCACCGGCCAGACCCGCGACCGCGAGGACGTGATCCGCCGATTTCAAACCGGCGCGGCCCGGATCTTCCTGGTCAGCCTCAAGGCCGGTGGCGTCGGCCTCAACCTCACCGCGGCCGACACCGTCATCCACTACGACCCGTGGTGGAACCCGGCGGCCGAGGCCCAGGCCACCGACCGCGCCCATCGCATCGGCCAGGACCAGCCGGTCGTGGTCTACAAGCTGGTGGCCCGCGGCACCGTCGAGGACGCGATCTGCGCGTTGCAGGACGACAAGCGCCGCCTCACCGCCGCGGCCCTGCGCGACGGCGGCGTGACCCACCTCGCCGCCGACGATCTGCGCGCGCTGTACCAGTACGCGGTCGCCGCCGCGCCGCTCGAGTAGGCCGCGACGCTTGACCGCCACCACGATCCGCGCGACGACCTCGCCATGATCAGGTTCCCCATGATGCTCGTCGCGGCGCTGGTAGCGGCGTGTGGTGGTTCGTCGGTGCGGGGGCCGGCCGCGCCGCCATCACCGGTCGTCGACGACCCGGCCGCGCCGCCCACCGGCGTGCCGGCGCCGCCGACCGCGACCCCGCTCCGCCAGCTCGACGCCGAGGCCGCGATCACCACCGCGTGGGGCGCGACCCTCACGGTGCCGGCGTCGTTCTGGATCGCCGAGCGTGCCGATGAGGTCGAGATCCAGGATCCCGAGCGCGAGGCCACCTTGCACTTCACGACGGTGCAGGCCGCCGACAGCGCCGCCGCCATCGCCGCGGCCTGGCAGCGGGTCCAGCCCGGCTTCGCGCTGGCGATCGCCGACAGCGACGACCTGCCCGGTCGCGATGGCTGGGACGCCATGACCCAGACCGCATACGTCACCAAGACCGAGGAGTCGCGGGCCGTGGTCGCGCTGGCGCGCCAGCAGGGCGACACTTGGCACGTCACCACCATCGACGCCAAGACCGCGGCGCTGGGGCGGCGCGGCGCCCAGATCAACGCGCTCATCCTCGACATGAAGGTCCCCGGCATCGACCAGGAGTCCTTCGCCGGCCAGACGCCCAACCTCGACGCCGCGCACCTGGCCCGCTTCGACGCGTTCGTCGAGGAGGCCCGCACCCTGGCCGGGGTGCCCGGGGTCGCGATCGCGATCGTCCACGGCGGCGAGATCGTGCTCGAGGCCGGCCACGGCGTCCGCACCGCCGGCCAGCGCAAGCCGGTCTCGCCGGCGACCTTGTTCCTCATCGGCTCGACCACCAAGTCGCTCACCACGCTCATGCTGGCCCGGCTCATCGACCAGCAGAAGTTCACCTGGGAGACCCCGGTCGTCGACGTGCTGCCGAGCTTCGCGCTCGCCGACCCGGCGATCAGCAAGCAGGTGCTGGTCAAGCACACGGTGTGCGCGTGCACCGGCATGCCGCGCCAGGATCTCGAGTTCCTGTTCGAGTACGCCGGGTGGAACGCCGAGCGCCGCCTGGCCAGCCTGGCGACGATGAAGCCCACCACCGGCTTCGGCGAGACCTTCCAGTATTCGAACGTGATGGTCGCGACCGGCGGCTGGCTCGGCGCCCACGCCTTCGCGCCCAAAGCCAAGCTGGGCCCGGCTTACCACCAGGCGATGAGCGCGCTGGTCTTCAAGCCGCTCGGCATGACCGCGACCACGTTCGACTTCAAGCAGGCCGCGCGCGCCGACCACGCGTCGTCGCACGGCCGCGATCTTCAGGACACCTACCAGGAGATCCCGCTCGGGTACGAGCGCGCGGTGTCGTCGGTGGAGCCGGCCGGCGCGGCGTGGTCCAACGTGCGCGACCTGGCGCGCTTCATGATGCTCGAGCTGGCCGACGGCAAGACGCCCAACGGCAAGCAGCTGGTCTCGGTCGAGAACCTCGAGCGCCGGCGCGCGCCACAGGTGAAGATCGACGCCGACAACGCCTACGGTCTGGGCCTGTTTCTCACCAGCGATCACGGCGTGCGGATCATCCACCACGGCGGCAACATGCTCGGCTTCACGAGCGACCTGTTCCTCCTGCCCGACGCCGACGTCGGCGTGGTGGTGCTGGCCAACGGCGGCGCGGCCAACTCGTTCCGCAGCGCGGTGCGGCGCGGCTTCCTCGAGATCGTCTACGACGGCAAGCCGCTGGCGCGCGAGAACCTGGCCACCTCGATCGAGCGTAGCCACAAGGATCTGGCCGAGGAGCTGGCGCTCCACGAGGTCAACTTCGACGCGTGGATCGCGCCGATGCTGGGCGGCTACGACAACCCCGCGCTCGGTCACCTCGAGCTGCGCAAGGTCACGATGGGCAAGGCCCCCGGCCCGGTCGCCACCGCGTTCGAGCTCGATGCTGGCGAGTGGACCACCCGCGTCGTCAAGAAGACCGACCGCGACGGCACCGTCAAGCTCATCACCACCGAGCCGCCCTACCTCGGCCTCGAGCTGGTCCCCACGCTGGTCGACGGCCAGACCACCCTCGTCCTCGACGCCGCCCAGCAGGTCTACGCCTTCACGCCGACGCCGACGAAGTCGCGATGAGCGAGGGCCGCGTGCCGGTGACGGTGCTCACCGGGTTTCTGGGGGCCGGCAAGACGACCCTCTTGAACGGGCTGTTGCGACGGCCCGAGCTGGCGCGGACGGCGGTGCTGATCAACGAGGTCGGCGCGGTGGCCATCGATCACCACCTCGTGCGCGACGTGAAGGGCGACGCGATCGTGCTGGGCTCGGGCTGCATCTGCTGCACGATCGCCGGCGATCTGGTGCGCGCGCTGGCCGAGCTGTGGGCCCAGGCCCAGCGCGGCGAGGTGCCCCAGTTCGAGCGCGTGCTCGTCGAGACCACCGGCCTGGCCGACCCCACCGGCGTGATCGCGACCCTGGTCCAGCACCCGCTGGTGGCGCGGGTGTATCGGCCCGACGCGATCGTCACGGTCGTCGACGGCGAGCACGGCGTCGCGACCCTGGCCCGCCATCGCGAGGCCGGCGCGCAGGTGGCGCTGGCCGATCGGCTGGTGGTGACCAAGCTCGATCGCGCCACCGACGACGGCCTGGCCGCGCTCGCCGCCGCGCTGACCCGGCGCAACCGGGGCGCACCGGTGGTCCGGGTTTCGGACGGTGTGGTCGACCCCGCGTGGCTCCTGGCGCCGGCCGCGGTCCACGATCGCGACGGTGGCGGGCTGGCGGCCTGGCTGCGCGCCTCGACCACCACGCCGGCGCTCACCCTCGGCGGCGAGCGCGATCGCCACGACGACATCGTCACCGCGGTGGCGAGCTTCGCGGCGCCGGTGCGGCTGGGGCCGCTCGTGCTGTGGCTGACGCTCATGACCGGCATGCACGGCGGGTCGCTCTTGCGCGTCAAGGGGCTGGTCGCGGTCGACGGTGACGACGCGCCCACGGTGATCCACGCGGTGCAGCACGTGGTGTACCCACCGCGGCGACTCGCGGCGTGGCCCGACGACGATCGGCGGACCCGCCTGGTCTTCATCGCGCGCGGCCTGTCGGCGCCGGCGCTGCGAGCCCTCGTCACCAACCTCGCCGACACCCTCGGTCAGCCCCTGGTGACGTGACGATCAGCGCGCGGTCGTGGTGATGGGAGCGGCGCTACGGAAGTCGGCGGTGCGGGCCGAGGCGGTGAGCGTGCCGAGGCCGAAGGTCGCCAGGACGACGAGCGCGAAGCCGAAGACGACGTCACGCTTGCTGCGGCTGCGCTGGCGGCGAACGATCAGGTCGAATCCGTTGTCGGTGGTCATGGCCGGACGTATTTCAACAAGCGGACCAACCCGCGCCGTCGACGAATCGTTAGAACGATCGCGGGGTTGCAGGTGGCCCTGGCCTCCCCTGCCGATTTTGGCAGCCTTGCCGCCGTGACCCGGGACAGGACCATGCGACCCGCCGGACGTCGCACCCGCGCCGGCGCGGAGCGTTCGAGGCGACGTCCGGCGCGCGCGATGGCCGAGCGGCAAGCGGCGTCCGCCCACAACGTCAGTCTTTGAGGAACACCACCGTCACGCCGTCGCCGCCCTCGGGGCCCTCGCCAGGCCGGAACGACTTCACCGCGGGGTGACCCTGCAAATGGTGGCGGATCGCGGTGCGCAGCGCGCCGGTGCCGTGGCCGTGCAGCACGAAGATCGCGTCATGTCCGAGCAGGAGCGCCTCGTCGAGGAAGCGATCGAGGTTGCTCAGCGACTCGTCGGCGCGCTGGCCGCGCACGTCGAGCGTGGTGGTCAGGGTGCGGGCGTTGGCGCGGCTGGGGTCGGAGCCGTCGACGACCGCGACCGGCAGCCCGGCCGGCTCCTCGCGCCCGCGCCGTCCCCGCCGACCGCTCCGCCCACCGGCCTCGCCCGACCCCGAGACCGCGCCAGTCGCGCCAGCCGCGCCAGTCGCGCCAGTCGCGCCAGTCGCGCCAGCCGCGCCCGGTCCCGGCTCGACCGGACGGGCGTCGCGCTTGTGGGTGTCGATCAGGAGCTCGCCGAGCTCGACGGTGGCGTGCATCGCGCCGAGGCGCACCTCGACCTGCCCGCGCTGGGGCAGCGCCGCGATGACGCCGCGCCCACCGAGGCCAGGCACGATCACCGGCGTGCCGACGGTCAGCTCGCCGTCGCGGACCGCCCGGCCCGGCGGCAGCTGCGCGCGCGGCTGGTGCTTGGCGACCTCGGCCCCGACCTGGACCAAGGTCCGGCGCGCGGCCTGGAGGTCGGCGAGCTTGGCCGCGGCCTCGTTGCGGCGCAGGTCGGCCCGCACCCGCTCGACCTCGGCGCGAGCTTGGCGCAACGCGCCCAGCGCCTCGCCATGAACCCGCGCGACCTCGCGATCGCCCTTCGCGCGTGACTGCTCGCGGTCGAGGCGCGCCGCCACCCGGTCGGCCTCGTGGGCCTCGAGCTCGGCCAGGAGCGCGGCCCGCTCCTCCTCGAGCCGAACCCGCTGATCGGCCACGCTGGCCAACAAGCGCTCGACGCTCATGCCGACGTCGCCGAGGACGTCCTGGGCCCGATCGACCACCGCGTCGGGCAGCCCGACCTTGCGGGCCACCAAGAGCGCGCCCGAGCTCCCGGGCACGCCGAGGTGGAGCTTGAAGGTCGGCTCGAGCTTGCCGAAGTCGAACCCGACCGACGCGTTGACGTAGCGATCGTCGGTGGCCGCCACCGCCTTGAGCCGCTCGTAGTGGGTGGTCACCAGCGCGGTCACGCCGCGCGCGGCCAGCGCCTCGATGATGGCCTGGGCCAGCGCCGCGCCCTGCTCGGGATCGGTGCCGACCGCGATCTCGTCGATGAGCACCAGCATGCCGGGCCCACCGTCGGCCAGCAGCTCGCGCAGCCGGCCGATGTGGCCGGTGAAGGTCGAAAGGTTCTGCTCGAGGCTCTGCGCGTCGCCAAGGTCGGACCGCACGTCGGTGAACCAGCCGATCACGCTGCCGCTCTCGGCCGGCAGGTGCAGGCCGGCCCGCGCCATCAGCGCGCACAGGCCGGTGGTCTTGAGCGCGACGGTCTTGCCCCCGGCGTTGGGCCCCGAGATGAGCAAGCAGCCGCCAGCCCCGACGGTGACGTCGTTGGCGACGCAGCGCCGTCCGGCCAGGAGCATGAGCGGGTGGCGGGCGTGGAGCAGCGCGACCCGGGGCGCCTCGTCGAGGACCGGCGCCGCCGCGACCAGCTCGCCGGCCAGGAGCGCCGCGGCCGCGATCACGTCGAGCACCTCGGCCGCGGCCAGCGAGGCCTCGAAGCCGGCGGCCTCCTCGGCGACCCAGCCCGACAGCCGCGCGAAGATGCGGCGCTCCTCGTCGGCGACCTCGCACTCGGCGAGCTTCTTGCGGTTGTTGAGATCGACGATCTCCTCGGGCTCGATGAAGATGGTCTGGCCGCTGTGCGACGTGCCGTGGACGATGCCCTTCACGAAGCCCTTGCCGTCGGTGCGGACCGGCAAGACGTAGCGATCCTCGCGCTGGGTGTAAAAGTCGTCCTGGAGCAGCGGCGCGTAGCGCACGTCGTTGACCAGCTCCTCCATGCGACGGTCGAGCTGGCCGGTGAGGGCCATCACCGAGCGGCGCAGCGGTCCCAGCGCCGGGCTGGCGTGATCGACCAGCTTGCCGTCGGGATCGAAGGCCTCGAGGATCGGATGGAAGACGTGGCCCAGATCGGCGAGCCCCGCGGCGACCACGGCCAGCGCGGGCGCGAGGCCCGCGTGCTTGTGGAGGTGCACCCGCAGGCGGGCCAAAGCGCGGCCGGTGTGGCCGACCGCGACCAGCTCGGCGGCGTCGAGCGCGGCGGCCTTGCGGACCCGCGCGATCGCGGGCGCGATCTCGACGATGCCGCCCAGCGGGAGCGCGGCGCCGATCGCGGCCAGGCGTCGAGCCTCGCTGACCGCCTCGATGCGGGCCCGGGCCTCGGCGACGGTGCCGAACAGGGTCGCGACGCGCACGCTCGCGGCGCCGCGTGTGGTGGCGCAGCGCTGGGCCCAGTGCTCGACGAGCGTGGGCCAGCCGAGGTCGGCGGACGTCTGAGGATCGAGGGCTGACACGAGGGCGCCTCGTGTAGCACCTCACCTGCGGCGTGTCACCCGCGGGTGGGAATCGGCGGGAAGCCCACCGACTGCGGCGACGGCACGACCTGGTTGCGGCCGTTGCGCTTGGCCGCGTAGAGGTTGTCGTCGGCCCGCTTGATCAGGGTCGGCGGGTCGAGCTGCATCTCGTTGTACGCGCACGCGCAGCCCAGGCTGACCGTCACGTGGATCGGCGTGCTGTTCCACATGATGGGCCGCTCGGCCATCATGTTGCGGACGTGCTCGGCGAAGATGATGGCGCCGTCGAGGCCGGTCGACGCCAGCACGCACGCGAACTCCTCGCCGCCGTAGCGCGCGAACAGGTCCTCGCGCCGCATGCGCGACTTGAGGCGCCCGCTGACTTCCTTGAGCACCTGATCGCCGGCGAGGTGACCGTGCTCGTCGTTCACCTTCTTGAAGAAGTCGATGTCGAACATCACGAGCGACAGGGCGTGGCCGTGGCGCTTGGCGCCGGCCAGCTCGCGATCGACGAACTCCAGGAAGTAGCGCTTGTTGTGGATGCTGGTGAGGCCGTCGAGGATCGTGAGCCGGTAGATCTCTTCGTGGTAGGCGCTCTCGATGTTGGCGCCCGACAGGAACTTGAAGATCGCGTCGCCGAAGCGGACCTGATCACCGTCGACGATCGGCTGGCGCTGCACGCGCTGCTCGTTGACGAAGGTCCCGTTGGTCGAGCCGAGGTCGATGGCCCACCAGCGCTCGTCGGACTCGCGGCTCAGCTCGGCGTGGTGACGCGACACCGCCGAGCGGCTGATCACCAGGTCGGCGTCGGTGTCGCGGCCGACGATGTACTTCTGCTGGACCAGCGGCGTGCGGCGCCCGATGTCGGGGCCGGGCGGGTGCAGGAGCACCAGGCACGACTCGCCGCTGCCCGCGGGTTTGCCGGGATGGTCGATGGGACCAGCCATCACCAGGGTGCCACTCTCGCGGCTATTGCTCACCGGGTCCTCACGAGCGCGATGCCCCGTTATATCCCGGGCCCTCGGGCCTCGGGCAAGTTTTGGCCCGGCTTACTCGGGCCGCGGTGGCGGCGCGTGCAGCCTTTCCCAAGGCGCCGACACCCCCAGGTACTCGCCCCACTCGAAGCCCGACTCGTAGATGATGCGCTGCTGATCGGGCGACAGGATGCCGCCGACCTTGCCCTCGGCGCCCTCGAGGATCGAGCCCAGCCCGCCGGCGTACTGCAGCAGGCCCTTGACGTTGCGGTCGTAGGGCGTGAGCTGGCCGTCGGCGACCGCGGTGTCGGTGAAGGTCACGACCTCGTCGTAGATGCCCGAGAATGCCTGGTCCATTTCGGCCCGCTGGGCCTCGGTGACGCCGGCCTTGTCCTCGGCCACGCGCCGCTGCTCGGCCAGCTCCTTGCGGCGCCCGCCGAGCGCCAGCTCCATCATCGGCACCAGCCGGGCCCGGTAGTCCTCCTCGGTCTCGTCGGCGTCGCGCCCCAAGAGCGCGGCCATCTCGTTCTGGCGGCGGACCCGGCGCTCGAGCCGCGACTCCGGGGCCGCCTCGTCGAGGCTCGGGCGCGGACCGCCGGTGCCGGTGAGCTTGCGGCCGAACGCGGGCAAGCTCAGCGCGGGCCGGCCACTGTCGGAGGATGTTGGCTCGGCGCCGCCGGCGGCCCAGCTGTCCTTGACGGCGACCGCCGGCCGGCGGGCCAGCTCGTCGCGCAGGCGTCGGTTGTCGCGCCAGGTCCAGCCCGCAAAGCCGAGGGCGAGCACGACGAGGCCGATGGCGCCGACCTGGGTCGCTCGGGTCATTGATCGGACTCTAGCCTGGAAGAAAGCCCGCGCTACCGGCCGAGCCAGTAGCTGACCTTGACCATGACGACGTCCTCGCCGTCGGCGTGGCCCAAGGCGCGCAGGTCGGTGGGAAGGTCGAAGGTGCCGTCGGTGACCGCGTCGCTCTGGCCGTGGCTCCAGATCAGGAACGCCGTCGAGCCCGGCAAGTACTGCCAGCGCAGCACCAGGTTCGCGCGCAGGGCGCGGAAGTTGAAGTCGGGCACGCCGATCGCGTAGTCGGGCGCGCCGTCGAGATCGTCGTCGACGACGTAGCGGTCGTCCTGGGTCCGGCTGAGCTGGCCGCGCTGGTAGCGCGCGAACCGGGCGTCGCGGGCGCGGGCCCGGGTCATCGCGGCTTGCTTGAAGTCGTCGTAGGCGCCGGCCGCCACGAAGGGCTGGGCGTAGAGCTGCAAGCTCAGCTCGGGCGTGAAGGTCCACGCGCCGCGCAAGAACAGGCCGAAAGTCTCCTGCGCGACGTGGGCAAAGACGTAGTGCGGCGCGCCGCTGTCATCGGCGACCTCGTCGACATACTGATCGTGCGAGGTGTTGGCGCTGTAGTTGGGCCCGATCGACAGCTCGACGTTGGAGCGGGCCTGGATGTTGATATTGGCATAGACCGACGTGGACAGGTCGTCGGCCGCCGAGACCCGGCGGAAGTCGCCGCCGGTCTCGAACGAGAAGGCCTTGCGGCCGTCGGTGGCGAAGCCGCCCGAGCCGTAGGCCGCGCGATCTTGGGCGAGGGCGGGCCCGCCGCGGGTGGCGCCGGGATCGAGGCGATTTTCGTCGACGCCGAGCCCGCCCCACGCGGACCAGAAGTTGGAGAACTGGACGTTGACGTTGGCATTGCCACCCACGCTCACCAGCTCGGGCTCGAGGCTGGTCTGCGCAAAGGCTTCCACGTTGACCTTCCAGTTGAGCACGTGGTCGCCGGGCAGGTTGTCGCGATAGCCCGCAGAGCTCCACTGCACCAGGTGGTCGACCGGGCCGTGGAAGCCGAGGTCGTTGGCCTCGAAGCCGGGCGTCCGGAGATAGCCACCGACGCCGAACTTCCAGTGGGTGCCACCGTAGCGACCGACCTCCCACAGCGCGCCCGCGCCGCCCAGGCTGGTGCGGGTTGGGTCAAAGTCGAGGTGGGTGGCGTCGGGCCGCTGGTAGAGATGGCGGAAGCCGCGCTGGGTCCGAGCGATCGCCTCCTGGCTGCCGTGGACCCACGAGGCCACCACGCGGGCGTCGGCCGACCACTCGTCATGGCCGAACCGGTGGGTCAGCCCGAGGCCGCCGGTAACCGCCTGGTCGTGCAGCGCGTTCTCGAGGCCGGTGTCGTCGAGCGCGCGGGTCACGCTGGTGACCGCGCCGCCCACCGTGGTCTTGCCGCCGCGCAGATCCTTCTTGACCCGGGCCAGCG
>Ga0209181_10008456_pt1 | contig 13786 bp, 10 predicted proteins | sample MAT05_FD_187208 | JGI IMG/M metagenome (GOLD analysis project Ga0209181, IMG submission 187208) | Freshwater microbial communities from Lake Fryxell liftoff mats and glacier meltwater in Antarctica - MAT-05 (SPAdes) (version 2) | ecosystem: Environmental > Aquatic > Freshwater > Ice > Liftoff... | reverse complement strand
GCGTCAAGCATGGCATCCGGCGTTCACGGCAGAAGCCCCCGCCTTTAGGCGTGGGGAGTATGTCACAAGAGGGCTTTTGGGAAAAACACGGATTACAGTGTGGCTACTGTACCCCTGGCATGATTATGAGCGCCAAACACCTTTTAGATAAGAACCCCAACCCAACTGAAGACGAAATTCGTCACGGGATTTCTGGTAATCTCTGCCGCTGCACCGGGTATAACAAAATTGTCGAAGCCGTCCAATATGCGGCTGAAAAGATTAACGCTCAAGCTCAACAAGAGGTGGCCTCATGACCGAAAAAACGCATTTTGCAGATCGCTACGAATTCCATTCGCCCAAGCCAGACGGGGTTTCGCAAAACGTCGCCACGACAGATGAAGTTCGCATAACGACCCCCGTCGAAGTCAGCGGGATGGGGCATCGCATGAAGCGCAAAGAAGACCCACGCTTCATCCAGGGCAAAGGCCGCTATGTCGATGATGTGAAGCTGCCGGGTATGCTGTATATGGATATTCTCCGTAGCCCTTATGCTCATGCCCGTATCCTCAGCATTGATAGCAGCGCTGCTTTGGCGATGCCGGGTGTTATCGCCGTTATCACAGGCAAAGATTTAGAAGCGCACAAACTCCATTGGATGCCGACGTTAATGTCCGACACGCAAATGGTGCTGCCGACGGATAAAGTGGTCTATTACGCGCAGGAAGTGTGCTGCGTCATCGCCACAGATCGTTATATCGCGGCGGATGCCATCGAGCAGATCGTTGTCGATTACGAACCGCTGGAAGTCGTGGTTGATCCGTTCAAAGCGCTGGAAGATAAAGTCATCGTCCGCGAAGATAAAGAACTGAAAACCAATCATGTTTGGCATTGGGAAGCCGGCGACCAAGCCGCCACCGATCAGATTTTTGAAGAAGCCGCCCATGTCATCAAGCAGCAAATCTATCTGCCCCGCATTCACGTTTCCTCGATAGAAACCTGCGGCATGGTCGCCAATTACGACTCATCTATGGGCAAGATGCAAATCCAGGACTTTCGCTTACCTCACCCCCCGGCCCCCTCTCCAATACTTGCAGAGGGGGAGAAAAACGCATCTTGAAGTCCCCTCTCCATGCAATGGGGAGGGGATTTAGGGGTGGGGTAAATGCGTGAGCGAAAGTTCTAAAATCTACATGACCTCGCAAGCGCCACATGCCCACCGCACCGTTTTCGCGTTGGTCAGCGGTATTCCCGAACACAAGATTCAGATTATCTCGCCGGATATTGGCGGCGGCTTCGGCGGAAAAGTCCCCGTTTATCCCGGCTATGTGGTTTGCGCGGTGGCGAGTTTGCTGCTCGGTAAGCCCGTGAAATGGATCGAAGATCGCAGCGAGAATCTGCAAGCGGATTCTTTCGCCCGCGATTATCATATGACCGCCGAAATGGCTGCTGACGCGGACGGCAAAATTACGGGGCTGCGCGTGAATACACTGGCGGACAGCGGCTGCACCGATGCGGCGGCGAATCCGTCCAAGTTCCCGGCGGGCTTATACAGCATCTGCACCGGTTCGTATGATATGAAAGCGGCGCACGTCACTGTTGATGCGGCCTATACCAACAAGCCGCCGGGAGGGGTCGCCTATCGCTGCTCCTTCCGCGTGACGGAAGCCGTCCATCTGATTGAACGCATGGCGGACATCATGGCGCATGACCTCGATATTGATCCCGCAAAATTCCGTATGAATAACTTCATCAAGCCGGAGCAGTTTCCCTATAAATCCCCAACGGGCTGGGAATATGACAGCGGCAACTATCACGCCGCCCTGCAAAAAGCGATGGACATCATCGGTTATGATGATCTCCGTAAGGAACAAGCGGAAAAACGGGCGCGGGGCGAACTGATGGGAATCGGTATTTCCAGCTTTACCGAAGTCGTCGGCGCGGGTCCTTCCAACGATTACGACATTTTGGGGATCAAGATGTTCGACTCTGCCGAAATCCGCATCCACCCGACAGGAAAAGCAATGGCGCGGTTCGGCACAAAATCGCAGGGGCAAGGCCACGAAACCACTTACGCGCAAATTGTGGCGGAAGAACTCGGCCTTCCCGCGTCGGATGTCGAAGTCGAGGAAGGCGACACGGATACTGCGCCGTATGGTCTAGGCACGTATGCCAGCCGTTCTACACCCACATCAGGCGCGGCAGCGGTGATGGCGGCGCGTAAGATCAAGGCTAAAGCCCGAAAAATCGCGGCGCATTTGTTGGAAGTCAACGCCGATGATCTGGAATGGAACATGAACAAATGGCAGGTAAAGGGTTCGCCCGATCAAGCCAAGACGATTCAAGAAATCGCGTTTGCGGCCTATACCAATCACCCGCCCGATTTAGAACCTGGCCTCGAAGCAACCGATTACTACAATCCTCCCAACCTGACCTTCCCATTCGGCAGCTATATTTGCGTTGTCGATATTGATAAAGGCACGGGCGAAGTTCATGTCCGGCGTTTCGTCGCCATTGATGACTGCGGCAACATCATCAACCCGCTTGTGGTCGAGGGGCAAATTCACGGCGGCCTGACGATGGGCTTGGCTCCGGCGCTGTATGAAGAAATTGTGTATGACGAGAACGGCGTATGCTTAACCGGAACCTTAGCTGATTATCTGCTGCCGACGGCTGTGGAATCGCCCAAATGGGAAACCGGACACACCATCACGCCCTCACCGCATCATCCCATTGGGGCGAAAGGCGTTGGCGAATCGCCCACCGTTGGCGCACCGCCCGCTATCGCTAATGCTGTCGTGGATGCGCTGTGGCATCTCGGTGTGCGCCATCTCGACATTCCCATTACGCCCGAAAAAGTCTGGAAAGCCCTACGCGCCGCTGGTGTGCAGGACTAACTAACTAAAATCGGGGATATTTTGTAACGGCCTAGCAGTAGCACGACACGATAAGTTTGGATCACAAACCCCACCCCCCCGACCCCCTCCCCGAACTCAGGGAGGGGGAGCAAGACGGGTCACGCAGGTTATTTAAGTCCCCTCCTCGTGCACGGGGAGGGGATTTAGGGGTGGGGTTGGAAGGTAAAATCTTATGCACCGTCGTCTATATCCCTACGCTTTAAGATGTACGCAGAGATAGAAAAAAGGCGGGTGAGGTACATTATCTCCCTTTCCCAATAGTCGATAGATACAAGATGAGGTGGTCGGCACATGGTGGATGTATTTTTTAGCAAGGGACAGGAATTCATCGAACAGAATAAAGCCTTTGTGATGGCGATTGTCGTCCGTGCGGAAAAACCGACATCGGGTAAACCGGGCGACAAAGCCTTGATTACCGCTTCGGGTGAAATGATCGGTTGGATCGGCGGAAGCTGCTCACAGCCAACGGTTATTCGTGAGGCGTTGAAAGCCTTGAAAGACGGCAAAAGTCGCTTTATCCGCTTATCGCCCGATCCCGAAAAGCTCACCCCCCGCGATGGCTTGATCGACCTACCGATCACCTGTTTCAGCGGCGGGACGCTGGAAATTTATATCGAGCCACAGTATCCCCAGCCACGATTGATCGTCATTGGCAACCTGCCCGTCGCCCGTGCTTTAGTCTCGCTCGGAAAAGTAATGAATTACGATGTGATCGCGGTTGATCCTGATGGCGATGCTGGTTTCCCAATGGACGCGGCGCAAGTGGTCAATTCGCTGGCGGATATTGCCTATTACATCAGGCCAGATACCTACGCCGTCGTTGCCACGCACGGCAGCTTTGATGAAACAGCACTCGAACAAGTCATCAAAGCCAATCCGCGTTATATTGGGCTGGTCGCGAGCCGAAAACGCTTTGAAGCCGTTTTGGAATATCTACGCGATCAAGGGATTGATGAAGCTGATTTACGCCGTATAAAAGCCCCCGCCGGACTGGATATTCAAGCGCAGCAAGGTGACGAAATTGCCCTGAGTATTTTGGCGGAAATCATCCAATTCCGGCGCATAGCACAAGAAGCGGCTGATTGGAATGATACGCCAGAGGTCGAGATGATGAGCGTCCCGCCTGTGCCAGAAACAGTGTCAGGAATCGCGATTGACTTGGTGTGCCACATGGAGGTCGAGATCGCCACCGCTAAATATACCTACGATTATGAGGGGCAGACCTACTATTTTTGTGCGCCCGGATGCAAAACTTCTTTCCGCAAAAATCCCGAAGCCTATTTGCATCCCGATCCGACAGTCGCGCACGATCACGGCGGACATCACGCCTGATGACGGTTATCGAAACACTCCTGACCGATTTGCCACTAGGTTGGCAGGTTGCGGATGTCTATATCGGGGAAAATTGGGTGTTATCGGTGGTACGAAACCGCGATGGACGGCAACAGGCCGGGGTTGCTGCCGCGCCGCACGAGATACTGCCCGATGCTCGATTCCAGTTAGGCCATCATGTGCTTGATAAACAGGCCGAAGTTATAGCTCAAGGATTGCGCTCAACCGATAGCACAAAAGCGGCGGTTGGGCTGGCAACCCTAAATGCGTTAAACTGCGTAGACGAAGCCCGACTGACCTATGATGATGCCGCCAATTGGCTTACAGCACAGTCCACTGGGAAGACTGTCGCTTTTTTTGGCCGATTCCCCTTTATCGAGGAGGAAATCCGCCCCTATGCGCGGCAGGTATGGGTGTTTGAACAGCAGTCCCAATCCGATGAATTAGACCATACGGCGATAACTACCGTTCTACCGCAAGCCGACCTTGTAGCAATCACGTCCAGCACCTTGATTAATCACACAATTGATCTGATTCTGCCATATGTAAAACGCGAGAGTACCGTCGTTTTGCTCGGCCCCAGTACGCCGCTGGCTGAAAAACTACTCGACAACGGAATCGACGCACAATTCGGGGTACGCCTGGTCGATTTAGAGCGTGTCATCCACTCCGTCACGGCGGGGGATGGCTTCCAAAAAATGGCAGGCTTACAGCGCGTCGCACTGTTCAAGCGCTAATTATTGAATCCGCCCGTTTATAAAACTGTTGTTGATTGTAAAGCTATTCCGATATATTGGTGACGGATAGCACAAACGGAAACACAGGTCCGCTGCCATGACGTTGAAGCAAATCGCCTACAACGGTCAATGTCCATTTTGAGTCGGATATATCGTCAACCAGCAAGACGGGTTTGCCTTTTAACTGATTTGTGATGATAAATTTGGATACTGTATTGAGCGCCTGCTTAAAACTATTGTGCATATCCGCTTGTGGAGGATGCTGTATTTGATGTTGTATCACAGCGGCATACGGTAAGCTCAATGTCTGTGCCAGTCGCTCCGCAAAAGTGGGTACAAGTGTGGGTCTGCGTAATGATGGAATCGGGATGATACCGTTCACTTGTATACCCGTTTGCTGCCAGTACTGCCGAAGCGCCATAGCAGATGCCTCTACCAAATCATCATCATAATGATTGTTAATGCGTCCATCGCGCACGCGCACTCCCCATCCTTCGTCATAGTAATTGCAAAGGGCGATTCCAGTCTGATTGACACGAATATCAGTGGTTTTGGGGAACTGGTCACTGCGGCCAGGCCAGCGTTTGCGCGGCTCAAATAAGATCGGTTTACCTTGTCGTAGAAAAGTTTGGGCGCGTTGAAGGTGAATTGGCTGCGCTTGAAACTTACTCTGGACACCCGTGCAGTTCTTACAGCGACCACACCGATCTACCGGAGAAGGATCGTCAAGGGCTTTAGCGAGAAAACGCATTAAGCAGCCCCGCTCATCCAGATACGCTTTCATGTGTGCAAGTTCGGTGTAACGTGTCTGTGTGACGGCTTTCCATCGCGCATAATCGGGCGTGGCATTAGTACGTAACAGGCTGTAATTGCCGTCGTGTTTCTCGATGATATGCTCAACCTCTAAGTGCGTAAGAACTTTTTCCAGCGTAGAGACGCGGACATTGACCCACTGCTGGAGTTCGGTACGGCTGCGGGGTTGGTGTTCCAGAGCGTGGATCACTTCTTGAACATGATCTGGTGTGGGAAATGCGCTGTCGATGAAATAGCGTTGAATATCTTCATCTCCGGGACCATACATCAGCACGATATGCGCTTGATCGATGCCACGTCCGGCACGTCCAATTTGCTGATAATAGCTGATGATGTTACCCGGCAACTGAAAGTGGATGACAAAGTGCAAGTCACTCTTGTCGAATCCCATCCCCAAAGCAACACTAGAAACCAGTGCTTTGACCTGATTTTGCATCAACTGATCTTCTAATGACTCGCGGTCCTCCGATTGCACTTCCTCGACATCAGCAAAATACGCTTTTGCGCTAAAGCCTTCGCTTTGCAACCATTCGGCTACTAAGCGACAGTCGCGGGTAGTCGTGCAGTAGATAATGCCGCTGCCGGGCAAACGCTGGAGCAAGTGTGAAAGCAGAGTCAGGCGTAATGCTGCCTCCATCGGTTGAGTGTAAACATAAAGTAGAAGGCTCTCCCGCGTCAGGCTGCCACGTTGAATATTCATCCCCGCGCCCAAGATAGCAGCGACATCCGTTACCACGCGATCATTCGCAGTAGCCGTTGTACCAATAACCGGTGTCTGCGCGGGAATTTCATCAAGCAACCGCATGATGCGTTGGTAATTAGGGCGGAAATCATGCCCCCAATCAGAAATACAATGTGCTTCATCAACCACTAACATGCTAATGGTATGGCGCAGCTTTACCCAAACTTCTGCCTGAAAACGGTCATTTGCTAAACGCTCCGGCGATATCAAGAGCAAGTCGATTTTACCTTCCAGTAACGCCGTTTCAATCTGTCTGTGTTCGTCGCTGTTAGTGCTGTTGAGCGAATTGGCAACCAGTCCCCACTGTGCTGCTGATGTGATTTGGTTACGCATCAGCGATAGCAGCGGGCTTATCAAAATAACGGGACCCGCTCCCTCTAGCCTTAGCAGCCGTGTTGCCATAAAGTAAACAAGGCTCTTGCCCCAGCCGGTGCGCTGGACGACTAAGACTCGCTGCCTATTCTCGACCAGCGCCTCAATCGCCTCCCACTGTCCCTCCCGAAAGTGTGCAGCTTCACCGAGTATTTCCTGTAACCACTGTGTCGCTTGGGCAAGATATGTCGTCATTTGTAAGGCAACCTGATCTATTACTTTGATTAGCCGACGCTAGTATGATAAAAAGATACCATAATCATTCTCATATAAAAAGCTAGTTCAACCTAATATTAAGACAACCACTGTAGATTATTGAATCCACTTTAAAACAGGCTATGATGCAAGTGGATAACATCAGCTACGGAAGGGAGAGCAATGGCAGTTGACATCACAAAACTCAAAGAAGGCATCCTGCTCTCGACATTGGGCGATGACGAATGGGTGATCGTCATGCCGGAGGGCTACGCTGAACTGCGCCTTTCGACACAATGGCGAGACGAGCTTGCTGCGTGGGCGGCTACGCGCTTCGTGCGCTGGGTGTTAGAGCATACACGTTTTGAGATCGACTACGACAATGACCCGCCTTGGGATCGGTCTGGGGAAGCAAAAAGACGAACCGCAGATCCGCTGATGCTGCGAACCCTTTACACAACTCTCGACGAATGGCTTGAGAACGAATACACCGGACAATGGACACCAAGTTATGAGTCCGGCTATGGTAAATATTGGGAAACGTATAGCGGACTGCTAACTCATTATATAATGGAACGCTTAACTGATCTATTCCGCATCCAATACGCCGATCAAATTGCCGCCGATCCTGACTTCGAGGATGTGATGTGGGAGGATGTCAGTCTCGTCAGCATCACCTTAGAGCAGGCGCTCATGATGTCGATTGTGCGTATCACGACTGCCGAAGCATGGCAGCGGTTTGAAGCCCTAACCTATCAGAAAATCGCGGAAGAACAACACCAGCAGGCCGAACTTGAGGCGCGTTATGCCCGAATGCGTACCTATACCCATGCAATTTGGAAGACGTATTTCGGTGATTTGCATGGGATGAAAATCGAGCAACCCCAATTCAAAGCATTAAACGTTGAACAGCGTCTACGCCAATGCCTTCTCGATGCGGATCCAGAAGCAGTGGCAGCGATGACGCAGATCGGTTTACCCGGCGTTTTCTCTAACAGTGTTCGTAAGCAGATCAAGGCGATTGCACGGCATGCACTTGGCTGAATCGGTGGTGAATCGCTTCTTTTGATGAAAGTTAGAATCCAGTTGATAAAAAACAGAGGTGCTGTTACGACACCTCTGTTTTTTATTATAACCTGAGTTTTGGACAGTGTTTTCATTCTATCCCCACCCCTAAATTCCCTCCCCACTTCCTAGAGAGGGGACTTAAAGAACCATTGTGAACCGTTTTTCTCCCCTTCGCCATGCAATGGAGAAGGGGTCGGGGGATGAGGACATCATAAAAGTTAATCAAAGTGAACTATCCAAAACTGAGGTTGTTATAGGATAATAGTTAGCCAGCCGGAGTAGATTCCGGGGTCATTTCCAGCTGCATATCACGGATGATGTCAGGATTCGTCATCATGAGGTCGTACAAATTGGTCAACTGTCCGCGTACCGCACCATCTGGGAAGTCGGAGGTGTGGACGTTGACATAAAAACCTTCAGGGTCATCAACGATCGACTGGCTTTGCATCATATCGACGGCAGCCATACATCCGCTGGCGAGCCCATCCGCATCCGGCGCGGTATCGAAAGGCACAACGACATCCCCAGAAACGCCAGCTTCACCTACATGAATGTGCATGGCGGCGGCTGGAAGGGTGATATTCGCGACGGCGACATCGTAGCAAAGTTCGCCTGTTTCGCTGTTGAATTCCAAGAACGCAACCCCGTAACCGTCTTCATCGCCGGGACCGGGAACTTCATTCGCACCGTTGAGTTCAGCGTACAAGCAGTGGGAAGTCATCATCATGGCTTCGTCGGTGGCTTCCATCATGGCTTCGTCGGTGGCTTCCATCATGGCTTCGTCAGTGGCTTCCATCATAGCCTCATCCGTCGCTTCCATCATGGCTTCATCAGTGGCTTCCATGTCCATGTCCATCATCGCAGACATTCGCTCTAGAGCGATAGAAGCGATGCCTTCAGGACACGACCCATCCTGCATCATCATATCCTTCATATCCGAATCGCCCATTGGAGACTCTGGTGTGCTTTCCTGAGCAACAAGCGTGATGCTCAGGCCAACTGCAAGGATCACAATAAATATTGACATCAAAACAGCGATGTTGAATTTTGTCGAACGCATGGGTTTACTCCTATTAAACGAGAAAAAGAGATAGCCCAATCGAGATAGATTGAAAAATGATGGAAGCTAAAAAGCAGTGTAAAGATGGACTTAATTCAGTGTAATGCAAGAGCGCCGTCAAACAACGCAAAAAAGACTAAAAAAATTATCACAATAGGATATAAAGAGGAGCAGGGAGCAAAATTTTAACTTGCTCCCTGTATAGAACATGATTTTTCTGGATTTAACTGGAGATCAAATCCAAAATTGGTGCGAGGCGCGGATCGACCTGACGGGCGCAGTCGGCAAAGCCATCAATGAAGGCTTGTTGTGCCTCGTCGCTGCTATTATCCAACGGCGGCACAGTCGATATACAGTCCTGGAAGGTGATTGCATAATTTTGTGCGTCGCGCAGGCCGGCTTCTAAATCCCCATCATCGAGGACATACGTATCGAAGGCTTGGAAAAGCCACAACTGCGCCAGAAAGCCCTGCGGAGCGCTGGCGGCATCAAACAGCGACGGCAAAATAATCGTGTTGGGGTCTTGCAGGATGCGGTCAACCTCATTATAAAGCGTGACCAGGTCTTCCCCTTGCGCGGCGATAGTCGCCGGGTCGTTAATTAATGCGCGGCGAGCAGGCATGGCAGTGAATAAATCCGGCGCATTGGCAAACGTGCTGATCCACTGATAACACGCTTCCGGGTTTTGTGAATTCGCGCTGATATAAGCCGTACCGATGGTGTAGGAACCAGCAGAATACTGTGCGCCGCGTGGATACGTCGTGGGGAGATACGTATCCGTCTGTTCCGAATCATCACTTCCTGAAAGCGCCGCGAAATTCAACACGCTCAAGGTATCTGCATACAGCGCCGAGGCGGGCTGTTCAGCATTCCCAAAGTTGAAGGCATTCAGAATATCCCCCAAGCGGCGGTCATAACGGAGATAGCCGTCTTTCGCCAGATCAAGCACCTGCCGAATCGCGTCTACATTGGCGGGATTGGTGAAGTCGTAAACTATCAGATCACCGCGAGAATCAATCGGCAGGCCACCAAATGCCGCGATCAGAATCAGCAGATCATTGCCCCCCGTGCTGCTGCCGACGAAAGGCGCGGGGTCTTCCGGGTTGAGCTTAATAAGCTGCACAGCGTTGATAAATTCGTCCACCGTCCAGCCCGCGAAAGGCAGCGGCGCGGCAACCTGATTAAACTGCGCCGCATCGTAACGCATAATATCCGGCTCAACCGTGATCGGCATGGCATAAATGCGTCCGTCGCGCTGAACCTGCGTGAGCGTATTGCCGACAAAGCCATTGCGATCAAACGTCGGGTCGGCGCTCACAAACGGGTCGAGACTCAGCAGCAGTGTTACATCGCCGCCGGGAACTGCGTTATAAGGCAGGTAAAAGCAGTCATATTGGTCAACCGCTGTATTAAACTGAAATGCGCCAAACCCGACATCAAAATTGATCGCCCCGACTTGCGGGTCATTTGCAGTAAAATCCGCGATGAGGTTATCCCACTGTTCTTGATTCGGCAGCGGGGAAGCAAATGAGCCGTAGCCAAAATTGAGCGCCACTTCACCGGAAGCCAACGTCGTTTCTGGCACAGGCGTTGCGACAGCGATAATGTCGGTCTCTTTACGGTCAAGGGCGGTTTGCTGTGCGGCGATGGCATCCACCTCCACCAATTGCAACGCAGAGAACGCATCGAGATTTTCCGCCAGCATCCGCTGAAAAACCGTGTCCATATAATCGAAAAAGCGCAGTTCCGACGGCGAAGTGCCGTTGATAACGCCATCAAGCACGAGCGCTCTAACATCTTCCGGCAGATTAAAGTTTGTGTTTGTATCATCGCCGCTTAATCCAGCTAAACTCTGACGGGCGGCGGTCTGCCCAATCGTCGCGGCGACATCAGCACGAGTCGTCAAGAAGCTAGCAAGGGCATAGGCTTGTTCAGGATAGAGTGTCCCCCCGCTGACTGCGAAACCTTGCACATCTAACCCGCCCGTGTTACCCGGCAGCAAAACCGCTTCATCCGGCGTGTCTTCTGTCGTGATCTGCACCAAGTCAAAAGCGCTGCCGATCTTCAACGGCGAATCGGGATTATTTTGCCCGATCATGCCTTCGCTTTGCAGTTGGAACCATGTATCCGCCAAAACTTCCACATCCGCCCTAGCGAACTGCGGCCCGTTGGGGATGTTGTTGGGGTTATAGAGGCCGCTGTCTACCAAGCCCCGAAAGAAGACCGCGCCGAAATAGCTGTCATCTAAACTAAAACCGGGGATACTGACCCCCCCATTCGCATCACGCTGCGTCAAAGCACGGATGGCAGCATCGAACTCGGCAACCGTCCACTCCGGCGTAGGATAGCTTAAACCCGCATCATCAAAGGCCGCTGCGTCATACGTCAAAAGGAGGGTATCTTCCGAAACAGGCAGCGCCCACACACCCTGATCCCACTGAAAGGCTTGCCACACTGCCGGATAAAAATCAGCCGAATCAATCGCCGTATCCAAGCTGACAATCGGCGCGAGATTGAGGTAATAGCCTGCTTGTGTGGCGGCAGGCGACAGAAAATTGCCGGCGCTGCTCACTAAAACCACATCCGCCGTACTGACATAATCACGCACAGCATCTAAATGGGCATTGATGTCCGATGCAGCCGTCGGGACGCTAAAGGTATTGCTATTGACAATCGATAAGCGAATGCCGGGGTTCTCGGCCTCGAAATCCGCGACCAATTCATCATTAAACACATCCCGAAAAAAGCCCGGAATCGCCAGCGTAATTGTTACGCTGTCCTGCGCGAGGGCCGGCGCAAGGCTCAATGTGAGAAGAACCAAAATCACTATCAGAAGAAGTCGCTTAACCCACATACATTACTCCAAAATACTCAAGAATAGTCAAGTTTGAGTATAACGCCGTTTGATCGTGATTTTCTCCACAATACACTGAATTATTGCGCTTCTAAGTAAATCTTCATCGACTGCAGAATGCGCTCAACTTCAGTTTGCACAGTCTTGAGAATCGGATTTTGCGCGAATTTAAGGAAACCCGAACATTCCACGATTTGCTGCCGATGCAGGCGGGTTCCGCCTTCGACGGACTCAAGTTGGTAGACAATATCAATGTCCATGCCACCCTTAAGCACCAACAACTTGAACTGTGTCGTTTGATGAAAGGTCACATAATTCGGCGGCTCACAGCGCGTTACCTTACCGCGAAAGACGATTCTTGTGCCTTGATCGATATAAGTTGTCCCCAATTTGATGGGGCTATCCGAAATATGCTGAAGTTGACGATAGGTGTCTGATGAGGGAAGCTAGCGCGGATAATGTTCTAAATCGATGATGAGATTGAACACATCATCAATCGGCCTCTTGATATGGGTGGTGAATTCTAGCGTTGGCATAAACGTGATCTCCCATAGGAGTTGTCGATGCTGCGCGAATTTAGCGGAACTATGAGCGATTTATAGGAGTAGTCTGTGAGAAGTTGATAAGCATTAAGGCGCAAACAGGGGCTTATTTGCCCCTTAAAAGCCTATTTTTCGCCAGATAGGGTTACAGGAAATTGACCGATTGCAATAAAAACTCGCTTGTGGTTGCGCCGCGTGGCAGCGAGGCCAGCCACCAGATCGCTTCCGCCACGACTTCCGGCTGAATGAGCAGTTCGGTATCATAATCCGGTGTCGCCGCCCAACGCATCGGCGTATCGGCTGGCCCCGGCGCGACCAACACAACACGGATTTGTTCTGTTTTCAATTCTGCGGCTAACGAGCGTGTAAAACCTAGCAAGCCTGTTTTGGCGGCACTATAAACCGAAACGCCGCCAAAGCCGCCCATTGATGTTTTTGACCCGATATTGATGATGGTCGCGTTCTCGCTCCGGCGCAAATGCGGCAGCAGCGCCCGACACAACAAAAACGGCCCCTTGAGGTTAATCGACAAAATGCGCTCCCAATCTTCATCAGTCACTTCCTCTAACGGCTTGATGAGCGATTCACCCGCGCAGTTCACCAATAGATCAACGGTTTGGTCGCCGAGTGCTTCCGCCAATGCGCGAACTTGATCGCTTTGCGCCACATCCAAGATATGCACAATTGCCTTGCCGCCCAAAGCCGCGATTTCAGCCGCAACCGACTCTAATTTTTCTTGTGTGCGCCCAATGAGGACAACGTGCCAACTTTGCGCGGCAAATTTGAGCGCCGTCGCTCGTCCTATCCCTTGCCCAGCACCCGTAATAACCGCCATTTTGTCAGTCATAAATTTTCTTTCTTTTGTTTATGTGACGAAATCTATCGCATATTTACAATTATAACGGTTAGAAAAATTACAAAGTATATCCATCAATGATGTAATCTCCTCGTCCCACCCCAACGTTCAGTATTCTATGACCAAGCGGTGATAACACGCTACAATGTACCCGAATCAAATCATGACATTAATCCCGTCGCCAACGCTTAATGCAAGGGCATTGAATGCTTTTATGAATATTTTTCTCCAGTTCTATAAAAATATAAGGTGGATCGGACAGCGCTATTCGCGTTCTGAGTTTTTGAGCATTATCGGCGCATTGTGTCTGCTTGCCCT
>Ga0209181_10008447_pt1 | contig 13804 bp, 12 predicted proteins | sample MAT05_FD_187208 | JGI IMG/M metagenome (GOLD analysis project Ga0209181, IMG submission 187208) | Freshwater microbial communities from Lake Fryxell liftoff mats and glacier meltwater in Antarctica - MAT-05 (SPAdes) (version 2) | ecosystem: Environmental > Aquatic > Freshwater > Ice > Liftoff... | reverse complement strand
GAGCGCACCGGCCGCGCCGGAGTTCATGCCGCGTCCACGCAGCGCAATACGCAGCCAGTGCCCGCGCGGCGGGCGCACGTTGCGGAGAACGATCGGCGCGCCGGTGCGCGGCGCCATCACCACGTCGAGGCGCCCGTCCTCGTCGAGATCGACCAGCGCGACGCCGCGGTGCTGGCCTGGTCGCGTGAACGCAGAGCCCTCTGCGCCCGACCGCACGGCGAGCGTTCCGTCGCGGTTCTCGTAGAGGTTCGGCGTCTGATCGGAAGGCCCGACCGTGCGCAGGGGACCGATCTCCGCTTCAAGATAGATCTGCCCAGTGGCCTCGATCAGATCGACATCACCGTCGAGATCGAAGTCGGCGAGCGCCACGCCCCAGCGGAAAGTGCGATCGGTGGCGGTGGTGCCGATGGTGCGCGCGCGATCTTCGCAGAAGCCATCCGCACACAGGTAGACCGCCGTCGCATCGAGCGCGAAGCTCGAGGTCACGTGGTCGACGTTGCCGTCACCGTCCACATCACCGGTCGTCCAACCCATCGTGTCGGTGCCGTAGCCGCGATGGTTTCGCCCGAGGCCAATGACGTCCGAGACATCGGCGAAGCGGCCTCGCGCCGCGTCCCAGCGCAGTGGGCGATCGGCGTAGACGGAGCCGTAGTCGTTGCCGACCCAGAGATCGACGCGACCGCGTCCCTCCATGCGCGCGATGCCGACGACCAGCGTCATCTCGTCGAGCGCGGCCTCGGGGGCCACGCGCGCTGTGTCGTTCACATAGTCACCGCGCGTGTCGCGCAGCAGCAGTAGATTCGGCACGCCATTCGCGCGCACGAGATCGGCGGCGCAGGGGAGCGTTCCGCACGCAGCGGGGAGCCGCGACCGATCGTCGTCGATGAAGCCGGCGACGAAAAGATCGACGTCACCATCGCGATCGACATCTCCTGCGGCCGCCGACATGAAGAGATGCGTCGGGCTCTGCGGCGGGATGCGCTCGCTCTTGTCCGCGAATCTGCCGGCGACGTTCTCGAAGAAGCGGACGGCGCCGCGACCGGGAACGAGCAGGTCGTCGTCGCCATCGCCGTCCGCGTCGAAGGCGAGACAGGCGAGCGCGTCGCCGACGTCGGCGAGGCCGAGCTCCGTGGTGCGATCGACGTAGTCGAGCGGCCCGCGCGCGACGAACAGCCGTGACTGCGCGTCGCCGGTGTCGCTCGGCCGCGCGGCGAAGAAGAGATCGTAGGGCGCTACGCCATCGACATCGATCACGCAGACGCCGCCGCTCATGCGATCGGCGAGCGAGTCGAGCCGCTCGTGCGGTGTGCGCTCGAACGCGAGCCCGCTCACCGCTGCGACGTCGACGAACCACGGCACCTCGAAGTCGACCCGCGCATCGGGCTCTCCCGCGTCGCGTAGCGCATCGGCATCGAGCGCGGGCGCGCCGTCGGTCGCGTCCTCACCGGCGTCCGCTTGTGTGGTCCCGCCGTCGTGCGCGCCTGCATCGGGCGTAAGTGCGTTGTCTCCGCACGCTGCGAACAGCGCCGCTGCGAACAGCGCGGCTCCGAGCGTGAAACCGGCGAATGGGCAGCGCGCGCGCACGATCAGCGCGCCCACGGCAGCAATGCGGCGCGGTCGATCGCGTCGGCGAGCCGCGTCAACGTCGAGCCCGCGCGAAACTCCGCGGGCGTCCACCACGCATGCGCGTCGTGCTCGTCGGAGCGCACGACCTCGCCGCTCACCCACCGCGCGCGATAGAGCGCGACGATCATCGGCAGCGCGCCGCGTCGCGCCGCATAGACCTCGACGGGACGCTCATCGAGCGCGACGCGCAGCGCGCACTCCTCGACGATCTCGCGGTGGATCGCGTCGAGCGGCTCCTCGTTCTCGCGCACTCTTCCGGACAGCGTCTCCCACAAGCCCGCGCCGGCGTCCTTGTGCGCGCTGCGACGCATCGCGAGCACGCGCTCGTCGCGGAAGATCAGCGCGCCGACGGCGACGATGTGTGCGCCTTCGAGCTGCATCATCGCTTCGTCGGCGCGGCGTCGGGCGTCACGCTCGGGTGGCTCACCGCGCTCGCATCTTCAGGTGCCGGCGGCGGTGTCGACGCGAGCACGGCGGCGCGTGTTGGCGCGCTGCCGATGAGCACCCCGATCCAGCCGAGATCGGTGGTGTGCGCGAGCACGATGCGCGTGCTCATCGTCAGCGGCACCGACAGCAGCGCGCCGACTGGCCCCCACAGCCAGCCCCAGAAGATCATCGAGAGCAGCACGACGAGCGGCGAGAGCCCGAGCGCGCGGCCCATGACCCGCGGCTCGAGCACGTTGCCGATCAGCAGATTGCTGCCGCTGTAGAGCGCCGCATAGAGCGCCGCCGGACCGGGCCCGTACATCACCAACGCGAGCACGATCGGCGGCCCCGACGCGATCACGCTGCCGATGCTCGGAATGAAGTTGAGCAAGAATGCGAGGACTGCCCAGAGGATCGGAAAATCCAGGCGGAAGAGATGAGAGAGCCCCCCGACGACGACCGCGGTGAGCAGGTTCGAGAGCGTCTTGACGCCCAGGTACTTCTGCACCTCGCGCGCGGCGCTCTCGATGTTCACCAGCTCCTCGTCCGCGTCCGGCAGGATTACGCGCAGCTTGTCGCCGAACACCGAGGCCTCGAGCAGCACGAACGCAGCGACGAGCAGCACGAGGAACAGCTTGCCGACGACGTTCATCACGCTCTCGAGCAGCGTGCCTGCGAACGACATCACGTAGCCCGGCTCGATCGTCGACGAGATGCGGCGCGCGTCGAGACCTGCGCCGCGCGCGTTCAGTTCGACGATCGCGAGGTCGAGCATCGCCTTGGTGCGCAGCTGATACGCGGGCAGCCGCGCCTGAAAGTCGTCGAGCACATCGCCGATGATCAGTCCGAAGCCGACGACGAGGGCGACGTCGAGCACCAGCACGAGCAGGACGGCGAGTCCGCGCGGTACGCGCCAGCCGACGAGGATGCGCACCAGCGGGTACGAGACGACGGCGAGAAAGAACGCGAGCAAGAGCGGCTCGACCAACGCCGCCGCGAACCGCAGTCCCGCCACCAGCACAACCAGCGCTGCGAGGTGAACTAACAGGCGATTTCCGTTCGCGGGTGTCACGAAGCGGATCCTAGCAGCGATCGCGCGTCGCGCCGGATCGCACGTAGATCACAGGAGATCGCTCGATCGTGCGCAGTTCTTCGATCCGAAAATTTCGGATCGGGAAGGTGAGCCACATACCATTTCATTCGCGCTCCCGGAGTGCCTCCAACCATGGCGATGATCGACCTACGCCCCCTTCCACTGCGCGAGAACGCGGACCGCATCGGATCGTCTTCGAACGAAGCGATCGAGCCCCGCGGCGCTCTCGTAGCGGCCCTCCTCGGAACATCCACCCCTGCCGAGCTACCGCCGCTCGCTGACCTCGTCGCGGCCATCGCAGACCTCGCCGAGGGCGCGCGCTCGAAGGTGATCTTGCCGCTCGGCAGTCGCCCCGCCGAGTACGCGTTCGTACGACGCGGCGACAGCGTCTACGTGAGTCACTACGAGACCGGCGGCGTGCCTGAGGTCATCGTGCGCGATCGCGTCGTCGCGCTGCGCGCGTTGCTCGCCGTGTGCGCGACCACCGCGCGCGCGCTCGCCGATCGCGAGGGCGACGGCGCGTCGGGCGGCGCATATGTGCGCCTCGCGTCGCGCGCAGAGGTCGCGGCTGCGTCGATGGTCGTCGACGCGCACGCGGACGCGGCGCCGGTCGAGGTGCTCGGCGGCTTTCAAGAGCAGCCGACCGATCAGGTGGCGCTCGCGTTCGGCTTCAGCGCGCAGATTCTTGCGTCGGTCGACGGCGTGCCGGAGGGCTCGGCGCGCGCTGACGTCCACGCGACGCTGTTCGAGGGGAGACTCTGGGCGTACTCGCGTGGTCGTCGCATCGCGCTCGCGCGCGGTCCGATCTTCCTCGTGGCGCAGCGGCTCGTCGCGGCGGTGCGCGCGCTGATCGATGCGTGGGAGGCGGAGCGCGGCGTTCACGTGCGGCTGCGAACCGGCTCATTCGTGGTCGGCATGCGCCTAGCGAAGGACGGCGAGGTCGCGCTCACCGTTGGCGAGGCGAGCGACGCGACACTGACGGTGCCCGCGCTCGACGTGCCGGGCGCCGCAGAGCCGGTGCTGCGGCTCGCGACCGATCTGATGCGCGCGCTCAGCTCGGCCGATCGGTCGCAGCTGCGCAACCTGCGCGTGACCGCGCTGCGCGACGAAGTGCGGGCGCTGCGCAAAGTGCTGCGCACGCGGACGCGCAAAGACGGCTTCGTCAACAGCGATCCGGAGCGCCTGCGACTGTCGAGTCCGCCCGCCGCAGAGTCTGAGGCGACCGAGGCGGGTGGGCGTCCATCGCCGCGCGCAGCGTCGGCACCGACCGCGACCGGGCGACTGCGCTACGCCGAGCGCTGGCGCACCGAGATCGAAGGGCTCGACGCGGCGACGACCTATCTCTGCGGCGATCGCATCGTCGTCTCGACCCCGCGCCGCATCGTCGCGCTCTCGCGCGATGGCGGCGACGTGGTGTGGGCGCGCCGCGCACCGCGCGCGGCCTCGATGATGGTCGGCACCTCGCTGCTACGGCAGACGCCCGAGGGCGCCGTCGAGGTCTGGGACATCGCGGAGGGCGAAGTCACTGCGCGGACGCGCGTCGCTCCGCGCGCTGGCGGTGTACCAGTCTGCACGTTCGCGGGAGGCGGCGATCTTCCGCCGATGGCGATCCTCGCAGAAGGCCAGACGCGGCTCGTCGCGATCGATCTGCGCACCGGTGAGCTGCGCTGGCGCTTCCGCGCGCGTGGCGGCGCGTTCAAGCTGCGTCGCGCCGGTCGAATCTTGCTCGTCGTCTGCGGCGACGGCGCCGTGCACGCGCTCGACGTCGCGTCGGGCGATGTCGTGTGGCGGTTCAGCGAGCCGGCGCGCTTCTCGCTCACGCCAGCCGTCGCGCGCGACGTCGCGCTCGCGCTCTCTGGCGATGCCGGCGCCGGCGCTGGCACGCTGTTCGGCCTCGACCTCTACTCCGGTCGTGAGCTGTGGCGGCGTGATCTCGGTGCGGCGCCGCTCGCAGCGCCGATCGGCCTCGATGGAGTCGCTTGTATTCCGCTCGCCGGGGCGACCCGCTCTGCGGCGACGGCGACGCTCGCGGGAGTCGATCCGCGCGACGGCTCGCTGCGCTGGATGACCGCGGATCCGGGCCTCGGCCGTGGCGCGACAGCGCTCGCCGTCGACCGCTCGCTGGTGATCAACGCGCCCGGCGGTCGCGTCACCGCGCTCGATCTCGACAGCGGCGCCGTGCGCTGGGCGCGTGAGCTCGCCAACGCTGCGACAGACGATGTACCGCGGCGCCTCGAGCCGGTGCTGCGCAATGGCGGACTGTTCGTTCCGGCCGCGCAGGTCCACGTGCTCAAGCCGTCGGATGGCGCGAGCCTCGGTCCCGCCGTCGAGTGCGATCTGATCCCCGACGTGCTCCGCGTCGACGAGCGCGGTTGGCTCTACGTCGCGGAAGAGAGCGGCCACCTGCGGGCGTTCGCTCCGTCGCCAGTGCTGTCACTGGTGCGCTGAGCGCGCCGAATTCGCGTGCGTCTTCGGCGCTACTTCGAAGGCGCAGCGCGCGCCGGGCGCTCGGCCCAGGCGCGCTGTGGGTCGAGCCCGAGCGCGACGAATCGCGGGAAGATCTCGCCCTCGAGCGTCGCGTAGAAGATCGCTGCGTAGGTGCGCGCGTCGAGCGTGCCGAGGTTCGCGACGCCGGGCCCCGGCGCGGTGACCTCGAGCGTGGTGCCGGCGAGCTCGGCCGCCGTGAACGTGCCGCAGGTGCTCACCTCGAAGCCCGAGAGCACAGGCGCAAGCGCGGCCTGCACGCGTCCGCGCGCCGGCTCATCGAGCTGCGGCAGCAGCCAGCCGAGCAGCTCCCAGCCGAACGTCGCGTGCAGATGTTCGTCGCGCAGGATCTGTCGCGCGACATCGGCGGCCGTCGGCTCGGTCGCGACCAACGCGATCGCCTCGAGCATCGGCACGCTCAGCGTCTCGCCGATGCAGCACGCCGCGATCGCCGCCTCTGCGGCCCACTCGTGGATGCGCGATACATCGCCGTTCGCTGCGACGCGCGGCGCATCGCGCCACGGCGCGCGCGGCGTGGGCCAGCTGCGCAACACCGCGTCGTCGTCGGGCCCGGCGTAAGCGCGCGCGAGCGCCGCGCAGAGCTCGACGTGCCGCGCCTCGTCGGTCTGCAAGCGCGCGAGCGCCCCGATGACGGTCACCGGCGCGCGTGCTTCGGCGAGCGCGTGCGTGAGCGCAGAGAACTGGTGCACCGAGCCGTACTCGTTGCGCGCGCGGCCGGCCCACTGACGCATCGCGTGGACGCGCACCGCGGTCTCGACGCCGCTCACATCGACTCGATCGAACGCGGGCCACGGATCGCGATGCACGTGATGGGCGTGCATCGCGGCGAGCCGCGCGCTCGACGCAGCGAGCATGTCGCGCATCGGCGTGCGATCAGCTTTCTACGGGCACGGGCTGCACATCGTGCGCGACCGGATTGGCGTGAATCCGCTGGCGAATGTCTTCGATGCCCGTGTCGGTTGCGCCGCCGTGGCCGTTGGGGCCTGGATTGGCACCCCTGCGTCCTGAATACGGGCCGGCGTCCGTCTGTTCGCCAGCGTCCACACCTGCGTCGATCTCGGTCGCGACCTCGGGCGTAGGCTCGGGACCCGGGTTCGTGTTCGGCACCACGACCTCCGGGCCCGGATTGCTCGTGTGGGTGGGCGTGCCGCAGCCGGCCATTGGCGCCATGACCAGCGCGCTCGTGACGGTGAACCGCAAAACGCGTGATGCGTGGCTTCTCTTTCTGTCGTTGGTCATGGCGTGGCTCAGCTGGAGGCGCGCGATGTAACCGGCCCGGGGTTTGGCGCATTGAGCGGCGGGTGCATGCCGCCGTCGACCTCGACCTCCTGCGGAACTGGATTCGCCGTTGGCATCGGCGGCGGCTCCGGAAGCTGCGAACCTTCCGGCTGCGGCGTGACGTCATCGGGGCCCGGGTTCGGCGCGTATCGCGGCTGCTCGACTGGCCCCGTATTGACGTGCACTTCTTCAGGCGCGGCGCCGGCGCTGCCGCATCCACCAAGCGGCGCGAGCAAGAGCGCGCTCGTCACGGTGAAACGCAGAACGCGCGATGCCTTTGAGCTCTTCGTCTCGTCCGTCATGAATCCTCCAGGTGACCGTCTTTTCGCGGCGCGTGACCGTACCTCGGACACGCTCATGCAGGGAACCATGGGTGCCGCACCGAAAATCCGTCAGCCGAGCCGCCGTCAGCCGAGCCGGCGATGTGCGAGCGACGGCAAACTCGATCGAACGCGCGCGACGACCTCCGGATCGACCCACGCAGCGGCGTAGCCTTCGCCCTCGCCGCACTCGGCCAGCACGGTTCCCCACGGGTCGGCGATCAGCGCGTGTCCGTAGCTCACGCGCGAGCCGAAGTGCCGACCGGTCTGAGCGGCTGCGAGCACGTACGACTGCGACTCGATCGCGCGCGCGCGCAGCAGCACATGCCAGTGGTCTTTGCCCGTCGTCAGCGTGAACGCCGCCGGGACCGCCAGTGCGATCGCGCCCTGATCGACGAGCCCGCGATAGAGCTCGGGAAAGCGCAGGTCGTAGCAGACGCTCAGCCCGAGCCGACCGAACGCCGTGTCGGTGGTGACGAGCTCGCTGCCGCGCTCGACGCTGTCGCTCTCGGTGAGCTTGGTGCCGTCGGGCAGATCGACGTCGAACAGATGCACCTTGCGATACACCGCGCGCACGCTGCCATCGGCCGCAAGATGAACGCAGCTGTTGCGCACGTGACGCGCGTCGCTCGCCGTCTCCCAGAAGCCGCCGAGCACGAGCTCCGCCTGCGTCTCGCGGGCGAGCGCCGCACAGCGCTCGAGCACGGGCCCACCGCCCGGCAGCGGCTCGGCTACCGCGAGCTTCGCGTCGTCGGGCGCGAGCAGCGCAAAGCACTCCGGCAAGACGACGAGAGACGCGCCATCGGCAGCAGCCGCGCGCACCAGCCGCTCGACGACGCGCAGATTCGCTTCGAGATCGGGCCCCGAGGTCAGCTGGATCACTGCGACTTTCGTGCGGCGCGCGGTTGGCATCTGCACGAAATAGCACGAACTCCCGTGCTATAAGCGGCCCCGTGCCACCTGCACCTGAAGCCGCACTCGTCGGCGTCGTGATGGGCTCCCGCTCGGATTGGGAGACGATGCAGCACACCGTGACCACGCTCGAGGCGCTCGGCGTGCCGCACGAAGTGCGCGTCGTGTCGGCGCATCGCACGCCGGATCTGCTGTTCGAATATGCGGGCAGCGCGGTCGCACGGGGCCTCGAGGTGATCATCGCGGGCGCGGGCGGCGCGGCGCATCTCCCCGGCATGATCGCCTCGAAGACCGTCGTCCCCGTCCTCGGTGTGCCGGTCGAGTCGAAGATGTTGCGCGGCGTCGATTCGCTGCTGTCGATCGTGCAGATGCCCGCCGGAATTCCCGTCGGTACGCTCGCCATCGGCAAGGCGGGCGCGACCAACGCTGCACTCCTCGCGACAGCGTTCCTCGGCAACAAGTATCCGCACCTGCGCGACGCGCTGAGCAAGTGGCGCGCCGATCAGACGGCGGCCGTGCTCGCGCATCCCGATCCGCGCTCCGCGCCATGAAGCTCGGCATTCTCGGTGGCCCGCCATGAAGCTCGGCATTCTCGGCGGCGGACAGCTCGCGCGCATGCTGGCGATGGCCGCGCATCCGCTCGGCATCGAGACGGTGTTCGTGGATCCCTCGCCGCAGGCCCCCGCGCGCGTCGTCGGTGAGCCGCTGGTCGCCGCCTACGACGACCGCGACATGCTGATGGCGATGGCCGGCCGCGTCGACATCGCCACCTATGAGTTCGAGAACGTGCCCGATGAGGCGGCGCGCGCGCTCGCCAGCGCCGTGCGTCTGTTGCCGCCGCCCGAGGCGCTGCGCGTCTCGCAAGATCGGGTGATCGAGAAGCAGACGCTCGCGTCACTCGGCGTGCCGACGCCGGCCTTTCGCGCAGTCGACGATCGCGCCGCGCTGAGCGATGCGGTAGCCGCGCTCGGCGCGCCGTGCGTCTTGAAGACGCGCCGCTTCGGCTACGATGGCAAAGGCCAAGCGGTCATCCGCAGCACGGACGCGAGCGCGCTCGATCGCGCGTGGCAGCTTGTCGGCGCGGGCCGCGTGCCGTGCATCCTCGAGGGCTTCGTCGCCTTCGATCGCGAGCTCAGTCAGCTCGCGGCGCGCGCGGCGAGCGGCGAGGTTCGCTTCTATCCGCTGGTGCAGAGCCAGCACGATCGCGGCGTGCTGCGCGAGACGATCGCACCGGCGCCGTCGACGAGCGCTACGATCGAGGCGCTCGCGCGTGGCCACGTGCAGCGTCTGCTCGAGCACCTCGACTATGTCGGGGTGATCGCGCTCGAGCTGTTTCAGATCGGCGACGCGCTCTTCGCCAACGAGTTCGCGCCGCGCGTACACAACAGCGGCCACTGGACGATCGAAGGCGCCGAGACCAGCCAGTTCGAGAACCACGTGCGCGCGGTCTGTGGCCTGCCGCTCGGCTCGACCGGTGCGCTCGGTCGCAGCGCGATGCTCAACCTGCTCGGCGACGTGCCCGCGTCCGCCGACGTGCTCGCGATCCGCGGCGCGCATCTGCACCTCTACGGCAAGAGCGCAGCTCCGTGGAGAAAGCTCGGCCACCTGACGCTAGTCGAGCGCAGCGGCGAGACGGACTTCGATGCGCGGCTGGCGCAGCTCCGCGCGCTCGTCGACGCGAGCATCGTCGCGCCAGACGCCTGACGTCACGCTCGGCGCGCGGAGCCGCCGCGCGCCGTCATCGCGCGCCGAAGCTTCGCTCAGAAGCTGAAGCGTCGAACGCTGACGTTCATCAGCAGGCCGACGCCCATCATCACGGTGAGCACGCTCGAGCCGCCATAGCTGAACAGCGGCAGCGTGACGCCGACGACCGGCAACAGGCCCATGACCATCGCGATGTTGATAGCCGACTGCCAGAAGAACATCGCGCTGACGCCGACGGCGATGACCGCGCTGAAGCGATCCTTCGCTTGCGACGCGATCTTCAGGCCCCACACGACCAGAAAGAGATAGAGCCCGAGCAGCAACATCACGCCGACGAAGCCCTGCTCCTCCGCCCACACCGCGAACGGAAAGTCGGAGTGTTGGTCCGGCAAGAAGCGATGTTGGTTCTGCGTTCCCTGCATGAACCCCTTGCCGAAGAAGCCGCCCGAGCCGATCGCGACCTGCGACTGGTGTGCGTGCCAGCCGGCGTCGAGGATGTGCTCCTTCGACGCCTCGCCGCCAAGTTGCTGCCAGAACGAAGTAAAGCGCTCGCGCTGATAATCCTTCAGCAGGTACGTCCACGTGAGTGGTGCGCTGGCGACGAACACCGCGACGAGCGTGAACAGCGAGCGCAGCTTCAGGTGCGTCAGGAACATGATCGTCCCGAAGATGAACGCCAGGATCAGCCCCGTCCCGAGATCCGGCTGCTTCAGCACGAGGCCCATCGGCAGCGCGAGAATGGCCGCGGGTATCACCAGATCTTTGAGCGTACGCCCCTCGGTCTTCGGATCGTTGTGCAGGTATTTCGCCAGCGCGATGATCAGAAAGATCTTCATCAGCTCGCTCGGCTGCAGCGAGAACGAGCCTACTGGGATCCATCTCTGGCTGCCGCGGATGGTGCGCGCGAGCAGGAACACCAGCAGCAAAAGCACGATGCCGACGCCGTACAGCGTAAAGCCCTGCCGCTCGAAGTGACGTGTGTCGATCGCGACCACCAGCGCCGCCACCACCGAGCCGAGCGTGAGCCAATAGATCTGCTGGATGTACATATCGCCGCGCGCGCCGGCAGCGCTCGTCGCGCTGTACAAGTTGGTCACGCCGACGACCGCGATCGCCGCGACCGTCACGAACAGCGGCCAATCGAAGTGCGCGCGCAGCCCTTTGGCGAGCGTCGCCATCAGCGTCCGCCTCGAGCGCGTGCGCGCCCGGCGCGCGGTGCATCCGGCGGATCCGCCAGAGCCGCCGCTGCCGTCGCCGCCTGCTCCGCTGCGTAGCGCGGGCCGAGATACTCCTGAAGGATCTGCACGCCGATCGGCGCCGCGTTCTTGCCGCCGCCGCCGCCGTGCTCGATCAGCACGATCACGACGACCTCCGGATCGCCCGCCGGCGCGAAGCCCGCGAACCACGCGTGCGAGCGGTTGTAGTACCAGGTCTGGCGCGGATCTTCGTCGTCACGCGCGGCGCGCCCCGAGACCTGCGCGGTGCCGGTCTTGCCCGCGATGGGCACGCCGCCCTCGACGTGCGCGTCGTAGGCGGTGCCGGTGCGGTCGTTGACGACGCCGTAGAGCCCGTCGACGACGTAGGTCAGGTGCTCGCGCGCGACGTTGACGCGGCGGCGCACGCGCGGCTGGAACTCTTCGATCACGGTTCCGTCAGGCGCGTTCACGCTCTCGATCAGCTGCGGCACGTAGAGCGTGCCGCCGTTCGCGATCGCGGCATACGCCATCGCGAGCTGCATCAGCGTGACCTTGGTGTTGCCCTGGCCGATCGCCTCGTTGAGCGTGAAGCCGCCGCGGAAGCCGTGCGGATAGTGGTCTTGGTACCAGCTCACCGTCGGGATGAAGCCGCTCGTCTCGGTGTTGATGCCGATGCCGCTGCGCTCACCGAGGCCGAAATCGCGCGCATAACGCGCGAGCCGGTCCATCCCGACCTGGCGCGCGAGGTCGTAGAAGAAGGTGTTGCACGAGCGCACGATCGACTGCCGCATGTCGACCTCGCCGTGCTGCTGCAGACAGCGGAAGCGACGGCCGCCGTATTCGTAATAACCGGGGCACTCGATGTGGCTGTTGGCCGTGAGGATACCGTCGCCGAGCGCGGCGAGCGCGCTGACCGGCTTGAACGTCGAGCCCGGGAAGTACGACTCGTAGATCGTCTTGTCGATCAGCGGCCGCAGCGGATTGTCGATGATCTCTCGGGCGCGCTCGTGCGACAGCCTCCCTGCGAGCTCGTTGAGGTCGTAGCTCGGCTTCGAGAACAACGCGCGGACGCGACCGGTTCGCACGTCGACGACCACCGCGCCGCCCGACGGATGGCCGCGGAACGCGCGCTCGGTGATGCGCATCAGCTCCATGTCGAGCGTCAGCGTCAGATCGCGGCCAGGCACTGGCTCGCGCCGCGTCTCGCGCGGACGCTCGTTGCGCTCCTCGTCCGTGCGCTGACCGCGCGCGTCGACGACCACGCGTCGCACGCCGCGCCGGCCACGCACGTAACTCTCCCAGGCGCGCTCGATGCCGCTGCGGCCGATGGTGTCGCCGGCGCGATAGCCCTGATCGGGCGCCCGCTCGAGATCTTCGGCGTTGACCTCGTTGAGGTACCCAATGGCATGCGCCGCGAGAGAGCCGAACGGATAAGTGCGCACCGGCACCGCGACGACGTCGACGCCGCGCAGCTCCGCCTCGTGCTGCTCGAGCGACGCCAGCTGATCGCGGCTGATGTCGCGGAACATCTCGACCTGATGCGTGCGTCGATGCAGCGGCACCGCCGCGAGCCGCGCGACGAGCTCCGCCTTTTGCCGCGGATCGAGCCCCATGAGCTCAGCCAAGCGCAACACATCCTTCGCCGGATCGAGCTGCTGCGGCGTGACGTAGACGTTGTAGGCCGGGCGATTCGTCGCGACGATGCGACCCGCCGTGTCGCGCAAGAGGCCGCGCGTCGCCGGCAGCGTGATCGTCTTGGTGATGTTCTCGGTGGCGATCTTCTGCCAGTGGTCGTAGTCGACCAGCTCCATGTGCGCGGCGCGCAGGAACAGCGCTGCAAACGCGATCACGGCGGCGAGCGCCATCCACTTGTAGCGCTTCTTGAACTCGCCGACCTCGCGCCGCGGTGACAGCAAATTCATGGCGGCGTCGGTCCTTCGCCGCGCCGCGTGCTCGCGCGAGAAGTGCGCCGCAGCACCAGCTGATCGATGCGCTGCACGGCGAGAAACACCAGCGGCGCGAGCGCGGCCGTGGTCGCTGCCGGCGCGATCAGCGTGAGCACCGTACTGCCGACGTTGCCCGCCTCGAACGCCGCAGGCCGCTCGAAGATGGCGCGCAGCGCGAGGATCGTGCCGCCGGCGATGACGCTCACCGCGAAGGTGAGCCCGATTTGGAACAGCGGTCCGCGCAGCACCAGCGAGAGCCCGGCGCCGCGCGCGAGCATGTAAGTCGCGACGAGAACGAACGTGTGCAGCCCCATTGGGCTGCCGGTAAACGAGTCGAGCAGGTAGCCGAGCACGAACGACAACATGCCGCCGCGCACCAGCCCAACCTCGTGCGAGACGCCGAGATAGATCACGACGGGCAGCAGCAAATTCGGCGAGAACGGATGCACGTTGATCAGCGCCGTCGCCGAGGCCTGCACGATCAGCAGCACGAAACCGAGCAGCAATAAGACTGCGTTCTGCACGGCGCCTCAGATCCCGGGCGGCGGATCGGCGAGATCACCGCGCACGCCGGCGCCATCCTGCAAGCCCGCTTCGCGCGCGCCCATCGTGAGGATCGACACCGCCTCGAGCGTCGAGAAATTCGCCGCGGGCGTGACCTCCGCCTCTTGGTAGAGGCCGAAGTCGCGACGCACCACGTTGGTCACGCGGCCGACCAAGATGTTCGGCGGAAAGCGATGCCCGAGCCCCGACGTAAACACCTGATCGCCGACGCGCACCTCGTCGGCGCGCAGCAAA
>Ga0209181_10008446_pt1 | contig 13804 bp, 8 predicted proteins | sample MAT05_FD_187208 | JGI IMG/M metagenome (GOLD analysis project Ga0209181, IMG submission 187208) | Freshwater microbial communities from Lake Fryxell liftoff mats and glacier meltwater in Antarctica - MAT-05 (SPAdes) (version 2) | ecosystem: Environmental > Aquatic > Freshwater > Ice > Liftoff... | reverse complement strand
GCAGCTCCTGTGATACCTGCAGCTCCTGTGATACCTGCAGCTCCAGTTGCCCCAGCAGCTCCAGTTGCCCCAGCAGCTCCAGTTGCCCCAGCAGCTCCTGTGATACCTGCAGCTCCTGTGATACCTGCAGCTCCAGTTGCCCCAGCAGGACCAGTGTCTCCAGTAAAACCAGTTCCAGCAACTCCTTGAATCCCTTGGATCCCTTGAGGACCAGTGTCTCCAGTGAAACCAGTTCCAGCAACTCCTTGAATACCCTGAATTCCTTGGATCCCTTGAGGACCAGTGTCTCCAGTGAAACCAGTTCCGGCAACTCCTTGAGGACCAGTGAAACCAGTTCCAGCAACTCCTTGAGCTCCTGTGTCTCCAGTGAAACCAGTTCCAGCAACTCCTTGAGGACCAGTGAAACCAGTAGCCCCTGTACCTGTACTTGTTCCTGGGATACCCTGAATTCCTTGGATCCCTTGGACGCCTTGAGGACCTGTGTCTCCAGTGAAACCAGTTCCAGTAACGCCTTGAGGACCGGTGTCTCCAGTAGCACCTGTACCTGTACTTGTTCCGGGGATACCCTGTGCTCCTGTAGGACCAGTGCTTCCTTCACCGGTGGCTCCTATTGTTCCAGTATCCCCCTGTGATCCTGTAGGACCGACAGCTCCCTGTAGACCCTGAATACCTTGAGCTCCAGTAGGTCCTGTAACCCCTTGTGAGCCGGCAGCTCCAGTAGGTCCTGTGAAACCCGTCCCACCTGTGCCACTTCCTGGAATGCCTTGCGGACCAGTAGGTCCTCTGCACCCCGGCTTGCCTCGATGAGAATCTTTGCACTCCTTTTCTCTAGAATGTTCGTGCTTATCTCTTTCCTTATCTCGATGGCTTTTCGAACAGTTTTCACATTGACAGGTTCTCCCCATTTTTAAAATAATATTTTTTTGATGGTGATAAGAAAAAAGAGTTTTTTTCGATACTCAAGAAGAAAAATGATTTTTCAATAAGATCAACTATAAAGAAATATGAACATTTTTAAGTTTCGAGACATTAACTCTGGTTATCTAGCTCTTGTTAGTAAAATTTTAACAGGGCCGGATTCCTATCAAAATATCGATCTACCTGGGGCTGGGAAAGGCAAGTTAGTTAATAAGAAAAGTAGATGGCACTTGCGCAACGTCCATATTATTTTCGAGAATCCTTCTTCCTTTACAGAATATAATGTAGCTTGTCCGAAAAGAAGTAAAGTAATGAACGACTATATGGAGAAAGAAAAAGTTCTTTTCGACGAGGGTGAAATCCGTGCCAATGTTTTGAAGGATATTTCTAAGATTTGGAAAGCCATTGAAAATGAGGACGGAACAATTAATGCCAATTATGGTTATATGGTTTACCATCTTCGCGATGCAGGAAGCTTTTCCAAGGATTATCCTCAAAATAGTTCTAGTTTTGGTTCTCGTAATGGGTCGAACTCGATGTCGCAATGGGAATGGTGCCAGAACCGTTTAGACAACAATTTAGAAACTCTTCAAGCTATTATGCATTTTAATCGTCCGAAGGATCAGTTTGTAGAAAATTTAGATCAACCTTGTACTGTTTTTACACAATTTACAGTAGAAGATAACAAATTAAATTTTCATGCTTACATGAGATCAAACGATATTATTTATGGTCTTCCCTATAATCTTGCCTATTTTCAAGTTCTTCAAGGGAGAATGCTCAAATATCTTCAAAAGAAACACCCTACCCTTGGGTTTGGCTATTTACATTATAACTCAACTTCTCTTCATCTTTACCATGATAAGAAAAAGATTGCAGAAAGTATTGTAGGAATTAAAAATTAAATTCGGAGGTTCTAAAGAGACATTATTGTAATAACTAATTACAATGAAGAAAAAGATACAACTAAGACGAAAAACTCGTTTCTAGGGGTTGTATCAGAATAATTTTCAACTTTGTCCCGAAACAGTCTGAGACCTCTCCTATACTATTTTCAAAGTTTTATTTGAAAATAGTATAGGAGGAAAGTTGAGAAGATAGGAAAAGTTGAGAAGATAGGAAAAGTTGAGAAGATAGGAAAAGTTGAGAAGATAAGTTTGGAGCAGGTGTTATTGTAACAAGTAATTACAATAAAGAAAAAATTGTCACTAAGACAAAAAGCGTGTTTCTAGGGGTTGAGGTTCAGAACGATTCGGGATAAAGTTGAAAAATTGTTCTAATACAACTATCAGAACAATTTTTCAACTTTGGTTGAAATGGTCTGAGCCTCTCCCTTATACTATTTTCAAATAAAACTTTGAAAATAGTATAAGGAGAGTTAGAAGAAGATAGAAAGTTAGAAGAAGATAGAAAGATAGAAGAAGATAGAAAGATAGAAAGTTAGAAGAAGATAGAAAGATAGAAAGTTAGAAGAAGATAGAAGAAGATAGAAAGTTGAGATGTTATTGTATTAGTTACAATAAAATTTTAGTTGTCCTCATCGTCTGAAAAGAAGTGTTGCTCAGGCTCAGGAGGATCATAAGTTATGTCATAGTCGTAGGTATTTGTTTTAGCGTAAGGATGCAATTTCACAACATCTTCAACCTTGCCTCTCCATAAAACGTATTCTTCAAGGTCGGGAAAAGAAGGTAAGTTACGCTTTTCTGGATATGTTGCCATAAAGTCTCGATCTCTCTTATTTCTTTCACACTTTCTCTTGAATGTCGGTAAAATAGCATTAAAAGCTCCATCGCTATTGTCTACTGTTACAACACGGAGAGAATGCCTACCCTTTACTTCTGCCTCCGCCATTTCATGATAGTGTTTTCTATCTCCATACAAAAGTTTAATAGGACAATTGATACCACACTTTAACTTGTCGTTTTTCTTCTTCTCGTTATACCGCTTCTCATTAAATCGAGTAGAAATCTCATGAGTATGGCTAAAATCTCGATAAAAGTATTCCAAGTAAAAGATCTTGTTGTATTTACAGCGAAATGTAAACCCTCTTCTCGTATACTTCCGGCAACGATAGAAAAAATCGTCCATATCCTGAAGAATAAAAGTGCTTTTCTTGTGAATAATCTCTAAAGGTCTTGACATAAATAGAGCAATCTTCCCATTTTCGTCAAAGGTGACACGATTTCGACAAATTGTAAAACCTGTACTCTTGATATGATCCCATATCGAATAGCCTTTGTCAGTTTCGATACTAATGAGTTGAAACTTGGTCTCGTCTTCGTATTCTATAAGCCTTTTTTCACCATAATAAGAATGTTCATAGTCTGGACGAGTATCTCCTTTCTTCTTTAGATAGAAATTTTCCAACCAGAGTAATCTCCGAAATAAACTCTTATACATACCGTGATGATCCGATTCTATTTTACCCGTTAATGTCGATAAAAACTTTCGCAAATGATCCATATTTCTTCTATCTTGTTTCTCGTAGAGAGAACCATAATAATCTTTGGCCTTTTTTCCATTGCCCAAACAACCTACATAGATGTCAATGTCTCGAGCTTGAGGCTTCATTTCTCTATCAAAAGTTGGCCATTCTTCCTCTAAGATACAAGAGAGAACAAAAGATCCGGAAATGATACCACGACATTTATACATGGCTTGTGCAAACTCTGTGTACTTTTCTCCTAAAATCTCTCGAAGCTTAACTTCCACCTTTTTGCAAGCGATTACTGGTAAGTTAATCTTCTTGCAAAACTGCTTATTAATTTGCTTGAGCTGCACCAAATCCTTCAGAGAAAGCTTCGGGAAAACTAGATATTCGAACACTTGCATTGTTTATTTGTTTATTTACAAATAAATATCATTCTTACTTTTAAAGAAGTCTACTAAATCTCGATGGCCTCCTTTAGCTGCACCTTTCATAGCCCAATCCCAACGGTTGGCACCTTTGGAAATGAAGAATTCTACTAAATCTCGATGTCCTCCTTCTGCTGCACCTTGCATAGCCCAATCCCAATGGTTGGCACCTTTGGAAATGAAGAATTCTACTAAATCTCGATGTCCTCCTTCTGCTGCACCTTGCATAGCCCAATCCCAACGGTTGGCGCCTTTGGTGATGAAGAAGTCTACTAAATCTCGATGTCCTCCTTCTGCTGCACCTTGCATAGCCCAATTCCAATCACGGGCACCTTTGGAGATGAAGAAGTCTACTAAATCGCGATGACCTCCTTGTGATGCACCTTGCATGCCATAATCCCAAATGTTGGCACCTTTGGAGATGAAGAAGTCTACCAAATCGCGATGGCCTCCTTGTGCTGCACCAAACATACCCGAATTCCAATTGTTGGCACCTTTGGAGATGAATAAATCTACTAAATCGTGATGACCTCCTTTTGCTGCACCAAACATACCCGAATTCCAATTGTTGGCACCTTTGGAGATGAATAAATCTACTAAATCGTGATGACCTCCTTTTGCTGCAAGGTTCATGGCATCATTGTAGTCTCCTTTGGAAAGATATCTAATCAGTAGTAAAGAAAAATCTTTCCAAGGTCTTTGAATACAAGTTTTCATGGCCTCGAAGTCGGGAGTTTTCTCGGTGTAATGAAACCATAAAATATTATTATTGTAACTACTAGTTTCTCGACTAACCATCAAAACATTTCTTAAATCCAGAGAGTTTAATTTGGACAAAATAAGAACATTGACATCTTTGTTTTTTGTATTTAAAAATGTCATTTCTCTTTTATCTTTTTTATTGAAAAATCAATTTTCAATAATACTGGTTTCTCAATCTTCCTCCAAATTGACTTTGAGTTGTATTTTAAAGAAGGAAATAAGTGAAGCTTTGGATAATTTACATATCGATAAGGAGGATTATGAACTATCGATGGAATGCGACTGTTTGGCCTCTGATCTCTGTGATAGATTTATTTCTCGTATGAAATCAAATTCCCATTTAACAGAAAAGGAGCAGCATTCTTTTGGAGTACTTTTTCGCCATGCGAATGGAAAAGGAGTCAGGACCATTAACCCAGCAGAGTAATTATTCTAAAAAGACTTTATTTGTTAAATCATTTTCTTGTCTATTAAGACAAGAAATAATGTTCAATCTTCGCCTAAATCGACTTTGAGTTGCCAGCCAATAAATTTGTTATTGAGGGATTTTCCAATTCTCGATTCCATTTCGTTCTTGAAGATAGATCTTTCTGGTACATTAAACTTGTAATTGGTACCATACCAATCGCGAAATCTTGTATACACATTTACCAAAGTCAAAATGACATCAGCATTTGCTACCTTCTTTCCTTGATCGTTCAGCTCTTTGCGATACACCTTTTCCAAATTTTCCGAGACAAATAAAGTATAAGGATCATTATTCGACCAATATTCACTTGTATATTTCTTAACCAGGGTCGTCTCCTTGATTCCTTCGGCGCAATATTCAGGATACATCTTTGTAACCAACCACCACAAAAAGGCTGGAGCCATTTCAGGTAGTTGCTTCTCAAAATCCGGATCTAATAAGAAAGTTCTCTCCATATATTGCTGATCCGTATCCTTAGGAGCATCTGCCGACCATGAACTGAGATAAGGAATAATTTTAACACGATTTCGCATCGCCGGTCCAGAATCTGACATCGGAGGAATGGTATTACACATCAAATGTAAAGTAAACATTGGTGCAATTTCTCCTCCGTCACTATTTAAGAAACGAGCAAAAAACTTATCACCTCCAGTTAATTCCTTAATTGTTCCAGCACGAAGTGGAACTTCTGCATCGGGCTCCTGAAAAAAAGCAATATGAGCATATTTACTTCTGGCAATTTCAGGTTGAGGACCACCAGATTTAATGTTGGTGAAAAAACTCGTCGGAATCGAAATTACATAATCACCGAAAACACATTCTACAAGTTTCTTAATCATACTCTTTGAATTATTTCCTCTTCCCGAATGCACCGCAAAAATCTTATCCGAATTTCTTCCTTTCAAACTCGATGCAATCAGTTTCCCAAAATAATGCATGAGTTCTTTGTCTGGAAATACCTTTCCCAAATAACTCATCAACTTAAGATAACAAGGGTGCTTCTCATGCATTGAAAAGTTGAAGATACATGAACTCGTTCTTGAAACAAAATCTTCGGGAATACCTGTTCTCGGAACAACCTTCTTTTCCAAAACTTGTAAGACACAATTCACACAACCTAAAATCTCAGGATTACTATCTAACGACTCTTCAAACTTCTCTACATAAAATCTTTCAGCACACTCTCCAAAAATATTGCTCTTGAAAGAACGATTCTTGAGTTTAGTGATCAAAGTACAAATCTTCTGTACTTGTACTTCTGCTGCATCTTTGGTATTCTTATCTACTTCTCCTCTTACTTGCATCAAAATATCGATTCGAAGCTTCTCTAAAGAAGAAATAAACTCGCGGCTGATATATGTCTTCAAACTATGACCAGAGTCTAACTTCTTCCAAGTACCTTTGCGAAACTGATAGAATGTTGTTTTGGACAACTTTGAACAAGCAAACTCCAACCAACAAACACGATACAAAGCATCGGCAACATCTGCGTGAGTACAAGAAAGAGCATTCTGTAAAGATTTAAAACACCAAGCTTCATGCCATTTGTTATATTCCTTCGGATTGTCTTCACGAGCGTAGAATGCCAAGGTTTTAATGGAATAATTAGTTGTAATAAAATTCTCATATGTATTGTGGCAATCTTCTTCTGTCTTCATTTTACTTCTGTCTCTTTCGCCTTCCCATTGTGTTTTGGTGAATTGTGCCCATTTTTCAGATCCTCTTTCATCCGCCGAAAATGCAGAGTGGAGCGCTTTTCCTATAATTAACCAATAATGTTCTTCTAAGGCTCTCTTCTTATCTAAAAGACCTAAGAAAACCGTTGCCAAATATTCTGGTGTATCTTTCTCTTCCTCAGAAAAAGAATATCCTTTCTTATTATTACTTGACTTGGAACTTGAGCCATAAGAAGAATTAAGATTCTCCTTTGGAACGTCGTTCTTCGGCAATGTAATCTCTCGAATGTAATAAATACTCAAGAAGAATGGAAGCCAATACTCGTGATCCAAATAGGCTTCTTCGTTTTCATCATCCTCATCTACTTGCAACATACATTCTTCACTCATCGTTCCATTTCCAATATGTTCGTGATTCTTTGCGAAAAAAGTATTCTCTAACTCGTTATCAATCGATCTCTCCTGGGTAATATTTTCTTTCTGGATCTCTGGTAAAATATACTCCAAAACATATTTCGGTGTCGCCGGAGTCGTCGAACTACCATACAAGGTTACTGGTTTCTCAACACTTAAAGGATCAATAATATCCTCCCATTCGTTCATTGGTTGAGATTCCAGCCTTGCAAAAGCATTTGTGGTGCGTAACATTTGCAAGACAAGAGGACGAATCAGATGACTCTGAAGCTGAGCTACGGTTTTACAATAAGGAAATTGCAATCTCAAATGACATACAGTTAAATTATCCTCGACCACAGTTTCTGCTTTCAAAACACAACAAATCAGTTGAGTACATCTCGCATCAATCTTCAGAGTCTTCTTAATAACCTGCTGATAACAATAAATAATTGATAGTACAAAACCATCTCCAAAAGGTTCTTCACTTGTCTCGAGAGGATGAAACTTAAAAGTTAAATCTACTAAAACAGGCATATGCTTTCGTGGATTCTCGGCAAGACACAAACGTTTCGGATTATTGCCCGGACTCTGAGCCAAATCGCAATACTTTCTCCAAAACTGTTCGTGTTTCATTTCTAATACCGACCATTCTCTCGTGGGGCCATACAATGAAGTATGCGTATAGTCTTCACTGTTTCTCTCCGAGTCACCCCCACAAGTTCTTAATAAATCCAGTAGCTCATTGTCCATTTTACTTTATAAAATTAATTATTCCGAATCACTTTTGACGAACGGAAATAACGTTTCTTCAGTTTTCTTCATTTTTGCTTTAGAAGCAAAAATTAAAAATTAAATTTTTCTAACTTAAAAAGAAATGTGCGACAAGGTTAGAAATTTTTCTGGAATTCTCACGGGTGCTCAAGTAGTTCCCGCAGTTACACCTCTCATCCCGGCTGCCATCGGAGTAATCACCGCTGTACTTAAGGGTCACCGCCTCCAGCTCAAGGGCAAATTTAACAACCTCACTTCTGCTTTCACCGGAGCCGATATCCGAGCTGCTCTCCCTGGTCAGAACAGTCTGATTTCTCTGTTTACCCTGACTCCTTGGTTAAGACCGGACTTACTTTCGGGCAAGTTTCGCCGTTGTGACAATCTTTTTGTCCTTACTAGCTCCCAGCGCGAGCTTTTGCGAGCTGGAAGTCTCTATGTGTCCATCTACACGTCTGGAAACCCTAACGGTGAGATTCGTGCTCAGCTTCTTCGTGTGAAAGAAGAGCACGAGACTCATTACGTTGCTGCTCTGTCAGGAGCTAACGAGGTACCGCCGGTTACTTCTACGGGTACTGGAACCATCATTGCCACTTTTGACGGTTGCCGTTTGTCTCTTGAGGGTAGCTTCGCAACTCTTACCGGTGTGGTTCCCGTGACTGCTTACGCAACACTGAACACTGGAGCCGCTGGAGTTGTTGGTACCGTGATCTTCCAGCTGACTGCTGAAGTTGCTGTTGGAGGCCAGTCAGGTGTGTTTCGTCGCCATGCCAATAGCTTCAGGCTCAACTCGGCTCAGCGCGCGCTCCTGAAGGCAGGCGACTTGTACATTAACATTGTGACAAATCTCACCCCTACCGGAGAAATTCGTGGGCAGCTTGTCAGACTCTAATTATTTTTTCAAGAAATTTTCTTGAAAAGTATCATTTGACAGAAGATTTTTTCTTGATTTTTATCAAGAAAATTATTTATTCACAAGAGCAAGAACCATCCTGGCAGCATTTCACAGACACATTATAGTCTTTGAATGTGCGCTGGGGGTATGTAAGGAGTGTTCCTTCGTCGACAGGAGGAATTCCGGCCCATGCAATATCGTAATTGTCAGCTCCAGCTCCATTGCAAAAAGCGGTATTGGACTGGTAAAAGGTCCCGGTGCATGGCAATCTGGTATCTTGAAAACCAACAACGGAAGATCCCGAAACTGTGTTTTTCTTCACAACGTTTTGGGTCGCAAATCCAGGGGAAGCAGTATTACGTGGAATTTGGAAAAGGTAATAATCGCGAGTTCCAACAAGGACTCCATTATCAAGGAACACTACTTCGAATGCCTCGCAAGCCAAACGACCAGGATTAGAGGGCGACCAGGATAAGGGATCGATAACTAAACCAACTGCTGTTATAGGGTTGTCATTGGGGAAAATGAACGTTCCACTGAAAAAAGGATTGATGTAATCAACAATGTTTGCCGTATATGGAATCGCGCCTACAGTGAAGGTAATTTTTCCACCAATCATATCCTGAGTCAAAATCTTATCACCCGCGTAAACAGTACTCTTTCCATCGTAGTTGGCAACTCCGCACCATGGAACACGATTCCTACAGTTGTTCAAATCCAAAAGTTGAACGGCTTGGTTATCAGATCCAGGGTAACTGTATCGAATTCGATCGCCATTCTGCCATGTTGATGTTTCAGAATTTACGGGAACATAAAATGCGCCGAATTGGATTTGGCTTTGAGGAACTACAACAGGAGTGTTAGGTGCTCTATCAAGATTGGTGAAAGTTTGAGGGATCAAGATGGGAACGATGGAATCGGGTCCTTGTTGATCACATGGCCAAAACGCGGGGTCGATTTGCCAGCCAAACTGAAGAATGGTAGACGATAATGGATCAAATAAGAAAATTTGTAAGAAGGGACTGTTTGGAACTGAATTTGTTCCATCAAGTAAAATACCACGCTGACAGTTAAGAATAGTGTTTTCCGCCACATTCGACTGGTCAACACCCCAAAGCAAAATAGCTGCAACGTTAGGATTTTCGGGGTCCGCGTTAATGTCCGACAAGTTGTTATTTGCGATTGAAAAATTCTTTTGCGGGTCGGCGAAGTCAATTTGTTCGACTACAAGTAAACCTTGATCATTTGCTCTGAAACCAATTCCAAAAACAGGATAATTCGCAGACGGAGAATACAGTCGTGTTACTACTGAATTTAAAACCTTCATGTTCGAACCATCGGAATAAATTCCTGCCACTCCTTTCGGAGCAGAAAGATCCTCAACTCTGCAGTTCTTCAGGGTTACATTTGAGTATTGTTGCAATTTAAATCCCACAACTGAAAAATTAGGAGCAGCAATGTTGATTCGCGAGACGCTGCAATTGATGAATGTCAGACTATCCGGAAATCCCCAGAAGCCTCTCACTTCAGATTCTACGACATTGTTTGCATCAATTCGTAGATCATAAACGTTAACATTTTCAAGTGTTGCACCGAAAGCAGTTACAATAACTCCTTCAAGAAAAGAAGGAGCGGCAACTCCAAAATATTGTCCGGCGGACACTCTGTTAACATTTACATTTGAAATAGTTGCACTTCCTACAGAGCCAACAAGAAGACCGGTGACACTGCAACACTCGGTATGCGTGTCGTTGACTTCACAATCTCTAATGATAAGACCGTTACAGTGTTCTACAAATAAACCGGTAACAGTTCGGTTGCAAGGAATTACAAACGCGTCCGTAGTTCCACTTACAGTGGAATTTTGAATAATCACGTCGTTACTAAAGCTGACATACAACCCTACTGCTCCAAACCCGCTCTGGTTGTTGAATGTGCAGTCGGAAATTGTCAAACTACTAACGTTGACGGTAAAGCATGCAAAAGCAGAACAGCATTGAACATTGAAGTTGCTATTAACGTGGCAACGCTCAATAAACACATTAAAAAATGTTTTAGGAAATTGAAATGTCGAAATTTCAAGTCCTTGGCAAATTGAAAAATGTGCACTGCTGGTTCCGTTGTTCAAAATGTCCAAGTCTTCAAAGTGAATTTCCTGAAAGATTCCAGTTTCAGTGGTCATGACAACACCGGTGCGACTGAAATCACGAATGGTACCATTTTTAACTGTGATGTTTGAATATTCACCATCATACCCGTTTCCAACGCGCACTCCAACGGCTTGAGGCTGAGTTCCGCATTGCGACAATGTGTATTCTTTAAAATCAAACACCACATTAGATGATTCGATTTGAATGGCAGCGACGTAGTTTCCAGCGAATTTGTAAACCAGATTTTCCTTCACCTCGTAAACACCGGGACACGTGATAACAAGAGGAAGATTTGCATTGGTAATTTCAAACTTGGCAGTACTATCTGTGTCCTTTTTCTTTGAACATTTGCAGGACTTGTTCTTTTTGCGGTAAATTTGGTTTCCGGTTGCAATGTATTCTCCGGTACCTCCTATTACACCAGTAAAAGAGGTTGCAGTCTTGCAAGAGTATCTCAAAGACACGACTCCGTAATCGGTCAATACTTCAAGTGACCCAGAATCCGGAAAAGAAGCTGTGGAATCCACGACAAGAGTAGAAACCGGTAATGTGATCGGATTCGAAGTTAAAAATGTTCGTCCAACGTAGGTAGGAACACAGGTTCTGCATTTGCTATCTTGGAGACCGCAAAAGACCCCATCTTCGGAGAAGGCAGCACGGGCAGCTCTGCCTTGAATGGCAACGGCGGCGATACCTTTTTTGCGATGTTGTTCGAATACATCCCTTTGTTCTTTAGGGATACGATCAGGACCAGGTTTTGAAATTAAAGTATTAAGAAAATTGGTAGCTTTTTCGAGTTTCTCGACTTTTTGTTCTGCTAATCTATTTTCTGATACTTGCTTCTCTGCAGGTGTAACCAAGTGCAGTTTGGCGGTCTTTTCCCTCTTCTTTATTTCACGCTTCTTTTCTTCAAAAGAATGGTCGTGCTGATCTTTTTTAGATCGCTGGTGGTCTTTTTTCGTTTCAGATCTACAACAAGTCTTCTGGCAGGTCATTTTTACAGATTTTATTTTTGTTTTGAAAAAAATTTTATTTTTGTTTTGAAACAGGACAATTTACATCTCAGGCATAAAATTGTACATGCACATCTGCTTGTCTTGTGAATCTAATGCCGAAAGATTGAAATGAAAATAAAAAATAAGAAAATGATTTACTATTGGAAATTTTGAAAATCAAATGCAAAAAGGTAGTGTAATCAAGGCCAACGAATCATTTACTCTTAGAAAAGTTGATCCGAAAAATTTAGGAAAAGGTCTTTTGGACGGCAAGTTTGCAGAGAGAGGACTTCCCGTATGTAAAGTTAAAACGGTACATACGATTCTTAAGATCGGAAAGGAAATTGGAAGTGATGGAAATTCTGAGGTCTATCAATATAAGACTAAGATAGGAAATCAGCAGACTGTTTATACAGTTGGACACGATGCTTTTGCAGAGCATAATGGCGAAGCTCCAAGTCACCTAACCAAATGTCGTTTCTGTCTGAGAGGAAATATGAAAAATCCCATGAAGATTCCGATTGTCATGATTACAGAAACCAGTAAAAACAAGAACGGAGGTATGCGCGGAGAGAATGTAACTTTCATGGGAATCCACTTTGTCTGTGATTTTGGTTGTGCTTTATCTTATGTCAAGAGAAAACTTGGAGAATCAAGATATTGTCGCAATTCTCTTTATATGAACGCAGAACAAATTCTTTATTGTTATTATTATCGTCAATATCCTGATCGATTTGGTCAACGCATTCGTGAAAAGCCAGATCCGGAATACCTCCGTTGCCACGGAGGTTCTTTAACAGATGAAGAATTTGACAGCGGTGCAGCAGAGTTTGTACCCATGCAAAATGTAATTTGTCTACCGATTAAGACTCAATTCCTTCGTCTTAATATTTAAGCTTGTTTCTTGATTATAATCAAGAAATATTTACATCTTACTTTTGAAGAAGTCTACCAACTCTCGATGACCTCCTTCTGCTGCACCATACATAGCCGAATCCCAAAGGTTGGCACCTTTGGAGATGAAAAAGTCTACTAAATCGCGATGGCCTCCTAATGCTGCATAATACATAGCCCGATTCCAACCGTTGGCACCTTTGGAGATGAAGAAGTCTACTAAATCGCGATGACCTCCTTGTGCTGCACCTTGCATACCCGTATTCCAATAGTAGGCACCTTTGGAGATGAAGAAGTCTACTAAATCGCGATGGTCTCCTTGTGCTGCACCTTGCATAGCCCAATTCCAATCGTTGGCACCTTTGGAGATGAAGAAGTCTACTAAATCTCGATGACCTCCTTGTGCTGCACCTTGCATAGCCCAATTCCAATAGTTGGCACCTTTGGAGATGAAGAAGTCTACTAAATCTCGATGACCTCCTTGTGCTGCACCTCGCATACCTGAATTCCAATCGTCGGCACCTTTGGAGATAAAGAATTCTACTAAATCTTGATGTCCTCCTTGTGCTGCATAACGTATCGCTTCGTCATAATCTCCTTTGGATAAATCAAGATATTTGATTAGTAACAAAGAAAAATCTTTCCACAATCTATGTTTCAATTTTTGTGCAGTCTCGAAATCTTCAGAATATTTTTGTTCAAAACGAATTCTCCAAAATTCTTCATCATTAAGATATTTGTTAATGAGACGATTCTTAGTTGCCAAAGACAAGGTGTTGAGAAGTTCTCTATCATCAAGTCTTAATAAGAGGAGACGATCCAAATCTTTATTTCCAGTTGGAAAGGTTTGTATATTTGACTCCATTTTAATATGTTTTATTCTTGAATTTAATTCAAGAAAAAACACTCATTTCTTAAGCAGGAAGGAGATAAAATCGGTGAGATTTTTCGAGGTTCGGTATTGATAAGCATGAATTTTGCGTTGAGGATAGAAGGCAAGAGGGCCGAGTTTTTCGGTTCGATCC
>Ga0209181_10008445_pt1 | contig 13805 bp, 6 predicted proteins | sample MAT05_FD_187208 | JGI IMG/M metagenome (GOLD analysis project Ga0209181, IMG submission 187208) | Freshwater microbial communities from Lake Fryxell liftoff mats and glacier meltwater in Antarctica - MAT-05 (SPAdes) (version 2) | ecosystem: Environmental > Aquatic > Freshwater > Ice > Liftoff... | reverse complement strand
ACGACGCATAGCCGAACGCGCGCCACGCCTCGTGGTCGACGATGGCACAGGCGAGCTCGCCGAGCTCGATGTCGCGCATGGCCAGGGTCGCCGCGAGGCTGCGAAGCTGGCGGTCGATCTGTGCAGGGGCCGTCGGGTCGTCAGCGTCCGGCCAGGTCACGACCAGCGAGGCCGGCGGGACGATGCGAGCCTGCGCGAAGGCCCAAGCGTCGACCTTGTCGACGGTCATGGCGATCGACACTCGGGGCGCGAGCGTGTCGTCGCGGACCTCCAGCTTCCGCTCCTTGAACTCGGCGCGCAGCTGCCGGACGTTCAGTCCAGGCGCAGTCGTCACGCGCCCAACCCACTCGGCCTCATCATCCGGCGTCGCGAGGCGCGCGACCAGCTCAACTACGGACAGCGACAGGCGGCCCGACGCAAGTGCTGTACGCAAGCGCGGCAAGTCCCGAAGGCGCCGCGCCAGCGCCCGGACATCTGCGCCCCAACGACCCGTGTGTCCGAGCGCTTCGCGCACGTAGCTCTCGAAGGTGGGAAACCCTAATTCCTGGATATCGCCGGTCGAGAGTCGCAAGAGGCCCTCGCCTAACTCGAGACGCAAGGCCCCGAGGCCGCGACCCAGGGTCGCGATGCGATTGTCGTGGTGGTCCAGGTCGGTCGCGGTGAACCTGATGGGACGGGTGAACTGCATGAAGTGCTTATAGCACGCGGGTTCTGGCCGGCTCGGCGATGCGGCCTGAAGGCATTTGGTGGGGATTTTTGATTCGAAAAGAGGAGGCCGTTGATCAAACGCGCTGGGTGCACGGAGGCGGCTGACTGCGTTGATTCTGGCGTCGCCCGACGGTTGCGGGGCGAGTTGGCGCTAAAGTCTGTCAAGGGCGCTTTGGGGGCGAGGGCGATTTTTTGGGACAGATGTCCGTGATCCGCTGCCGTTGAAAAAGCGAAGTGGCGGGGGCATCCAGGCGCTTGGTCGACGAGTTCCTCGGAGTATTGGAGGAGGGAGTCTTCGACGCGATCTCCGCGCAGCTGCGTGAGCGTGCCGCCGAAGAGGGCGGGCGGTGTTCGGTGTGCGGCCTCGGGTGCGAGCGTGAGCGCAAGACCGTGCGTGTGAGGACGACTCGATGCACGCTCGAGGTCGAGGTCTGGCGTTATCGATGCCGGCGGTGTCGAACGAATCGCAGCCCGGTTCGCGAGTGGGTCACGAAGTCGATCGCACGTTGGTGGAACGGCGCACCTACGCCGTTGGCCAAGAGGCGATCGCGTACCTCGACGAGCGCGACACCGAACGGCTGCAAGAGGTCATGGACGCGGTCGGTGTGCGCCCCGGGACCGCCCAGGTATTCGTGCAGGTCGACAGCGGCGCGGTGCCCGGTGGCGAGTTCGTGCGCCCCAAGCGCAACCCGATGGACAAGACCCAGGAGTTCACCCCCGTCCGCCGCTTGCCCAAGGGGCGCCGGCCCAAGACCAAACGCGAAGTGTGCGTCGTCGAGGCGTGGCAGCCCGGCCAGGTCAGGTCGACGACAAGGTCGTCAACCTCCACGTCGCACCCCACAAGCATCCTGAAGTCACGGGACAAGCCACGTACATCGCCGCCCTCGAAGCCGGCATGGGAGACAACACCCACGTGCACGGCACCTTCGATATGGCTCAATGGCAGGCGCTGCAGTTCGACGAGCAGTTCGGGGCGCAGCCCGAAGCCACCATGTGCGCCGATTTCTTTCACACGATGGAGTACGTCGCGCCGCAGCCAAGGCGCTCCAGCCCGACGCCGACAGGGTAAAGAGCTGCGTCGCCATGCAGGCACGGCGCCTCAAGGAAGGCGACCGCGCGGCCATCCTCATCGACCTCCGCGCGCATTGCTGCCAGGGACGCGCATGCCCGAAGACTGACAAGGACGAATGTGTCGTCCACGCTGCCAACCGTTATCTGACTCGCAACGGCAAAAACATGGACTACGCGAGATTTATCGCCGAGGGCCTACCCATTGGGAGCGGCGAGGTCGAAGGGCGCATTCGCCATATCGTCCGTTGCCGCCTCGACGTGCCCGGAGACTGGCGCGAGGAAAACCTCGTCCTGCTCACTGCGCTGCTCACAATCCGCCACTCCGGTCGGTGGGACGATTTCTGGGACTGGCAGGACCGGCGCGACAAGAAGCGCTTCCAACGTCGCCTCCTCCGCGAGGGACTCAACCGTTTCAGAGGACCACGTAAACCAAGCCTCGTGAGGGCACCGAGAAACTCGACCTCGACGGCCTCTCACCCTTGTTTCAGGGCTGCGACATGGCCTGAGCCTCCACCCGCGCATCGTCCCGAGCCCTCACCCGCTGGGCCCGAGGACCTGCGCCCGCCACAAGATCGGCAACGGCGGCCACCCCCTCAATCTCGAGACACCCAATGGCATCGGTCCGGTTGACAGCGGCGCGTCAGTACATTTAGCTTCGGGACATTCGACGCGTGCGGGCGCTCCGAAGCCACTTACCCAGCGGCCGCTGGCCGCCCATAACCCAAAGGTGCCCGCATGCAGATGTTCAACGCCCTCTCGATCGATGATCTCATCGTCGGTCTCGGTGACCTCCTCGACACGGACCCGGCTCCAGACAGGCCCGTGCGCGTGACCGCGCTCGCGCTCGTCGACGGTGACCAGATCTTTCGTGGTGATCTCGCCGCGATCCTCACGCGCCTCGAAGCCTTACCCCGAGGTGCGCGGCCTGCCGCTGAGCGAGCTGATGAAGCGCGCCGACTTCGAGTTCGACCGCGACGCCAACATCCTGCGGCTCGTCGCGGAGCTGATCACCCTCCTCACCAGTCCGAGCGCTGAAGCGGTCTCGTTCACCGCCGAAATCGACACGCTCTCGCCGACCGACATCACGCGCGCGGCGTACAGCGCCGAGGCAAAGCACGCGGCCACGCTCGCAGCCATGCTCGAGGGGCGGCGCGCGTCGCTCGAGGCGATAGCACTTCCGGATAGGGACACCCCGAACCTGTTCGCGGTCGCCCAGCGACTCGTCGCGAGCGGGATCGAGCTCAATCGGCTCGACTCGCGGCGCGGCGAGACGCTGGCCAAGCGTGGCGATCGGAGCGGCGCTGGGCCCGTTCGCGCCAGCGCCATCGGTGCGCTGCACGCCCTGCGCGAGCACGTCGAACGCGCGCTGAAGGCCCGTGCCGACCTTCCGCGCGACCTCGACGCCCAGATCTTTGGTCTCCTCGACGAGCTCCAGCGCCGCGCGGCCGGTCGCAAGGCCGGCGCTAGCCCGCCGTCGGGCGGGACATCGCCCGTCCCCGAGCCCACGCCGCGCTGAGATCCGCGCGAACCGCGTTACTGGCCGTCGCGACGTGTGCGGCAGCGGGTCGCAGTCGATCGGATCGACCCAAGCCGCTGCCGCACACCTCAGCGAGTGGATCGGCTCGACTCGCAGGGGTGGCGAGCAGCACCCTCGAGTCGATCCGATCGACTCGGGGGTGGTGCGGCGCACCGGATCGGAGTCGATCCGATCCACTCGGAGGGCTGGGGCGCACCGGATCGGGTCGGTGGGATCGACTCGGAAGGGGATGACGGCCAACCCTTCGAGTCGGAACGACGACTGGCGGCATGGCGCGCTCAGTTCTAGCACCGGCAGACCTCCTCACCCTCGAGCAGGCTACCGGCCGGGAGCGCACGATCCACTGAGGCCCGCGCACCCTCGAACTCGACTGCGGATGATGGGCGCGGCCACCCCCACGTGCCCACCACGACCTCGTCCTGCCCCAACCACGCACACACCTGCGCGGCTTCAGGTCGACCGTGGCCTGGACGTGGTCGAGGTGAAACCCGTGGCGGCGTCCCGCAGGCAGATCGCGTCGTAGCCTGGTTCATGGTCGGTGGGGTCCATCCGCAACCATGAAGTGGGTGCAGAGGTAGGCCTGTTGGAGCACGCACTCATGGCACTGTCGCAAGACTTCCAAGGTCTCACTGAGTGCTCGACGCCCCTCGGTCACCTGAGTCTGCTCTGCGACCCTCTCGCCATTGCAGAGACTGGAAGTTGATGGGCGATGGTGATCCGCACGTACTGGTGAGGCAATCAAAGGCAACATGGCAATTTCGGGGATGTGTTCGGGCCGAAGTTGGTCGAGCATCTCTCGGGGCGACCCGTGCAACGCCGAGAGCCCACAGGCCGATATCGTGACAATCGGCAGCATATTGGAGCATGTCCAGTGTATTGGCGGCACATGGACCGACTATCGCGGGATCATTTGGGGCGCAGGGCGAATGGATGCGTATAGTGCGCTCCGCTTCGAGCATGCGAAAGTCCTGGCGCTCCGGGGACACTGGACGCGCAAGCATGTCAGCTTCAGCGCCGGCTTTGGCCAATTCGGTCTGCCAATGCCGCTTCTTCTGTTCCGTGGGCTGCAGTCGGCGAAGAGCCGCCGCCGGGCTTGAAGACCAACAACACGACCCGCGTTTCGTGGGGCTGTGGCGCGGGCTGCCGGACGATGTCCGGAAAAACTGGGAGCGGTACTTCAACCAGGGCTGAGGTACGCGAGCTCGGCGGAGACGGTGTGGCCGGTGGGTAGGATGAGGTCGGGGTCGAGCTCGGCGAGGGGGGCGAGCACGAAGGCGCGCAGGTGCATGCGTGGGTGGGGCAGGACCAGGTCGGTGCTGGTGTGCATGCGGCGGCCGCCGTCGCCCATCATGAGGAGGTCGAGGTCGAGGGTGCGGGGGCCCCAGTGGATCGTGCGCTCGCGGCCGGCGGCCTGCTCGAGGGTGAGCAGGGCGGCAAGGAGATCGTCGGGCTGGAGGCGGGTCTCGAGGCGCGCGACGGCGTTCAAGAAGTCCGGCTGCGGCGGGCCGACGGGCGCCGTGCGGTGCAGCGACGACGAGCGAACGAGGGCCGTCGACGGCAGCGCGGCGAGCCAGCGCAGCGCCCGCACGAGCGTCGCGCGCGGGTCGCCGAGATTCGCGCCGAGGGCCACCCAGGCCGTTGACATCGGCCTGGATCGGCGAGGTTCCGCGTGATACGGAGGGTGCTCTTTGACGGGGTGTTGCATGGCCTCTGAAAACTCGATCGACGCCGCGAAAACTACCGTATCGCCTTCGGCTGCCGTTGCCGGCTCAGTGCTCTCGAGAGCCGGAATCGGCTCCACCACGAAGACCACGGTCATCGCGTTCCTGATGCTGACGCAGTGCGTCTGCGGTAGCAACAACCGTCCGACCGACACCGACGCGGTCGCGCCCGCGCCGATCGCGGCTGCGCGGCCCGATGCAGCCACGCAGCCGGGAGCCGCCGATCCCGAGCCGAAGAAGGCGTCGTCGCTGCCGCCGACCTTGGACACCAAGGACCTCGACGAGCCCGAGAAGGCGCTCCTGCAGGAAGTGCTGGAAGAGCAGTACGACCCGTGCGGCAAGTCGCGCAGCTTCCTCGACAGCCTGAAGGCGGCCGACAGCTGCGACGAGGCGAAGAAGCTCGGGGCGCTCGCGGTGCAGAAGATCGCCGACGGTCTGTCGAAAAAGCAGGTCACGCAGGAGCTCTTGAAGGAGCAGGCGCGCTGGGCTTCGAAGATGGAATTCGACCTGACAAACTCGCCGCACCATGGCGAGCCGGGCCCCGGCAAGAAGGTGATGGTCGAGTTCTTCGACTACCAGTGCCCCCACTGCAAGCTGGCCGCGAAGCCGGTCGCCGAGCTGGCCGAAAAAATGAACGCGGTCATCTACTACAAGATGCTGCCGCTCGAGATTCACCCCGTCGCCAAGGAGGCAGCACTGGCTGCGCTGGCCGCCCATCGCCAGGGCAAGTTCTTCGCGATGCACGACCTCATCTTCGAAAACCAGGAGATCCTGACGAGCGAACTCGTGAAGGTCCTCGCCTCCAAGGCGGGCCTCGACATGGTGAAGTTCGAGGCGGACCTGAAGGACCCGACGCTGATAAAGATGCTCGACCGCGACCTCGAGGAATCCACCCGCGCCAAGATCGACGGTACCCCGACCTTCTACATCGATGGGTATCAGACCGAGTTCGATCAGCTCGAAGCGACCCTGAAGTAGGGTTTGGGGCTTCGTCGCGTCGTCGCTCGCTGACGTGTCGGCCGAGCTCGGCCGCTACAGGTCTGCCTCGGCCTGCTGCGCCGAGACCACCGCGTACGCCGACAGGTTCACGATGTCGTTCGCGTCGACGTTGAGCGCGAGGATGTGGAGGGGGCGCTTCATGCCCAGCAAGATTGGGCCGAACACGCTGGCGCCGCCGATCTGATGCATCATCTTGTAGGCGATGTTGGCGGACGCGAGATTCGGGAAGATGAAGACGTTGGCGGGCTCGGTGAGGCGGCTCCACGGGAACATGTGCTGGCGCAGCTCCATGTCGACCGCGACGTCGACCTGGATCTCGCCTTCGATCATGAGGCTCGGGTCGCGCTGACGGATGAGCTCGGTGGCGCGCGCCATCTTCTTGCAGTCGGCGTGCGGCACCGCGCCGAAGTTCGCGAACGACAACATCGCCACGCGCGGCACGATGTCGAAGCTCTTCACGCGCTCGACCACGTCCATCGTCAGGGTGGCGAGGTCTTCGGCGCTCGGGTCGATCTGGCAGGTCGTGTCCGCGAAGAAGATCGTGCGTGTGCGCGTGAGCAGGATGTACATGCCGCACGCCTTGCTGTGCGTGCCGATCAACTGCAGCGCGGGCTTCATCGCGTCGGCGTACGCCTTGGCGGCACCCATCACGAGCGTGTCGGCGTCGCCCTGGCGCAGCATCATCAGCGCGAAGCGGGTCTGTGACATCATGCGCCGACGCGCGGCGGGCCGGGTCACACCGCGCCGCTCCATCAGGCGGATGAACGCCTCGGTGTAGGCCTCGATGCGTGGGTCTTCCGGGGGGTGGATGATCTCGATGCCGTCGAGATCGAGTGATGCGGCTCTGGCGATCGCCTCGATCTGGTCACGCTCACCGATGAGGATCGGGCGCGCGATGCCCTCGTGTGCGAGCACGGTTGCGGCCTTGATGACGCGGTCGTCGTAGCCCTCGGGGAAGACGATGCGCTTGGGGTCGCTGCGCGCCTTGTCGATGATCTGGCGCATCAGGCCGCGGCCGGGATCCATGCTCTGCTCGAGCCTCAGGCTGTAGGCGTCCCAGTCGGTGATCGGCTTCATCGCGACGCCGCTCTCGATGGCGGCGCGCGCGACGGCGGGGGCGACCCAGACCAGGACGCGCGGGTCGAGCGGCGTCGGGATGATGTAGTTGGGGCCGAACGTGAGGTGCCTGCCGCCGTAGGCGCGCATCACGGAGGTCGGGACCGGCTCGCGGGCGAGCGCAGCGATCGCATGCACGGCGGCGATCTTCATCGCCTCGTTGATCTTCGAGGCGCGCACGTCGAGGGCGCCACGGAAGATGAACGGGAAGCCGAGCACGTTGTTGACCTGGTTCGGGTAGTCCGAGCGACCCGTCGCGACGATCGCGTCGGGCCGCACCGCGAGCACGTCGGGTGGCGTGATCTCGGGGTCGGGGTTGGCCAGCGCCATGATGATGGGGCGGGGCGCCATCCGCATGATCATCTCGGGCTTGACGATGCCGCCGGCACTCAAGCCGATCAGCACGTCGGCGCCGACCAGCGCCTCGGACAGGGTCCTGCGGTCGGTGTTGCGGGCGAGCGCCTTGCGATACGGGTCGAGGCCTGCGGCGTCTTCGGTGCGCAGGACGCCCTGCTTGTCGATCGTCAGGATGTTGTCGGGCAACACGCCGAGCGACATGAACAGGCGCGCGCACGAGATGCCGGCGGCGCCCGCGCCGATGAGCACCAGCTTGAGCTCGGACAGGGACTTGCCTTGGACCTCGGCCGCGTTCAGGAGCGCCGCGCCGGCGATGATGGCGGTGCCGTGCTGGTCGTCGTGGAACACCGGGATCGACATCGACTCGCGCAGGCGCTCCTCGATGTAGAAGGCCTCGGGGGCCTTGATGTCCTCGAGGTTGATGCCGCCGAAGGTCGGCTCGAGCGCCTTGACGACCGTGATGAAGGTCTCGACGTCGCCCTGGACCTCGAGGTCGAAGACGTCGATGTCGGCGAAGCGCTTGAAGAGTACGGCCTTGCCTTCCATCACCGGCTTGGCGGCCGCGGGCCCGATGTCGCCGAGGCCCAAGACGGCGGTGCCGTTGGTGATGACGGCGACGAGGTTGCCGCGGATCGTGTAGTCCCAGGACTTGCTCGGGTCTTTGGCGATCGCCAGGCACGGGGCCGCGACCCCGGGCGAGTACGCGAGCGAAAGATCGAGCTGGGTCGTCATCGCCTTGGTCGGGCGGATCTCGAGCTTGCCTGGTCGAGGCGGGCCGGCATGGTAGGCGAGGGCATCGTCGTAGCGCTTCTGGTTCATGTCGGCCTCGGCGTCGCCCATCGTGCGGGCGGACGGCGAGGGTTGTAGCGCGCGTGATGGGGCATCGCCAACAGCTTCAGCCGCGAGCTGCGTCTATTGAAAGAAAGGACGTGTTCCCTTTCATGGCTGGGCAGACCCCCTTAGTATCCGCCGGATGACCGCTTCGGCCCCGCTCTCTGCGCCGCTTCACACAACCTCCACTGCGCCCATGTGGCGCCGCGTCACCGGCTGGCTGCTCTGGACGCTCGTTGGGGCGGCGCTGCTGCTCATGACGCTATGGTCGGGTGCCTACTTCTGGCTCGGCTCGAGCGCGGGGCAGGCCCAGCTCACGAGGATGGCGAGCATGCCGGCCGGGCTCAGCGTCGGGGCTGTGCGCTGGGGCCCGACATGGGACGAGGTCGCCGTCGGCGATGTGCACGTCGCCGCGAGAGGACGCGAGCTCTTGCGGGTCGACTCGGCGCGCGTCGACCTCGGGCTCGGCGACCTGCTGGCTGGCGACATCGTGATCGACTCGCTGGAGGTCGCGGTCGCGCACGTCGAAGCGACCGCCGACGAGGACGGCACAATCGACCTGGTCGCGGCGCTGATACCCCCGAAACAGCCCAGCGTGGCGGGCCAGCCGAGTGTCGCCAAGGCGCCCGCGAAGCCAATCATCGTCAAGGCGCTGCGGATCGACGTCGGCGAGGTCTGGGTCGATGTCGGCGGCGCGCAGGTGCATGTGCGCGACGTGGCAATCACGGGCGCCATCCACCCCGATGGCAAGGCGGCCGCGCAGATGGCCGTCGCCACCGGGCCGTGCCACGCGCTGTGGAACAAAGGTCGGCGCTACCTCGGCTTCGATGCGTGCCGCGTGGTCACGAATGCCGAGGGCCTGCACTTCGAGGTCACGGCCCTCGAGCTTGCGCAACACGAACAACAGGTCCTGGCGTTGACGGGCGTGGTCGACCTGGCGGGCGACAAGCCGCACAGCCACTGGCGAGGCTGGGGCAGCCTCGGCGCGTTCGAGGCCAACGCGCTGGCACCCGGCAGCTTCCCCGGTGGCATCGACTTCGACGGGCTCGACATCGACATCAAGGGCGGCCACGTGCTCGGCTCGCTGGGCCAGGTCGTCGCGCCGATGTGGGCCGCCGGACCGTTCTCGGCCGACCACGTCGCGTTCGGGGTCGATCACTTTAGTGCCGAGCCGGGGCTGCTCGTGCCGTCGCTGCAACTGACGGTTGCGGGGTTGAGTGCGGCGCGCCTCGAAGGCCTCGGCTGGGGCTTGGAAGGGGTCTGGTTCCCGCGCGCGAGCGCCGACCTCGACCGGAAGCTCGTCGCCGAGATGGCCGGCTGGAGCAGCGCTTGGACCTTGCCCAATGGGCTGGTCGGCCCGGTCGACCTGCGGCTGTCGACCACGCTGAAGCTGACCGGCGGCCCGCTCGAAGCCGACGTCGAGACGGCGTATGGCACGGTTCACGCGGTCGGCAACCTGAAGTCGAGCCCGCTCACCAAGCGCACCAACTTCGTGGCGAACCTCGCGTTTTCCGAGGTGCAGGGGCCGCTCGCCGAGGCGCTCTTGCACGACCTCAGCGACGACCAGAAGAAGGCGCTGGGTGAGCGGCCGCGCGGCGAGCTCGAGCTCGAGGTCGAGGTCGACCGCGAGGATCGTTTCTCGCCCTGGGTCACGACCCTCGAGTGGGCCTTGGGACGCTTGGATGGCAGGGGTTGCGACAGGGTCATGGGTCCGTGCGTCGCGTTCGAGTGGGATGGCTACGGCTGGGGCGTCGCTGACCGGGCGGGCGCCAACGCGCCGACACCCGAGGAGACGCCCTGAGCGCGGCCGCCAAAGAGGAACGGGCACGGCCCATTCGCTTGCTGCTGGGCCTTGCGCGCCTCGTCGGACGGCTGGTCGGCGGCGCGTTGCTGCTCGTCTATCTCATCGCGTCGCGCAGCCTCCTGGTCGTGCTCGCGCTGTATCTCACGCTGTACTTCCTGCTCGGCTCGCGCCCGCTGAAGGACCTCATCCAGCAGGCGGTGTCGGACGCGCTGCCTGGCACCGTCGGCGCCGCCGCCATCCAGTGGGGGCCGCTGCCCTGGCACGTGCGCATCGCCGAGGGCCGCCTCATCGGGGTGCGCGGCGAGGACATCATCCGGGTGCGCGGCATCGAGGCGACGATCGACCTCGGCCGCACCCTCGAAGACGTCTTCGCGTTCATCGGTGACTCGTCCAAGCCGCTGCACATCAGCCTGTCGCGGGTCGACGTGCTCGAGCCGTGGGCTCGCATCGAGGTCCACGAGGACGGCTGGATCGGCATCGAAGCAGCGTTCGTCGACAACAACGTGACAGCGGTCGCCGACCCCAACGCCGAGCCATTCACGCTCGAGCTGACCGCTGACCTCGTGCGCCTCCTCGGCGCCGGCGGGCACGTCGAGACGCCGGGTCTGCACATCGACGCGGCAGGCCTCGACACCGTCGTGAACAACTACCTGCTGCGCTTCGATCGCGACGTCTACGTACAGTTCGACGTGCCGCGCGTGGACCTCTCCAGGGCCGACCTGACGTTCACGTCCTTCGACCACATGCCCGAGCCGCTGCACGTCGCCGCGCGCCACATCGTGGTCGAAGACTTCATCTGGCGCGGCCTCGGCTTCACGTGGCGCGACGTGCAGGGCGTGCTCGGCGACGACGCGCACGCGCACTTCACGGGCAGTGGCGGGCTCGACGCGCTGCCCAAGATCGTGACGTGGCACGGCCAGGCGGCCATCGACTTCGACGCAGATGCGCCCGAAGTTCCTTTGATCACCAACGATATTATCCGGGGTCCGCTCGCCATTCGCATCGACGGCAGCGGCGACATCGAGCAGCTCCGCGCGAGCTGGGCCGTCACCAGCGACGAGCTCGCGATCGACGCGTTGTCGTACCGCGACGTGCGCGCCCAGGGGCGCTTCGAGCCGCGCGGGACGCCCACCACACCCGACCGCCACGCGCTGTTCATCGACTCGGCCGACGCTTGGCTGGCGGGCGGTCACGTGTTCCTCGATTCATTGAGCTACGACCCCGGTCAGGACGATGCCGAGCGTGACCTCGAGATCGCCGTGCGCGCCGAGGGGGTCGACATCGGCAGCGCCCTGGTCGGCCTCTTCGGTTGGGAGCTGCCCTTCCTGCCGGCCGCCAGCTGGACCGGGGGCGCGACCATCGCGGTGCATCCCGACAGCGACGTGCAGGGGGACACGACCACGTTGCAGCTCGATGCCAGCGCGGAGTGGCTCGTGCCGCCGCTGCCCGGGGTCGCGTCGACCTGGACGGTCGCGGGGCGCGTCGAGCGCCGCACGGGCGTGACCTCGTTGTTGCGCGGCGGCGCGCTCGACGAGCGGGGTCTGGCGCCCTTCGACATCTTGGATCTGCGTGGCCTGGTCGTCGACGCGGGGCAGGACCGCGTGCGCCTCGCGGGCACGGTCGATCTCAGGAGTGGCGTCATCGACCTCGAGCCCTACGCGCGCGTCGGCGAGCTGTCGCAGGTCGCACGCACGTTCGGGCTCGGCGACCTCGCCGGGCGCTTGGTGCTAAAGGGTGCGCGGGCGCGCGGCACGTTGTTGGATCCGCGCATCGAGGGTGTGCTGAACTGGACCGGCGCACGCTTTGGTAGCCGCGACCTGGGCCAGGTGCGCGGCACCCTCGGCCTGAACAACGGGACGCTGTCGCTGCGCAACACGACCTCGGACAGCGACATCGCGGACTTCTCGCTCGACCTTTCGCTCGACGTGTTCGACCCGGGCTGGGCTCCGTCTTCGGACATGGCCTTCCACGTCAAGACCCACAAGCTGCAGGGCTTGCTGGTCAACGCCATCGGCCCGTGGCTCGGACCCGATGCGCGCATCGCGATCGACGGCGGCAACTTCAGCGGCCGCCTCGGTGGCACCGCCGGCAGCCTCGATGGCACGGGCCGCCTCGTCATCACGAACGCGTCGATCGCGGGGGAGACGGGCGTGCGCGTGGCCGCGACGGTCAGCGCGAAGCAGGTGGTGGGGCAGGGCGACACGCTGACGCTCGACGACCTGACGCTGACGTTCCAGTCCGGCGCGGTCTGGAAGGGGCGCCTGCGGTTGTCGCGGGTCGGCTCGGCCAATCCGGGGATCGAAGGCAACCTCGACATCGGCGACACGTCGCTTGCGAACCTGCGGCCGATCGCACTGGCATTGCCGGACTTGTCGGCGATCTTGCGCGGTCGCCTGACGCTCGGCGGCAGCCTGCAGCGGCCGGTGGTGATCGGCACGATCGAGCTCGAGGACGCGGTCGTCGGCAGCCTCGTGCTCGGCGATGCGACGCTGGCGGTGACGACGCGCGACTCGGTGGTCGAGATCTCGGCCTTCGATCGGGACCTGTTCGGCGGCTTCTCGCTCGAGCGGGCGAGCCTCACCCTGGATGGCAACATGCCGCGTCGCTTCGAGGCGACTATCAGGGCCAAGCACAAGAACCTGTCGGAGCTGGTGCCGACCTTTCGCGGCTCGGTGGTCGATCTCATCGGCAGCGCCGCGGCCGAGATCGAGGTCGACGTGCCGACGGGGCTCATGTCATTTCGCGTGAAGGCCAACCCGCAAGAGCTCGAGATCTCGGTGCCCGATCGCGGCGTGCGCTGGACCAACCAGACCGAGCTGTTGCTGGTGTCGGACGCGGGTCGCTTCCGCATGCACCCGGTGACGCTGGCGCCGTTCGGGCGTCTGACGGCCGACTCGCCGCGCTTGGAGGTGTGTGGTCGGGTCGATGGCGAGCGGCTCGACCTGCAGCTCTCGGGCGTGGTCGAGCTGGCGATCGTGCCGGGCCTCTCCGACCTGTTCTCGGTCTCGGAGGGGCGCATCCGGATTACGCCGGATGCCGCCGCGATGAAGGCCATCGGCGACGATACGTGTCTTCAGAATACCGACGCGCTGCTCTTTCTCGGGGGCTTTTTGACGGCGCCGGTCGCGGTCGGGCGGGTCGAGCTCGAGGGCATGACGCTCGTGCCGCGCGGCTCGGGTCGTGAGATTCGGCTGCGCGATGGCGCGACGCTGCACTTGCGGCAGGGCGCGCGGCCGGCGCTGCAGCGGGTGGTCCTCGGCGGGGCCGGCGGGGTAGGCGGGTCGGGCAACCCGGGTGTGCCCGCGGACGGCGGCCGCTTCGACGGCGACCTCGACGACGGCAGCTTCAGCCTCGATGGCGAGCTGACGTTGAACGCGCTAGCACCCGCTTCGATGGACCTGCACCTGGTCGGCGCCGACCTCTTCATCCAGAGCGCGGGCGAGTTCGCGTTCACGGCGAGCCCGAACGCGCGGCTGGTCGCGACCGACCTCGACAGCGCGACGCCGAGCCTGTCGCTGACCGGCGACCTGGCGCTCTCCGAAGGGCGCTTCTCGAAGAGCTTCGATACGTTCGCCCGCGCGGTGGGCGGCGCTCTCGGCGTCAAGAGCGATGCCTACACCACGTCGATCATGGATGACCTGCCGTGGCTCGGACAGACTCA
>Ga0209181_10008441_pt1 | contig 13813 bp, 7 predicted proteins | sample MAT05_FD_187208 | JGI IMG/M metagenome (GOLD analysis project Ga0209181, IMG submission 187208) | Freshwater microbial communities from Lake Fryxell liftoff mats and glacier meltwater in Antarctica - MAT-05 (SPAdes) (version 2) | ecosystem: Environmental > Aquatic > Freshwater > Ice > Liftoff... | reverse complement strand
CGCGGCCTGCGCCTTGGCGCCCGCGGCCTTGGCGTCCCATGCCGTGTAGGCGGCCTCGGGGACGACGAAGGGTTCGTAAGCCCAGCCCAGCGCTTCGCGCGTGAGCTTGATTTCATCAACGCCCAGCGCCTCACCGTGCGCCTTGGCGGTGCCGCCGCGGTTGGGCGAGCCTTTGCCGATGGTGGTGCGGCAGATGACGATGGTGGGCTGGGTGGCGCTGCTCCTGGCCCGCGTCAGTGCCGCGTCGACCACAGCCTCGTCCTGCCCGTCCAGCGGGCCGATGACGTTCCAGCCGCAGGACTCGAAACGCAACGCCACGTTGTCGATGAACCAGGGCTGCACCTTGCCGTCGATACTGATGCCGTTGTCGTCGTACAGCGCCACCAGCTTGTTCAGTTTCCAGGCCCCGGCCAGCGCCACCGCTTCGTGGCTGATGCCTTCCATCAGGCAGCCGTCGCCCATGAAGCAGTAGGTGCGGTGGTCCACCAGCGCGTGGCCGGGGCGGTTGAATTCGGCTGCCAGCAGCTTTTCAGCCAGCGCCATGCCCACGGCGTTGGCAAGGCCCTGGCCCAGCGGTCCGGTGGTGGTCTCCACACCGGGCGTCAGGTCCACTTCCGGGTGGCCCGGCGTCTTGCTGTGCAACTGGCGGAAATTGCGCAGCTCGCTCATGGCCAGGTCGTAGCCGGTCAGGTGCAGCAGCGCGTAGAGCAGCATGCTGGCGTGGCCGTTGCTCAGCACGAAGCGGTCGCGGTCGGGCCAGTGCGGGTCGGCCGGGTTGTGTTTCAAGTGCCGCCCCCACAGTGCCACCGCCATCTCGGCCATGCCCATCGGCGCCCCGGGGTGGCCGGAGTTGGCTTGCTGCACGGCGTCCATGGCCAGGGCGCGGATGGCATTGGCCATCAAGGAGGTGTCGGGGTTGGGCATGAGGATGGAACGTTGTTGCACGGCAGTGCGATTCTAGGAGCCGTCACCTGCCGGCTGCTTGCTGCATATCATGGTCGCTGTCCAATCAAGCGCCGGGCGGGGTGAGCATGAAGCGAGCGGCAGCCAAAGCCCGCCGGCAAGATGACGGCGCAGCAGCCGTGCTGACCAGTGGCCACTGGGAGGTACAGATGCTGGGCGGCCTGCGCGCTCGCAGTGGCGATGTGGTGCTGCAGCGCTTTCCGACCCGGGCCATCGCCTGCCTGCTGGCGCGCCTGGCGCTGCAGCCCCAGCGCGACCACAGCCGCGAAGAGTTGGCGGAGCTGCTGTGGCGAGCGTTGCCCCATGCCCAGCCTCTTGCGCCAGACGCACTGCGCAGCCGTCTGCGCAACGCCCTGTCCACCCTGCGCACACTGCTGGAGCCGCCGGGCCACCGAGCGGGCCCCGTCTTGCTGACCGACCGCTTGCACGTGCGATTGAATGCCGCGCTGGTGCACACCGATGTAGCGCAGTTTGAACGGCTTTGCCAAACTGCAGCGGCCGACCCGGCAGCGGCTCAAGCCGCGCGGGCGCTGTACCGTGGTGAGCTGCTGCCCGGGTACGACGACGACTGGGTGCGCGACCGACGGCACCAATTGGCCGATCTGTACGAGAACCTGCACCAAGCGCACCGGCCCGACACAGCCCACAACGAGGCGCGCCTGGCGCACCCCGCTTACGCGGGCGTGGCGGCGCAGCGTGTCGCGGGCCCGCAGTCCGGCCGCCGCCTGTTGGCGTACGTGACGCCGTTTTTCGGCCGCGAAGACGAGATCCTGCAACTGCAGAAGTCCGTTCACGAGCACAGCCTCTTGCATCTGGTCGGGCCCGGAGGCTGCGGCAAAACGCGGCTGGCCGTGCAATGGGCGCTGCAGGACCGCAGCTTCGACAGCATCCACCTGGTGCCCCTGCAGGAATGCCCGTCGCCCAGCGGCGTCATGGACCAGGTGCGCGCAGCACTGGACCTGCAAGCCACCCGCGCCCCCGCCATCGACCAGGTCGCGGACCGCCTGCAAGGCAGCGCGGCACTGCTGATCCTGGACAGCTGCGAGCATTTGATGCCTGGCAGCAGCGTGGAGTCGAAAGACGCGTTGCAGCGGGCCGCGCCGGCCACTCTCGAACAAGCGCTGGACAGCCTGCAGCAGCGCTTGCCGCAGCTGCGCCTGTTGCTGACCAGCCGGCGCGCGATGCAGGCCGGCAGCCCGCGGATGACGCTGTTGCCATTGCCTGTGCCGGCGCCGCAAGCCCGGGGTGCGCCGTCTGCAGCACAGGCGTTGGCCAGCCCCAGCGTGGCCCTCTTCGTGGACCGCGCGCGCGCCGTGCGCGCCGACTTCACGCTGCATGCACGCAATGTCGATGCAGTCGTGCAACTGTGCCGGCTGCTGGACGGCTTGCCGGTGCTGATCGAGATTGCAGCGTCACGCACCCGCCACTACTCGCCACGCGAGTTGTGCAACGCGTTGTCGACCAGCATCACCGTGCTGCAGCGCACGGGCCCCGCGGCCAGCCGGGCAGGACATCACACATCGGTGCAGGCCCTGCTGCAGTGGAGCTGGCGCCATCTGGACCCACCAGCGCAGGCCATGTTGGGCGCGGTGGTGGTGTTCCGCGGTGGTTGGACGCTGCCGGCGGCTGCGGCCGTGGCGCAGTGCAGCCTGGCGCAGTGCGCTGACGCTTTGCAGGCGCTGGCCGAGCACCACCTGGTGCACACCGAACTGGACGCCAGCGGCCTGGCGCGCTGGCAGATGCTGGGGGTCGTGCGCGAACAGATCAGTACCTGGGTGCCTGCAGACCACGCCACCCGGCACCGCGAACTGTTGCGGGAGCATCTGCTGGCCTGGGCGCAGAGCCTGCAGGCCCGTCACGAACCGTACGGTCAAGCAGAGACGCAGAACGTCGAACAGGCCTTGGCCGGCGCACTGTTCGATGATGATGCGGCCGGCGGCATGGCCCTGGCCCTGACCTTGCAGTGGCCCTGGGTGGCGGTGGGCGTTTCTGCGCGTGTGCAGGAGTTGCTCGACCAACTGGCCCACCGGGTGCAGGAAGCGGCGAGCCCGCTGCCCACCCCCGGTGCACCAGCATCGGCGGCAACCCTGACACCCGCCATGGAGCAAGCCGCCGCCTTTCACAGCTTGCGCGCCCGTCTGTTGATGCTCGGCGGATACGGCCATGCCGCTTTGCAGGCCGCAGAACTGGCCCTTCAATGTGCGGGTGAGCATGCCGCTTCGCGTGCCGATGCCTTGCAGGCCTGGACCAGCCTGTGTTGGCGCCGGCAGCCGGACGTAGCCAGCGTCCTGCCCGCCGCGCAAGAGGCCTGCAGCCTGGCCCAAGCCGGCTGCACGCTTGAAGTGCAGGCGCGCGCAGCCGTGCTGCTGGGGTCCATCATCGTGACGCAGGGCACGGACCTGGCGGCGGCGCAGCGCCTGTTCGAACAGGCAAGCGAACTGTATGCGGGTGTGGGTGACCGGGCCGGCGAACTGTCGGTGCTGCCCGGGCTCATCACCTGTCTGCATGCGCAAGGCCAGAACCACCAGGCCCTGGCACGTGCTCATGCAGGCCTGGCGCAAGCGCAGGCCTTGGGCCACGTCGAGACGCAGCTGCTGCTGTTCAACCGCCTGAGCACCAGCCACGAAATGCTGCGCCGCCACCGCCAGGTGGTGCGCGTGAACCAGCAGCAACTGCAGTTGGCACGCCGCCACGGGCTGGTCTACCACCAGGCCATTGCGGTGTGGAACCAGAGCCTGGCCCTGGTGCGCCTGCGACAGGCGCACCAGGCGGTGCTGCTGATGGCCTTTGCGGAACGCTGGTGGACCACCAGCTTCGGCGGCCTGGACGCTGATGAAAAGGCCGAACTGCAAGACCTGCGGGACCGTGCCTCGCGCCTGGTGGGCGCAGCGCTGTGCGCGCAGTTGTGGACCGAAGGGGCGGCGATGCCGCAAGCTGCGGCACTGGACCTGGCCGCCAGCGTTTGACCTCGCGGCGCAGTGACGGGCGTGCGCAGCCCGGAACCAGCCCGGCGGCGGTGCATTCAACCTAGCAACCGCAGTTGACCGCTTACCTCTGCCCGATACACCTCATGAACATTGACATAAGTGGCCACGGCCGAGTTCACGTGGTGGGTGCGAGCGTTACGCACCCGATTGAGCAGCGCCGGGGTCCGCTGCCGGCGTTGCTCTTCGTTGCGCGCAGTAGCCCGCCGCCTCGTCGCGCCTTGGCAAGGAACCCCATCGCGGCCCACTCGGGCGCGTCCAACTGCGGTTTCTAGGTTTAACGTTCGCCGGGCACTCCATTTTCAGACTTCGGGCACTGCTTGCGGACCACCGGTTTGAGCCGGCGGCGACCAGGCAGTTCAACCGAGGAACTGCAAATGAGGAACCTTCCGTGGGTGAGTAAACCTGCCCGAATCAGCCTGCCTGCAGCCACCGCTGCGCACCCGGGTGTGGCGCGACAACGGGCCTGCCTGACCCTCCTGGCGGCAGCCGGCTTGACTTGTCAGGCCCTGGCTGCCCCCGCCGCCGCAGACAGCATCTCGCCGGGCTTCGGTGCCCTGGGCGGGTGGTGGCAATCCCTGTACTTCTGGGGTTGGCTGGGCCTGTGACCGCCGGCACCGGGGCGAAATTTCCGTTTTGCTGCCGGGGCTGCCGCACCACCACAGGCCGGTGGCAGTGGGCTTCAAGCTGCCCGTGCCCGTGGTTCCAGCAGTTCACGGTTGCTGGCGTTGCCGGCCGCAAAATCTTGCTGAAGAGCAGGCGGCACGCGGGTCAGCGCCTCTTCTAACCATTGCCGGCCCTGGTCTCGACAGGCCCTGCCGGGCGCGGCCAGCCCAGCGCGCTCGAAGGCCCTCGACAAGGTCAGCCAAGCCTGGGGCGGATAGACCTTGGCACTCATGCCCAGGGCGGCATGCGCCACCAGACCGTGGGGCACCAGTGCCTGGGCCGCCTGGTAAGCGTTGGCAGTGGCCGCATCGCCTTCGACGTCCATCCACCGGGTCAGTTCGCGCAGCTGCAGCGAGCGAGCGGTGCCGTGCAGGCCCAGCGCGACACATTCGGCGCGCACGCGGGCCAGGCGCTCGATGATGGCCGCAGCGTCGCCCTGGAACGAGACTTCATACCATGCCGACTGCACCAAAGGCAACTGTGGGTGCGCGGTGGCCAGGCGGGTCAGCGCCTGCCAGTGGCGCCGTTGGGGCGCACCGTCCAGAGTCGCGGCGCGCGCCATCAGCAGGGCCGCTTGCATCTGCATGCTCGGCGCCATTTCGCTGGGCAGTTCTGCAACCAGGTTGCGCGCGGCTGCTGGCTGGGCCAACGTAAGCCACAGGTTGGCCAGTGCCAGCCGCGACTTGGCCCGCAACGCAACGGGGGCACCCGGGCCCGACGCCGCCACCGCTGCCTGCAACGCGTCCAGCGCCTCGTCCAGCCGCCCCAGGCATGCCGCCGCACCGCCCAGCATGATCTGGTTGACGATGCGCAACGAGCTGCCTTCGCCCATGCCCGCGGCCTGCTGGCGATGGTGTGCGTGCTGCGCATGCGCATAGGTGGCGGGCACGTCGCCCACCGAAGCCAGCAGCGCCGCCACATGGCCTTCAGCGGCCGCGGCTTCGACGCGGTCGCCCAGGCGCTCGGCCAGCACCATGGCGTCACGCTGCACCGGCACGGCGTCAGCCAGGCGGCCGCAGCTGTACAGCACGTAGGCAAGCGCGTTGGTGGCGTGCAATTGCTGGACCGTGGCCTGCTGGGGGTTCGATTTGCCAGTGGCGTCCGCGCCCGCGCTGGCCGGCGACGCTTTTGCAGCTTCCAGCGCCACCTGCGCAGCTTCCAGCGCGGGCTCCCACTGTTGGTTCTGGGCCAAGGCCATCGCGAACAGGGCGCCTGCGTCGGCCCGCCATTCGGCATGACGGCCGGCGCCTTCCACCGCCAGCCGCGCCTGCGCCAGGGCATCCAACGCATGCTCGCCGTCCAGCCCGGCCTCGGCGCGCGCGAGATGGCACCGCAAGCGGCGCAGGCTCGTGTCGGCGAGGGCCTCCAGCTCGGGCAGCACGGCCAGCACGGCAGCGCCGCCATCGCGCAGTTGCAGGCCATCCAGACGAGCGATCAAGGCATCGAAACGGGCGCCGTCGTCACCGACCCGCGCCTGGCAGCGGGCTGCCTGTTCGAACAACTCGCGCTGCTCGGCCAGGCGGCCCGCCTGGCGCGCGGCCAGCCCCGCCGCATGCCAGCAGCGGCCGGCTTCGGCCCAGCGCTCGCCGCTCTCCCAATGCCAGGCTATACGGCCCACGCTGGTGCGGGCGTCGTGCGCCAGCAATTCGGCCCATTGCCGGTGCAGCGCCACGCGCAGGCCCAGTGGCACGCCGCGCAGCGCCGCTTCGTGCACCAGGTCGTGCGTGAAAGCTTCGCCGCGCAGCACGTTGGCCGACTCCAGGATGTGCCAGGTCGGCGACAGGTCCAGTGGACGACAGCCCATCAACGCCGCGGCACGCTCGGCGTTCAGGTCCGCACCGCCCACGGCCGCCACCTGCAGCAAGGCCAGCGTCGACGCCGGCAGCTCGCGCAGGCGGGAATCCAGCAAGGCTTGCACCGAAGGCGGGTCGGGCAACTTGGCCAGGCGCAGGTCACGCCCATGCGCCAACGCGTCTTGCAGCGTGGCCAGCGTATACAAAGGGTGCCCACCGGCATGGCGAAACAGGTGTGCCGTGACGGCGGGGTCCACCAGCTCGGGCAGCGCCAGGCTGGCCAACAGCGCGGCCAGGTCGGGCTGCGACAGCGGGCCGAGCATCACACGCACGGGCGGTTGTGAGTCGGTCAGCCAGTCCTGCAGCAGTTGCTGCGCGGCCGCGGAGCGCAAGGGCCGCAGCGCGAGCGCCAATTTCAAGTCGCGCAAGCGCGGGCTCTGCGCGATCCAGCGAAGGGCTTCAAGCGTGGCGAGGTCAGCGTCGTGCATGTCGTCCAGGGCCACGACCTTCAGCCCGGCCTCCAAGGCGGCCCCCAGGAACTCTTCCATCGCCTGGCGCAACAATTCTGGCCGCATTGCGGCCGGCCAGGGCTGGCCCAGTTCGGGCCGGATATGGGCGAGGTCGCGCCGTGCCGCTTCAGGCACCTGCACATCGAATTGCTGCTGCACTGCAACGAGCACCCGGCCCAGCACGGCATAGGGCACCTGCTCGTCCCCGGGACGTGCTTTCTCAAGAATCACCGCGTCGCGATCGCCCAGGAATTCCTGCAGCAGCCGGCTCTTGCCCAGGCCAGCCTCGCCCACCAGCACAAACGGCCTCCCGGTCTGCCAGGACTGCGCCATGCTGTGCCAGGCAGCGCCGCGCCCCACCATCACCGGCGGCAGCATCACGCTGGCCGGCACCGGCTGCTGCGGCAAAGGTTTGCCAGGTACGGCCGATTCGATGATCCGCCACAGCTGTAGCGTTTCCGGGCTGGGCTGCACGCCCAGTTCGTCGAGCATGACGGTGGTCAGGCGTTCAAACGCGGCCAATGCCGCGCCACGGTCGCCCCGCAGATAGTGCAAGCGCATCAGACGGCGCCAAGCGTGTTCGGCCAGCGGAGTGAGCTCCACGATGCGCCCGGCCAGCGGCAGCGCATCGCGCAAGGCGCCTTGGCCTATAAGTTTTTCAGCGTGCTCGGCCAGGGCCTGGGCATGCCTATCGGCCACTTTGGCGCGGGCCCCGTTTAGCCAGTCGTCCAGCTCACCCTCGGCGCCGAATTCCATGCCCGCCAGCAGCGCGCCGCGGGTCATCAGCGACTGGGCATCCAGGTTCATCAGGTCCAGAACGTCCACTTTGACACTGCCCGCGAGGCGCAGCGCATCACCGCTGTGCACCACCTCCGCACCCACCGCGCGATGCAGTCGACTCAATCGCTGGCGCAGGTTGGCTGCCGACTGATGTTCCTCCTTGTCGGGCCAGAGCAAGGTGCGAAGCGCCTGGCGTGATGTGGGGCCGTCCAGCGCCAGCAAGGCCAGCAGCGCGGCGTCCTTGGCCACCAACAAGACGGTTGGCCGCCCCGGAACCGACCAGCCGGGTTCACCCAGCAACTGCAACGCCAGCGCAGTGGTAGGCCGTTCGGGCGCCCTCGGCGTTGCGGGAACTGGCGGTGGCGCAGGCGCTGTCACGTGTCACAACTCCAAAAGGGCAGCCCGTGGTTTCAACCACCCATTCGAGCTGTCAGCTTGTCAACAAAGCATTGCGGTTGGCCTTCACCACAGGCCCGCAGAGCGTCTAACTCTAAACGTACAGACACCAACGCCAGGCAGCAGCCGGTTTTTCGGCCTCTGCGGGGTGTCACGCAACAGTCACACCCGGACGTTCAAAGTTGCACGCCGTCATCACACCGAAGGCGTCTCACGGGGAAGGCAGTCCGGCGGCCGGCATCGCGCCCTGGGCCTTGTTCCCCCTTCTTAAACAGCAGCAGAAACAGAAAAGGAGAGAGAGCATGTTTTCCAGACCAGACTTCCCCCTGAGGGCCTGGGTCAGTGCGTTGCTGATCTTCGCGCTGGCGGCCCTCGGCGGCTGCGGCAGCGCCTCCGACGACGCACCGCCCGACATCACCCGCGCGCCCAGCGCGCTGACCGTGACGGCACCCCAGACGGCCACCTTCACGGTGGCCGCGAGCAGCGCGCTGGCATTGAGCTACCAGTGGCAGCGCAACGGCAGCGCCATTGCGGGAGCGACCGCCGCCAGCTACACCACGGCGGCCACCGCGCTGGCCGACAACGCCGCGCGCTTCAGCGTGGTGGCCAGCAACAGCGCCGGCAGCGTCACCAGCGCCGAGGCGGTGTTGACGGTGCTGGCGCTGCCTTCCGTCGGCACCGCGCCGCAGCCCGCCAGCGCACTGGATGGCGCAGCGGTGACATTTTCGGTCGTCGCCAGCGGCAGTGTGCCGCTGCGCTTCCAGTGGCAGCGCAATGGGGTCGACGTGGTCGGCGCGACAGCAGCGGCGTTCACCACGGCGCCATTGACCTTGTCCGACGCCGGGGCCAGCTACGCCGTCGTCATCAGCAACGCGGCGGGCAGCACCACCAGTGCCGCCGCATCGGTCACCGTCAACCCCGCGCCGGTGACGCTGACGCGACAGCCCACGGCGGTGACCACCAGCGAAGGACAGAGCGCGGAGTACAGCGTGCTGGTCACCGGATCGATCCCCATCAGCTACCAGTGGCTGCTCGATGGCGCAGACATCCCGGGTGCCACTGGCGCCACCTACACCACGCCGCCACTGGCCACCGGCAGCAGCGGGGGCCAGTACAGCGTGCGCGTGAGCAACGCGGCAGGGGCCGTGGTCAGCGCTGCTGCAGCCGTGACGGTGAATGCCGTTCCGCGTCCGCCCGTCATCAGCAGCGCGCCGGTGGCACGCAGCGTGGTGGAAGGCGAGCCAGCCACTTTTGCGGTCACCGCAACGGGCGACGCCATCCTCTCCTACCAGTGGCTGCGCGGGGGCGTGGCCATCGCCGGCGCCACGGCGAACAGCTACACGCTGGGCAGCACCGCGCTGGTCGACCACGCGTCGCAATTCAGCGTGCGCGTCAGCAACCCCGTGGGCAGCATCACCAGCCCGCCCGTGGCGCTGACGGTGCAAGCCTACCCCAGCCCGCTGGACGCGCGGGTCTGGCGCACGGCCGTGTCGCTGGAAGAAAACACCTCGGCACTGGCCGTGAAGGACCAGCGCGCGGTGATCGACGACGCCGGCAACGTGACCGTGGTCTTTCGCAAGAGCAATGGCACGCGCGACGTTCTGTACGCCACCCGCGGCACGCCCAGCGCTGCAGGCGCGCCGCCCAGCTGGTCAGCGCCGGTCGTGATCGATGTGCTGGGCGCCACCGCTTTGAACGTCGATGCCTATTACCCCAGCGACAGTTGGTACCGGCTGGTGGCCGCGCCTGGCGGCGACGTGGTGGCCACCTGGTTGACCTATCAGCCGTGCACCGCCACCACCTACATCGGCGTGCCGTCGCAGGGTTGCTGGTACCAGTACCTGGCACGCTTGCGGCCCGGCACAGGCTGGGAAGCGCCCATGCTGGTGACCGATGTCGCACTGAACGGGGGCCCGCTGGCGCTCAGCATGCTGGACCTGCGCTTCAACGACCGCGGCGACATGGTTCTGCAAGGCAACGGGTGGGTGCGCTCGGGGGCCACGTCCTACACCGTGGCGCGCGCCCTCTACTACCGCCAGGCGGGTGAAGCCGGCTTTCGCCGCCAGCTTTTCAACACCGAGCCCTTCGGAAACTTCCAGTGGGCCCTGGACGGCGCGGGCAACCTGCTGCTGGGCGCCGAACTGGCCCAGAACGGCACCACCGATATCGTCAGCCACCGCGGCACCGTGGCCACCGGCTTCGGGTTCGGCGTGGCGCAAGCCCTCGACACCCGCGGCGCGGCAGCCACCTTGCGTTGGGTGCGGGTGGGCCTGAACGGGCAACAGCTGCTGGCCTGGGACCAGAACAACGGCTCGCGCAGCAGCCTGTATGCAGCCACCAGCAGCACACCTGCGCAAGCCTTCACCGTCACCGACGTGGCGGCCAGCCTGGTACCCGGGTACGTGTACGTCACCGTCAGCGACAGCGGGCAGGCCTATGTGTTCAACACCCACTACGCGGGGCCGAGCGGCACACGCCTGTCCTGGTCGCCCAGTGCGGGCTGGTCACCCGCAGCGGTGGATTTGCCCACGGGTTTCCCACGCACAGAGAGCGGCTTCGGCCAAGGCCACAGCTACAGCTTCACTCGCAACGGCCATGCGCTGGCGCTGCAGGCTTCAGGGGGGTCGACGGCTACCTATGACGCGCGGCGCAATCAGATGGTCACCCCCTGGCCTGCCACCGCCAGCTTCAGCAGCCAGGTGCTGGGCTTCAGTGTCGGGGTGGGCCCGGGCGAGCCGCTGCTGGCCGCCAATGGCGTGGGCTTCACCAGCCTGCGCAACAACTTCGATATCTTGCCGACGCCGGCACTGCCCAATGGCGATGGGCGCGGGTTGGCCAATTTGTGGGGAGCCTTCATGCAATAGGCGCCAAGTTTGATGATGCGGGCCACGCCGTGGGGCATGGCACAGCTCCACATTAAGAAGGTCGCACGGGTCGGGGTCGCCAGGCGCCGTGCCGCCTGCACCGGGAGGCGCTTGAGGCAAGTCAAGGCGGCCTTGGACGCAGGCTGCCATGCTGCAGCCCATGCGCCCCGCGACCCTCACCATCCTGCAAGACGAACATCAGGCCCTGGCCGCCATGTTGCGGTCTATGGGCATGCTGTTGCAGATGGCCCGCCGCCAAGGGCGCCTGCCCGACTTCAGCGTGCTGCGAGCCATGCTGTTCTACGTCGACGAATTCCCCGAACGCCAGCACCACCGGCGCGAAACCGAATACCTGTTTCCGCTGCTGCGTGCACGCTGCCCTGAACTGGCAGCAGTGCTGCAGCGCCTGGACCAGGACCACCACAGGAGTGAGAAGTCCATCCGCGACCTGCAGCACGCGCTGCTGGCCTTCGAAGTGCTGGGCGAACCGCGGCGCGAAGCCTTCGAACAGGCGTGCCAGTTGTACACGCGCCAGTACCTGGAGCACATGGCGCTGGAAGAGCGCGAGGTGCTGCCCGCCGCGCAGCGCAGCCTGGGCGCTGACGACTGGGCACGGCTGGACGCCATCTTTGAAGCCGGACGCGACCCGCTGACCCTGCCCAGCCCGGGCGAGCAGGCGCCCAACGACTACGCGCCGCTGTTCAGCAAGATCTTGATGCAGACACCGGCGCCGATAGGGCTGGGGCCGGCCACGCGCTGACGCCCCAGCTCAGGCCCGGCTGGGCCGGGCCGGGCCGCCTGGCCTTCTACATTTCACTCGCATTGAGAAGGAGAAAGACCTTCAAGCCGGTAGCGCCAAGGCCTTGCGTGCGCGGTGCAGGCGCACAAACAGGTTTTGCTCGCTGATGCTGAGCGCCTGGCACACGGCTTCGGTGCTGTCGTCCTGCAACACCCGCAGCTCCACCACGCGTTTCAGGTTGTCGGGCAGTTCTTCAATCCTGCGCAGCGTGCGCTGCAGCAATTGCCGCTGTTCGGCCACCTCGGCCGGGCCGGGCTGCGAGCACACCAGCTCGGCCGCCAGGCCCGCGCTCTCATCATCATCGTCGCCCAGGTTCAGACTGACATGCCCGCTGCGCTGGCGCACCAGATCCACGATCTTGTGCTTCAACACGCCCACCAGCCAGGTGCTGAGCGAGCTTTTGCCGCCAAACTGCGCGCGGCTGGTGATGACCGCCTCGAACACGTCGTGCACCAGGTCTTCGGCCAGGCTGGGGTCGAGCAGGCGGCGCCGCGCGAACTGCACCAGGCGGCTGCGGTGCGGCGCCAGCTCAGCCCAGCCGGGCGCCATGGGCGCCATGGGCGCAGCGGGCACAGCGGCTGCAGCAGGTGCAGCGGATGGCGGCGAGCGCGCCAGCAAAGCGGGGTTGAACGAAAGCGGCTGGGTGTGAAGGGCTGCAAGCATGGTGGTGTGTACGTCGTTGCGGCGGTTGTGGATGTGACTTGCGGATGAGGCTGGGTCGATGGCTACACTGTGACTGGCGCACCTCGCGGCTTGATCACCAAACATCACAGCCAGATCACATCGCGGTCAAGGCTGGGCCTGCTGGCCCACCAAGACCGGCCGTAAGAACCCGGTTCAGCAGCGCGACAGCCCTTCATGCCCTCACACATCCTCGTGGCCGAAGACCAGGCCGACATCCGCGACCTCATCGTGCTGAACCTGCAGACCAGCGGCTACCAGGTGCGCGCTGTGGCTGACGGCGTGTCGGCCGTGGCACAGCAGCTGGCGCAACCGGCCGACCTGCTGCTGCTGGATTTGATGATGCCGGGGCTGGACGGCCTGGAGGTGTGCAAGGCGCTGCGCGCCAAGGGCCAGGCCACGCCCATCCTGATGCTGACCGCCAAGAGCACCGAGCTCGACCGCGTGCTGGGCCTGGAACTGGGCGCCGACGACTACCTGACGAAGCCTTTTTCGATGGCCGAGCTGCTGGCGCGCGTGAAGGCGCTGCTGCGCCGCGCCGAACTGCTGCGCGCCGCACAGGCGGCTCCGGCACCGGCGCAGTCGCAAGCGGTGCGCAATGGCGAACTCGACATCCTGCCCGTGCGGCGCGAGGCGCGGCTGGAAGGCCGCGCGCTGGAGTTCACGGCACTGGAATTCGACCTGCTGTTGCACTTTGCGCGCCACCCGGGCCAGGTTTTTTCCCGCGCGCAGCTGCTGAACGCCGTGTGGGGCTACACGCACGACGGCTACGAACACACCGTGACCACGCACATCAACCGGCTGCGCAGCAAGCTGGAGGCCGATGCCATGAACCCGCGCTTCATCCTGACCGTGCGCGGCGCCGGCTACAAGATGCGCGATGCGCCATAGGAGCGTGGGCGGCGGGCATCCGTTGATCAAGGCCCGGCGGCGATGAGCGTGCGCCTGCGCCTGGCGCTGACGGTGTTCCTGACTGGCCTGGCCACCGCAGTGGCGGTGCTCGCCACGGTGGCGCTTGCCTTCCAGCGCTTCGAACGCGAAAGCGCTTACCTGCGCGCCGAGGCTTTCATGACGCGCGTGATGCAGCAGCACGACAGCCTGCTCGAGCAGCAGCAGCGCAACCCCGAGGAATTCGCCAGCTTCCTGCGCAGCCTGTTGCTGTTCGACCCCGACAGCCGCTTGTACCTGCTGGACGCACAGGGGCGGCTGCTGGCCAGCAGCAGCGCCAGCGCGCCGGCGCTGGGCAGCACGCTGCCGCTGCAGTCGGTGCAGCAAGCCGCCGAGGTGGCGCGCCTGGGGCGCACACCCGATGGCGCCTACCTGATGGGGCTGGACCCCGACACGGGTGACGACATGGCGGTGGTGGCCGCGCGTGCGC
>Ga0209181_10008440_pt1 | contig 13815 bp, 8 predicted proteins | sample MAT05_FD_187208 | JGI IMG/M metagenome (GOLD analysis project Ga0209181, IMG submission 187208) | Freshwater microbial communities from Lake Fryxell liftoff mats and glacier meltwater in Antarctica - MAT-05 (SPAdes) (version 2) | ecosystem: Environmental > Aquatic > Freshwater > Ice > Liftoff... | reverse complement strand
CCGCCCCGGCAAGGTGATGCCGTCGAGGATGGTGACGACCAGTTTCCCCGCTTTGCCATTCGGCAAAATCAGCTTGTTGCCGTCGCGCTTTGCCGCTTGATTGGTGTAGATGACATCGCGATAGTGGCGTTTTCGCCACGGATAGTGTTGCCGAAGTCAACGCGGTCGTAGGGCGCGCCACCACCGCTGAGGAAGTACGCGCCCTCTTCACCGAGGCGGCACAGCAGGGTTCGTTGCACGGCATTATGGATGTGCTGCCGGGCGAATGGGCATCTTCGCGCATTGTAGGCGACCCGCACTCCTCGATCATCGATCTGCCGCTGGTGCAGGTGATGGGCGGCACGCTCGTCTCGGTGGGCGCATGGTACGATAATGAGATTGGCTACGCCACGCGCCTTTCAGAAATGGCATTGCATCTCGCTGGCTGAAAATAAGCGGCGGCTGTCGAACGACAATACCTTGAGCGCACAGCGCCCACCCATATAAAAAAAGAGAGGCTGATCAGATCAGCCTCTCTTTTTTTGTTCGCATCTAAGCCTATTTGGGGACATGATCGACGCGCTTTAGCTGTGCTTGGCACGTCCCAAATGAGCAAGGAATTCCCCGCGCGTCACGCTGTCTTCGCGGAAGGTGCCCAACATGGCACTGGTCGTCATACTGGAATCCGCTTTACGAACGCCGCGCATCATTGAACACATATGCACGCCCTCAACGACCACCGCCACGCCTTGCGGTTGCAGCACTTCGTTGATGAAATCCGCGATTTGGCGGGTCATGCGTTCTTGCACTTGTAGGCGATGGGCGAACATATCCACGATGCGCGGAATCTTCGACAAACCGATCACCTTTTTGGAGGGGATGTAGGCAATATGCGCATGTCCCATAAAGGGCAGCATATGATGTTCGCACAACGATGAAAATTCGATATCGCGCACAATCACCATATCGGAATATTCGACTTCAAAGAGCGCCCCGTTGATCAGCTTAGCTGCATCTGTGCGGTAGCCGCTCAAAAGTTCGTCATACATGCGGGCAACCCGATTCGGGGTTTTCAGTAAGCCTTCCCGCCCGACATCTTCGCCCACTGCTTCTAGGATTTCGAGGGTCGCTTTCTCAATAGCGTCATGATCCACTGGCGGCAGATCAAGCTCAAACGTCCGCTTGAACTCATTCGAGTCTAATTTGAACTCCATCGCCTCCAGCGTATCACCATCATCATGGAATCCGTTGTTACTGCGTTGACCGAAAAGTGAATCCATCAGTTTGTCCATTTCGCTTGCTCTATGTTGGGGTATTTTTTGCATCAAGCCTAAGAATACACACTCTACATAAGCGACCAATTAAATTACGCTCAGATTTAAGCAAGCTATCATCAAAATTGGCGCGAGATATTTCCACCTTCAGGCATGGCGAGGGATAGCGCCGTGTCCTTTCTGATAGGTGTAACCGTCTGATGGGTGCATCCCCGAAGGAAGACCGTTTTTTTAAGTACCCTTTGGAAAACGGTCAAACCGGCCCCGCTTGCGCGGGGTAAAGTTCACATCGACAAAGTGAGCAGCTGGTTTCTTGTGAGCGACACTGGCTTTTCCCAATCACCTTTTTAATCACTCCCGCAGACTTCGGAACTTGTGAGGGATTCCGAAGTGCCTATCTATTCAGTCCTAACGTCGCCCTTGCGGGCTGAGTCTGGTAAGCACTGAGGCTACAAGCCCCCGCCTTTAGGCGTGGGGATGCTTACGAACAAGTCATCAAATTTTCAACGAGGCGACAGGATAGCGATGCTTGCCTGAATCTTTGATTAGACGCGCCTTGCCAAAATGACCTTGCTAGAAACCAAGCTAGGATATGATGGCGCTATGACAAAGCAACAAAAAAGCGCGAGGACGTTTAGCCTCACACTTTTTTATTCACAGACGTATTGGTGTTGAGTGTGCTCGAAAATTAGTGATCCGTCACACGGCGACCGAGGGCGCTGCCTTCTTCCAAAAGTCGTTTGACCATTTCTTGGGAACGGGCTTCGGCATAAATACGCAGCACGGGTTCGGTACCACTGGGGCGGATGAGGAGCCAGCTTTGATCGGCGAGGATGAATTTTACGCCGTCCAGTAAGTCGATACGGGCGACCGTTTCGCCCGCCAAGGTCGCCGGGGCGGTGTTTTCTAACAAGGCGACGACTTGTTTTTTGGGGCGTTGATGTTCCAGATGCACATCAATGCGGGCATACTCGGCAGGACCACATTCTTTTTGCAATTGCGCCACGATCTCGTGCAGGGGGGCGCGGTGATGCGCCATAATCTCCAGCAACAGCAAGCCCATCAAGATGCCATCGCCTTCGGGGATGTGCCCACGCATACTGATGCCGCCGCTTTCTTCGCCGCCCATCAAGACATCGCCGCGCATCATTAAATCAGCAATATAGTTAAACCCCACTGGCGTGACGTGCAGTTTAAGATCATGCTTATTCGCTAGGGCGTCGATCATCATGGTGGTGGAAATGGTTTTGACGACATCGCCGCGCAATCCTTTGACTTCCACCAGATAGCGCAATGCCAGCGCAAAGACATGATGAGGATCGATGAAATTGCCGCGCGCGTCGATGGCACCGATGCGGTCAGCATCGCCGTCGGTCGCCAACCCGACATCGGCTTGTTCGCGTTGGACGGCTGCTACCAGTTCCCCTAGATTGCGCATGATCGGTTCGGGGTGAATGCCCCCAAAACCGGGGTTTAGTTCCCCCCGAATTTCGGTAACGCGGGTACGGGTGCGCGCCATTAAGCCGGGGAAGGCTCCGCGCCCTGCGCCCCACATGGCATCGGCGACGATTTTCAGTTCGCCATCGGATACCTTGTCCAGATCGATCAAGCTGGCGAGGTGTTGATAGTATGTCCACGAGGGATCAAAACGGCGGATCATGCCTTTATCAAGGGCTTGTTGATAATCCATGATGTTCGGTCCGCGCGCTTGGCTTTCCATCATAGTCATTTCTTCTTCCACCAACTGGCATTGCTCCGCCGTTGCGCTGCCGCCATAATGCGCCTTCAACTTAAACCCGTTGTAGCGGGGGGGGTTGTGGCTGGCGGTGATCACGACGCCACCATTGGCGTTGAGATGCTTGACATTGTAAGAAATGGCGGGGGTGGGGGCATCGGTACGGGTGAGCCAAGTGACGATATTGTTGCCCGCAAATACGCGCGCGGTTTCGACCGCAAAGCGGTCTGACAAGAAGCGCGTATCATAGCCAACGACCATTTGCGGTGGTTCGCTACCTTCATGGGTTTTGTTGATGTAATCCGCCACCGCTTGCGAAACTTGGCGTAGGTTGGCGAAGGTAAAGGTATCGGCGATGACTGCGCGCCAGCCATCGGTTCCAAAGCGTATCATGAGAAGTCCTTCATCGTGGTCAAGTGGGTATGGCATAGATTGCATGGTGCCATACTATAATAAAAATCAAAAGAACCAAACGGTTCTTTTGATTTTTGAGGGCGGATAGTGCTGCGGATAGAAAGCTTTGACTTAGGTCAGGCTGCTGCCCGCGTCTAGCCCGGTCTTTTGCATGATCTCGGCAATACGCTCGGCAGTCGGATCAAACGTGTTCAAAATACCGAAGGGCATATTATGTTTGCGCACATATTGGGGCAAAGTTTTTAAGGTGTCAGCGATGATCTGTGGACTCAGTTGAGTCAAGCGAATGCCCGCGTTGTCTAGTGTTTCGCGGATGGGGTCGATATTTTGATTATGGAGCGTCGCGGCAATCAAGATGCCCGGTCCGACCATATCAGCATACGGCACCGGACGCCCACGCCCAGCACGCGGCTCGACCGCATAGGCAAAATACTGTTCACTACCCTCTTGCGGGCGATTGTGCCCCAATTGGTTAGTCAACTGGACTTCAATGCAGATCAGATCGAGCAGGTTGCGCAAGGCTTCGACATCGCCTTGCCCGACGCCTTTGGCGATTTTGAACGCTTGTTGGGCGATCCCTGCCATCAAACCCGCTGCCCAAGGCAGAAACCGAGTTTCGGGGGTGTTGCGCTTGTTGGTCGCGGCATATTGCCAATCCAGCAAGCCAGTGGTGATCGTCAAAAGTTCGACAATGCCAGCACCGCGAATATAACGCGGCGCTGCCCGGATGACATCCCAGTCGATGATGACTGTTTCCGCCGGACCCGTCGTAAAGTAATGTACACTATCTTCTGTGCGTGCCGCCACAATCGCCGTGAAGAAGCCATCAACGCTGAGCGCTGTGGGCACCACGACCGCTGGCAGCCCGCGTTTATAAGCGACATATTTGGCGCTATCCGCCACCATACCGCCGCCGACGCCATAAATCACCTCAACTTGGGGGGGTAAATTGGCGGCGAGATCATCTAAATATTCGGGCGTGACTCGTTCAGCCTCCGCTTGCACCACAAGGGGCAGATCAAGCAAGGGACCAACAGCATCCCACGACCGATTTCCAGTCAAGAGCGCGATTCGGCGCGTCTCTTTGACACTCGTTAAATTCCGAATTTCGATATTTGGTAAGGACCAGATCGTAGTCATGCGGGGCACCCTCCAATGAGCAGACCTGGATAAGTTTACACTATGGCTATAATGATAGACCCAAATTTCATTCTTGACCACATTTTCTTAATTTTGCGCTTGTCCGATCCGCTGCATTGGGTGACAATTACATCATGAATGGCGAATTACACCATAACACGAATTTTTCGGGGGGAACAAAATCATGAGACTGCCGTCGAATGAAGAATTAACGACGTACAGTCAAGAGGTTCCCTGGGACGAGGTGGAGCAAAAACGCCGCCAGTTTAACCGCGCTTTAGACTCGGCGCGTGTGGGACAGGGCGTGGACGATCATTTACCGCTGGCTGAATTTTCAGAAGCAGTGGGTTCGCCCGTAACGACGTTGTATGACTCCGGCAATCTGAACAGTGGCAATGTCTTGATCACGAGTATCAATGGTCATCCAGTCGTCTTGGCAAGTGTCGTCAGCAGTCGATACCGTGCCGGATATGATTTTTTGAAAAGTCTGGTTCCTTATAATTTGAACCCCAGCGTTAACCACACCAACATCAAAACGACCGATGACCCGGTAACGCGCTTGCGCGTGTTGGGGGCAGAAATTGAATTGGGGTTGGTGCATCAAGATGGCAGTTCCCCCACCGAAGCCGAAGTCCAGGGCTTTATGCAAGCGTACTATCGGCAAGCCGTGCGGATTGGCATTCATCCCCATCTGGATCGGGAAGCCTGTATGTATCAGGTGGAGGCGCACATCGCCCCCAGCGTGGGGTATCACAAGACGCGGATGGCGCTGACGGGGATTTTGACCTCGATTGCGGCATCTAGTCGCGAAACTGGCTTGCGGTCACTGGTGTTTTCGTGCTATCCCACCAAGTCGGATTTTCGCATGACGGACAACGCGAAAGTCGATACCGCTGTCGATCTCATGTTGGAGGTCAATGGCATGTTTCCCGAATACGGGAAGTTGTTGGCAGAGGCACAAGCGCGCTATCATGTCGATCCGGCGACGACGCATCATGTCAATATGTTCCGCAATCAAGGGACGCATATCCATATCGATGTCGCGGGGCGGTCGGAAGGGCTAGGCATGTTGACCTTCTTCACGGTGTTGCGCAGCGCTACCGCTGTCGCCAACGGTGCCACCTTAAAAGGGTGCCCCTTCGTCAATGGCACCTGTGACTCCGAGTTGTTGGATGCACGCGAATACATCCGCGCCACCACCGCTACAGGGCGGTATCTTGACCTGCCGCTTAGCCCGCACCTTAGCCCCAATGGATTAGAGAATTATGGCGAGTTGCTGGTGCTGGAACGCGCCAATGCCACCGGACGCGCAAATATGTATAATGATGACTTGGGTAAACCCATTTCGGTCATGCACAACCCCATTGGACGCTTACGCCCTGACCTCGGCTCCTCGAAGCGCGTTTGCACGGTCGAATCGACGGGGATGCCCACCAACATTAGCGCCTCGCGCATGGCGGCGGTGCTGATCGACTTTGAGTTTAGCCATGTGGTCATTGAACTTTATTTCCGCAAACATGGTTGTGATCTTGAAGCGATGCACGCCGACCCGATGATGTGGGATTTGTTTGGTCCTATCGAGACGATGGCATTCCGCCATCTTCAGGATATGTCCGACCGCGTGGGCACCGATTTAGTGATCAAACTGAACAGCGGGCGCGAAATGCCGCTGGCTGAATTTTACGAATTGAAACGGCGCTTTATGCACCGCGCCTTGATTGATGTGCCTGAAATTAGCCCGCGCGATATCGATGAAGTGTATTCTAGTTTTTCGCGGATGCTGGAACCGCCGAGTGGCTATGTGGCGCAAACCATCGAAGATTTCTTAAAAGACCCCAAGATGCGCAGCACCGGCAACTGGGGACAAATTCTCAAGAACAGTTATATCGAGGCTGGCGGCGTGGTGGGCGAACATCACCCTGATGCGGTCTTGAGTGTTGTGAACCGCACCCATGAGGCGTTGTGCGAACGGTATCTGGATAGTTAGGGAATCAGGGGTTAGGCGTTGTCCCTATCAAATTGGCGGGTAGGGACAATGCTCGCAGGGTGAGTTGGGCGGATGATTCCAGACAGATCGAACCTCGATCTCGATGTTGTGCTATAATAAGTGTTGTTATCTTCGTAAATTTCTTACCTCTATTTTAACTTTATTGTTATTGTGAGCCGGATTTATTGTCTAGAACTAGAAGAAAGGACCACGGGAGCGTGAACGGTCACGACTCTCATCATCGTTATGGCAAAGAAACCTAAACTGCGCATTGTTCCAATAGGGGGGTGTGGCGAAATCGGTAAAAATATGACCGTCATCGAGATTGGCAGTGATGCCATCATCATCGATACGGGCATTATGTTCCCCGCCAATGATATGCTCGGCGTGGATTACATCATCCCCGATTTTAGATACCTCATCGACCGCATTGAGCGGAAAGAGATTGTTTTACACGGTATTTTGTATACGCACGGACACGAAGATCACACCGGCGCAGTTGCGCATGTGATTGAGGTGTTCCGGGGTACCCCCATTTGGGCAACGCCACTGACGGCGGCGTTACTAGAAGTCAAACTGCGCGATGCGCGGTTGCTGACCGAGACCAAAATCAACGTTTTCAAGCCGGGGGCGAATTTTGATGTCGGTCCCTTTAAGGTTGAGAGCTTCCACGTTACCCACAGCATCCCCGATTGTGTCGGCTTTGGGATCAACACGCCGTATGGCTTGGTCGTCCACACGGGCGATTATAAATTCGACAATACCCCGATTGACGGCAAGCGGAGCGATTATGCCAAGCTCGGCGAATTTTCGCGGCGCGGCGTCTTGGTGATGTTGGGGGATAGCACCAACGCGGAACGCCCCGGTTGGACGAAATCGGAACAACTCGTCAATGAGGCATTTAACAATATCTTTCGCACTGCGAAGGCGCGCATCATTATCGCGACCTTCGCCTCCCATATTTCGCGTGTGCAACAAGTCGCGGATATGGCGAAACGGTATGGGCGGCGGTTGGCGATCGCTGGGCACAGTATGACCGAGAACGTCAAAACCGCGCGGCGCATCGGCGTCCTTGATATTGACGAGAATATCTTGGTCGATCTAAACCGGATCAGTGGCATCGAACCGCAGAATCTGGTGATCATGGCGACTGGCTCTCAAGGGGAACCGTCGGCGGTCTTGGGGCGTTTGGCGACGGGGCAGCATCGCAGTTTGGATGTGCTGGCGGGGGATACCATTGTGCTATCCGCCCACACCATCCCCGGCAATGAAGAGAGCGTTAGCCGCACCATCAATAAGCTGTTCCAACGCGGCGCGGAAGTGATTTATGATCCGATTGCACCGGTTCACGTTTCGGGACACGCTTGCCAAGAAGAAATGAAGCTGATGATGAGCATGGTGCAGCCGAAATTCTTCATCCCGGTGCATGGCGAATTGCGGCATTTGCGCGCCAACGCGCAACTGGCGATGCAGGTCGGCATTCCCCAAGCCAATATCGCCATCGTCGAAAACGGCATGGTGATTGAGGTTGATAAAACCAGTATCCGTGTTGGTGAACGTATCCCCGGTGGCTATGTCTTCGTGGATGGCAGTGGCGTCGGTGATATTGGGCGTGCCGTCATCCGGGATCGCGAAATCCTAGCCCGTGATGGTTTCATTATGGTTGTGGTCAATGTCGATAGTGCGACGGGCACTTTGTTGGGCGAACCGGAGATCATCTCGCGCGGGTTTGTCTACTTGAAAGACTCCGAGCGTTTGATCGGCAGTGTCAAACAAACGGTGTCCGAGGTCTTGCTCAGCACGCGGCAATCCCGCAATGGCAAACGGCGCGAACAGCTTCAAGACTCGCTCAGCCGGATGTTATACAGCGAAACCAAACGCCGCCCGATGGTCTTTGGGGTCATCAACGAACATTAGCGGGTAGGGATCAGAAAGTCGCGGTTAAAAATCGGGGGGATGCACACTTGTGTGCATCCCCCCGATTTTTATAGTGTGCGTTTTTATTTACGCCAAGGCAGCAACAGGCGGGCGAAGAAGCGCCCAACGATGGTGGTACGTGCTTCGATCCATGCTTTATCGGCGGCGACCCCGCGCGGTGTCCGGTCTTTAGAGCGGCGACGACTACTGTAGCGTTCCGAGACATACATCCCTGTGATCGTGGTGACTGGCTGGGCTGCACGAGGCAATGCCTTCACGATGCGGACACGGCGTTCATCGGGCGTTTGCAAATTGTTGATGCGCACCCCCAAGAGCTTGACGTACCGCTCCAAACGAGCGTAAGCACGGGCAATCGGGCTGAGACCGCGCATCCCGCGCCATTCCCACCACCAATACAAGAATACCCCGATCAAGACCAGCAGCAGGGCGAACAGCAGCAGGAGCGCCACGCCGACGATGATCGGCAGGATGCTGCTTAAGGGATTGTTGCTGGGCATCGGCGGCAGGGGGGGCGCTTGTGTGGGCACGATCAGCGGGCGCGGGGTTGTAGTGGGCATCGGGGTCGGCGTCAAGAGGAACTGCGTCGGTTGGGGCGATGCGCCTTGCGGCGGCACTGTGGTAAAGGTCGCGGTGGGGGTGGGGGTTAGCGTTGGAGGCGGCGTTTGGGTCGGCAATAAGGTGGGCGGAGGCGTTGACGCATTGGGTTCGCCGCGTCCAATTTGTGATTCTGACGAGGTTGGCTCGAACTCGACCCATCCATATCCGGGGAAATACACTTCGACCCATGTGTGCGCGTCTTTTTCCCGCACTACATATGCCCCTTGTATTTCGTCAAAATCCCCTTGGGCAAAACCAGCGGCGATGCGGGCAGGGATGCCCAAACTGCGCAGCATGGTCACCATTGCCGAGGCGTAATAGTTGCAATAGCCTTCTTGAGTATCAAACAACACCCAATCGACCGGATCCCGTCCCATGGGCGGTGCCGGGATCAGTTCGTTATATGTGATATTGTCGCGCAGCCATGTCTCGATGGCGGCGGCTTTGTCATAGGGCGTGGTGGCATTGGTTAGGCGCACAATGTCGTTTGCCAGCCCGATGGTGCGTCCGGTGAGCGAGGGCATATAGGTGGTGTAGGTATCGCGCACCCACGCCGGATAATTTTCGCCCGCTGCGCGCAATTGGGCAGGCGTGGCGCTACTCATCAAACTGGTGGCGTTATAGCTTTCGCCGCGATACAGCACTTGTAAGGGGCGGATGACCGTGACCGACATATTTTGATCGACCAAGTTTTGATCGAGCGTATAACGCAGGTCGGTGCGCGTGGGCAGGTTGACGCTTAACGGTTGGGGCGCGGTGTAGATGATCTGGGAGGCGTTGAGCGCCAGCGTGAAGGTTTGCTGCACGGGCACGCGCGCACCTTCGAGATAGCTTTCGTGTTCGATGACGAGCGGCGATTCTGGGTCGGTCAAACGGGTATCGGCGGCAGATAGCGACGATGACCAACGCCCGTTGTCATAGGTGTCGAACACCCGCGAGCGCCAATAATAGCGTCTGCTGGGGGGCGCAGACACCAGCATCACCACTTGATCGCCGAGCCGAATCGAGCCGCCCAAGTTTAACGAGTCGCCGCCGTAATAATCCGAAGTGGTGGTACCGCCCTGAATATCGACCGAGGCGAACAAGCGATTCCACAACTCGCTGATCTGGACGAGCGCGTCCGTCTGCATGAACTGTTGAAACCGGTCGAGCCGCTCTTCAATATCATTTTGGGGGATGATCCACGCCAAGCTGAGCGCAATCAGCGCAAACAATGCCCCCAAACGATAAAAAGGTTGGCGCAGTTGCTTGGGCACGCGCACTTGATGGATATACCAATCCCATTCGCGGGCATCCAGTGTCGAGCGCACCAACAATAACAGCGTGATGAACAAAAAGCCGATCAAATAGATGTCGAGGCGGTTTTCGCCCGGGTAGTAGATGTTGTTGGTGATCAAGATGAGCGCCGGCGGGATCGCCGCCCGCCACACGCGATCAATGCGGAAAATGTGCCACGCAACATTAAAACCTAAAAACCAGAAAAGGCTGGCGATCAACAACGTGAAGACCAGTTCATCTTGGTTGATCCCGCCTGTGGCAGCATCATAGAGCCATTGGGATAGGCGGACGAAAATATTGACAACCGCCGTGCCAAAATTCCCCGACTGGTTGATCGCCGCGATCATCAGCGTGAAACACATCCCATAAATTGCGCTAATGATGAGGCAGAGCAGTTCGTTGTAATGACTGCGCGCCAACAAAAATCCGAAGACGATGCTGAGCAGCGCGACGGGCAAAACGGTTCGGATATCGATCAACCAACCTGCTGCTTCTAATGCCAACACGGGCATCGTCAATAAAGCGACGGCGAGCAGCAGCGCGGTGAAATCACCGGCTGCGAACAGGCTACGTCCCATCTGCATGAGGCGTTGCCCGAAAAGCACAAGGCGTTGGTTGGGGCGAAATGTGGTCGTTGCCATAGACATCAATTCCACAAGTGGACAAAGGGAAACACAGGGGCATCGGCATGCGATGAATATCCCCTTAGCGAAACTTGATTCTAATCGGCGCGTCGCCTACTGGCAACCGCCGTGTGCCTGACGCTGTGGAGCGAGGGCACATCTTCGGCAAGATTGAGTGTTACATCTTTAGATCGAGGACTATTTGGGGATATTTAACAGAAGGTTCGATATCCTGTTCCAAATATTCACGATAAGCATAGTAAAATGATTGTACGCCGTACACATGGTTTTCCGCTATTCATGGCGGTACAGTAGGGTGTCAGTTCATCACGCGGAGAAAGAATGATGGTCGAAGGTAATCGTTTTTTTGCCTTCAGGGTTTGATCTTCAATTTCCCGAAAGTGATTTTTGGAGGATAAAGAATGCCAGATGACGACATTCAATCAATGAATTATCTCGCTGGGGTGAACGCTTTCCAAAATGCACGGATGCGTGCTTTTTGGAATGAAGTGATCAGCCTAGTTCGTGGAAAACCTGCGGAATTGTTGAGTTTCGAAGATATTCGGGCGCGTTTGCGCTTACGTGAAGAGAGCTATCTCGGGTTACAGGATGTCCCGCTCGATAAAATCCTTGGCAGTGTTGGACGATACCGCGACTTCACGCGCGGGTTTTTGCCGAAAACAGCGAAAATGCAAGAGCGTTGGAGCCGTGTCTATGCCCAAGCGACGGGCATGACTGGTTTGCCGCCGATTGAACTCTACAAAGTCGGGGAGGCTTACTTTGTGCGGGATGGCAATCATCGCGTGTCCGTAGCGCGGCAGTTGGGGTCACAGACGATTCAATCGCATGTGACGGAATTGCCGACGACGATTATGGTTCATGCCGGGATGTCGCCCGATGACTTGGATGAACTGGGCGCGTATGCCGAGTTTTTAGATTTTGTGCGGTTGCCGTACACGCGCCCGCATCATCAATCGATGCAACTGAGCGAGCCTTCGCGCTATAGCGATCTCTTGGGGCATATTCATGTCCATCGCGATGTGATGCAGCAAGCGATTGGCAAAGATATCACCTTGGATGAGGCAGCGGCGGATTGGTATGACAATGTGTATCGCCCAGCGTTGACGCTGATCCGCAAGTACGATGTGTTGCGGCACGGGCAAGGGCGCACCGAAGGGGATTTGTATCTGTGGATGATCGATCATTTGCGCGAAGTGCAGGAGTCGCTGGAAACGTCCGATGATCCGAAGACCTCGAAACGATTTAGTGATGCCTTGGTGGATTTTTTGTCTACGCGCCGCATCCCCGTTCCGAAAGATTTGTTGAGCGAGAAAGACGATACCGTGCGGCTGGTGCGGTCGGATGTGCAAGCCAGCCTAGAGGCGTATCGTGCTAGTCTTGCCGAAGCCGCCGAGCAGTCTGACCCTGAAATTTATCACGACTGAGGCTGTAGACCCCATCGGGTAAGGGCACGCGACTTGCTTCTCGTGTCCCTAGCCCCATATCCGTTGCTTAGACGCCGTGCGCAGAAGAAAGATTGCGCGGCGTCATTTTGGATTCCTCTTAGGTGCTTGTTGGTTCCGCCTGATCGAGCGATAATAATGCCAATTTCTCATCCCGCCGATGGAACTTGCCCCAGTGTGCTTTACAATAGGAGGCGTTAGTTTCTATCATTTCCACTAGTTTAGAGTAACCTTTCGTGAAACGACAACCACTGATCGTCATTCCTATTGAGGCACCTGTGCGACAAGCCTCTTTTGATCTCATCCAGACCGCGATTGATTCGCTGGCACAGGCAGAAGTGACCTTGCAAGACGGCGATGTTTTGGCGGTATCGAGCAAGTATGCGGCTATTTCGGAAGGGCGGGTTGTGCGCTTGGATGATATCCTCGTCAGCCCGGAAGCGGCTGATTTAGCGACCCGCTATCAAATGAATCCCCGTATCGCCCAACTTGTCCTCAGCGAAGCCGATCACATTTTTGGGGGTATCCCCGGCTTTTTGCTGACCCATAAAGACGGTATTATCTCGCCCAATGCCGGGCTAGATCGTTCCAATATCCCTAGCGGTTTCGCCGTTCTCTTCCCCGAAGACCCTTATGCCAGTGCCGAGCGCATCCGGTTGGCAGTGCGGGAACGCATCGGCGTGTCGGTAGGGGTGATTTTGACCGATAGCTGGCTGATGCCCGGTCGTTTGGGGACGACGGGAGTCGCGCTGGCGACGGCAGGTTTTCCGCCCGTCAATGATGAACGCGGGTTGATGGATTTATTTGGCAACCCGATGTTGGTGACACGGCGCGGAATCGCCGATCAAATTTGTGCGGCGGCGGAGATCGTCATGGGGGAACGGGACGAATCGACCCCGTTCGTGATCGTGCGTAATACGGGGGTTATGCTCTCAGAAGCGCCCATCACCAAGCAAGATGTCGCGATTGCGTGGCAGGATTGTATTTATGTGCAATCATTGACCGAAGGTTTGATCATTCCGAAGGCTGTCTCTGAGGGATGAAGCATTTTTAAGCCCGACTACCCTGATCCTTCATCCAACGGAGGTGTTCTGATGCCCTTTGCCGTCACTCAACTGAAAATCAGCCAGCAAGAACATCGGCAGCGTGCCCACACGCTGCTTCGCCTGTTAGAACAGCGCAACTTATCAGGGGTGGTCTTGTTTGACCGCGACTATATTTTGTATTACTGGATGCCATTGGTCCCTTGTATAAATCGGCGTAACTACACAGCTACCCCTCATCCCCCGACCCCTTCTCCCACAAGAGGAGAAGGGGAGAAACGCAGTAGAAAGTCCCTCGCCCCGCCGCTTCGCTTATGGAGAGGGATTGCCGCTTCGCTTTGGGT
>Ga0209181_10008439_pt1 | contig 13816 bp, 5 predicted proteins | sample MAT05_FD_187208 | JGI IMG/M metagenome (GOLD analysis project Ga0209181, IMG submission 187208) | Freshwater microbial communities from Lake Fryxell liftoff mats and glacier meltwater in Antarctica - MAT-05 (SPAdes) (version 2) | ecosystem: Environmental > Aquatic > Freshwater > Ice > Liftoff... | reverse complement strand
GGGCACCTGCAGCACGGCAAGCTTCTGCACTGCAGGGTTCCGCGCGACGTCTCCAGTTAATCCAATATGAAAATGCCCGAGGGCATCGGCGATATCTAGCTTCGAAGCCTCCGAGAGTGTCGCTCGGATATAGGCGACAGGCCCATCCCCCGAAATCTCGGCATCTTTGGAGAACTTGAGCCACGCACGGATCCGGTATTTTTCTCCCGGGGCTACGGAAATCACTTTCTTTGAGCTCAGCGCAAACCGAACGGGCTCCCCGGTTTTAACCGAGGCGCTCGCGGCACCGCTTTGGGACTCATCGTTGGCAATTGTCCACTCTACCGGTGCTCCCACATGCTTCGGCGGGATAAATAACACCCATTCTTCTTCGCCTGACTCAAAGCCGGGATTCGCGATGAGAGTGTCGGCGCGCAGCATCGGAGTCGAAGAGACGGCGGAAGCGACCATTAGGATTTTGAGTGTAGGGAACATCCTTATTTGTATGGACTATTTTCCACGAAAGTCGAGCAGTTGATCACTTTCTCAGTTAAGCAGCGGCAAGGCTCTACTTAAATGAGAAACTACTTTATCCCTTGCAGCAATTAGCATGACCGAGGAATGTTAGAAGTCCTCCCATGAAAAGTTTACACAAGTCGATAACCGCCTTCACAATGATCGAAGTGCTTTGTGCGACGTCCATCGTCGCCGTGCTCGCTGCCATCGTCGTTCCGACCGTTGGGAGTGTGCGGGCGCAGGCGGATCGCACGAGTGGTCTCTCGAATCTCCGGCAAGTTGGCATCGCGGCGATGTCTTATGCCACCGATAATCAGGGACTCCTGCCGGGTCCGGCATGGGTTGGCCAAACGGTTTGGTATAGCTCGGGTGATGATCGCACGTTCGGCACCAGGCTCGGGCCGTATCTAGGCTTGCCGGAATCCCAGACTTGGTCGCAAGAGGCTAAGATTCTGGGGAACCCTGCCTACTACAAGGCACGGCAGGGATCCGGAAGTCCGTCGTTCATGGTCAACTCAAACGTCAAGCTTCCCGACGGCAGCAACGTGAATCCCTGGGGATATAAAGAGCCTAACGGCACCATTTCATCCCTGCCGATGAATCTGCCATCGCTTGCAGCGGCCGGGCTCTCCAAAACGTGGGCCATGCGCGATGTCGATCAGACATGGCCCGGTGTCTCAACGGCTGGTTGGTACTCGCAACTCCCAAAAAAACCGGTTTTCGGGAAATACCGCGTCTCGCTGAACTTCGACCTGAGTGCCGAGTTGGTGGGGTCAAATCTGTGACAAAGCGACTTCGCCCCGCGGTTCTTGCGGTGGGGTTGATTGCCGCGACGCTCAGCGCCTGTCGAGAGAATAAACCGCTTGTGTCCGAAAGCAACGGCGAGGCTACGCAGGCCAGTCCGACTCCGGACGTCGCGCCTTCTCCGACGCCGTTCGTGCGCGCTCGCGCCGCTCAACCCACAGAAGAGCGGATTGCGGAGATTGCCCGTTCCTTGACACCGCAACTCGGAGTTTTTTCGCCTCCGTCCTCGGATCGTAAAGCCTGGGATAGCTACCCTGTCAATCGCGCCGAGATCATCGCCAGTGCGGAACGCTATCTCGCTAAACCCATCCCTCCCCTGCCGGACGATCTTTATTTGGATTACGGAAAAACCGGAAGGCGCCCGCCATTTGAGACCCCCTATCGCGAGCGACTCGACCGGGCCTGCGCCTTGGCGCTTGCGGAGTGCGTCGAGAACCGCGGCCGATTCATAGCCCCGCTTCGTGAGATTATTGCAGAAATCCTCTCCGAGCGCAGCTGGGTGATGCCCGCTCACGATGGCAATAACGGGTATCCCGTTTTTTACGGAAAGAAGATGGATGTTGACCTCGGAGCGGCAATGCGGGCGGCCTCTCTCTCTACGATCACCTCGTGGCTCGGCGAACCACTTGGCCCCGAAACTGTCGGCAAAGTGCATGCAGAGATACGCCGGCGCGTCATTGACCCTTACCTCGCCAGAATCTACGAGGGCCAAAAGGTTTGCTATTGGGTGAATGTCACCAACAACTGGAATGCTGTCTGCCATGCCGGGGTGGTTTACGCGGCACTCGCCACGATCCCGGATCCCGAAACACGGGCGCGCGTAGTGGCCGGGGCCGAGGCCTACATTGTCAATTACCTAAACGGGTTCACGCCCGACGGGTATTGCAGCGAGGGCATGGGATACTGGAACTACGGTTTCGGGCATTTCGTCAGCCTCGCTGAGCGCCTCTCCGCAGCGACCAGCGGAACGGTTGATCTTTACCGCGACCCCCTCATTGCCCAGATAGTAACATTCCCAAAACGTCTGGAGCTTCCGCCCGGGTTATACCCCGCTTTCTCAGACAACTCGATTTCCGCAAAGCCCGCGGCATGGATCCTTTCCCTCATGTCACGGCGGTATGCACTTGCACAGGAACCGAAGCGGACGCTTTCTCCCGGTCAGCATCCACTGGGCGGAATGCTTTACGAAGTGGATCTGACTCTTTCGCCTCCCGCTGTGAGCACATCGCCCGAGGCAATGGCGGGCGCGTCTCCCCTGCGGGGCTATTTCCCAGAGGGCGGTGTTTTGGTAAGCCGTCCGAACCCCGGAGCTCCAGGGTTGTCGGTCGCAATGAAAGGCGGACACAACGACGAGGCCCACAACCACAATGACCTCGGTAGCTTTTTCGTCGTAAGCTCGGGATTTCCGATTTTGGTCGATCCGGGCTCGGAGCGCTACACCAAACGGACCTTCAGTGCCCAACGTTACGAGAGCGCCGTCTTGAATTCCTTCGGACACTCGGTGCCAATCGTAGATTGCAAGCTCCAAGGAACAGGGAGGCCGTTCCAGGCTACGATTCTTGCCACCGATTTTTCCGAGCGGAAGGATCGCTTCACTCTTGATCTGACACAGGCGTATCCGGTCAAGAGCCTGGAACAGCTCACCCGATCCTTTGTCTATGACCGCGAGAAAGGCACTTCGTTGGAGATCGCCGACGAAATGAAAGCCAACTCGCCGATCCCTTTTGGAACGGCCCTTATCACGTTCGGCGAGATGAAGAAAAAGAACGCAACGACACTCGAATTCCGTGACAAGCGGGGCGGCGTTCGCGTCGAAGTGGATACGGCGGGAGCGGCGTGGGTGTTAACCGATCAGATCATTAACGAAGATATGGTGGACGGGCGCAAGCCACGTCGCATAGGAATCGACTTGGAGCAACCCACGAAGGAAGCCACCATCCGATGCCGGATTACTCCAATCGCAGCTTCAGAGGAAAACCTTGCGCTTGATCCGGAAGTCATGGGCTCGCCTCTGCCTCCCGCCGCCTTGCGGGTCGAAGCGGAGGATTACGTCAAAGAATCCGGAGGCACGGTCGAGCGGATCACCCGGACGGGAGTGGAGAAGGAGGCGATCCGATTCTGGGACGGCGAAAATCACTCGCTGGAATGGACGTTCGACGTGCCAGAGAACGGACGGTATTGGTTGGTGTTGCGCTACGCGAGCGGCTTGCCATCAGGCAGTTCACGCACCCTCAAGATCGACAGCGCGGTGCCCACTGGTCTCGAAGCCGGGTTTGACCTCGCCCCGACTGGTGGATGGGGCACGGATGCCACCGAGTGGAAGCGAGCCGTTCTCGCCCGGAATGGAAAACCTTTTCGAATTTCTTTAGAGCGCGGTCAACATACCTTCACGCTCTCAAGTCCAACTGGCGGCGGTCTGAACCTCGATTGGATGGAACTTGTCCGCCAGGATGACTGACCGCAAGCCCTCGTTCAATCGCCCGATTGTCCTCTTGATTCTCCGCTTTAGGATGTGCGGATTAGCAACGGGATTCCTCGGAGAGGAACCCGAATTCAGCAGAGGCGGTCGTAGCGAAGGTGGCCGTCGAAAGGCGGGAGGAGCGCAAGAGTGGAAACCGACAATGGCCCAAAGACACTCGATTCTCGAAAAAGTGCAACGCCACAACGTGCCTGTGCAGAGGAGTGTAATCTACGGTCATTAACAAATCCCAAGTCGAACCATGCCTATCGTTACCCGCTTCGAATACATCCTCGACGACCTGCTGATCCGCTACATTGCACCCGAGGAGACTCCAGACGCACTCGGCCTGCTGATCGTGCCTGTTGCACGAATCGCATCGGTCCTCCCGCCTCGCGAGCATCTCGAAAGCCACGCCGTCCACGTTCTCCCGGACTCATGGCTGCCAATTCGTGCGTGGACGGTCGATCCGCTGGTGCATGTTCGACGCCAGAGCGAAGCAGCAGCAGGAGGTTTTTCCCAGGGCCGAACTCTGCGCGGAGGACCCACGACGCTAAACCTGCGCCTCGTCCACCACGAAAGTCGCCAGGACGGAACAGAAACACTGCTGCGGACCGTGATGGCCGATGGCGCGGGGCTGGAGGCGACCCACGAGATCCGCCATCTTTCCGGTGAATCAGGCGTGCGGGTGAGCACCACCGTTCGCAATGCTGGCGCCATGCCCTTCACCCTCGAGTTGCTCACCGCGTTTTCCCTAGGTGGCCTCACCCCGTTTGCCGCGGACGACGCTGCGGATCGTTTACATCTGCACCGCGCTCGCGCGACGTGGAGCGCCGAGGGCCGCCCGGTGGCCGACAGCTTTGAGCGATTGAGTTTAGAACCCTCATGGAGTGCGTATGGCGTTGCCTGCGAACGCTTCGGCACGGTGGGCTCAATGCCGGTGAACGGCTGGCATCCCTTCGCCGCGATTGAGGATCGTGCTGCCGGCGTGGTGTGGGCAGCGCAGATCGCGTGCCCAGCCTCCTGGCAAATGGAGGTCTATCGCCGGGCCGATCAAGCCGCCTTCTCGGGCGGCGGGGCCGATCTGGAATTCGGCCACTGGAAAAGAACTTTGGAACCCGGCGAGAGCCACTCCTCACCCGAAGCATTGCTAACGACCGTCGCCGGCACGGTGGACGACGCGTGCGAACGTTTGACCTCCATGCTCCGCCGAAACCTCGTGACCGCGCCTGAGAGCGAGCTCGAGCTGCCGGTAATTTTTAACGAGTGGTGCACCTCTTGGGGCAACCCCACGCACGAAAACCTCATTGCTCTTGCGGATCGGCTTCAGGGCTCCGGTGTGCGCTACCTCGTCATCGACGACGGGTGGGCGGAACGCCCCGGAGCGGGCATCCAGCAAAACGGCGATTGGGACGTTAACAGAACGGCGTTCCCCGGCGGACTGCGTGCGACCTGCGATGCCCTTCGAGCGCGTGGGTTTACGCCCGGCATCTGGTTTGAGTTTGAGATATGCACCCGCGGCTCTCGGGCTTGGGAGGAAACCTCGCACCAGCTTCACCGGGACGGCATCCCACTGGAAGTCGGCACCCGCCGATTCTGGGATTTCCGCGACCCGTGGGTTCACGATTACCTCGATAAAAAGGTCATCTGCCTGCTCCGGGAAAACGGCTTCGGCTACCTCAAAGTGGATTACAACGACACGATCGGCATGGGATGCGACGGCTCCGATTCCCTTGGGGAGGGCTTGCGCGAGCACCTGGAGGGCGTTCGACGTTTTTTCCGCCGTCTCCGCGAGGCTCTCCCGCATCTCGTCATAGAAAATTGTTCCTCCGGAGGGCATCGCTTGGAACCCGGTTTCCTGAGTTTGACGTCCATGAGTTCTTTCTCCGACGCGCATGAATCGAGCAACATCCCCATCATCGCGGCCAACACCCTCCGGCTGATCCCCGCCGCGCAAAATCAAATTTGGGCTGTGCTGCACGCAGCGGACTCGCGCCAACGGCTAGCGTACTCGCTTTCCGCCGCGTTTCTGGGGCGCATGTGCCTCTCGGGGGAGATTCACTCGATGCCCGCCCCCTCGTGGGAGTTCACGCGAGAAGCGGTGAACCTCTATCGCGAGCTCGCCCCCATCATTGCCGCAGGCTCGTTCCGTCGCGTCGGAACATGGGGCGACGCGTGGCAGCACCCGACCGGCTGGCAGGCCGTCGTTGCGCATGACCCGGCGACGAACCGGGCCTTTGTCGTCTGGCACACTTTCGACTCCCCACTTAACGAGCTGGTCATTCCGCTTCCGCAAAACGTGGATGCACCGGCAGTAAGAACATGGAGCGACACAGCCGATCCCGTCCACCTAAGTCAAGCCAGCCTGACCCTACCAGCTCCAAGCGCCTGGCGCGGCGGCGTGATCGTTATCCAGTGAATGAATTAGCAAGCTTAGGCAAAACCATCAATTATCCCATGTCCGCTCCAATTCGTTCGCACCGCCAGCCCACAACGTTGACCGAGTTTTTGTATGGCTCTCCCTACTACCCCGAGCACTGGGATCAGGCGACGCGAGCCGGGGATCCTGAGCTGCTGCGGGCGGCGGGCTGGAACGTGGTGCGCATGGCGGAGTTTGCCTGGGATTTGATGGAGCCAGAGGAAGGGCGCTTCGATTTCGCGCTGTTTGACGATACCATCGAGCGCATGGCGGCTCATGGCATCCGCACCATTATGTGCACACCGACGGCCGCGCCGTCGCGCTGGTTGACCGTGAGGCACCCGGAAGTGCTGCGCGTGGATGAGCGTGGCAGGCCGCTCTCGCACGGATCGAGGCAGCATGCAAGCCACCTGAGCTCGGTCTTTCGTGCGCACAGCCGGCGGATCACGCGGGCGATGGCGGATCACTACGCGGGCAACCCGCACGTGATCGGCTGGCAGACGGATAACGAGATGCACTGTCATTTCTCGGAGGATCATTCGCCGGCGGCACAGGCGTTTTTCGTCGAGTTTTTGCGCAGGCGTTTCGGCGGCGAGATCGGCGAACTCAACCGGGCCTGGGGCACGGCGTTTTGGGCGCAGACTTATGCGGCGTTCGAGGACGTGCCAACGCCGAAGCCGGACTGCCCGACCTACCTGAACCCGGCGCATGTGCTCGATTACCGGCGCTGCCTGGCTCACGGGGCGGCGTGCTTTCAGCGCGACCAAGTCGAGATTCTGCGCGCGGCGAACGCGCGTTGGTGGGTGACGCACAACGGCTGCTTCCGTCTCATCGACTACTCAGGGGAGTTTGGCGCGGATCTCGATTTTCTCGGCTACGATTCGTATCCATCATTCGAGCACAATCCGGAGACGCGCCGCTTCGGACAGGCGTTCAACATGGACTACGCGCGGGCCTTTTCAGGCAACATGTTGATTCTCGAGCAGCAGTCCGGGCCGGGCGGTCAGGGCGACTACTTTCTGGACAACCCGGAGCCGGGCGAGATGCGTCGGCTGGCTTACGTGAACATCGCGCGGGGAGCGGACGGGATTTTATTTTTTCGCGAGCGGAGTTGCCGATTCGGAGCGGAAGAATACTGGTGCGGCGTGCTCGACCACGACAACGTGCCGCGCCGGCGCTATCGCGAGGCTGCGCAGTTTGGCGCGGAGCTGGCGCGGGTGGGCCCGGCGGTGCTGGGCACCTCGGTGGAGGTGTCGGTGGGCGTGGCTGGGGCGGACTTTGCCTCGCAGTGGGGGCACCAGCCGATCACGCTGGGGCTGCCTTCGCCGCGCAACGTGGCGGAGACGATCCACGGGCATTTTTACGCGCTTGGCCATGCGGTGGGCTGCGTGCATCCGGGAGATTCGCTGGCGGGACTTAGTGTGTATTTCGTGCCGCATTTCGCGGTGTTCGATCCGGCTTGGATCTCGGGTTGGACCCGCTGGGTCGAGGCGGGCGGGGTGTTGGTGATCGGTGCGCGCACGGGCTCGAAGGATTTGAACAACAACGTGGTCGCGGAGACCTTTCCCGGCGCGCTACGGCCCTTAGTGGGCGCGACAGTGGAGGAATACGGGCGGCAGAATCGCCCGGACAAGCGGCCGCTCACGATGGGCTTTGCGCAGGGTGAGGTGCGCACCGAGTGGTGGTATGAGGCGCTACGGCCCGACGCGGACACTGACGTCGTGGCACGCTGGCAAGGGCGCCACCTGACGGGTGAGGCGGCGGTGACTTCGCGCCGGATCGGGCGCGGGGCTGTGCTGTATGTGGGCACCTATTTCACAGCGGAAGTGGTGGCGGCGATCGAGCCAGTGCTGAACCAGATGGGTGCGCTGCCTGAACTGGCGGTGCCGATGCCTGGGGTCGAAACCGTGGTGCGTTCTGGCGCGGGCAAGCGGCTGCGTTTTTTCATCAATCACAACGGAACGCCATCACGCGTGGTCCTGCCTTCTGACGGGCATGAGTTGATCTCGGATGTCCCGGTGGCGGGAGAGATCAATCTGGCGGCGGGCGAGGTCGCGGTGGTGTGGGAGGACGCGAAGACCACCTGAATCAAAATTCAGGTTACTCGCTGGTTTGAGTTTTGGAGTGCGTCGATTGCTGCACCACTTGGGAACCGCGCCGCGGTAATCGTCATCGAACCATAGGTCGCACTCGGGAGTGGCAGGGATGCCCCCTGAAACCTCGCTCCCGTTTTGTAAGGAACGCTTGCTCCAGAGGGCTTACCACCCCCGTAGAAAATCCGCTGTTTACGGTTCGCTTTTTTGCCGCTGCCACTCGAAGATCGACACCACGTCGGGTTTCGGGGCGTCGCGCGGCACAGCCTCTAGGACGTTATCCCGGTCGATGGCGGGTTTGGCCCGTCCCGAGCTCAGCTCCGTCGTTCCGAAGATTTGATTTCCCTCGATCTCGATTCCAATGCAATCGGCCGTCAGCAGGAGCATGGCGGCTCCCTTGACATTTTTTAACGTGAACACATTGCCCCGGATAATATGGTCAAAGCTCGCGTTTTTCAGGATGACACCGGGCCCGTTTTCGGCCACGAATCGGTTGTAGACAATGATCCAGTTTTCGTTCATTCCCCCCAACCACACCGATGCCTTGGGCGATTGCACGTCGCAGTTATAAACGACGTTTCTCGGTCCGTTAGGCCCGTGCGCTTCGTCCTCCGGCGGGCTGGCCCAGAGCCCGAAACCATACCCTCCGTCGCCTGTTGTTGAGATAATCGTGCAATTTTCGAAAAGGTTTTCGTTGGTCCAGCCCGAGTGCCACTGGCCGTCACTGCCATCGAACAAGGAGTTGCGAATCACGTTGCCCGAGGCACCCCACTGGACGTTTGGAGCATGCCTCATTCCGACAGTCCGCATGTTTTCCATCAGACAGTCGAAGCTTGCCTCCCACCCGACATAGGCCGTGCCGCCGCCGCCGTTATACCAGGCATCGGTGATCTTCGAGTCGCGAATCTCGCAGAACTTGCCCGGGATTGTGTAAATCGGAAATCTGCCGGCCTTGATGACATGCACCCCTTTGACCCAACATCCCCAACCCCAGGAAAAATGAATGCCATTAGTCCACAGCGGCTTGGTCTGCTCCAGCGTAAGGTCCTCGACCCCGCAGCCGACGATAGGTTTGATGCGCTGCACGAAAGACCCGTCGATAGTGGGAAACTCGATGCGGAGGGGCTGGTTGATCCAAACTTGATTCCCCACCACGGCGAGGACCTCCAGTTGGTTGTCGCGGTAGTCGCCCCACTTGGCGGCGTTGGTGGTGAGCTTCTTCCATCGCTCTGTGGCGGGACCTCGAATCATGATTTTGTCGCCCGCTTTCAACCCGTGGTCTGCGGCTAAGGTCAGGCTCAGGTCGCCACGGAGCCCATCGACCGCGAGAGGGATCTGGGACCCCTGCCTCCCGGCTCCAACAAATGTGATCGCACCGATATGCGTCGGAGCGATTTCCCAGCGGTTGCTTTCCGGATTGACGTTGACCGAGATCACCTTTTTCCGTTCGGTGCCGTCATCATAACGTGCTAGTGCGGTGAGTTCCACCGGCCCTGCCTTGCCGCCGACGGCGTCGGCGACGGCTTTTCCGCGCGTGCGCAATGCGTAAGTGCCGCCCCAATGCTGGGGATATTCCTTCCATTGTCGCGCGATCTGCTTCCCGTTCGCTAGAATGATGAGTTCATTCAACCCTTCGGGACGAGCATGCATCTCGATCCAAGCGCCGAGCCCAATTGTGGCGCCCGCTTTCGGCATGAAAAAGTCCACCCCGTCGGCAGGTTCGCCGTAGCGGAACTCGATCCGGGTCGCCTCCATGCCGGCGCCGCGCAGCACGACGCCATCGCCGTCGATAAACAGCGGCCGGTCGAGGTGGTAGGTGCCGGGCGCGAGGCGCACGACCCCGCCACCATCCGCCGCGACCTTCCGGCTAGCGGCGCCGAGAGCCTCCCGGTCGTCCTTGTCGTCATCAGGCAGGGCACCGAAGTCCGCCGCATCCACCCCGGCCGAGATCGAGGGGATCCCCCCCGGCACGCCGGCCATGCGCCAGTCGGGATAGACAAGTCCGTCGGGGCCGGGCATGTCGGCTGCGGTGAGCGTGGGGCTCCCCGGGCGCTGCTTGTAGGAGCCGGGCCACGGTGGCACGGTGGCGGTGGATGTCAGAGCCTTGGCGCTCACCCCGAGCCCCTGGAGCGCGAGATCGTCTTTGGTGCGAAGGCTCAAGGCCGACCACTGGGCGACGCCCTTCCCCTCGTCATCCAACACGCGCAGAAAGCTCGCACGCGGCACATTGGCCTTGCCGATCTTCAACTCGAAACGCACCGACGTGGCGCCTGGCTTCACCGGAAAGGTCAAGTCCGCCTTATTCATAAAACCGAACTCCCGGTATAAATTGACGTTTTCCCGCACGACGTCTCCGTCGATGAGCACATTGAACATCCGGTAATCCGGTTCCTCGGAGCTTGTTTCCACATTGCCGAGCACCAGTCGATATCCCCGAGTTGGGTCCAAGCCACGCACGACCCACGCAACCTCGCCATACCATTGGCATTGATACAACTCGTTCTCGCTGCTGATCGCGCCGTCGATGATCGCGTCCTTGTGCTGATAAAAACTGGGGTCGCCGGCAACCTTTTCGATTACAACCTCCATTGGGGACTGCGGGATGATGGCAACTTCGGCTTGGGAACCGAGCGCGCTGAAGCAGAGGCCAAGAGCGAGAACGACTCGGAAAGGGAGACTCATTGAGGTAAAAAAAGGGGGCAGGCTAAAATAACCTACCCCCTTTCAAAGTTCGCGGTAGGTCGTGTCAGTTAAAGTTGTGCGCGTCGTTGCGGCTCCGGCGGCGAGTGACTACGACAAACGTGAGACCGAGAGCAATTAAGACCCAAGTGGATGGCTCGGGAACGACGTTAAGGTAAATGTCCCCGAGATTTCCACCATTGGCAGCCGTGCCGACAAAGAAGTCGGCTGAAGGCCCGCCGGTGAAATTGCTTGCGGTTAGGCCCGCGCTCACCAACCCGGTTGTTCCGTTGAAGGTTAGTCCAACCCATGTTGTCGCATCCAAGCTCGTGTCGAAGAGTCTGTAGAACCCTTGTCCGGTGCCGGTGCCGAGGAAATCAATATTGTTTCCGTTGAAGGCAAAGTCACTTGCGCTGGCGCCTGTAAGAGCGATCACGTCGCTGCTGAGCGCCGCAATCGAGCTGATGCTCGCGTTAGCGGTGCCCAGTTCAAACTTGAACGACGAGTCACTGAGCATTGCGACCGTTCCGGTTGTTCCGCCAAGGGCAACCGTAAGTGTTCCGATGGCGGCGTTGGCTCCCGGAGCGATGAAACTCCCTGTGTTCACTGTGAGCCCGTTCGTTCCAGTTGGAGCGATGATGCCCGTTCCGCCAAGGGTTGCCCCTCCAAGGGCAACCGACACTGAACCCGTGCCCGTGCCGGCGCCGGAGGCGTTATTCACCAGCAAGGTGCCGGCGCTCACGGTGGTCGTGCCGGTGTAGGCATTTCCCGAACCAGAGAGAACGACGGTGCCTGCGCCCGTCTTGTTCACCGTCATCGCATTTAGAAAACCGGCACCGGCGGCTACTTGGGTGATGTTACCGCTGAAGGTCGCGGTGCCACCCGAGGCTGCGGTGAGCACAAGGTTACGAGGCCCGTTGGTCACGGTGTCGCGGTAAGCACGAGCGGATATTCCGCCGCTGAAGATCACGGTTGAAGCGTTATTGACCCCGAGGGTGGTGGTGTCGGTCAAAGCATTGCCAGTTCCGCCGAAGCTGGTGTTGGAGAGGTCGAGGCTGCTCCCGATCGTCTGGTTACCTTCGGCCAGAAGGGCGACCGACGCCCCGGTGGGTTGCGCACTGCCATCCGCTAATATGATGGTGCCGCCATTCGTCAAAGCTCCGCTCACTCCGGAGATCAAGGTTCCTTGAGCAACGGTGATCCCGTTGCCGGCAAAGTTATTCGAGGCGTTCGACAGCCTAATGGTGCCCGATCCGATGGCACCGCCATTAAAGATCACGCCGTTGCTCCCGCCGAGGGCGGAGGTAACCGTGCCGTTGATGGTCAGAGTCCTCGAGGTCTGTGCGCCAATTTCGGTGCGGACGTCTGTTGCGCCGCTACCGCCGTCGCCCGCCAGAACGATGTTACCGGTCACCGTCGTATCCGCATTGGCTTGGATTCGAGCGCGCCCGCTGCCCTGACCGGCCGTGGCGCTGTTGGTGCCGCCACTCACCCATCCGGTGAAATTCGAGTTGACGGTGGGTGTATTAAGGGCGACGCCAGACAAGATATTGCCAGCGGCTGCGGTAAGACCACCGACGGTGAGCGAATCGCCCACGCTTACACTAGAGCCAGACCCAAGATCGTTGTCGAACCGAACGTTGCCCTGTCGGATCAGGAAGTTCGGAACCGTGCGATTCGTAGTGACGATTGCTGGAGTGGACGCTGCGGCAGAGCCGGTATAGAGCACCGTGGATCCGGCATCAAAGGTTCCGCCACTGCCCGACAGGTTGATGACTGTGTTGGAGCCGCCGGTGATTTGGAGCGTGACGTTATTGCCGAAACTGGTCTGCACATTCGCGTTAGAGGTGTTTATGCTGGTCACGCGGAGGACGCCCCCTACAGACCCGCTGTTGATGAACCATTTTGCGGTCGCGGCATTAATGATATTCGGCGTCCATCCGTTGGCGTGGGACGTGCCGTCGAAGAGCCTTCCGCCTAGATCCAACTCGTATTCTGCCGTATTCCCCGCTCCCGGGCCAAATGCGGCGGTGAGAGGCTGGCTCCCGGTATTGAGCGTCGTCAACACATCGCTCCCGAGAACCGCCCTGGAGCGGGCATTGTTGTTGGCCACACCGAACTCAACGCGCCCCACCGAGACGCTGCCGTTGCCCGAAGTTGTTTTAAGGGTATTGGACTGAGTGCCGTTCGCCGAAACGAAAGTGCGGAAGAGAACTGGCCCCGCGCCGGTGGCATCGAGGTTGAGCGTGCTGTTGCCGGCTAAAAGGGCAATCGTTGGACTCCCGGTGATCGTGACCCCGCTGCCGATCGTGTGGTTCTGGGAACTGCCACCGAGAACCAGTTGATTTCCGATGCGCCCTCCCAAGAGGGTGCCGCCCGTCGCGTTGAATATCCCCTGAACCTGCATGCGCGCATCCACCGTGGCTGGATTCACGGCGTCCACCACGCGGAATGTGCCGGAGGTCATGGTCACGTTACCATTGATCGTGCCCTGCGAGGTTGCCCCGGCGAAGGGGGCTGCCAGAGGGCCCGCAGTGCCGCCGGCAATGGTGAGACTGCCGTTAAAGGTCGGGATACCGGTGTTGGCTGTGGCATTTCCGCCAACCTGGAAGTTGAGCAGGCCTCCGCTATTAAGCGTGATGCTCGGGGCCGTTAGGTAGGTCGCCGCTGTGGTGTTGTTGATGTCGCCAATCCTGATTTCAGCCGTGCCGCCGCCGGTCGCGCCGAGGGTGATCGCGTTGGCCACGTTAAGACCGGAAGCCCTGGTGATCGCGAGTTGATTCAGGAAGGCGGAGGTCTGGTTGATTGTCAGCGTGCCGAGGGCACCGCTGGCTGCGGCATCGTAGGTGATGGTGCGATTGGCACCCG
>Ga0209181_10008437_pt1 | contig 13820 bp, 12 predicted proteins | sample MAT05_FD_187208 | JGI IMG/M metagenome (GOLD analysis project Ga0209181, IMG submission 187208) | Freshwater microbial communities from Lake Fryxell liftoff mats and glacier meltwater in Antarctica - MAT-05 (SPAdes) (version 2) | ecosystem: Environmental > Aquatic > Freshwater > Ice > Liftoff... | reverse complement strand
TTAACGCATTTTCACTCAGCTACTACGCCCTGGCGGTAGCTGCTTGCACGTTTGGAAGTGTAGCTCGCTATTGGCTGCGAACATCGAGCCATACGGACTTTTTAGTGTACGTGAGCGCTCTCAGCAGCGTTGTGCTGTTCTTTCAAACGCTGAACACTGGCCCTATGGAATTGCAAAGGATTTCGACGCTGGGCTTCGCGGCTTTCTGCTTGGCCAGTAGTTTTGTTTGGCGAGCCAGTGATCGGATACGAGCGACCGTCAATGGATTAAGAATCTTTCCGACGCTTGAGGCACGCAGCGGCTCGATCGTTGTGATCGTGGCGAATACGGTACTCGCGTTTGGCGTAGCGGTCCTCGGGATCTGGGCTCAGTTTCAGTGTGAATCGCTTCCGCTGCGACTTGCTTCGTCACAGGCGATTATGGCCGTAGCTTTCGCCGTCGGTTTGCTAGCAAGGTACAAGGAGATATCAAGTAGCAACGCGAAGACTTTAACGTCCGATGATGGTTCGCTCGTGATGCGAGTTATCGCATTGTCATTAGGCGTTTGTGCCGCAGTTGCGTTTGGTTGGCATTTCGATTCGATCGATACTATCATTGGGCTCAATCGACTGTCGTACGCAAGTCTTTCCTTGGCAATAATGGCGTTGGTCTACGGATTTGGTTTGATCAAGTACGTCGGATTGTCGGATCGATGGTGCCAGGCGGCATTGATGTTGATGCCGACTCTGGTTGGTGCGACGGCCGCCGCGGTCGGGGTAGTCTTGTATTGGGAGTGGTCGCTTGGCCCCGTTGGCCTTGAGGCGACGATTTCCTTCGCTGCGATCGTATGCATCATCGTTGCGATCATTGCCTCGATGGTAGCTTGCATGGCCGCTGCACTGATTTCTGGCAGCGATCCGTTTGGACTTTCGGAGCGTGGTCGAACGGTCTACGTGTGGGTGACGGAAGCGTTATTGGTCATGATGGTTATGCACTTGCGATTGACGATGCCGTGGTTGTTTGGCGGTTGGGTTCAGGCCGTTTGGCCATTGTTGATTGTTGGACTGGCGTTCGTAGGGTTAGGGGTCTCAGAGTGGGCCAAACGAAACAAGCTAGGTGTTCTTGCGGACCCTTTGGAGCGAACCGGCATGATGCTGCCGCTGTTGCCCTTGCTCACGCATTGGATCGTTCCGTCCCAGGTGCACTATGGCGTGTCGTTGCTATGTGCGTCGGTTGCCTATGCCAGCTTTGGCTATCTTCGAAAGTCGATGCTGTATTGGGGAGCAAGCGTTATCACCGGGAATGCCGCTTTGTGGTTTGCGCTTCATAGCACTGACTTTCAGTTCACCCAGCATCCGCAATTGTGGGTCATTCCACCTGCCCTGAGTTTGCTTGCGATTGTGCAGATACTTAAAGAGCGATTGCCACGGGAGCAGGTTGTAGCGGGTCGATATCTTGCGACATCGAGCATTTACGTTGCGTCCACCGCGGAGGTTTTTATACAAGGGATTGCTGAGGCGCCCTGGCTGCCGATTGTCTTGGCTGGTTTATCCATTGCAGGCATTATTTCCGGCATCGCATTGCGAATTCGGGCCATGTTATGGTTGGGCTCGATGTTCCTGTGCGTGGCCATGTTCACGGTGATTTGGCATGCGGCTGTCGATTTAGAACAGACTTGGGTTTGGTATGTAAGCGGAATAGTGATGGGTGTGTTGATACTGACGATGTTCGCGTTGTTCGAGAAACGAAGGGAACAAATGAAAGGTTTGGTTTCCAAGTTGCAGGAATGGGATGACTAGACCGTTTCTCTCAGAAACGCGGTAACCGCAGTGAAGCCGTGCGTCAAATTGCGATTGGCAAGTGGGGCAAATTCGCCTGCGGCAAAGATGCCCGCGAGCGGAAGGCCCGGGAAATACCTATCGATGGCCAGCGCGTCATGATTGGGCTGCGAAAACATTCGATGGCCGCGACCGTTGCAACTGAATAGGAGCCCCGCTTTGTTGTCGATTCCCCCTTTGCTGACTCGACTCAATAGATTCATCAAGTCGGCATCCGCTCCTTGAGCATCCCTGACATGGAATCGAATCGTTTGCCCCACTTGAAAGCGATCGGTGACTTGGATTCCGTCCACGTCCGTATCGACCCCTTGAACGTTGCGAATCAAAAAATCTCCATGCGAGAAAGTGTCGCTGTACTCGGTAATGGCCCTGCCGATCAAGAGCGCATCGATCGCCATGTCCCGTTCGTGACTTGGCAGTTTTTGAAACATGTCTCGGAGCATAGACAAGGCTGGTTTACCTCCCAGCCCCAAAATGGTGTTTCCATCCAAAGAGGTGATGATCATCGGATCGCCAATCGGCCTGCAGCCTTGGCTTACGATTGTCTGCCAATGCAGTTCGGGGGGCAGAACCATCCCAATAGCCCCGCGATTGAGGACCTTATTGTCGCAGAACAATAGGCTGATGTTTTCCCAATTCTGGCTGCTGCAATAGCCTCCAAGGATGGGAACGACATTCGCGCCCCGTTCCGGTTCAAGAGTTTCGATCAGCATATCGACCGAAAAGGTGAGTGGGCAAGCGGCAACCAGCATGCCATTGCACTGGCGAGCCCGCTCGATGATCTCATCCGTAAGTCCGAGGACGGTTGGGCCGTCTGGAGTTCTCATGCATTCCATGGTGAAAATTTTGGGTGGCCGAGACAGCTCGCCAATCAGTAGTATGCTTGCCGCTGTTTGTCCCTCGATTTCGCGGCCTCTTCCGACCACACTCTCCGCCGAACAACCGAAAATAGGAATATTGGGTGCCAGTTCGTCCAAGGCGGACTGAATCGCATCGGAGCAGTCGCCTAGGTTGTCGCCACTCACGAAAAGAAAAATGCAGGAGACGGGGCTGCGAAACGTATCGGATGCGTTGCGAAAAGCGTTGCGAACAGCAATGTGGATGGAAGCGTGCTCAGCTATCCCAGAGCTTGCAATCATCGGGCTTATGTCCCTTGGATGATCGAAGCGAGATCCCGATCCATTTGACCGCGTGTAACAACAGTGTCGGCACCGGCTTCCTCCGCCAGCGTCAAGCTTTCGACGTCGACATGTGGACCATACGCAACGATTTTGCAATTGGAAAACGCTTGGTGAAGCAGCGGGATTTCCAGCGTTAGATCAAGCGTACGCAGAGTTAGGTCGACCAGCACGAGTGAAACGGTATCCGGTTCCGCGACACGCTCGATTAGCTTCGTCACCGATCGATCGACAACGCATTCCTTGCCCGCAGCGCGGGCGGCAGAACTAATCCGGGATTGGAACATCAAATCGCTCGACAATAAGAGAATCACTATACGGCTCCCGGTCCTCGTTGGCCGTCATCGATGGTGATGGCCTCCAGTGTAGGTAATACAAATATCTTGCCATCGCCAATACAGCCTTCGGTGCCTGTTCGAGCAATCGAAGTAATAGTATCTATTGCTCGTTCCAGGAAATCGTCGTTGACGCAAATTTCCAAAGTGACTTTGCGGAGTAAGTTGACATGGTATTCGATACCATGGTAGTTCGCAGATCGCCCTTTTTGGCGTCCGTACCCTTGGGCTTCCAAGACGGTCAAGCGTTGAACTCCAGCCAGATTAAGCGCTTCGCGAACCGCTTGAAGCTTGTTAGGCTGAATAACCGCAAAGAGCATTTTCAAGGTGTCAGTTTCACTCGATGGTCAAGGTGTGCGCGATTCAAATCCGACGCGCGATTCAAATCGGACGCTAGCAGCGTCCGCCACGTGGCGGACGCTGCTAGCGTCAGTCGTCAGTTCGCTTCGGCTGCATCGTAACTGGAAACAACCAGTTTGTCATGCTCATCGATCGACGCTTCCGCAAACGATTCGTCGGTTTCCCAAATCCTAACTCGTTTGGCAACGCCCCCAAGCCCATGCAACAGCATTGGGCAAACCTCCTCAAGCAGGTATTTAGCCATGTTTTCCGCAGTTGGGTTGTACGGCATAACGAATAGCCGGCAAGGCTTGACCATTTTCAAGGCTGTAATCGCATTCTCATCATGTTCGGATACGAGGAAGCTATGGTCCCAGTGTTCATCGAGCCAGCCTTTGCATTTGGCCTTGAGATCCGCAAAGTCCATGACACGTCCTACGGAATCCTGCGTTTCTCCGGTTACGAAGAAGTCCGCAACATAATTGTGTCCGTGGAAATGTTCGCATTTGCCACCATGCTTGAACAATCGATGGCCTGCGCAGAATTTGATTCGACGCATGATGGTGAGACTCATAAATTTGGCTTTCTAATGTGGATGACCGCTTCCGGGTCAAGAGGTAAGATTCGCGTTTGCTCGTATCAGGGTTGAAGTTTCGGGTTGTCCCGATGTCGCTGAGCGTCGCGGGTCGTTTTTTTCGCTAAGTTTTCGTGGATGGCTTTCGTCAGGTCGACGCCCGTCTGGTTGGCAAGGCAGACGAGCACGAAAAGGACGTCCGCCATTTCGTCCGGTAAACTATAGGCAGCATCCGAGTTTTTGAAACTTTGATCGCCGTAAGTTCTGGCGATTACTCTCGAGAGCTCTCCAACTTCCTCCATCAGTACGGCGAGGTTGGTCAGCTCCGAAAAATATCGGACTCCGATGTCCTTTATCCAACTGTCTATTGTGCACTGTAATTCTCGCAGCGTAAGTTCGACAGGTGTTTCGGGTGGTGGGCTGGATTCGCTCATCTTTGATTTTGTCTGGAAATTGCGGCAAAAAGGTCGTTCAACTCGATAGAAAAAGAAATTCTAGCAAATCACGTTCCAATATCGTCATTTATTCACAAGTCAAGTCTGCACTTACGGTAAGACTAGTGATACAGTAGAGGTACTGGCGGGCCGTCAAAAGTTCAATTCCAAGCCGGGAACGCCAATGCACGATAGTGCTTTGGCAAGCGTTCGTATCATTCACTTGTTTTAATGGATTCAATTATGCGTCTGTCTTTCGGACTAGAAGCACGTCAGATTCAGACTCAAAAACTGGCCCCACGGATGATCCAGTCGATGGAGATCCTGCAATTGCCGATTCTGGCCTTGCAGGAGCGCATCGAACAGGAGATGAACGAAAATCCGATGTTGGAGGTCGAGGAACGGGACGAAACTCTTCCCGATGAAGAGCCGCTCGATGAGGAAAGTCCGACCGCCTCGCGCACCGAAGATGAAAAAGAGCTGATCGTAAAAGACAGCCAATCTAATGTCGAAGACTTCGAGCGGCTGGCGAACATGGATAACGACATGCCGGATACGTTCGATGATTTTCGTCGATCGAGTAGTCGCATCCAAGAAGATGGCGACCGTGCGCATGATTTGATGGCCAACGCAGCCGAGCGACCAGAATCGCTCAATGACTTTTTGCTTCATCAACTTGCAGAAATGGATATCGATGACGATATCGAGCGCATTGCAGAACGCATCATTTCTTGTTTGGACGCACGCGACGGAGGTTATCTCAAAACTTCACTATCGGACATTTTGCCTCCCGATCACAAAGTGTCGGATTTGGCACTAGCTGAGAAAGCCCTGCTGATTGTTCAATCGCTTGAGCCAGCCGGTGTGGCGGCTCGAAATCTTCGCGAGTGTTTGCTGAACCAGTTACGGCCGGACATGCGATTGGTTGACGAGATGCGAACATTGATCTCGCAGCATTTAGACGACTTGGCCGAAAATCGATTGCCGGTCATACAGAAAAAGACCGGTTACTCGATCGAGTTGATCAAAGAGATCCGCGAGCAGATGCACCAGTTCAATCCAAAGCCGGGCGCCGCCTTCATGGAGGTTCATGTCCCTCTGGTCACGCCAGACGTGATCGTTGAGTCGAATGAAAAAGGGGTCTATACCGTCCGTTTGGTTGATGATTCCTTGCCACCGTTGCGTATCAGCGAGTACTACCGTCGCAGATTGGGAGATCCCAAAGCGAGCGAAGAAGAAAAAGAGTTCATCAAGCGCAAGATCGGGAGCGCCCAATGGTTGATTGAGTCGATTCAACAGCGGCGCCGAACGTTGACGCGCGTCTCGCAAGCCATCGTCGACTATCAAAAGAAATTTCTGGATGAAGGTCCGGAGTCCATTGAGCCACTAAAGATGCAGCAGATTGCGGACCAAGTTGGCGTTCACGTCACCACCGTATCGCGAGCCGTGGACGACAAGTGGATACAAACTCCTCGAGGTATCTTGCCGCTCAGGCGATTCTTTGTCTTCGGAACCCAAAGCGCCGACGGAGAAGATGTCGCTTACGAAACGATTCGCATCAAGCTGCAGGAGATCATCGGTAAAGAAGACAAGCAGAATCCGTTGAGCGACGATGATTTGGTCGAAGAGTTAAAGAAACAAGGGCTAGGCGTTGCGCGTCGAACTATTACCAAGTACCGCAAAAAGATGGCCATCCCAAGCAGTCGCCAAAGACGCGATTGGTCCAAAGTGTAAGCTGTCAAAGATTTGCTGTTGTGATCGAATCTAAGAAGTTTTTTCACTTCCGTTTTTGTTCCGCGCAAATTTCGTGGGGCCATGTCACTTCGGTTTGGCTACCGTCGGTTTCGAACCGACGGAAGCAAAATGAATCGGTTTGCCTGTCTGTTCAATCAGGCGAAGTGGAAGAAAAAATGCGCAGCCCAAGCGGAACCGGCGGAGCCCCGAACGGATGGGCTGGCGCTCAGCGACAAGCACAAAGATTTACGCCACATCTGAGAGCCACGCCCACACGCGTTTCCCCGAAGAACTCAGCGCAAGATCGGAGGGCTTGGTAGGATCCGCCCAAATCTTTTCGATCCCCGACTTCCACTTTCCCAAGTTTGGTGACTGGATTTCCGCTTGGTAACTTTCGAGTGAAATGCGGTAACGCGTCACCGCATGTCGTAGTTCATGAACCTTATTGCCTACCAGTACCGCCTTACCAAATCGTTCGCGAAACTGTGTCGCAATGTGATCGAGTTCGGAAGCGGGTTTGCACTGAGAAACGTCGAATCGAGGAAAATCCCAAAGGCCTGCCCATCGTTCGTCCGGAGCGCAACGACGCATCAGAATTCGCCCTTTGCTGTCTCGTACGATCAAAGCCGCTTCACGCAGCTCCGTAAAGACTTTCGGAGGTTTGGGGAAAGGGATGGTGGCATGCGAGTTGGAAGCATAGGTCGGACACATCTCGTTCAGAGGACAAAGCAAGCAAAGCGGATTCTTGGGTAAGCAAATTTGCGAACCGATTTCCATGAGCGCTTGATTGAGTCCCCCGCTACCGTTGCGCCTTGGCAAGACAAGATCAGCGAACGTCCAAAGGTGCAACTGTCCTTGTTTGGAAGATGTTTCGGCTTTGAGGTGGAGCAAGCGTGCGTAGAGTCGCTGCGTGTTGGCTTCCACAATGGGCTGTCGCTGGTCCTGGGAAAAGGAAAGGACTGCGCCCGCCGTATAGCGACCGATGCCCGGCAACTCGCTAACGCTTTTGAAATCGATAGGAAAGTCGCCCTCATGTTTCGCTTGGATGACTTTGGCAGCTTGGTGCATTTGCCTTGCACGCCGGTAGTAGCCCAGCCCGGCCCAAAGACGATAGACGTCATCAAGAGGAGCATCCGCCAAGGAAACCACATCCGGAAAGGTTTGGAGAAAGCGGAGGTAATAGGGAATCACGGTTGCAACCTGGGTTTGCTGCAACATGATTTCACTCACCCACACCTCGTAGGGATCGGACGATTGCCTCCACGGCAGCGCTCTTCCATGTCGTGAAAACCATTTTGTCGCGAGACGACGCAGTCGTGTTAAGTCGTTTGGCTTCCAAGCGTGAATCTCGTCCCGTATCACCGTTCTCTGCATCACCGTTCTCTGCATCACCGTTCTCTGCATCACCGTTCTCTGCATCACCGTTCTCTGCTGTTCTCCACTCGCTTACCAAGCGTTACTTCGAGCTGCATTATTTCTCGCTTCGGTAGTTCGCCTGGAAGTCCATCCCGTTGCGGGAATCGCTGAGGAAGTCCCTGTGGGAATCCTTGTGGGAAGCCCTGAGGGAATTCTCGCTGGAATCTTTCGATACGCTCGAATTCGATAACGACCTTTTCACCCTCGGCGAAATTGGCAAGTTGTTTTCGTAAGTCGTCAAACAAATGGATCGTGACACCATTCACGGACAGCATCTTGTCGCCGCTTCTAAGGCCAGCTATTTGAGCTGCGCCGCCAGGTACTACGGCACTGATGATCGACGAGTTTCCGAGTGCTTGCACCCCCAAAAAGCCTCCACGAGACATAAAAAGTTCAATGCCATCGAGCCTGGATTTTAGCGCTTGTTGGCCACTCTGCGACAACTTAGTACCGAACAGATAAATATTACCCCAAACGGGTAAACTGGTAAGTAACTCCACGGATTCGTCGCCGATGGGTGAATACACGAATTCCAATAAGTCCAAGTCGGGCGCGTCCCTTAACTCGACTAAGTCCTCAGCCGAAAGCAGTGTTTCAACGAGCTGAAGTTTCTTTAGGTGTGGCAGGCTGATAACGTGATGCAATACTTCGCGATCGATTTGTGGTCCCTCTAGCCTGGCGAATTCGATGTCGGTTAGCCATTTTAAGCAGGCGAGGTCCGCAGCATTCCCTGTGAATCTCCTGTCGATGACGAGTGGATTCCTAACGAAGAACTTACTGCTCATCACTTGAAGCTCACGTTCCCGCAACGGTGCTTTGCAGGCTTCGAGCAAATCCATGGCGGCGTCTCTTTGGTCGGCACCGATGACTTGCAGGATCTTCTCCGCCCGAATCGATTTTCCAGTCGTTCGAGAAGCAGCCAATTCGTTCAACGAATCGAAGGCGAGCTTGCCTGAATCACTGTAGGGGTCAGAAGCAACCGAGGAGAGGAACTGAAAAAGACGGTCCGCCTTTTCGCCAGTTGCATCATGAATCGCTTGGATGACAAACGGAATCGCGTCTGCCCGTTGCTTTCCTAGTTTGAGGGTTGCCAATTGTCGTGTGGAGTAGTCGTTCGAACCTAGATCCGAAATCCAAGACCTGATTTCTTGATTGGCTGGTTTCGGTTCGTCTTCCTGTGCGGACAAAAAGCAAGGGGAATTCGACGTGGAAATCGCAAAGACCAAGGCTAAAGTCAGCTTGATGATACGACAATAGGCAGTCCGACCGCTTGCTTTGAGTCGGCTATTTAGGACACAATGCGTCCTCAATCGATTCGATGATTCAATTGCGTTGGATTTCATACCGCGTTTTTTCACTTCTAGGAACTAACTGACAGCTCCGATGGAACACAGTTTTATAGCATGGGCCAAACAAAGAGCAGCCCGATTGCCCAAAGTAAAGTTGGGAATCGGCGACGATTGCGCGCTGATTGGCTTTGAATCATTGGATTCGGCCCAATCCGATCTGGCAATAACGACCGACTCACTTTGCGACGGAACGCACTTTATTCTAACCGAATGTGGAGCCCAGGCGGCAGGCAGAAAATTGATGGCCGTCAACTTAAGCGATTTAGCCAGCATGGCAGCCATACCGATTTCGGTGTTCCTTTCGCTCTGTTTGCCCAAGGAAAACGCAGGGGACATCGCTGCCGGAGTGTTCGAAGGAGTCTACGAACTGGCAGAAAAGTATCAAGTGGCCATCTCCGGAGGGGATACCAACGTTTGGAATGGCCCATTGGTCATTCACATGACGGCCATCGGAAAAGTCGTTGGTGGCAGTAGTTGGCTCCGAAGCGGTGCAAGGCCCGGCGATGCAATCGTTGTCACGGGAAAACTGGGGGGCAGTATCCTTGGCAAGCACTTGTCATTCGAACCGAGACTCGAGTTAGCGGCCGAACTGAAGCGGCTGGCCGTAGTCTCTGCCGCGACGGATATCAGCGACGGACTCGGAATCGACCTGCTAAACGTGACGGTCGCAAGCAAATGCGGTGCGGAAGTGTGGTTGGACCGAGTTCCAATCAGTGACGATGCTGTGAGTTGTGCTCAGCAATCGGGTCGGAGCCCTCTTGAACACGCACTGGGAGACGGTGAAGACTTTGAGTTGTTGTTGGCGGTGCCTGAAGACGTTTTTTCCAAGCTACCAACTCAAATCGATGGAATACCTTTGACTCGTATCGGCACCTTTGTGACTAGAACCGGACTTTGGTCCAAGGACAAGAGCGGCGTTAAGCAACTGGCTCCCAGAGGCTACGTGCACGGACAATAGCGGCTATTGTCGCCGTGGACGAGCGAGGCAGAGGACGAGCGAGGCCCTTAGGCGAGGGGCAGTTTGAAATCTGCCTGTAAACTGTGTGGCACGCTCTGAGGTACGAAGGGCGTGGTGAATCGCTAGAGTCATTTGCCACACTTCCCACGCCCATCGCTAATCGCTATGGGCGTGCCACACGGTCCACACGCCCATCGCTAATCGCGCTAATCGCTTTGGGCGTGCCACACATTGGTCAGTCCTGGTAGTCTTCTGTCTGCCGCTCGCCTTAGCTCGTTCCGATCTTCAACCTGAGCGAGGGCCTCGCTCAGCTACGCGAACTAGGGTCCAACCGCAAAGTAACGGTGCCGATACCATTTTGGTGAAACGGCGGCACGAAGGGATACTTGGTTGGTGGGTTGGTCGATCGCCAACGAGACCGGTGCATCGATTCCCGAAAAGGGAGCTGCATTCTCCTTCATAGAGATCATTCGCATCAACGAGCCTTCGGCGAAGACTTCATTGATGGTACCTCCCACAATTAAGTTGTCTCCTCGTTCTGCCGTGGTGACGGCCGACGCTGCTCGAACACTTAGCGGCGGTTTCGAGTCGTCGATCATGAGTTCGGTTTTGAGTTTGCTCGCATATTCCGGCTTGTAAAAGTCGCTAGCAAGCCTTGCATAAATATAGTTATCCATCCTGCTAATCCACACGGGTGAATCACTATCTAACCGAACGACGCTGCCGATGATTGCATTTGCATCTTTGCCAAGGTTCTTTCCTAGGACCGGTAAAGCCTCCAACGTCGAGTTGTAAATGAGCGGATAGGAAATCGCATTTAGACCGGTCCTGAAGTATCCGGGAAGCGTGTCGGTTTGAGGCGTGGCTCCCTCAATGACGCGTCCAAGCGGTTTTGTGTTTCCAGATAAGATTGACTCTTGCTTGCCTGCGAATCTCTCCTTCCACTTGAGCAACTCGTTGGTCACATCGTGGTAGTTGCGTACTATTTTCTCTGTTTCGGGGACTCGCGCAGCGGCTTTGAGAATCGCAGCGTCGAAGGCACGATTCCATTCGTCGTCCGCCACCCGATGCGAGTATTTCCCGAGGGTCGTGGCATAGTCGCCTAACCTAACAATCAGGTCGCTTGCGCTGAGCCCAAGTGTGTCGCGATCGATGAGTTTGACAGCAGTATCGCCCAAACCTGCCTTGAGTCTGGCGAGCTGCTCACTCCAACTTGGGTCGATGCCATGGGCGGGCACTTTGCCCGAATTGGATTCGAAGGAGAGATCATCGCTGGAAGCTTTTCGGTTGATGTGTTGGAGGGCAATGATTCGCTGCAATCTGGCTTGGTTGACGAAGCCTGCTCGCATCATGTCGTTGACAAACTCTGGACCGGTCAGGGACTTGCCATCCCATGTCACTTTGCCAGCCTGAAGTCCTGCGAGGGAAGCGGAACATGCGGAATGGAATTGGTCGAGTTCCTTGACCATTTCCGACGAAGCGGCGGTAATCGCTTCGTGGACCATTCGCCGGCGGTGTGCGCTGGCGATGGGACTCATTTTGTTTGTCGCTTCGATCATTTCGCTAAATGGCCCACGTTGGGGTGTGGATAGAATCCCTGCCACCGATTCGTATTCGTCGTACGCGGCGTCAAGAATCGCCTGCGCTTCCAACGGATTCTGCTTGGCTTTCGTAAAGACTTCCTCGATTTTCTTGAGGCGTTTTGTCAGGTTCTTTTGTAGACTCGCGATCGCTTTGATGTGCATTTGCTGGGCCAGCGGTGTGCCACCAAAAGCATGAAAAGCTTCGACCCGCTCCTTTTCGTGCATTTCAAAACGCATGCGAAACTCAGCACCAGCGGGTTCGCCCAAGTCGGTCAATCGCTCGGAAAGCCGCAGAAGACTCTTAACATGCATGCTTTGCTTACCAACCGAGTCGGCTTTCGGCCCACCCTTGGTCATCTGTTGATACAGTTTGGTGCAGGCTTCATCCTCTTTGACTGCTTCTGCGAACAGCTTTTTTGCTTCCTCCATAAAACCATGAATGGAAATCGGAGGAGTTGGGTCTGATGTACTCGGATCGGCTGCGTTGGAATTGCCTAATAAGCAAGCGAAGCCGAGAATGGCGAGTGCAATAATCTTGATTCGAGCGATGGACATGATATTCCTGTCTGAAACTTGGATGGTATATGGACGCTGACGCAACGCCTCAAGGCTTCACGATGACAGCCCGAAACGAACCACTTGGATAACCGCTCTTGCCATCCACTCTCACCATTTTGGATTGCAAGATTTCTCCCACTAGTTCTGTGTCCTGTAGAGCCAGGATCTTAATAGAACTAGGCCCTTCGGAATCACTTTGCCACAGGCCTGTCTCCTTGTCGCTCTGCGCGAACAGTTGCCCGGTGACCGTTTGGCCAACCAACTCTTGAATCGATGCTGCGGACGTTTTTCCTTGAAACAGAACCGATTTGACCGCATCCCGATCGTCGTCGCCGTAGGAGCGGATTTGCAGAATGCTGGTCCGACCTCCCCCCAGGTTGAGCAGACGAGCAGAACAAATCGGGACTTCGATCCCTTCGTCCAGCGAAAGTTGAACCGACCCCATCGGCACGACCTTTGCGATTGTTTCTTTTACGACCGACGAAGTCTTGGTTTGGACATTTTCGACCATCTTGTTCAACTCCTCCTTGGAGCATCCAACCATCCGAGTTAGACAAAAGATTAAGGCAAATCGGAGGAGGATGTCACAGTCGAAGGTTAACTGTCGTTTGGAGAATTGCATAGCTTGCTCACATGAAACGAAGAGGAACAGGTATTTCGGAAAGCTAATGTTGCTAATAACCGCAAAAAAGGCAATGGTTTGGCGTTGTGGTTTACGTTCGTACTCCCAGCCTGCCGCTCGCTTATGCAGTTCCCTGACCTGTATAATGTCTCCGGATTGACGAAGTCCTTTATGATTCAAAGCGTTCAAGCAATGCAAAAGTCGAATTCGGGAGAAAACAGATGACGGAACGGGCGGTATTGGCCGGGGGCTGCTTTTGGGGCATGCAAGATTTGATTCGAAAGTTGCCGGGTGTAGAAGCAACACGAGTGGGCTACACAGGCGGAGATGTCCCCAACGCGACATACCGACATCATGGTACGCATGCCGAAGGGATTGAGATTCTCTTTGATCCAGAGAAGATCACGTATCGACGAATTCTGGAGTTCTTCTTTCAAATCCACGACCCAACGACTCCTAATCGCCAGGGCAACGATCGCGGAACCGCATATCGATCCGCAATTTATTACGAAAACGACACACAGCAGCAAACGGCCATTGAGACTATTGCAGACGTAAATGCGTCAGGACTATGGCCCGGGAAAGTCGTTACCGAAGTTGCTCCGGTGGGCGATTTCTGGGAAGCCGAACCAGAGCACCAGGACTACTTAGAGCGAATCCCAAACGGCTACACTTGCCACTTCCCCCGCCCAAAATGGGTTTTTAAGAAAGTGTGACTTGCGTCCCCTTTCTCGTCCCACAATATTGTGTCGCAATTTCATTGAATGAGTCAACTTTTTTGGCCTGAATCTATTAGGCGAGGGGCAGTTTGAAATCTACCTATATACTGTGTGGCACGCTCTGAGGAACGAAGGGCGTGGTGAATCGCTAGAGTCATTTGCCACACTTCCCACGCCCATCGCTAATCGCTTTGGGCGTGCCAC
>Ga0209181_10008436_pt1 | contig 13821 bp, 14 predicted proteins | sample MAT05_FD_187208 | JGI IMG/M metagenome (GOLD analysis project Ga0209181, IMG submission 187208) | Freshwater microbial communities from Lake Fryxell liftoff mats and glacier meltwater in Antarctica - MAT-05 (SPAdes) (version 2) | ecosystem: Environmental > Aquatic > Freshwater > Ice > Liftoff... | reverse complement strand
CAGCACGCTTGATCAGACTATTTACAAACGAATCCAGCCACGCTACGGTCGTCATCGTTGCGCCTCTTTGTTGCCTCGGGGGTGGGATGTCCTGGCCGGGACGATTCCACCCTGCGTCAGTCCACGAGGAGAGCGCACCACTTGATTTCTCGCAAGCTCAAGCTGCGTCGTGACGTTGCCTGCTGTGTAGTGTATGATCATATATGATCATGACTGTCGCGCCGCGTCGTGAAACTCTACAAGCCAAGTCAGGCTTTGCCTGACGCACCGGAGACGCAAAGGCGCAAAAATCAGATTTCTTTTTTTGCGTCCCTGCGTCTCTGCGCCTTTGCGTTAAAATCCGGCTCTTTTCGGTCCATTTCAACCCGTTCGGTGCTCTGCCCACCTTGATGAAAGGTCAGTCGAGCCCGAGGACCGCCGCCACCGACTGCTCGAGCTGCTCAACCAGCTCGGGATCCATGTATCTGTACTCGTCCGGGATATCCAGGACATGAATGGGTTTGCCTTCAAGCAACCTCGTGAACTCGGCGACCAGCCTGGACTTGTGCGTCTCTTCCATGACGAGGATGACGTCGGCCCAGCGCACATCCTCGACCGATACCCTTCGCCGGGCACCGGCGCTCGTTCCAGCGGAACGGACAGAAAGGCGCGGGTGTTTGCGCCAGATCTGTTCTGCCGAGGGGCTACGCCACTGATTCCTGCTGCATAGGAACAGCACATTCTGCTTCTCTTCGGGCTTCAACTTGGATCCTTGCTGCACGGGTTGCTTCTCGGTGACGCGGGCGCTCCGGCGGTCCACGCCTTCGCGGTGGCCTTTGACGGGAAGAGCGGGCGGGTCAAGGTGGGCAGGGAGCGCCAGAAGCCCCGCCCGACAAAGCGGGGGAGGCGCAGGCAAGCAGGGCTCCTCGTACCCTCCCGCCTCCCGCCACTCTTGGGCTTGCTCCGCGTCCCGAATGAGTCTGTCTTCGTCGACGTACACGAGACGGTGCCCGGCGTGCCGGCGGAGGAACGAGCGCACGGCGGGGAGAATGCTCCCGCATAGCCAGGCACTTACAATTCGGTCCCAGACTCCGCGACATACAGCTCCAGCGCGCGCCGCGCTCCGCTCGCGTGAGCTCCCAGCTGAAGGCATGCCAGCGGATGCCAGCGAAGACGGGCTTGCCCGTGTGCTCGCGGACGAGGCGCCCAAATGTTTGGTCCCAGGCGCGCCGCAGGCGATCCGCATCTACCGGCGCGATCTCGGTGACCGAGGTCGCCGCTCGCCTGGCAAGATCAAGTGGTTCCTGTTGTGCCATCAGCGTCCAAGGCTCGCCGATCACTGGTATGTTCGCAAGCCAGAACCGTCACCATCGCCCCGGCCTCTCGCCCTCAACCTCCTCGTCGCCTCCCGAGCCCCCTCTCTACGCTGGCGGAGCCTTTCAGGAAGACCGGGTAACCCCATCGGCGTACGGCCCCGTCGTCCTGATCGCCGACGCGGGCGCGTGGTGGCTCTGGAGGCGAAAGCGATGATGTGAACGCTCCCGTCGCCTGATCGCGGAGGGGCCTCGCCAGCGCCTCTCGCAGGGCCGAGTGCAGATCCCGGAACATCGAGAAGCCGCCGAGGTTCACGTCGAGCGCGATGAACGTCCGCGCCACGTCCGGCGATACGCCCGAGATCATGCATCGCGCCCCGAGCAGCCTTGCTGCCCGCACCATCGCCCAGAGACCGTCTGCCGTCGTCCGATCCACCGACGCCACCCCGGTCAGATCGAGGATTACCCGCGCTGCCGCCTCCGTCACCACCGCAGAGAGCAGCGTCTCCATCATCTGCGCCGCCCGTGCTTCGTCCACGAGGCCCACGATCGGCAAGAGCAACACGCCCTCCCACACCTTGACGATTGGCACTGACAGCGTCCGGATCTCCTGCTCTTGCCGCGCGATCCGCTCGATGTTCCGCCGCAGATCGTCCTCGACCCGGCGCCGCTCGGTGATGTCCTGGAGCAGCACGATCAGCGTCTTGCCCACCTCCCCTTCCGCGGTGATGAGCTCTACGTGCCGCGCCCCCTCCGCGCGCCGCAGCGTGAAGACCTGCGGCTCGCGCGCGTCGTCGCCAGGAGGCCTGTGGAGCAGGTCCCGCAGCGTCGGCCGATCCTCCTCCTGAAAGAAGCCATCAAGCCGTTGAGCCCCCGAATAGCCTTCGCTCACGCCGAGGATCGCCTGCGCCCGCGGGTTCTCATCGAGGATCTCGAGATCACCCGCCGAGAGCACGAGCACCCCGAGCGGTACGTTCTTCCAGAGCTGGTCGATGTACTGCGACCGCTTCGGCGCGACCCCAGGCAGCGCCTGGATCCTCGCGTCCGCGCGCGAAGCCACCGTCCGGTAGCGCTGCCGCCGCTCGATCCGCGCCGAGGCCTCCGTGATCGCCAGCGCCAGAGCCTCCGGCTCCCCGAGCGATACACAAGACACCACGCTGCCGAGCAGCCTTGAGCGCTGCATCTCCGCCAGTTGCTCGGCGTGACGCTCGGGCGACGCCGCGAGGATCACCTCCGTTCGTCGCGACAACGCGAGCGCCCGCTCGGCGAACCGGACAGCGTCGAGGACGCCCGGCCCCACCACCAGCGCCGCGCCTGTCGAGGCCGTGTCTTTGAGCCACTCGAGCGCTTGAACCGCTCCTGCGAGCGCCTCATAGACGCGCTCCCCCGCGCTCCCCGGCGCGAGCGCTCCCATGTCGAGGCCGAAAATGCCAATCGACGACGCCATGCTCACTCTCCGAGCAAAGGCTGCTTGAGTAGTGCTCGTCCCGTCCAGGTGCGCAGGAGGTCCGTCGTCGGGGCCATCACGTGCGCAGCGCGCGCGTCCCGCAACAGCCGCTCGGACCGCGATCCTTCCCGGTAGCCGATTCCCCCGAGCATGGTGAGCGACTCGTTCGCCATCGTCACCGCGCAGTCGGCGACTTCGGCTTTAGCAGACAGAATGAACGGCAAGGCGTCGTCGGCCCCGCCGTCACCCTGTGTAGCCGCGTGGTACACGAACCGCCGCGTCCGCTCCACCATCGCCCACAGCACCCCTGTCCGGTGCTGGAGCACCCCCACCTCTGCGAGCGACGCGCCGCTGTGCCGGTGCTGCCGCGCGCCGAGGTGATGAATCGCCTCGCGCAGCGCCGCGCTCGCGATCCCGAGGTAGGTGCCCGCCATGGCCATGAGGAAGTAGGGGGCCACTGCCTGAAACATATACCAGAGCTGATCTCCCTCTTCCCCGAGCAGGTCGTGGAGGGCGACCGGCGTGCCGTCGAGATCGAGCGTGCACGACGAGTTCCCCCGCATGCCGACGCCGCGCCACGAAGGGCCCCACTTCATGCCCTCCGCGCCCTCGCGCACCATGACGCAGGAGAATTGATCAGGCGGAGCGAGGGGGTCCGACGCCCGGGTCGAGACAACGTACGAGTCCGCGCGCCCGCCGTTGGTGACGAAGCTCTTCTGGCCCTTCACCAGGTAGCCTGCGCCCTCGTCCCGCAAAAGCGCCGTCTCGGGGAAATAGAAATGCGCGCCGCTGCCCGGCTCGCTCAGGGCGAGCGAGGTGAGATGCTTGCCTTGCGCGATGGGGACAAGGTAGCTCTCCTTCTGGCCCGTGGTGGCCTTGGAGCCGATCACCGCGGCGCCGACGAGGTGCATGCTGTCGAGGATTGAGTCGAGGCTCGAGCGGGGCATCAGGCGCACTCCAAGGAGAGGCGATCAATGCCCTTCATTTCGTCCACCATCGCCATCGTTATCCTCGCGTAAAACGTCAAGCGGACAGGGAACGCTAGAACCTTCGCCCGTGTCAACCCCCTCGTCAGGCGCGCCTTGCGCGCTCGCTTACCTCCTGGCGCCGCATCGACAAATTTCTTCCTTGCGATGTCCTTCCAGGCGCCCTCGTCGAGCGCGCGTTCGAGGGCGAGGGTGATACGCTCGCGCCTCATGCAACACCCTTCTTTGCGTCGAAGCGCCCTCCCCGCCCTCGTTGCCCTGCTCGGGCTCACCACGCTGCTCCTCGGCTGCGGCGGCGAGAGCACCACCTCGGGGACGTCAGGCACGCCGGACGCCGGCCCCACGTTCCACTACGCCCACGATGACACGCTCCGCCTCAACCAGGTTCAGGTCAAGGGCACGCACAATAGCTATCATATCGCCGCGACGGACGCGATCAAGCCCCTCGCCTACACCCACGTCCCTCTCGACGTGCAGTTTCGCACGCAGGGAGTGCGGCAGATCGAGCTCGACACCCACTACAACTACATCAAAGAGATCTTCGAGGTCTATCACCTCGGGGCGATCGACGAGGGGACCACCTGCCGTGTCTTCGTCGACTGCATGAAGCTGATGAAGTCCTGGTCCGACGCGAACCCGGCGCATTTGCCCATCTTCATCCAGATCGAGCCCAAGGACTCCCCCGGCGAGAGCGAGGCAGAAGGCTACTTCCAGAAGCTCGAAGGCGACGTCCTCGCGGTGTTCCCGCGCTCGCGGGTGATCACGCCGGACGACGTGCGCGGCAGCGCCGCGAGCGTGCGAGAAGGCCTCGCCGACAAGGGGTGGCCGACGCTGGGCGAGGTTCGCGGCAAGGTGATCTTCTTCGTCGACAACTCGACCGGGTTCCGCGACTACTACACCCACGGCAACAAGGACCTCGTCGGGAGGCTGATGTTCATCGACGCCGAGCTCGACTCCCCCTGGGCCGGCGTCCTCCTCGCCAACAACCCCGAGCCCGACGCCGCGAAGATCACCGCGGCGCTGAAGGCCAACCTCATCGTCCGCACCCGCGCCGACGGCGACAACGAGGAGCCCTTCGCCGGGGACACCACCCATCGCGACGAGGCGCTGGCGAGCGGCGCTCAGCTGATCAGCACCGATTACCCGGTCGCGGTGAAGGGCGTCAACTACGTGGTGGAGATCCCCGGCGGGACGCCGGCGCGCTGTAACCCGGTGACGGCGCCGAAGGACTGCACCTCGAAAGACATCGAGGATCCGGAGTTCCTCACGCCGTGAGCTTCACCGGCGACGTCACGACCACCTCGTCGACAGGATACGGGAAACCCTCCTGCGGCAGCGTCGGCGTGACGTCGTGGAACTTGTGGAGATCGAGGGTCACGTCCCCGTTCGCATCCTCGGAGAGGATGTCGGCGAGGCGCGCCCCCCAGAGGATCGAGGATTCAGCGTAGACGCTCTGCGCGTGCACCGGCTGATACGAGGTGTCGTCGAGGCCCATCACCGAGATGTGGAGCTCGACCTCGGCCGCCCGGAGCGACTCCGGGGTTTGCTCATACAGCGGGCTTTGCGGGGTGATCGGGTGCATCACCGTGAAGCTCCGCGTCAGGGCCGGCGCGCGCTCGCGCGAGAGGACGAGATCGATCATCCGATAGAACGTCGTCCCCTCCTTGGTGAGCTCGGTCCGCATCAGCACGACGCGGATCTGCGCGTCGATGATCTGGTTGCTCCGCTCGTTGCCGACGCGGAACATCAGCGTCGGGACGCCCTCCATTGGGCAGATCACCGCGTCCTGGCAGAAGACGAGGCGCGCCGTCGGGTGGGAGAACTTGGCGAAGACCAGGCCCGTCACCAGCGCAGTCATCAGGAGCCCGAGGACGGACTCCACGATCACCAGCCCGTTGGCGACAGGGCCCTTCGGGTACATCGCGCCATAGCCGATCGTGCCCATCGTCTGGATGCTGAAGTAGTAAGCTTCAGTGAACGAGCCGTGAGTCGCGTTGACGATGCCATCCGAGTACATGAACGCGACGGCGAAGAGCGCGTTGATGCCAAGGTAAACGACGATGATGCCGGAGAGCGCCGCGCGCCAGGTGACGCGGAGGAAGGCGTGATAGGCGTCGCGGAAATAGAGGTGCTGGGCGCCGATGACCCTGATCTCGTAGCTCCGCTTCTCCACGCGGCGCGGCCTCAGCTTCACGGCTCGCTGGCTCATCGGTGCACCTCGCTGAGGGCGGCTCACGCGGCTATTCGGCGTCGAACGGGGCGATCCAGAAGATGTCGCCGTTGACGTCGTTGCCGAGGAAGAGCCGACCGTCGGCCGACATGGCCACCGCGGCGGGGCGCCCGTGCTCCTTCTTGCCGTCGTCCCAGCCGGTCGCGAAGTCCTTCATCGACTCGGTGGGGTGCCCCATCAGATCGGTCGCCGGGAGGGCGAGGCCGGTGTTGGGATCAGTGCCAATAGCGACCATGCGGGAGCCCTTCCACGAGCCGAACTCGCCGTGGAGAGGGAGGAAGACATGGCTCTTCCAGGGCTCGGGCCAGGCGCCGAGATCAAACTCGATATCAAAGGGCGTGTCGCCGATGACGAATGAGCCCGACTCGCTCGCGACCTTGGAGCAATCGGGCGTCGGGACCACGTTGCTATAAGGGACGTCCTTGCTGGCGCAGCAGGGGAAGCCGATGTCGTCGCCGGCGTGGATCGGCACGAGCTTCTCGCGCCCTCCCTGCGCCTCGGAGTAATCGAGCGCGAGCTCGCTGGCGAAGCAGTTGTTGTGGCCTCTCTGGCAGCGCACCGAGATGGGGTTGCGGTAGCCCTTGGCGACCTGGGCCCCGCCCGGGGTGCCGTCGATCTTGAGAATGCCGCCGTGAAAGGGGCGCAAAGGGTCGCACGCTTCGCCCTGATCGCCGCCGTTGGCCACGTAGATCGTGCCATCGTCGGCGATATCGAGCGTCTTCGGCCAGTGGAGCGACGAGGTGTAGACCTGGATATCGACGACCACGTCACCGGGCTTGACGGCCTTGCGATCCCCGGTCTTGTAGGGGAGGCGGCGAATGCGCGTGCTCTCCTGGTAATAGAAGGAGTCGTTGGCAAAGAGCATCCCTTGCGTGGACTCGACCCCTCCGAGATACAGGCCGACCCCGTCGGCGAGGCCGTCTTTGTCGTCGTCGGGGAGGACGGCAATGCCGGCGAGGCCGTTGGGCCCACCGCCGGTCGTCGCCGTGACCGGCGAGGCGACGAAGAGCTCGCCGCCGGGGGCGAAGCGGAGCTGACGTGCGTTGGGCACGTTGGCGAAGTAATGGGCGCAAAAGCCCTCAGGCAGCTTGAGCCAGGTGAGGTCCGGCTGGGTGCCGCCGCCGGGGACGACGTGCTGGCCGGCGGCGTCGAAGATCACGGCGCCAGGCAGCTTGCAGAACGTCCCGCTGGGCGGGCTGACGTCGGGCTTGCCGCTGTCGGGCGGATCGCCGGTAGTGCTGCTGCTGCCGCTCGGCGTGATGTCGTCAGGACAGCCGGCGAGGAGAGTGGCCGTCGCCAACGCCATGGCGCCGGGGACGAAGAAGAGCGAGCGGTGGAGGTGCTTCGGGAGGCAGGATAAGAGTGTCATCACGGATGGATGAGAGCAGAAAACGGGGGCCGCGAGGGCCCCCATCGAAGCTCATCCCTTGGCGGCCTTGAGCTGCTTCGTCAGCTCCGGCACCGTGGGGAACAGGTCAGCCACGAGGCCGTAATCGGCCACCTGGAAGATCGGCGCGTCGCCGTCCTTGTTGATGGCGACGATGACCTTCGACCCCTTCATCCCGGCGAGGTGCTGGATCGCGCCGGAGATGCCGATGGCGAAGTAGAGCGACGGGGCGACGACCTTGCCGGTCTGCCCGACCTGGAGATCGCTCGGAGCGTAGCCGGCGTCGCAGGCCGCGCGGCTCGCGCCGAGGGCGGCGCCGAGGACGTCGCAGAGCGGATCGAGGATCTCGCTGAAGCGCTCCTTGAGGGCGCGGCCGCCGGAGACGACGACGCGGGCCTCGGCGAGCTCGGGGCGCTCGGTCTTGACCTGATCGAGCGAGACGAACTGCACGCGGCTCGCGGCGTTGCCCGTGGGCGCGGTGAAGGCCGCCTTCTCGATCGGCGAGGCGCTGTCCGTCGGCTCGGCCGGCGAGAAGGCGCTCTGGCGAACGCTGACCACCTGGATCGCCGTGGAGATCGTGGCCATGCCGAAGGCGTTGCCCGCGAACATCGGCCGCTTGTAGGTGAGCTTGTTGCCCGCCGCGAGGACCTCGGTGATGTCCGACGCATAGCCCGCGGCGAGGCGCCCGGCGACGCGCGGGAGCAAGTCTTTTCCAAAGGCGCTGGCGGTGCCGACGATGACCGCGAAGCCCTTGCCGATCGCCGCCACGGTGGGGGCGAAGCGCTCGGCCAGGTAGCTCTTCAGCGAGGCGTCCTCGACGACGATCACCTTGGCGGCGCCGAGCTTCGAGGCCTCCGCGGCGGCGTCGCTCACGGCGTCGCCCATCACCAGGATTGAATAGGTTCCGCCGAGCGCCGCCGAGGTCGTGCGCGCGAACGTCACCGCAGAGTGGGTCGTCTTCTTGAGCTTGCCTTCGGCAACCTCGGCGACAACGAGAATGTCAGCCATGGGTCTTCCTCATCATCCTTCAGCGGAGACCGCTTAGAGAACCTTGGCTTCGGTCTGGAGGCGCGTCACCAGCTCGGTGACGTCCTTGACCTTGATCCCGGCCTTGCGGGCCGGGGGCGCCTGGAACGTGGCGTAGTTGACCTTGAGCGCCTGATCCGCCGCGAGGTCCGCGAGCTTGATCTCGACGAGCGGCTTCTTCTTCGCCGCCATGATCGCGGGGAGCGCCGCGAAGCGCACGCCGTCGTTGTACTTGAACGTGCGGGCCGTCTTCAGCGAGTAGACGCTGGTGGGCGCCACGATCCGGAGATCGACCGTCACGATCGCCGGGAGCTGGACCCGCATCGTCGCCACGCCGCCGTCGACCTCGCGGCTCACGAGGAGCGCGCCGGCCTCTTCCTGGATGGTCGCGGCGAACGTCGCCATCGGCCAGTCGAGCAGCTCCGCGAGGATCTGGCCGACCTGGTTCGAGTCGCCGTCGACGGCCTGCTTGCCCATCACCACGACGTCGGGCTTCTCTTTTTCGATCAGCGCCGCGAGGGCGCGGGCGACGAGATCGCCGTCGAGTTTGTCGTCGGCGGCGTCGATGCGGACCGCGCGATCGGCGCCCGTAGCGAGGGCGGCGCGGAGCGTTTGCTCCGTCTCCTTCGGTCCGAACGTGACCACGACGACCTCACCGGCGCGCACCTTCGGTGTCTGCCCGTTCTCGGTCAATCGCAGGGCTGCCTCGAGGGCGTACTCATCAAACGGGTTGGGCTTCCACTCGAGCCCCGTCGTCTCGATCTTGTCGCCGGAGGCGGGGATCTTGACCTTATTTGCGTTGTCCGGGTCGGCGACCCGCTTCAGCGGAACGAGGATCTTCACGGTGCTACGGCTCCTCTGTGAGGCGAATGCAAAAACGCGCGGGCGCTTCGTGACAGCGTTGCCCTTGTGCGTCAAGGAGCCTGCTACGTTGCATCCAGTGAGGCGTCTCGTGAGCAATAACAGCGACTTTCTCGTCATCGGAAGCGGAATTGCCGGGTTGACATTCGCCCTCGATGCGGCTGCACACGGCACCGTCACTCTGATCACCAAGCGCGCGCTCGATGAGTCGAACACTCGCTATGCACAGGGAGGCATCTCCGCCGTCTTCGCGCCCGACGACTCGCCCGAGGCCCACGCCAACGACACGATGATCGCCGGCGCCGGCCTCTGTCACGACGTCGTCGCCGCCATCTGCGCGCAAGAAGGCCCCGAGCGCGTGCGCGAGCTGATGGTCCGGGGCGCGCAGTTCGATCGCGAAGGCGACCACCTCAGCTTGACGCGTGAGGGGGGCCACTCGGCGCGCCGGGTCGTCCACGCAGCCGACGCCACCGGCGCCGAGGTCGAGCGCGCGCTGGTCGCGGCCGCCCGCGCGCACCCCAACATCCATATCGTCGAGCACCAGACGGCGATCGATCTCATCCTGCTTTCACGCTTCGGCGGGCCCGATCTCTGCGCCGGCGCCTACGTGCTCGACGAGACGCCCGGCGCCGACGGCATGCCCGCTCGCCACAGCCACCGCGTCGAGACGTACCTCGCCCGCGCGACGATCCTCGCCACCGGCGGGGCGGGCAAGGTCTACCTCTACACGACGAACCCCGACGTCGCGACGGGCGACGGGGTCGCGATGGCCTACCGCGCCGGCGCCGAGATCGGGAACATGGAGTTCTACCAGTTCCACCCGACGTGCCTTTATCACCCGCTGGCGCAGCGGTTCCTCATCTCCGAGGCGCTCCGCGGCGAGGGCGCGATCCTCCGGCTGCTCGACGGCACCGCGTTCATGGCGAGCCACGATCCCCGCAAAGACCTCGCCCCGCGCGACATCGTCGCCCGCGCCATCGACTTCGAGATGAAGCGCTCCGGCTCCGATCACGTGCTGCTCGACATCACCCACCGACCCGCGAGCTTCATCCGCGAGCACTTCCCGACGATCCTCGCGCAGTGCCTGCGGTTCGGGATCGACATCACCACGACGCCGATCCCCGTCGTCCCCGGGGCCCACTACATGTGCGGCGGCGTCAGCACCGATCTCCACGGCCGGACGACGCTCCCCGGCCTCTGGGCCATCGGCGAGTGCGCGTTCACCGGCCTCCACGGCGCCAACCGGCTCGCGTCGAACTCGCTGCTCGAGGGCATGGTCTTCGGCCACCGCGCCGCGCTCCGCCTCGGCGCGCAGATCGACGAGCTACGGCAGAGCCCCTTCGCCGACGTGCCTCCATGGCAGGTCGGCAACGCCGTGCCGAGCGACGAAGAGGTCGTCGTCGCGCACAACTGGGACGAGCTCCGCCGGACGATGTGGAACTACGTCGGCATCGTCCGATCCGACGCGCGCCTCCGCCGCGCCGGCCGCCGCATCGCCCTCTTGCAGGAAGAGATCCGCGAGTATTACTGGAAGCACCTCGTCACGCGGGACTTGCTCGAGCTCCGCAACATCGCCACCGTGGCCGAGCTGATCGTCGGCTGCGCGGCGTCCCGCCACGAGAGCCGCGGCCTCCACAGCACCATCGATTACCCTGAAACGAGCGAACGCTTCGCCGCTGATACGCTGGTCAAGCGCGGCGTCCTGCCCCACCTCCGCGGCCGATGAACGACCCCTTATCGCCGGATACTGACGGCCCGCGCCCGATGCCGCCCTTCCTCGCGGTGGGCTGGGCGCTGGCCGCGACGCTGCTGTTCGTCTTCCTCGCAGCCCTGACGATCAGCGTGCGCCCAGCCGCGGCGGTCGATCTCGTCAGCCAGGTCGCGTGCCAGGCGGGCGCGTACCTGCTGGTGATCTTCCTCATCCTCCGCGTCCACGCGCCCGACGCCTCGGTGCGCGCGTTCCTCGCGTTTCGCCGCACCAACGTCGCCTTCTACGTGCTGGCGGTGCTCCTCGGCGCCGCGCTCGTCGTGCCGGCCGCCGCGCTCTCGGACGTCATCACGCACCGCTTCCCGCCCCCGCCTTCGGAAGACTCGATCTTCGAAATCTTCCAGTCCGTATCGCTGCCGCGCAAGCTGATGATGGGCGCCGCCGCCTGCGTCGTCGGCCCGATCCTGGAAGAGCTGCTCTTCCGCGGCGCGATCTGGAAGCCCCTGCGCAAGAGCTACCAGGGCCTCGCGCTGCCGGTGATCGTCACCACCGCGCTCCTCTTCGCCATGGTCCACATGGAGTGGCAGCGCGCGATCCACGTCGGGCTGGTCGGCCTTTGCCTTGGCTACATTCGCCAGGTCAGCGGCTCGATCGTCCCCTCGATGCTCGTGCACATCACCTTCAACGCCATCCCGCTCTGCGCCGCGGCGATCCTCTCCAAGCCCGGCGGCCCCGAGGTGGATCTCCCCGTCCCGCTCTGGCTCGCCGCCGTCTGCTGCGCCGTCGTCGCAGGGCTGCTCGGGCTCCTTCACCTCATCGGCGCGCGCCGCGGCTCCGCCATTCGCGCCCAAGAGCTCGACCAGACATGAACCGCGGCTCCCCCTCCACCGCGCCTCGACCGGCCTTCAACTGCGCCCTCTGCCTCCCCGGCGGCGGCATGACCGGCGCGCTCTATCAAATCGGCGCCCTCGCCGCGCTCGAGGACGGCGTCCGCGGCATCGACGGGCAAGGCTTCTCCATGTACATCGGCGCCGCGAGCGGCGCGACCGTCGCCTCGGCGCTCGCGGGCGGCATCCCGATCGACCGGCTCTACCGCGCCCTCCTCGATCCGGTCGACAACTTCTTCCCGCTCGACCGCAGCCACCTGCTCCGCTTCGATTTCGACGAGTGGCGGCGCACCCTGACGACGAGCTGGCTCGCGCTCCGCCACGCCATGGCCCGCCTCGGCAGCCGCCGCGACACCTCGGGCAACGATCCGCGCCACCTCTTCGTCTGGGAGCAGATCGATCGCCTCAACGACTCGCTCCCCGCCGGGCTCTTCACGCTCGATCGTTACGAGCGCTTCCTCGCCGAGTTCTACCTCCGCCGCAGCATCCCCAACTCGTTCCGCGCCATGCCTCGCACGCTGCGCGTCGCCGCCAATGATCTCGACTCGGGCGAGCGCGTCCTCTTCGGCGCCCCGGGCTTCGAAGACGTGCCCGTCTCCCTCGCCTGCTCCGCCTCGCTCGCGCTCCCGCTCTTCTTCTCCCCGGTGCGGATCGGCGACCGCCACTACCTCGACGGCGGCCTCGGCGACGTGGCCCACCTCGACGTCGCCGAGAGCTCCGGCGCCTCGATCGCCGTCGTCGTCAACCCGCTGGTGCCCGTGTCAACGGAGCACCACGGCGTCCCCACCGGGCACGGCGTCCGCAGCAGCGTCCGCGACAAGGGCCTGCTCTGGGTCTTCAACCAGTCGATGCGCATCGGCGCCCACGCGCGCCTCCATCAGGACATCGCCCGCGTCGAGGCCAAGGGGAAGATGCGGGTCCTCGTCCTCGAGCCCGAGCCCACCGACGTGCTCCTCTTCCTTCACAACCCGATGAGCATGACCGCCCGCCGCGCCATCCTCGAGTACGCCTACCGCACCACGCGCGAGCGGATCGCCCGCTGGATCGAGAAGAACCGCGGCGTGGTCGAGACCTTCGGCTGGAGCGCCGCGTAGCGAGCGCAGACCGTGAGCCTCCGCGCGATCCTCGCCCTCCTCGCCGTCCTCGTCGTCGCCCTTCGCCTCCTGCTCGCCCGGCAAAAGCGCCGCGCGCAGGCCGCCGCCGCCGCCGCGCGCGGGCTCCTCTGCCCGGACTGCGGCGCCCGGCGCGTCGTCGCGCAGAGGGCCATGGCGCTCCCCCTCGACGCCGAGGAAAAACCGCTTTCGCTCAAAGCAATCGCCTGCCGCGCCTGCACCTTCCGCGGCGTCGCCGTCCACGCCGCGGGCCAAGCAGCGCGCGGCTACCGCCTCGACTGGCAGGAGCACGCCGCTCTCACCCTCGCGCTCGATCGCTGCCCTGCGCCCGCCGATCCCGCCTGCGGTTGCGCCGCGCACCGGCGCCTCGATCTGCGCGAAGACGGCCGCTGGATCGGCCTCGCGACCGTGTCGCGCGATCCAATCGGCTTCGCGCTGGAGCCGTGATCAGGCTCCCTGAGTCCACTCCACCGAGAGGCTCATGATCACGCGGCCGGAGAAGAGCAATGCCGCTTCATTTTGTGAGTTGCAGAATCAGGTGATGGCAACGGAACGCGACCGGGTAGGACTTGCCAGGGTCAACGACGCGCTGGTGATCGGACACTCGGTGGGGTCGCCCCGAAAACCCTTCGTGCTGGTGTAACTGGCACGGGATAGCGCGCTCGATTTGGGCAAACACCGCAGCCGGCACACCCTTGACAAGATACGCCAGCATCCCGCCTTCGGCTGAGAAAGGCGCATAACGACAAGTTAAAAACTCGTAAGCGTTCACGGGTCGATATCGCATGACACGGTCCTATCGTAACGTCACCCTAGAAGAAGAGAGGGTTGCCCCCTCTCGGCCGTGCTCGGGCGAAGCACGGAGCGCGCCCGTCTCCCCCAAAT
>Ga0209181_10008435_pt1 | contig 13824 bp, 11 predicted proteins | sample MAT05_FD_187208 | JGI IMG/M metagenome (GOLD analysis project Ga0209181, IMG submission 187208) | Freshwater microbial communities from Lake Fryxell liftoff mats and glacier meltwater in Antarctica - MAT-05 (SPAdes) (version 2) | ecosystem: Environmental > Aquatic > Freshwater > Ice > Liftoff... | reverse complement strand
GCAGTTTTTCAATAGCTATTTGTCCGTTGTCGGCAATATCGTAGTCGAATTTAAAGTCTTCCAATATAATTTTCATTAATAATTGATTGAGCTTAACATCTTCAACCACCAATACCTTTAATGGTTTAATTTCGGTTTCGTGAAGTCCTGTTTCATTTTCTAAAACTATTGAAGCAGTTGTTTTTTCAAAACTTAAATTAAAACTAAAAGTCGAACCTTTATCAACTTTGCTTATTACAGAAATGGTTCCACCCTGTTTTTCTACCAATTGTTTTACAATGGCAAGTCCTAAACCAGTGCCTCCGTATAAACTTGATATGTTGGTTTGGGCTTGTTCAAAGTTTTCAAAAATGGTTACCATTTTATTTTGCGCAATTCCAATTCCAGTATCGGTTACTTTAATTCCGATGGTTACTTTTTCTGCATCTTCGCTAAGGAGATTAACACTTACCATAATTTTGCCTTTTGCTGTAAACTTTACAGCATTGCTCAAAAGGTTAATAAGAATTTGATGTAAACGTATTGCATCGCCCAGCACTATTTCGGGAATGCTGTAATCATATTCTTTTACTAATTCTAAATTGCTTTCCTGAATTTTTATTTCGAACAAATTAAGAATGGTGGTTATTGAGTCTGCTATTTTAAAAGGGGCTTTTACAAAAACCATTTTACCTGCATCTACTTTTGCCAAATCAAGTATGTCGTTAATAAGCACTATTAAAGTATCCCCACTTAATTTTACAGCTCTTACATATTCCTTTTGTTTTTCTGTCAAATCTGTTTTATCCAACACTTTTGTAAAACCAATAATCGCATTCATGGGCGTACGTATTTCATGGCTCATGTTTGATAAAAATTGCTGTTTCGCTATTACCGCATTTTCTGCTATTTCTTTTGCAATTTCAGCTTTGCTTTTTGCTTCTTCCAATAATTTTTCATTTAATTTTTGCTCTGTAATGTCCATTATAATGCTTAAATGGAAATCTGCCTTTATGCGAATTGCTTGGTATTGAACAAATTTACGTTCACCGTTTTTTGTTGTAAAGTCAAATTCACCAGTTTGTTCACCTTTGATCAAATAATTTTTAAAACGTTCGGTTGCATCATGTTTTTCAGTTGTTTTTATATCGCCTACATTCATTTGCAATAATTCTTTAACCGAATAGCCCAAAAGTTCACTTGCTGCTTTGTTAGAAGATAAATAATTTCCTTGGTCATTGGTCACCAATATTGCCGCAAGGCTATTATCAAAAATAGATTTAAACAATTCTTCGCTTTGGTGAATTTTTTCTTCTGCCTCTTTTTGGTGGGTAATATCAAGGTTAATGCCCGTAAGGGTTAAAGCTTCACCAAATTCATCATATTGATACTGTCCAGTCGATTTCATCCACACAATAGCGCCATCATTGGCACGTTTTATGCGATATTCGGCATCGTAAATGCTGCGATTATTTTTTGATTCTTCTAATTTTTGAAAAGTCAATGCTTTATCTTCAGGCAAAATTGATTTGGTCCATTCTTCTAAAGTCAAGTTATCAAGGTGTTCGTTATAACCCCACATTTTTTTCATCAGACCATTCCATTCTAATTTTTCTGTCTTTACGTTTAATGACCCAATTCCTACATTAGCAGAATCAGTGGCTAATTTCAATTGACTTGCCAATTTTTTTTGTTCTTTCTCGCTTTCTTCGATTCGCTTATGGGCTTCCAGCTGCAATGCGTGCGAAGCATTCAGTTGTTCCTGCTTATCAAGCAACTCCTGATTTACAATAATGAGTTCTTCGTTAGTTGATTGCAGTTCTTCTTTTGAGGTTTCTAATTCTTCATTCAAACTTTGCATTTCCTCATTGCTGCTTTGCAATTCTTCATTGGCGCTTTGCAGTTCCTCGTTCGTGGCTTCCATGTCTTCGGTTAGGTAGCGCATGTCATCGCGGTTTTGCGAAAGCTCTTTTTCCAATTGTTTGTTTTGTCCCGAAAGTTTTCGAGATGTTTCAGCCATTTTTCCTGACGAAGATGATTGTTGTGCATCAGCAATAGCAGTTGCTTTTTGCTCAAAGCGAATTAAGCAATACGGCTCAACGGTATCGGTAAGAGGAATAATTTCTATGGTAACTAAAAATTGTTTTTCGTTGACTTTTACAGGAATATTTTCTTTAATTACGGATATTTGTTCCTTTTTTACTTTATGAATGGCGTTGCGTAATTCAAATGCTAATCCCTCACGTGCCATTTTGATAAGGTTGTGCGTGGGTTTGCCTTGCGGTGCTTGCAGAAAAGGAGTAATGTCTCCATGAATATGAACAATATCCATAGCTTCATTCACAATTACACTTGCAGGAGATTTTAAAATCATTATCTCCTCTGCGCTTTTTCTAAAATCAGACCCTACAACAACTGAACGAGGAGTGATATTTTCTTTAAACGAGTAGGTTTTTAATTCCTCTTTTTCCGAGGCAATATGCATAAACCGACCGGGAATGAGCTTTCGCGAATATATTTTTTCCTGCTTATTAACTTGCGTAAACAAATCAGATGTTGTGCCTATAGTTTCGGATTTTCCAAGAAGCAGAAAACCGTTTTCTTTAAGTGCGTAATGAAATGTATTATATGCCTTCTTTTGCAAAAAATTATCCATGTAGATAAGCACATTGCGGCAACTAATCAAATCCATTTTTGCAAATGGCGGATCTTTCAAAAAATTGTGTGGAGCAAACACGCACATATCACGAATAAATTTGCTCACCTCATAACCGACATTATTTTTTACAAAATAATTTTTGACTTGAAAGGCAGAAAGTATTTCTACTTCAACTTTGGAGTATATGGCTACACGTGCTTTCTTGATTGCTTTTTCAGAAATATCGGAAGCAAAGATTTGAATTTTTGAATGAGCCGATTTCTCTCCTAAAAATTCGTGTAAACAAATGGCAACGGAATAGGCCTCTTCTCCTGTTGAACACCCTGCAATCCAAATACGAATGGCTTCATCTGCCGCTTTATTTTTTAGAATAGCAGGAAAAACGGTTTCGGTTAATGCGAGAAATGTTTTGGGGTCGCGGAAAAACGAAGTAACCGGAATTAGCACATCTTGAAACAACGCGTCCTGTTCGGCTTTGTTGGTTCGCAAAAATTTTAGGTAGTCGGCCAGGTTTTTCTTTTTTACAATGGCAATTCTCCGTGCTATGCGCCTGTGAAAAGTAGGCTGCTTATAGTAACTAAAATCAACTCCGCTTCGCTGACGAAGCAGCAAAAGAATTTGCTTGAAAATACCTTCTTCATCTTTTGGCATTTCTTCTGGTTCTTTGAAAAAATGACTCGTTTTGTAGGTACTTCTGATTTCCAAAAGCTTTTGTGGAATTTTTTCAGGTGCTAAAATAAAATCTACTACACCAGCGTTTAATGCACTTTGCGGCATACTGTCGTAAGCGGCCGATTCTGAATCTTGCACCATGCTAATGCCTCCGTGTTCTTTAATGGCTTTCAGTCCTAATGTGCCATCGCTGCCTGTGCCAGATAGCACGACACCTACAGCAAACTCTTTATGCACTTCGGCAAGAGAGGTAAAAAAAACATCAATGGACAGGTTGAGTACATTCTTCTCTCGTTCAATAAGTTTGAGCACGCCATCGGTTGAGAAAAGCATTTTACTGGAGGGAATTACATAAATATGGTCGGGAGCAAGGTGTATATCATCCGTAATTTCGAGTACAGGAATTGCTGTTACCCGTTGTAGAATTTCGGGCAAAATACTTTCATGCGTAGGGTCGAGATGCTGCACCAGCACATACGCCATTCCTGAAACTTCGGGTATTGCTGCGAGCAACCGCTTAAAAGCATCAAGTCCTCCGGCAGATGCACCAATACCTATAATGGGAAAGTTTTGCACGGTAGCAGGAGGTTCTGGTTTATTCTGATTTTTTTTTGAAGTAGCCATTTTTATTTTTTGTCTATGCTGTCTTTTAGATGTTATTTTAGTATTATTTCTGTTGGGTCAATGTTACGAATTTAGATATTAGCACTGTCGGTTGTTTTAGGGTTATGACTAACGTTTTTTATGTTGTTGAATATTAGTCTCTTGAAAAAGTATAAAAAGTTAGCTTTGAAAGTCAATTTTGTGGCGGAATAGGGTGGGTTGCACATAACGTCAGGCTGTCTAAAAACGCAATTTATTAAACAAAAATAAGAGATTTTAAAGCGATTTGCGAACAGATAAAATTAAACTCATCTGAATCTGTTCGAAAAATAGCCTTTCTTAACTTGAAGCCAAATGCTTTTGCTGAGACGAATATTTTTGAAAATATAAAAGCTAGTTCTTTGAGGAACTCTTTAACACGTCTATTCCAACAATATTGATAATTCTGCACATGTTAGATATTGGAAATAGTTAAAATACAGTCACTTATAAATCAATTCCTAAAATTTGCCTAAAATTAGACTAACAAGATAAGGTATTGCACAATGATTAACTAAACCCAACAGTAAGCAGAAAAAAAAGGTTGTTTGTGACAAAATGGAAGTCACAATCGTGCTGTCTTTGTAAAAATCAAGCAAAAGGAAATGTAAGGGCAAATGGGTTGGCTGTCGGGGAAGTATTTGTTCGCTGTGCAGTAGGTTGTTTCCTTTTCTCAGGCGGGTGATTCCTTTTTACAGGTCGGAGTTTCCATATCATATGCAATATTTTTCAGTTGTTTAAAGTTGCAATTTTTTGATTCAATTTTAATAACGAAACACACAGGCGATACCTGTTTTTGTAGGCATTTTTTCATGTGGAATAACCATTACTTTGCCGCCCATCTTTGTTACAAGTTCGCCTATGTCATCCAGCAAATCATCCAATTCAGGATTTTCTAAATCGCCTTTTTCAATACTACCTGTTTTGTTTATTATTTTGCCCGGAATTTGGCGGTCGGCTTCTATCATTAGAGTATGTACTCTGCCGGCGGCGGCTGCTGCTGCTACGTCTATTATACTATCGCTGCCTTTACCTTTTGATTTTGCCTGCTGGTATTCATCAGAAGCTTTATCAATAATACCATTATAATAGGGTTCCATAACTTTCCAGGCACGTTTCACCAGTTCTTCCGTTTCTATAGCCATTGGGTTCACATCAATACCAGCGGGAAGCAATGAAAGAATGTTGCTTACTTTATGAAAAAGATGGTGGTGCTCTGGCAAAGAAGCCAGTAAAAGCGGCAAACCTGACTGCCCTGAATAGTGATTGTTAATTGTTTTTGCTACGAAGCGAAAAAACCTTTCGGCATCAATATCTACCTCGTCTTTTTTTTCGCCATGACCGTGGTGCATGTTGCTGCCTACACCGCCATAGGAGGCAACAGTAGAATGTTTTTCGGTTAATTCGTCACCTAATGCTTCTTCTATGTTTTTTGGAATGCCAGGAGCAAGCACTAATTCTGTCAGCGAATGCCTGTTGCCTTCATAAATATGGTAATCATGAAGACTTAAACCCAACACATTGTAACGCTCTACCGACTGTAAATATTTCCGAAGCGGTTTTGTATGAAAGCTGTGAGCAACCACGGTTAATTCTTCTATGGATACCGGCAAGCCTATAGTTTTGAACTTGCCGGCTGTGCTGAGCACAGCCAATCCATCTAAAGTGTGATTCCAAAACTCTTCATTATTTGCAAGCTCTACAAATGGTTTTAGAAGTATGGTAGTTTCTAAAGCTGAATATTGTTGCAGCAGGGATTGTTCCAGTTTTTTTATCAGGTTCTTAAAAAGAATGGGGTCCTGAATATTATCAGGGTGCGTGCGATGCGTGGGCATATACAGTGAAATACATGTTCCGGGATTGACGTTTAATAATTCTGGCATCATATCATTTGTAAGTAAATTCATATTCGTTTGATTTATTAGTGGTTATATAATTGTTAGTACTGTTTTCTTGAGTTGTCATAAACTGTTCCAGTTATAGTTATTGCAATCTTCGGGTTACTTCTTTTTTAATTCTTGTCATTTGGTATCGCTTTTACTCTTAATAACTGCATTAGTGGGAAAGCTTTTTGAAGCTTCGTAAAATTTTAGTTCAGTAATATTAGCGGGCAGATTAAATCCATTTGCCTCTAATTTTACTTTAATTTGTTGCATCAATAGACCTTTCGTTTGCAAAAACCCTTTTCGGAAATCCTCTGTGGTTAACCAAAAGTATACTTTAAGGTTTACCGTACTTGGGGCTAATTCATCCTCTGCAGCAAAGTTAACATGTAGAACATCCTTAACGACTCTTTCATTTTCTTCAAAACACGTTGCAATAATTTCTTTTGCCTTTTCTATATTATTTTCATAAGCAATCCCGACAATAAAATCTGCCCGATGATAACCGTTTTCCGTGTAATTAAACACTGGTTTTTTTAAAATATCAGAATTGGGTATGTAAACATTTTTACCATCAAATGTCGTGATCTTGGTGTACCGGAACTCCATAGACTTTATCTTTCCAAACACATCTTCAATCTGTACCGAGTCATTTAGGTGAAAGGGACGATTAAAAGCAAGGATAATTCCTGCCAAAAAATTTTCAGCGATATCTTTAAACGCAAAGCCTAACAACACAGCCGAAGCTCCTGCCATGGTTATTAAAGCACCTGCGATACTGCTTAAGCCGGCTGCGTGAAGCGCAAGAAAGAAAATACAAATAATTAGAACTAATTTTATGGCCTTCGCTAAAAAGGAAGTAATAAGTGGGTCATAGGATTTTCCCTTTATGCTCTTTTTGAAAATAGATGTAAGCCAACTAGCTAAAAGAATACCAATAATTAAGATTAAAACGGCCAGAGCAATGCGGGGTATTGCGTTTAGAAAAACATGATAATAAAACTCTGATTTTTTTATAATTTCATTCATATTTTTCTTAATTGATTGAGTATTTTAATTTTATTCGTTCACCTGAAAAACCAGAGGCTGAATAGCGTATTTTATTAGCAAGGTCCCTAAGCGATTATTAAAGCCCATAATCGGAGAAGTCATTATTAAAATAGTATCGTTAACATTTTCTACGGTTGTATTGTTGTCGGTTAAACCTTTTTCTCTACCAATAGTAGAAAAAGCCCGTCCCTCGTCCTTTTTATTTGTTGATGATACAATTATGCCCTTATCGTTGGCTACAGCGATAAGTTGAAATTTATTTTCTTTAATCATATCATTGGCAAAAAGGTTAACTTGGTCAATATTGTCTCTCATCATTTCACCCCGTACAGCCCATACATAAGGTTTAGCCAATAGTTTTAAATGAACTTCATGTGATTGGATCATCTGGCTGGCAGCTTGCTTTTTTATAATGAGTTGAACACTTTCGGCTTTTGCTTTAATACTATTTATTTCAATAGATTTCCAAACCCAAGTGCTTATGATTAATATTAATGCAACTCCAATAGTTATCAAGATTTTTTTATTGGCTTTTGCCCACTTGCTTAATCCCGACGCGGATGTTACTTCATTTTTAGACTCTTTGCTTAATTCGTTCATAATTTTGTTATAAATGTTAGAAATTATTATTAGCTTTTTTAATAGTGTATACTAGAAGTGTGTTAATAGACGGATGATCTCCCTGCACCTTCATCTATGTTAAAATATGACTCATCTCTCGTTGCACTAAATCATCGTTTTTTCCGTAATTCCAAATAGGAATTATAAAATCCGAAAATATTTTTTCAAAACTTCTTTCCCTCGTAATAATTCGTAAGTTTCCATTTTTGTTTCTGAAATTTGTTTCGGAAAAATTTTGCAGTTTATAAGTTAACAAATCTGCAAGTGACCGCAAACTTATAATAGCTGTGCTAGGGTCATTTTTTCCGGCACTTAGCGCATTTATTGCAATTTCCATTAATTGATTTAATCCATAATAATAATAATAATTGGTGTCGATTTCTTGTCCCCGATGTATATTGATGAGCGTTTTCAACTTGCTTTCAAAGTCTTCTGATAAAGAACTTTTATTTACCACTATTAATAAAGAATTGTTTTTGAACACAACTGTGCCAACGGTATAAAGAAAGAAAATTAGTGCATTTTTCTTTTCGCAAAGTTCCAATAATTGCACTCTGTCAAAACCTTGGTACAGCCCTAAATTATAGGCATTTATTTTAAAGCCTTCTTCTTTAGAAACAATAATTTCTGGCTGATCTTTGAGGAAACAACTTTTCTTCAAGGAAGCTATGGTGTCAACAAATATCCTATGAATAATTGTTTCATATTTTACAGATTGAGTAAAGCGATGAAGGAAATAAATAAAGAGAAAAATATCAATAATGGTTAGTACAATAAGCAAATAAACGTTAATAGAAGGAACATAAATACCAGAATCTACGTTACGAATAGTACTCAATAAAAATAAAGCGTAAACGATAACACCTAAGTAAAAGCCGAGAACAAATTCCTGAAACCGGTTGCCAAATAATTGATTTAGAACCCGGTTACTTGTTTGCGATGCTGCCTGGTTTAGAAGTATTATTACCATGCTAAGACTAAATACCGTAAGAGATATAATTCCACTTACAATAGAATAAATTATACTTCTTGCCTTACTGGCATCTTTCAAACTAATCCAGCGTAAGTTTAATTTTATCGCCTTTCCGGTTTCTGAGAAATCAAGTTGTATCATTAAAAATGATAAAAATAAAAAGGACAGAGCAATAATTGCAGGCAGAAAAGCAATGCTTGCAATAGTTTTATTATAAACGACTTTTATCCATTTTAACTCTGCCTGAATCATCTTATAGTTTTCTGGTTTTTATCAATAATCAATTGCATTTTGTATTCTCGTTTAACTAAATCTTTTCCACATTTAAGACATTTTCTCGGAAGGAATTATTTTGTCTAATTAATTTATTCATAGATATTAGTTATAGAGTTTCTGTTTTATGAGTTGTAACGTTGCCTTGCTTTTTTCTTTGGCTCCGTTTTCCGAAAAAGGCGGTTTATCATATAGGTAATCTGAATATACCTTTGTAAACTCAGCACCAAAGAATACTATCATTGAAGAATAAGAAGTCCACAATAAAATAACTATGACAGAGCCCGCAGCACCGTATCCTGAACCGGGGTCGGCTTTGCCGAAGTATAATCCTAAAACTGATTTGCCAATAATAAATAACAATGACGTTACGAATGATCCGGTCCATACCCAATGCCATTTGATTTCTGCATCGGGCAGGAATTTAAACATTATTGCAAATAATACTGTAATAAGCCCAAGAGAAAATACAACATCCAATAGTTGAAAAATAATTAGCCAAGATTCTGACCAATACTTCAGCACCCATAAGCTTAATGCTGATAATAAAGAAGAAAATACAAGTGAAACGAGCAGTAAAAAAGCAATGGACATTATTAAGCCAAAAGAAAAAATTCGTTTTTTAAGAAATGACCTGACTACAGATCTGGTATCTGAAGCTTTTACCTCCCAAATTGCATTCAATGATTTTTGAAGTTGTACAAATACTCCGGTTGCTCCAAACAAAAATACTACAATACCCATGATGATTGCCCAAATTGAATCTTTGCCTTTACCAGCTATCATTACCATCCTCTGAACCTGATCGGCTGCATCGGTTCCCATTGTCTGCGCAACCTCACTATGCAATTTTCCCCTCGCTGCATCGCTCCCAAAATAATAACCTGCAATTGTTATAACTATAATTAACAAACCCGGTAAAGCAAATAAGGCATAGTATGCAATGATGGCGCTCCTTTCAAAAGGGCTGCGCTTCCACCACTTTTTAAAAGTTGTTTTAAGAAGTGTTCCTAATTTAGAGAAGCTGAACTTTTGCATGTTGATATCTGACATAATTGGTGAATATTGCCTTTTTGCAGGAGTGTTTAATTTTCGACTAATGTTTTTATTTTTTTTATGCTATTTATTCCGCATGATAATTTATAGTTTTTTAATTTACTGAATTTGATAATCTTTTATTGCTACAATTTCTAACCTTCGGTTTATTTGCCTTCCTTTTTCGCTTTCATGCCCATGCACTTGCCAAAATAGTACAAACTTCTTTAAATAAAATCTCTTAACGAAATAAAGAACGAAACCCCTTTTACAAAAACCACATTTTACTTTAAGTTAAGATCAATGTTTAAATTCTTTACCATTATAAAACCGGTTGTCTGAACCGCTATCTTCATCAAATTTATAATCAGGTAAATAATGAGGTAACACCATTCGCTCATAAGACTTTTCTACATCAAATCCTTTTTTAAATCTTTTTGTTTTTGCAAAAGTGGAATAATCTATTTGGTTACAATGCGCTTTCTTATTTTCTTCATCAAGCCTTACTAAGCCAATTGGTATTATAAGGTGGTTTTCGCCATCTTCATTTAAAAATTCGTGCACACCCTCACTTACTGGAGTTGCATAAGTTTGGTGGCCAGCTTCGATTAAAGATGCCTCAACCTCCACATCAAGATAAACGACACGTTCTGCCTGTTTGTTTACAAGCAATCCATCTACTTTGCCTATGGTTCTTTTGTCTGCATCTATTACTTCCCAATCTCTTACATCGGCATACTCTTCGGCTACTTTATAATCTGATAGCTCATGTAAATAGTACAGGTTTTTATTTTTGTCTTTCATAATTGTGAATTTAAATTTATTTACTTAATTCATTTTATTTAGCAGGTTTGCAGCCTTTCTGAAAAAAGATTTAACAGCATCCCTCTGGTCGAGCGTTAATGTTTCAGGATTGATTGCCACAGCGGCACTTTTTACATCAGCCGCTTCATTGCTCAATTCAGGATATTTTGCCTTCTGCATATTTTGCAATGCATTGCTTAATACATCGGCAGCACTCCTTATTTTATCAGCATGGTTAGTAAGCATTGGGTCTTTTGTTATTTCTTCCGCAATCTGTTTTGCGTTGGCTATATCGGCTTTTACATCGTAGCCTGCATCAGTAGCCATAGCATCTATCGCATCAGTTAGCTTAATTAATGCTTCACTTGTAAATGCATGGTCGAGGCTCATTGTATTGGTGTCGGAATTAATGAACGCAACATAGGCAGCCACTATGTTGTTATTTTCATGTCTATCAATCAGTGTTGTTTTATCTGCTGTTTCTACAGGCTTATCTTTATCGTTGCGAAACACAAAGAACCAGACTGCTACAAGCAAACCAAACACTAATAAAATCCATGGCCATGCGGGCTTTTTCTTTTCTATTTTAATTTCTGTCATGATAAAAGTTCTTAAGTAATTTTAAGCTTTTTGATAGTTTCATTTTTTTCGTAATATCTTTTAATTGTTAATTCATTTTTTGTAATAATCATTGAGGGAATGCTCATACGAGTCATTTATCGCTTGCGAGGAATCGTATTCGGGACTGTTTTTCACTTCGTCCTTTGCGTGATTGATAGTAACTTTCTGCTCCTGCCATTTTACATCTTTAATCCACTTTGGAGAAATGAGCACTTTTTTTCCCGAAAACCAATTGCCGGTTTCAACAACAAGAAAATAGATTTTCCATGTTTCATCATCAATTATAAAATCTTCCACTTCACCTATGTCACCGTCCGTTGCCTGAATATTATAACCGGTAACTTCCTGTGTGCTTCGCAGATGTGGATTGTCATCGGTATGCTCTGTATCTTTTAATTGTTTTTCTATCTCACTTATTTCAACTAACGGATAGCCCCACATGCCGAACCCCCCGTATCCATTCATTCCGTATTCGTAATAGCCCGGCCAGGAGTAGTATTTACGCATAAACTCTTCCTGCTGACGAGAAACAGGTTTATCCGTTCCAATATCAGGACTGTTTTTTATTTTTTCCTGGGTAAGATTTACAAAAAATGTTTTTGATTCCCGTTCAGCTTTTTGAAATGCTTCAGGCGAAATCAAAACTTTTTTTCCAGAAAACCATCCACCCGTTTTTACCACCATGTATCGAATGGTTGATGTGTGGTCATCAAAATAAAACTCCTCTACTTTTCCAATTTCACCATCTGTTCCTTTAATGGTGTAGCCTATTAAACTGTTAATACTGCTTTTCATATTATGTTGCTTTTAATTGCTTGAATAATTTATTAGTATTGATTTTACTTTTGTTGCTTATACACATTTCATTCAGACTAACCTTAATATTTAATTCTAATAGGTGGTTAGAAACTTTCCTGATTAGCTCTTTTGACGCATTTTTAGTAATTGTTGCACCGATTATGTAGTATATTTTTGTGGTTTATGATGATTCTTCATTTTTCCTAATTGTGTTTTCAATAAAGCCTCCATTTTTACGAGCGCACTATTTAATGCTTCTTCGATTGTGTCTTCTTGAGCAGTAACTGCAGTTGGCTGTTTGCCTTCTAATCTTGCCTCGACCATACATCGCTTATTATTAAGCCCTTCTTTATTTCCATTCTCATCCGAAAAATGAACTTCTATTCGAGTAATATGTTCACTATAATATTTCAGTGAATCCTCTATTAATGTTTTAAAGGAGTTATCCATCCTTTCGTTTTCGGAGATGGAATGGTCGGAATTTATTTGTATTTTCATATTTGTATTTTAATTAATTTTCTCATTATTCATATTAACAATAGTTTTACTCTAATTGATGTCAATTTTAAGCGTCACTAAAAAAGTAACAAAAAATCTATTGAATGTTTAGAATTAAATACTATTTATTTTTCATTATTTATTTCTTATCGGTTTAACCGGATATTGTTTCAAAATATTAACTACCGCAGGATGGATTTCTTCTTTAAGATACGTAGGATTGTAAATATAATTTTCGGCAGATCCTGTCCAAACCAATTTGTTAGAAGCCCGGTCAATCACGTTAATAGTGATGGTGCTTTGCGTATGTTTCCTAGTTGTAGTTCTGTAGCCCGGATTATAGGAATAGTGTCTGCTATAATTGTAATTGTTATAGCGATTGTAATACTGATTGCCATAACATAAATTATCATTGTAATAGCGATTGTATGGGTAATAGATATAATTAGAATAGTTGTATGGATTGCTGAGCTGAACTTCTTCTGTTTTCTTTTCACTTTTTAATACCAGCTCCAGCAAAACATCTGGTTTAACACTATCAACAGCGTATCCTCTGTTTTTAAAGTGATTATCAACATAACTTTTGGCGTTATTCTCAATAACATCATTATGATACAAAGTTGGTGCATTCGGCTTCTGTGAATTTAACCATGCGTACGTTTTATATTTAGTAAAATCAATACTTTTGTCGAAGTTAGAATATGTATTATTAAACATGCCGCAGCCCGATAGTGCAATGGCTGCTAATAGGCAAAGTTTGGAGAAGATTATTTTTGATTTCATGGTTTTTAAGTTTTGTAATTAAATTTAAAATATCATGTCTCAAAGATGAATAACCTAGTTTAGCAATCTGTTATACTATTTTGGAAAATAGTTACACGATTCAGGCATTGATGTTGACTGGTAATTGTCTACAAAGCGGGAAGGTGCTTTTGCAGAAGGAATAGCCAAACGGCTTTGCCGAAGTATTTGTCTGCTGTCAATTAACTGCGAACCTGTCCACGAAGTGCGGAACTTTCTACCCGCTTTTTTGCCAGTTTGAAGTGTCAAGTTACTGAGTCATTATTTACGGAGAACTGTCTTTTTTAGGGTTGCCACTAACGGTTGCAGGCTGGCGTTCGGTGCGAGATTTAAAGATATGAAGTTTAAAATATTTCCGCACGATGAATTTTAATCCACTGATCGAAAAGCTACACAGCCGCACTGACGCCACGCCTGCTGTTATGCGGTCGTGCTAATTTCTCCATTTACTTAAGACTCTTAGTCATTAATTCCTAAATAAAATATATAAGCATTTAAACACATGTAAAATATTG
>Ga0209181_10008434_pt1 | contig 13826 bp, 6 predicted proteins | sample MAT05_FD_187208 | JGI IMG/M metagenome (GOLD analysis project Ga0209181, IMG submission 187208) | Freshwater microbial communities from Lake Fryxell liftoff mats and glacier meltwater in Antarctica - MAT-05 (SPAdes) (version 2) | ecosystem: Environmental > Aquatic > Freshwater > Ice > Liftoff... | reverse complement strand
TTATACATGTTAGTATCCGCCGCAACTGAATCAGCGGCGAAGTCAGCGAAAAACTGATTTACATCCAGCGGATCCACCGAGCCATCCAAGTTCTGGTCAGCGGCCGTAACATCGCCGGAGAATCCATCGCCACCCACCATCATGTTTTCCCCACCACCCGGTATTGGCGTGTTTACCGTTTACTGGCCACTCCCTAAAATAACACTGATTCACGCATCGTTTCGACGAACTCGCCCACCTCGCACGTTCCGGGTTAGATTGAACAATCCCACGAGGAACACTTAGCTGTTTGCTTCACCCGCCCTGCTCCAACCCTCAAGTATGTCAAGACCCGGCGCACACACACACGCGATATCCGCGCGGACCGCTCTAAAACATACAGACAATATGAGACACAAAACCCGCCGCGTCAAGGCGAATTATCGGATTTGCAAAGAAACAGTGGGCCGATGAGACGCGGCCTACCCCATCTTCCATGGACGGCCTCTTAATCAACTTCACGAGCCTCGAACGCTCCGGCGCTGATATAATTCAACGCGTCGCGTACCCGTTCACAGCTGTAAACCATCTCGACCTACTCAAAGCTAGCCGCCCAAGCCCGGCCCGCAGCAGCGAAGCACGCACAGTACACCATTTCTGCTCTGAGCCTCCGCCAGAACCACTCGACCACAGCGTCGTCGTTGCAGTCCGCCGCTGCTGTTACCGCCGCGGCCCCCTGATTCCCGCGATGTCTCCCCGCTGAGTCTGAAACAGTTACGGACCGAGAAGTAGCCGCTCGGCGGAGGCTTTTTCGGTATAAGCGTTCTCACACACGTTTTGTAACCCGTTACATGTAAGAATCTTGCCGGATTAACTTGAAGAGCCTTGATTATCTGTCAGCAGGGTGTCAAAATTGAGCCACGCGCCGCGCTGATAGACCGTCAACATTTGGTTATCACCGCGGCGTCACCGTCCAAGGTGTCGGGTTAAGTTCGCGAGAGCGCACAGGTGAAGTGGACGATGGTTGCGAGGGAGTTGCCTCGGCGAAATGCCGTTTGCCTGAAAAGGTAAACCAGAACCGGAGATTTGTCAGCAGTGCTTCGCGGCGGCAGCGATCAAACGAGCACCACTCGGGTAGTCTTTCTCGGCCGGGTTATCAGTCCGATAGAGGTCACCGCAGCAAGGCATTGCGCGGTGACGAGATCAAAGGGTTAAAGGAATGTCAATGTTTATAAACGCGAGCAAGTTTCGACCGACCTTCGTCATGCTGGCGGCTTGCGCTGCAACAGCAGTGGCCGAGCCGGTATACGTCTTCCACGCGCCAGCCAATCAGGCGTTCGGCGAACCGGCTGGTATTACGATGCGCGAACCAGAACAACCGCGCCAGGATGAGGCGGTCGATCTGTGGATCGAAATCGGCTACTCCTTTGATTACCAGAACATTGCGGTGTATTACACCACCGATGGCAGTGTGCCCAACGGTGGCTTCGGAACCGGCGATGGCACCACCCAGGTGCTGACCAATCTTAACGGCGCGGTGACATTCGTACGGAACCAGTTCGATCCTGGCGCGAATCGTAATCGCGACTGGTGGCGTGCTCGGCTTCCGGCGTCCGCTCGTAGCTATGCCTCAAGCATCCGATACAAGATCGGCACTTGGGGCAATGGCCCACAAAAGTTCACTAACGGCTCGAACACCTCGAGCACTGCCAACTTCTTTGAATACTCCAATCGACTCGCGTGGCCCGGTCGTGGCGCGGGCAATGCGAACCCCGGCCTCGGTTACCCTCCGATTAACTTTTGGAAGGAAGAAGCCATTTTCGGCAACACGTTCTGTGCGGGCATGCTCGACCAGAACGGAACAGTGTACGACTTTCATTTTCCAACGCCCGGTGGCGTTGGCGGTGTGGGCACACGAAACGAAGGCTACGTGGGCGGGGTTGATACCTTCCCACCGGGCCTGCCGTCGGGCTGGCGTGGTCAGATGCACGTGAATCAAGCAATGGCGGGGATCCGCGTCGATGGTCTCACCCACTGGTTTTCTAATCCCAACGGCGTTTCGTACGGAGACGTTCAGCAAGCTTATATTCCCGAGACAAACTCGATCCGCACCACCCAGCGCCTCACCGCCGGTGGTAATGACATAAGTATCGAGCAGACCGATTTCTCGCCCGCCGGCCTCGCGTTTCCCGCTGACCAAGGCGGCGTTGCGCAGAAGCACATTTACATCAAACGCCTGCGGATGACCAACAACGGTCCCTCAAAAACCGCGAACGTCTATTGGTACATAGACCCCGCTCTCAATGGGGGCGATAGTTACGATGGTATGTACGTTGATCGTACCCGCGGCGCGATGATTGCTTATGATAACACCTTCCGAGTTGTCACCGGCACCGGCATCGGTTTCACGTCCCCTAACGAATATAACCCTACAACCTTCGCTGGATACGAGAAGAACAAGAGTCTTTACCTCGCAAGCGCAATGAAAGTCCTGAATCAGTCTCAGGGCGTTGAAGCCACGGGCGGCGAGTTCTGGGCCGATACTTCCGCAGATCAAGGGCAGGGTTGGCAGGGCGCCAGCGTCTTCCTCCCCCAAGGTGTTACCCGCGAAGTCGTCTTTATGATGGCTGGCGCCGCCGACGATACCGCGAACAACACCGGAACTTATAACTATAAGTTGGCCAATGTTGTTCAGTGGTTCTATGACCAGTCGGCCAGCAGCGTGCAGGGTTCCACAGACGCTCACTGGATTAACTGGCTCAACAGTGCGATGACCGTCGAGATCCCCGAAACGCGCTATAACGATTTCTTCAGCCGCGGGCTGCTCGCTACCGCGCTTCACGTAGATGGTGTCAATGGCGGCATCATCGCCGGGTTCCACAACGGAGCCTACCCCTACGTCTGGCCGCGTGATGCGGTTTACGGAGCCATCACCCTCGCAAGGTCCGGGCATCTTTCCGAGGCCGCAGGTGTCTATCGCTGGATGAAAGAGACCTGCTACCGCGACCTTGAGTGCTACGGCCGCAAAGGCTTCTGGAAACAAAAGTATAGCACCGATGGTTATGTCATCTGGGGAGCACCCCAGATCGACGAGACAGCGGTTTTCCCGTGGGGCGTCAAGTTCCAGTACGACATGACCGCCGACGCGGGGCTGCTTAACAATTATGTAGAGCAGGTCCGCGATAGCGTCGCGGCCATGACCACCGATTCATGCATCGATAATCGCAGCCGCTTTGAGGAGCAGTTTAATCTTGCGTACTCGATGAACGTTTGGGAGGATAGCTTCGATACGCACATCTACAGCAACGCCAGTATCGTTCGCGGGCTTAACGACGCCGCGAGTATTTATCAGTTCATGGGCCTGGGTGCCGAAGCACTAGATGCCCATAACAAGGCTCTTCAGGTCAAGTCTGGTATCGATGCACGCCTGGATTGGAACGGCGAGAACACCGATATCAGCCAGATCGGCATTGCTTATCCCTTTGACGTGTATGCTTACAACGATGCCCGTGTGAACCTGGTAATGAACCGCATTAACGGGGTCGCCAACGACCGTTTCGGCAACAATCGTCCGCTGATGAACTTTAGCGGCCAGCATGCGGGGCTTTTGGACCGTTACTGGGGTGATGGCTATTGGAACGGGGGCCCTTGGTTCCTCTCCACGATGTGGTACGGGATCTTCTACGGTGAGCGTCAGGACGTGACAAGCGGCACCGGCGACATCGACAATATGAAGCTGCGCATCGACCTCTGCATCGACCGGCTCGGACCCATCGGCATGGGTGCCGAGCAGATCGCCTTCAGCAACTCTTACTTATATCCCGGAGGCGATTTCGTACTCCAGACCGCGTGGCCCAACGCCTGGGAGAGTATGAGCACCTTCGCCGATGGCGTCATGAAGTTCCTGGACTTTACTCCGCAGTCTTGGGCCAACAAGATGATCTTTGAGCCCAAGCTCCCCGGCGCGTGGCCCTCGATGAAGTTCAAGAACGTTACCATGTTCAACAGTCCCTCGGGCAACATGCACAAGATCAATGTCGAAGTGACCGACGCCAACGCGACCCACACCTTCACCAACAACTCCGGCTTCTCGCTTAACATTGATACGTACCTCCGCCTTCCCAGCGAAGGCTGCCTGAGCGTTACCCGAAACGGTGTAGCGGTTGCTTATAGTTACGATGAGGTCACGGGACGGCTCCGCGTAGCAACAACCCTCGATCAAGGTATCGGCGCGACCACCGTCATCCAGGCATCCACCACCCCAACCGCAGACTTCAATCTCGATGGCGGGGTGGACGGAAGCGATGTCGAGGCCTTCTTCGAAGCGTGGGTCGCTGGTGATCCCTCCGGCGACTTTAATCGTGACGGCGGCATCGACGGCACCGATGTCGATGCCTTCTTCGTCGCGTGGGTCAATGGCGGGTGTGCATAAGCCCAGCGCGGTCTCCACGGCGCGGGCCGCGGCGTGAACCGCACTCCAATCTCTCAGCTCGGCGGGGCCCACGCCCCGCCAAAGCTCCCCTTACATCTGTACTTCGTGATGTAATTCATTTTAAGTCTACTTTCGAAAGAAAAATCCATGAACTCACTCCGTACGTTGGCCATTTATTCCGTTGCCTCGCTCGCCACCATCGCGACTGCACAGAACTATTACATTCCCATTAATCTGTTTCCGTACGCCAATGACCGCTTACAGTCTCGCGATGTGTTCTTCCCCGAGGGGAACGAGGTATTGGGCGGCGTGCCCTTCGCCATCGAGCCCGGCGTGAATAACGTCTGGTGGGCTGCGAACGCCCCCGGTAACAACCCCAAAGTCTTGACGGTCCCGGCCAACGTCGAGGGCGTTACTGAAGTCCACACGCTCATCAACACCGCGTGGGGCGTGGCGAACGCTCCGTCAAGGTTAAAGATCGAGTTCTTAGGTGCGGGCAATGTTACGCTCCACAGCGTCGAGCTGATCGGCAACGTAGACATCCGCGACTGGAATAATTTTAACTTTACAAACAACATTAATAACACTACGACCACACAGGTCTGGAGCGGCAATAACCACCGCATCGATAAGCAGCGGTTCGTAATGCCCCAAGCCGTAACAGGTTCTGATCTCCGTGCCATCCGCATCGTTGACACCGGCGACACCAATGTTCAACGTGCTTACGTTCAAGGTATCACGCTCGTAATCGACCAACCCCAGGCGCGCACCTGGGGCCCCTCGCTCGGCGGCAACTGCAACGCGTACAACGCCTACCAGACCCCCGATGGAACCGGCTGGCAGAACGCAGCGAACAACGCCGCGGCGTTGGGTGGTCACCTCGCCACCATCTCTTCCGCGGCAGAAAACGCGTTCGCTTACAGTCTTGTCGGCGGCAACGCCGCTTTCTGGTACACCAACCAAGCAGGCGACGGCATGGGCCCCTGGATCGGCGGTCGGCAGGCCCCCTCATCCAACGAGCCCGCAAGCGGCTGGAACTGGGTGACGGGTGAAGATTTCTACGGATTCACGAACTGGGCCTTCGGCGAGCCTAACAACGTAAACGGTGGTATCGAAGATCGCATCCACCTGTTCGGATCGCAGCTTCCCCGCGCTGGCACGTGGAACGACTACCCCGGAGCTTTCAACGTGCGTGGTTACATCGTTGAGTTTCCCTTCTGCGCGGCGGATTACAACGCAGATGGCGGCGTAGACGGCACCGATGTCCAGGTCTTCTTCAACGACTGGAGCGATTCGGCTGGTTGCAGCGATGTCAATAGCGATGGCGGCATCGACGGCAGCGATGTCCAAGCTTTCTTCGACGTCTGGAGCCGCGGCGGCTGCTAAGTCAACGCTGACTCGTAGAGACCATCCTCAACGACTCTTCGCGATTTTAAAACTCCCCCGAGCACGTCCCGTTTCACGCGGCGTGGTCAGGGGAGTTTATTAATTTGCAGACTTGGGGGGGGGCACCAGCATGAAGGCGCAGACTACCCCGAATATTTCATACCAAAATCATCGCGCCCAAGTGCGCGAGAGCCCAAGTACCTGTAGAGCAAGTGGTTGCCTTACCATTTACTTATAAACTCGAGGGCTGCGCGTTATGACATACTGAATCCTCGCTCCCGCCTCAACTTCCATCCGCTTTTCGACACTCGGCGGGCAGCCGGTTGTCGCCGCTTTCAATGTTCGACAGATCTGCTCGAACGGTGTTGAACTGTTAATTAGCGAGAGCCAGCGCCTACTCCGACTTGCGCTTCGTTTAGCCGCGTAAATCGTTGATCCGCGCCAGCCACAGCTCATCGAGCCTGACATGGCCACCATCGTGGGCCAGCGTGTCTGCGAGATTGCGCTGGGCTGTGAAGAACTCAACGATCAGCAGATGCGCCGCAACGACACGATGCTGCCATTGATGATTAACAACTCCAATCGTAAGCGATTGGCCATGGCACGCGGAGTTAAGACAGGCGGTCTCGCGGTTGATGGCGGTGGCGTAACACCACGACAGCCTCAAGCAAGGTAATGGGCAGGGGCATTGCGCACTCGACGTTCGCAAAGGCCTCAAAGATCGATCGCGACGAGGCACAGACCATAACACAACGCGAGAGGAATCGGTCTTGTTAAATGCTGATGAGGGTATGAAATATGCGCAAGAGATACCACGGGTACAAGGGATCTATCGCGGCCGACCGCAGCGCGATTGTTACTGACTACCGTTTCTCAGACGCGGCCCCGCACGACAGCAACTTCATCGACGAACTGACGGCGGGCGAGAAGAAGATGGTGGTGGCAGACAGCGCGTACCGGAGCGTCGAACGGGAGGCGGCGTTGGAACGCCGCGGCGTGATCTGCGCTCTGATGTTCAAGCGGCAACGCGGCCAGCAGGAGTTGCCGCCGCTGCTCAAGGGGCTCAACAGGTTGATTGCGCCCATTCGGGCGGCAGTTGAGCACCCGTTCGCATGGATAAAGAACATGGGGCACCGACGCGTGCGGTATCGCGGACGGCGCCGCAACGAGTTTGACTTTGGCTTGATGCTGGTGGCGTACAACTGGAAGCGAAGCCTGAGCCTGACCGGGGCCAAGTAGGCCGCCGCGCATCGGTGAGAGAAACCAAGTGATCGATAGACCAAAACCGGCAATCACACCGTGAGTTCACTTCTCGCTGTCTATGAGGGCGGTTGTTCAGGAGTTCCAGGAGTGTAATTAGAAAGCGGGCATGCGGCCTTTATCAGGGCCGCACGCCCGCAGATCTCGATTACGTATGTCAAAGTTATATTACATTATTGTTATATTACGTTGTGGTACTATTACGTTTAGCAGCCGCCCGCTGACCAGAGCTGGAAGAAGTAGTCAACATCCGAGCCGTCCACACCGCCGTCGTAGTTAACGTCGGCGGCGTTGTTGCCCTGTGACCATTCATCGAAGAAGACCTCAACATCCGCTCCGTCGATACCACCATCCTGGTTGTAATCGGCGGGGCAGGGAACGGGGTTAACCGTAAGTGTTGCACGCGAAGAGAGAACACTTCCGCAGGGGCTGGTGATGAAGCAGGTGTAGGTCGCTTCATCTGAGCCGGTCGCACCAGAGATCGTAAGTGTATCGGTGCCCGATCCGGAAATGTTACCAACATCTGCCAGATCGATACCGTTGCGGCGCCAGCGGTAGGTGGTCGCGTTGGCAACCTCTACCGTAAAGACCGCATCTTGACCTTCGATCACGATCACATTCTGAGGCTGAACGTCAATGACGACTCCCGAACCAGCAAAGCCGCTGTTAGAGACGCTCAGGGGTGAAGAACCGCACGATGAAGTAGCCCGCACCCAGTAGAAGTAGGTCGTGGTTCCCACCACGGTAGCGTCGATGTAGGGGCTTGCGTTGTCCGAAGCCAGGAGGCTTGCGGTGCCCGAAATGTTCAAGGTGTTACGACGGATCTCGAAGCCGGATGCCCCGGCCGGAGCGGTCCACGCAACTGTTACGGCGTTGCAGCGGGTACCGTCGGTCGCACTTATGTTGGTAGGTGCCGAAGGAGCCGAGCCACGCGTGCCGGTATCGGGAACGCTGAATGGACCGATGCCACTGCACGTATTGAGGGTGCGCACCCAGTAGAAGTACGTTACACCGGGAGCTGCGGTGACATCGCCCCACGAGGTAAAGTTCGCGGCTAACGCGACGATCTGTGTGCCTCCGATCGCCGAGTTTATCGTATTGCGATACAGGTTGTAAGAACCCGCACCCACCGCCGCGTTCCATGAGACGGTGATCCCAAGCGAGCACGAGGTCGCATCCGACGCTGTTACACCCGTAGGAGCCGAGGGAAGGCCAGCTTTGCGGTCGGTGATACTGCCAACATAACTGGAAGCACCGCACTCGTTGTTGGACCGAACCCAGTAATAGTAGAGTGTGCCCACCGTTCCGGTTAGGTCGGTGTAGTTTGAGACGCCCACATTCCCGAGAAGTGTCGAGGTGGCCGAGTTGTTCACCGTGTTACGATAGACGCTGTAGGTATCCGCATTGACTGAACCGCTCCAGTCAAGAGCAACGCCCGCGCAGTTGCTGGAAGAAGTCAAGTTACCGGGCGCGACCACCGGGTACTGTCGCGTGCCTTGGTTGCCGACGCTGGCCGCACCAAGACCGCACTCGTTGACCCCACGAACAAAGTAGAAGTATGTGACACCCTGAAGGCCGATGAAATCGCTCATCGGCGAAGACGCGAGGCCCGAGCCGACCAGGACCGATCCAAAAGTGGTGTTGATGGTGTTACGATAGACGTTGTACGTATCCGCACCACTTACACTCGTCCACGAGATGAGCGTGGAGACGCATGAGGTCGAATCACTCGCCGTGACCACCGGTGCGATGTTGATCTGCGTGCTGCGGTATCCGAACGCGCTGGAGCTGACGGGACCGTCGCCGCAACCGTTGGTGGAACGCACCCAATAGTAATAGTTGGTCCCGCTGGCGGCGGTAAAGTCGTCAAAGGGCGAAGCGTTGTCGGTGGAGATCTGCGTGGCCGTTCCCGAGTTGTTGACGGTGTTACGCAGGATCTCGTAGTTCGTAGCCCCGGAACCTACGGTCCATGTTAAGCGAACGCGGTCGCAATATTCCTGGTCCGTAGCAATCACCGTGTTTGCCGTGCCGGGAGTGTTGCACGCTGTGACCGTGATGCGCTGCGCATCCCAGCCGTTGGTGTCGCTGTTAGAATCGTTGGTGTCTTCGGTGTCATCGATGATAACACCGATGTACTTGGTGCCCAGTGAAGTGCCAAAGGGCACGGTCACCGCGGGGATATTGAACGTAATCGCATCATTCACACCAAAGTCAACCGGGTTATAGTTGAAGGTGCCCAGGAGCGTATCGCCAGCACTGATGTCGGTGTTGGTGGACATGTACACGTGCAACGTAACACTCCGCGCAGCCGGGTTGTTGTTGGTGCAGTTAGCGATCGTAACACTACCCGCAGGGATCTGATCTCCCTGATCAACCGCGGGGGTACCCGTTCCCATGCGGCAGCGCAGGGCTTCGATATCGAAGGTGTTGCCGCGTGTATCGTTCTGGAAGATCTCGAGGTCGGTGGTGAACTGTTCCCAGAGCGCGCAGTAGTTGGCGTCATTATCGCGATTGGAGGTCGAACAGACTGCGGCCATGTACCGCGATGAGCCGTCGATATAATACATCCCGCTGCCGCTCATACCGCCCCACACCGCGTTCAGGCATCCGCCGGAGGTATCCAGATCGTACTGATTGCCGTGAAAGAGGCCGGGGCAACCATCGGGCTGATCGGCCCATGAGTACATTTGGGCGCCCGTGTGGAGCGTCGCGCTGCAGTTTTCGCCGGGGTAAGAATAGTTATAATGCGTCCTACTTGTACTGCAGTTTCCGGTAGACCAACCGAACTCACCGGTCAGGATACCAACGCTGCGCGTATTGGTGCGGCTAAGGCGGATGAGTGCACAATCGCGGTCCAAGTCGCCATTGTTAATCCAAGCGGTACCGGCGAGGTACACAGTTCCGCGAGACCAGCCCCAGAACTGCGAGATATCATCGTTGTTAAGGTCGCCGCCGTCGCCAGTGCCGTCCCATCCCGGGAGCACCCAGATTTCCTCGGCGAAATCAAAGATGTCCGGACCGGTAGCTTCGCGCGAGTAGACACAGTGGGCCGCGGTCAAGACCACGCCCGAATCCTGCATCGAACCCGAGCAGGAAAAGTACCTGTCAGCACCCACCTGGTCAATGTAACGCATCACCAACTTAACATTGGCACGAGCCGGATACGTCTGGAGCGTACCATCGGAGACCGCGCTTAGCGCGTCGGACCAGTTCTGCCCCGTGTTTTCATCAATTATGCTTCCGGGGATGCCGGTGCTGGGTTCCTTGCTGCGGCCGTTGATCGCGGGGAAGCCCTGACCCTTGGGGATCACGCGCAGTTCGCCCGTTTCCGCGTCGTACAAAGTAACCGAATCATCGAGGTTGGGATCGCTGGGGCCGCGGGTGCGCGGCATACCCATTGGTGCGGGAGGAATGCTCCCGATGTCCTTGGGTGGCGGGCGGAAGGTTGGGTCGACCGGGTCGATGCCTTCACCGCGCCATATCGGAACAAACGTTTTATCGGCCGCTATCGGCTCGGGGTTGACAGTTTGCCAAGACGGCTGCTGACCGATCGCACTCCCAGCCATCAATGCAACCAGAGCTGCCGCGTGACAACACACGTAGTACTTCGTACTCATTCGTAAATTCTCCATTCTCCACAGGAACCGCACACCCTTTTACTCCTCGCGGCAGCATTTGCCGCGAGTACCTTCGCCACTTCCCGCTACCGATGTCCTCTCAACCAACCGCATTCCAACCGATTTCAGACAATGCAGGGTGCCAGTGATCGCTCCTTCCGAGACTGGAAGCCCGCTGCTAGCACAGCATGCGAGCGAGTCAGAAAGATCTTGCCGCATAAATCGCGAGCAACAAAGTTTTTTTATAACCGTACACTGATTTAGAGCGCATTTCGCGTCACTGGTCTGTCCCCCCTAATCCTGATCCAAAACAACCAGCGTCCCGACGGCCCGCGGCGTTGCCCCGCCCCTCCCCTCCACGAGCCACACGCCGCGGACGCAACGGAAGCAAGTATAATCGACTTAATCTCTTTGAGGTTTGCTAAAGGTTTTGGGGGCAGAACAGTTCCTGGTTGCTCAAGATTTCGTTGACTGTGCGACGGGTGGCTTCCATCGATCGCCACACTCCGGACATACCAAGAACTCAGCAACGCTTCCACCGGTAAATGCGTATCCGCAGCCAGGACACCGGCCGCATGACAAAAAGATGCGATCCCAGTTTGCGGCGTATGCAACCTCATTGCGCCGGTTGATGCGAAAGAGGTTGTAAAGAAAGTAGTTGCAGACGCCAACTCCGATGGCTACGGCAAGCACTCTTCCAACTATTATACCAAAACCTGACCGAGCCATGATGGACGCCGTAGTACCTATGAAAATAGCAGGCAAACTTAGGGTCAAAAATAGGTTTAAGCCCCTCCCATCTCTCGATATTTTGAAGCGATCCGCGCTCCAAACCAGCTTCCCAAGCTCGGACCAAGGCTTGAACCGATTCATCAGCAGCTCAACCATAAGCGGGGCTGACAGTCGACGGCCTGCGTGATCAAGCCCATAAGTCTCGGCACGAGTCAGAGTTTCCATTAACGCGATACTCCGTCCAGCTGTTCACAGCATTCGATTAGTTATGCGCCAACCAGGAGGTTTAATGCGCTTCAGTTGGTACTCATGATCGGGGCAAGCATCCTGCGACACTCCACAGAAATAAGTTGCGCTCTCTGCCGGCAAGATTTTACCCGAGGGTCGCCTACCGGATAGCAACTGCCACAAGTTATAATGTTACTCCAATAGTCTGCGGAACAGTCTGTCGACCCGGTACCAGGGCCACTTCGAGAGCCGCCGCCGCCAGCAAGCAAGCATAACACTTGGGTATCGGGACCGTCGGCGATGTGATCTTATAGTGGAGGCAGCTTACTTTTTTGACCTGTCCAAATAATAGGCGATAGTCTGGGCCAGGCAGCGATAATCAATTACATTGAACTCTATCCCTCGCTTATGCGAAACTGTTGTCTGTGTGGGGGTTGTAGTTCATTCTGCACGGCGATTGCAGCTAACGTAAGCGAGACCGGTATCGCGGACATGCCAACGAGCCAAACGACCGCACCAAGTGCCTCAATGAGGTGTTTACCCTCGGCCATAGATGAGAAGCCGGGGAGAAGATCGACGATAAACATCGCTATGAACCAAAGAGCAACGAACTTGCACGCCAACGAGAGGTACTCGCGACTAACGATGCGAGTTCCGTTCCGATACCGGCTGCTTCGGGTCAATCTCCAGATACTGGCGCAAAGCACGGCGGTGGACCAGAGTGTAATGCCTACCGCGGCTTTTGCCAGAATCCCGATTGGTCTGGCAATGGTCCATGACTGCATGACGTCCAAACTCACAAAATATAAAATGGATAAGACAACGGTTGATAAACCAGCCATACGAAGGCACTTTGCGCCATTCATATTCCGGAAACTGCGGAGATTTGCTAACCACGTGACAACAACCAAACATGTTAGGATCGCGACTACGCTTGTCATAACAGATAGAGTGACCAAAGCACTGTGTATACTCGCATTCGCAGAGATGAACATTGTGACCGCAACGATGATCAACACCGTCACCAGCCCAAACGTCGGCACCCATGAACCGACTGCCAACGACCAGAAAAGCCAGATAATCAGACGGGGCTTACCAACAATCTGATAACGTAATAACTTTTGATCGCACTCTTCTAAGCGTGCTTCTCCACACTCCGTACAGAGTGGGCCCGAGCCTTTATAACCGCAGAGCGGACAGATGTCAACGGGCATAGAACCTTTCAATGCTAGAAACCAGCAATAGGAAGCAGCGTATCGATCGGCTTCCAATCGCGGTTCGGAAATGGGAACCATCCGGGCGGACATGTACCGCCCGGCACCGGTTTAGCGTTCCTCTCCCTGCACCCTGCACCACATGCTTGATAGTTAAGGTCGGCCGCGATTACCACGCCCAAGAACACTGCATTACATATATTGGTCTGAATACCTTTGAGCGTATCACAAACGAACTCCCATGACGCACAGTAAGGGGTTGGCAATGGCGTTCCGGCTGGCGACAAACAGGTGCCCATACACCCGCTGTATACCAAATTCGCTGCAGCCAAACACAGGTTTCTAATGCCTGTCGCCGTTGCTCGCTCATCCGCATCGGCTGCGGAACACGCTGCCCGGCAGACCGCGTAGCCGATAAGGTTAACACACCATGTAAAGGGAACAGGCGTGACGACGACACCGCCCGACGTGAGAGTATCAAGCGAACTACTTTGACCGATAGACATCGATATGCCAAAATCGGATTTGCATCCGCCGAGCGATTCCGCACATAGACCACTCGCATCACCATGTACTATCGGGTTGCCCCGCACATATTGATATAACCCCATCCCATCCACATACCCAATCGGATCCCGCCGCGTCCATCTTCCCAACTCTGGATCATAAGCACGGTGGCGCACGTGGTACAACCCTGCCATCGCTCCTGTATAGTTACGTTCTCCGAAGGTGCTTACATCTCCCTCGTTATTTACGCTCGCATCGCGGACGTAACCAGCATAGCCGAACCTAATCGAAGTTGTCTGGCATGCGCCGGGCTGGGTTTCGTAGTATTCCTGGTTTGCGCTGTTGGCCCACAACGTGTAAAATAACTCTACGTCACCGCCGTCTACCCCACCACTTTGGTCTACATCTGCCGAGGGTTCGCTGTTGGCCCACGCCGCGGTGAACGCGTCGATATCTGCACCATCTACACCA
>Ga0209181_10008430_pt1 | contig 13831 bp, 10 predicted proteins | sample MAT05_FD_187208 | JGI IMG/M metagenome (GOLD analysis project Ga0209181, IMG submission 187208) | Freshwater microbial communities from Lake Fryxell liftoff mats and glacier meltwater in Antarctica - MAT-05 (SPAdes) (version 2) | ecosystem: Environmental > Aquatic > Freshwater > Ice > Liftoff... | reverse complement strand
CTGTTATGGCTGCCGATATGTTGACCTGATGGGGCAAAAAAAATCATCATACCTATTATTGCTACCAACATGTTGACCCTAAGGGGTAAAAAAATCATATTACCTGTTATGGCTACCAACATATTGGCCTGATGGGTTAAAAAAATCCTCATACCTATGCTGGCTACCAACATGTTGACCGTGCGAGTTAATGACTTTTTTTTGAATTATTATCTTTCGCCTTTCCCAATAAAAGTTAATGCTAATTGAGGTTGACCGAAATTCTACATTTCATCTTCCACATTGAAACCGGATTTATCGAAATCCTTCATGGTAAAAGCATCCACCGCTTTGCAGTAAGTTTGCCCAATGAAAATTGACATTATAAGTGTAGTGCCTTCGCTGCTGGAAAGCCCTTTTGCGCACTCTATTATAAAGCGGGCTAATGATAAAGGCCTGCTGCAAATCAACATTATTAACCTTCGCGATTTTTCGATCAACAAACAAAACCAGGTAGATGATTACCAATACGGCGGCGGTGCCGGTATGGTGCTAATGCCCGAACCTTTGTATAAAGCCATTACTCATTTGCAGCAAACCACCACCTACGACGAAATTATTTACATGACCCCCGATGGACCAACCTTTAACCAGCAAACCGCCAACCGCCTGTCTATGAAAGAACACCTGCTGATTATTTGCGGGCATTACAAAGGCATTGATGAACGCATTAGAGAACATTTTGTAACAATGGAAATATCAATTGGCGACTATGTATTGAGCGGGGGCGAATTAGCGGCGGCTGTTATTGTAGATGCTATAGGAAGGTTGTTGCCCGGCGTTTTGAACGATGAAACCTCTGCTCTTTTCGACTCTTTCCAGGACGACTTGTTGGCGCCACCGGTGTACACCCGGCCTGCCGATTTTATGGGATGGAAAGTGCCAGATGTATTGCTGACGGGCGACCCCAAAAAAGTAGATGAGTGGCGAACTGAACAATCCATAGAACGCACCAAACAGCGCAGGCCAGATATTTATACAGAAGACGAACCCCTATAAAACAGGGAATGACATCGTTAAAAGGTTTTATTTATTGTGTTGACAGGTAAAAAAATGATAACTTTTTATCTGTCCGATTCGACTATCCCAATGTCCTAAACGATTTAACAAATTCAAACGGCATCGCTATTTTTGCTTTGTACCTAATCCAATTACTCTAACGAAAACGATGCTGAAGAGTCCCGTTTTATCCAATTTCTGTTAAAAGAAACCAATTATCCAATTTCGTGAAAAAACCATGAGTTTTCTATGTCCTGAAAAACCGCAAGACTAACCGGAAAAACTTAAAACATTCATCCCGCCCCAACTAAAGGGCGGGATTGTTTTTTGGGAAATATTTTATTGATGGGTATTGATTAAGGCTTGTTTAACTTTTTAAAGCCTGGCTGTAAAATATTTTTTGAGTTGCCCGCAAAGTCAAATGTACCAAGCCTGCGACTTTCAATTATAGATCGTATTTTTTAATGTGTGGAATGAAGTCCATCCTCTGAAGTTTGGTTATTGCCTGATTTAAAATATTGGGTTTCAATGCGTATTCGCACGGATCAAAAATTGATTTTAGGTTGATTTCTTCCTGAGTTTATTTTTTATTGCTGCAACAGCAGCCTCACTTCTTCTTAATACCAGGTTTTGATAGTCGTCATTTAATCATTCAACCTCTTATCCGGCGGTAAACTCAACTGCCTGGGCAACCGCTGCCGGAAAGTTGACATAGTACTGCGCACTCTTCGCTCTTCTAATCACCTGCACTTTTGTATTTTATCCCATATTTAGCTATTTAATCAGATACTAAAAAATAAATGACTATTCCAATACTAAATAGTCATTTTTTAAAATATTTCTCTAAGCAGATCCAAACTTTAATACATAGACTAAAGGCCTGCCTTACAATATTTATTAAGCCGATGGCTATAAAGAAATATCCGAAGTACCTGGTAGCCCCTACTTACAACTATCAGTCACCACTACTCCATCAATCATTACCTTACAAACATTGGTCAGGTATTCAAACGGATCACCATCGTACATCACCAAATCGGCATCTTTACCCGTTTCAATACTGCCGACACTTTTATGGAGGCCCAGCAACCTTGCCGGAGTTAAGGTTATGCTCTTTATTCCTTCTTCATAAGGCATTCCATAGGCCACTGCAAGGGCAGCTTCGTGTAGTAGTACATGGGTTTTAGGTACGTATGCTTCAAAGCCGGTTTCAATGCTAACGGGTATACCAGCGGCGGTTAATATACCGGCACTTTCGCGGGTCATGTTTACCATATCGCCGCCATTGCGGGCCATAGTAGCGTGCAAAATCACTTCTGCATTAGCAGCTTTAATTTCATCAATCATGCGGTAAGCTTCGGCTGCCCCATCTATCACCAGTTTAAAATTAAATTCTTTAGCAAGGCGAGTGGCATTCATAATATCGTTACTGGTATTTACGGTCATCAATGCCTTTACTTCTCCCGTCAACAATTTACCCAGGGCCTCGTATTTTAAATCGGTTGCAGGCCGCTTGCTGGTGTCCTTATCGGTTTGTTTTTGCAGGTAGTTCTGCGCTTTTAATAGCTCGGTGCGTATCATAGCCATCTGTTTAGCCTTGGTACCGGGACTGGTAAAATTATTTTCAACCGGGTTACCAATGGTCATAGCCAACATTTTAAAAGGCACCAGGGTTACCGCATCTATTTTACCCGGCTTTGTTTTTACCACCATGGTTTGGCCGCTTACCAATGCACCTATGCCATGGCCGGTGTGCAACGTTGTTACTCCATTATCCCGTACATACGCCACCAGTTTTTCTTCCGGGTTATAAGCGTCAATAGCTCTTAATTCTGGTTGAATAGGACCCGATTTTTCTAACTGGTCCTGGTCGGTAGGTATATTTAGTGAACCCGAAAAGCCCACCACACTTCTTGCATCTACCAAACCAGGGGTTACCACTTTGGCGGTGATTACTGTATAATTTTTGGGGATAGATACTTCGGCTGCGGTGCCAACGTTTTCAATCTTTCCGTTCTTAACCAGTACTACGCCATTTTTAATTGGTGCACCGCTAACAGTGTAAATGGTTTCGGCCTGAATAGCGGTTTGGGCCATCACTGCCAATGGAAAAAACATCAACGAAAGGCCAATTGATCTAACTATATTTTTCATACTTACCTGTAGTTTTTTTGAAAGAAGAATTACTGCACACCTATCTCATCGTCGTGGTTAAGATATTCGGCACGGTCCGGTGAATACACTTTGTATCCCCCCACCAAAAATGCCTTATCAGCAGGGTTGCTGATATCGAAACGCTTTTTGCCTTCCACCCAGGTTTGTTCCACTTTGGTATAAACGCTGAACGGATCGCCAGACAGGATGATAAAATCGGCGTCTTTACCTTTTTCTAACGAGCCAATTTTAGTTGACATATCGAGCATTTTGGCGCCGTTGATGGTCAGCGCTTCCAGCGCAGCTTGTTTACCCATACCGGCCTTAACAGCTACTGCAGCGCTGCGAATTAGCAGGCGGCTATCGGTTATGCCATCGTCGGTATGCAGGCCTGTCAGTACGCCAGCTTTGGACATTACACCGCCGTTGGTAGACGAATAATCCATTGCCTCCAGCTTTCCTCCGGGGCTTTCAATTACAATAATAGAGCAGGCCACATTGGCTTTGGCTATTTCGTCAGCCACCTTCCAGCCTTCGCTTACATGGTGCAGCACCACTCTAAAACCAAACTCTTTACTAAGGCGGATGGCGGTTAAAATATCGTTTTCCTTATGTGTATGAAAATGCACTATGCGTTTGCCTTGCAGTATCTCAACCAACGGCTCCAGTCGCAGGTCACGCTCGGGCATTTTTGACGAGTCTTTGCCCGCTTTATCAATCTTTGCTTTGTACTCCTGTGCCTTTACAAACAGCTCCCTATCCATAGCAGCGCTCTTAGCCCGCGTGCCGGGAAAACCATTAGTACCCCGCATGGGGTTGGTTCCGTTGGCCATTTTCATTCCCCCATAAATACCTTTTTCGTTTACCTCAATAATGTCTTCCATTACCTTGCCCTCCCGCATTTTTACATACACCGTTTGGCCGCTCATCAGGTGGCCGCTGCCCGGCATAATGTTAATGGTGGTAATGCCACCAGCCAGGGCTTTTTTAAATCCGTCGGTGGTTGGGTCAATGGCATCAAAGGCCCGGGTGTCGGGGTTTAATGCGGCGGAGGCATCGCCACCTTCTGGTCCGCCCAGGTGCGAGTGGGTATCTACAATGCCCGGCATAATAATTTTTCCGGAAGCATCCTGCACGATAGCGCCCGATGGTATTTTTAGCGACGCAGCACCTACCGCAATAATTTTTCCATTCTGCACAATCAAGGTGCCATTGGTAATAGGTTTACCAATTATTGGGTAAATGGTAGCCCCCGTAAAAGCTACCGGGTTGCTTTGCGCAAACAACCCATTGCCTGTAGCAAAGGCCATGGCAGCAACCAGTATTTTTTTAATCATGAAGTAAAGTTTAATGAGAACGGGGAAGGTACGGAAGAATGTAGTTTCGATTTTATTGAAAAAAGGTTTTCTAAGAAGCTGTTAAACACCAAATTTTTAATAACTATCCATTGTTTGCAAGTAAGGTGGTTTGTATTGCATAGTGTAAGCCTCGCCCCGCAGAAAAATGAACGAAAGGTACAAGAGTGCGACTTCTATGGTCATAGAGGCAGGCTGCAAGAAAAGCTCCATAAAAACAAAATGTTTGGTCCAAAAAAAAATTCTACATACAAAATAACTACTGGCTTTTTTAGATACCAGCTACCTTTTTTATGGGGTAGTTGTTGCTGCTTGTCCGCCGCTGCGGATCGCAATCTTTTCATCTTTTAAATAGATGGCATCGCTTACCTTCAAAATACAAGTTGCCAATCAAATGTAGACTGCTTATTGCTCCTGAACATCTTCATAATCCACCAACTAAACTAAAAGGCTTTATTTCACTAAACTTATCCCCCGGCCATGCGCTATGGTATATGTGGTTGTAACATTGCTATCATAAGTTTATAACATGAGTACCGAAATAATTTACCTGTTGCTGGCATTGGGCGGCCTTGCGTTGGGCGCAATTATTAGCTGGTGGTTTTATCAAAATAAAACCAACTATCTTAATTATTTAATACAACAATATGGCGGCCAAACACAAAAGCTGCAAAAGGATAATCAACAAATGGCCGAAGCCAATAGCGTATTGCAATCGAACTATGTAAAGGCACAAACCCTTTACGAACAAACGCACCAAAGTCAACAACTTTTGACCTTTCAGTTAGAAGAACGCACCAGCCAGTTAATAAAGGCGAATGAGGAAAAATTGACCTTTTTTGTGCAGTTAAAACACAGCCGCGAAAAGCTGGACAACCAGCAAAACGACATGCTTCGTTTACGGGAGCAGTTCAGGCTTGAGTTTAGTGAAATGGCTACCAAAATACTGGACGACAACTCAAAAAAGTTTTCGGAAAATAATGAGCTGCGTATACGCCAAATACTGGAGCCGCTTAAAGTAAACATTACCGAGTTTAAGCAAAAGGTTGAGGATACTTACGATAAAGAATCGAAAGAACGCTTTACCCTTGGCCGCGAAGTGGAGCGGCTGATAGCTATGAGCGGGCAGGTAAGCCTGCAGGCACACAACCTTGCCACCGCCTTAAAAGGCAACAACAAAATGCAGGGTAACTGGGGCGAAATGATCCTTGACAGCCTATTGGAAAATAGTGGCCTTACCCGTGGCAGGGAGTACCAGGTGCAGGAGTTTATTCGCGATGCGGCAGGCAATATTATCCGCGACGAAAATGGCCGGTCGCTACAGCCCGATGTTACCATTTATTATCCCGACCAGCGAAAGGTGATCATCGACTCAAAAGTATCGCTGGTGGCGTGGGAGCAATATGTTGGTGCCGAAGAAAACATACCGCAGCAACTTTTTTTAAAAGAACACCTTACTTCGCTAAGACAACATATTGACGGGCTAAGCAGAAAGAACTATCCCAAATACGCACTGGCACTTGATTATGTGCTGATGTTTATACCAATAGAACCCGCATTTTTAGAAGCCGTAAAAACCGATACGCAGTTGTGGAAATATGCGTACGATAAAAAGATATTATTGGTAAGCCCTACCAACCTGTTTGCGGTACTAAAAATTATATCAGACCTATGGAAAGTTGAGCAGCAAAACCAACATGCCATAGCCATAGCCGAAAAGGCAGGTGCCCTGTACGACAAGTTTGTTGGTTTTGTAGATAACATGGAAAACGTGGGCAAAAAACTAAACGACGCTTCGGCCAGCTATGCGGATGCATTCAAAAAATTGTATACCGGCAAAGGCAACATGGTAAACCGCATACAGGAGTTAAAAAAGATGGGCGCCGCGGCCGGCAAACATCTTCAACCGGGGTTATTAAACAACGCCGAAGATGAAGATGAACAGGCAGATCAATAACCATTTTTTCCCTGCAACATAGGCACGAAACTAAAGTTATCAAACGCTTCTTCGGTAAAGCTTCCATCGGCCTGTTTGGTAAGCCTAAGCATGCGCTGGTGATTGTGTTCGTTTACAGGTATTACCATTTGGCCACCGGTTTTTAACTGGACAATTAGTTTGGGTGGAATAAACGGCGCGCCGGCAGTAACAATGACCTTATCAAAAGGGCCAAAGGTGGGCAGGCCTTCAAAACCATCGCCATAAAAAAATTTGATATTGGGATATTTATTTTTAAAAATAAATGTTTTATTTTCTTCAAACAATTTTTTTTGGCGCTCAATGGTAAACACTTTCGCATCCATTTCGGCCAGCACGGTAGCCTGGTATATGCTGCCGGTGCCAATTTCCAATACCTTTTGATAGGGCTTTACATTTAGCAGTTGGGTTTGATAAGCCACCGTGTAAGGCTGTGAAATAGTTTGCCCTTCACCTATGGGGAAAGCCCTGTCTTCATACGCCTGTTTGGTAAAGGCGCTGTCTAAAAAAAAGTGGCGCGGAATGGTATTGATGGCCTCCAATACCCGCTCATCAGTTATGCCCCTGGTGCGTAGCAATTCAACCAGTTGTTTGCGTAAGCCCTTGTGTTGCCAGGTATCATCGTATAGTTTCATTACGGTTGCAAGGTATAAAAACAGCGGTAAGCATTCTATGCACAACTATACTGCATATGGCTTTGTGAACAAGTAAAGGGGAAGTGGAAAAGAATCAACAGGGCATATCGGGAGGTGGTTTTTATGGAGTTGGTATTTTTTTTATGGTGGTTTTATTGCTTTTACGCATTCCTTTAAGGCTGTTTTGTTTCTCTGTGAGAGCATCCTGTTAATAGAAATCGATTAACGACGATTATTGAAGCTCCGTAGGCGCTTCCTAATTGCTTAATTACAGGTGGCACCTACGAAGCCGAAGAGTTTCCAATTTAGATTACTATACACAGGATGCTCCTCTGGAGCAAGTTGCCATTTTATTTAGTGTCTGCAACAAAACTGCTCTTCTTGTTTCAGTATTGAAACAACTTATAATATCTCTGTTTAGTTTTTTTAAAAATATATCAATGGTCAACGTGGTTAAACAAGGCCTGAAGGGCCGAAATATCCTGGCTGCGGGTGAAGCCCGCGGGTAACAGGTTAACGTTCTTTCTTTGTCCTTGAAGGGCGAGATATTTCCCGGAAGTCGTACTCATCGCATTGATAAATATGACTGTGCAAAATACACCAAAAGCGACTTGTTAATTAAATTGCTAAAAGGCGCTGCAAATAAGGTATCTCGCCCTTTCCTGGCTGATTTAAGTGCGGGCCGCTTCTGCACCCTACGCGGTCATATTTAGGCCATGCAGCCCTTGCTTGTTGCCAATATCTCCAATCAAAAAATACTAAGTTTCTTTGTCTTGCAATACCCAATTGTAAAATACAATCCCGGGCAACCGAGGGCTTCAGCGTTCCTTTTTAAACGGTATGGGGAACTGGAAAGCAACGATTATAGCCTCCAAAATGAGATAATAAAAAATGCCGCAAAACCCAACGGCTTTTCGGCATTTTACATTTAATGATAGTCGTTTACTTCAACTTCATATCACTTATAATATTGCTGATTTTATCATCCAGCTTTGCCTGAACCGCATCAAAATCACCGGCCGAAGGCAGTGTTTCTTTTACACTAAAATAGAACTTGATTTTTGGCTCCGTACCACTGGGCCGTGCTGATATTTTGGTACCATCTTCTAACACAAATTGTAGCACGTTGCTTTTGGGCAAATCGATGATCCATGTATCGCCGGTAAATAGATTTTTGCCAACTTTCTCTTCATAATCCAGCAATTGAACCACTGCACTGCCATTAATAGTCGTTGGCGGGTTGTCGCGGTAGCCCTTCATCATCTCTGCAATTTCTTCCTGGCCACGCATGCCTTTTTTAGTTATGGAGATAAGCCCTTCTTTATAAAAACCAAACTTTACATACAGGTCAATCAGCTTTTGATAAAGCGTTTTGCCTTGCTCTTTTTCGTAGGCCGCCATCTCGCAAATGATCGCTACCGCCGATATCGCATCCTTATCTCGCACCTGGTCGCCTATCATCAAACCATAACTTTCTTCGCCGCCTACAATATAATTTTCCTTGCCTTCCTTTTCCTTTATCATTTCGGCTATCCACTTAAAGCCGGTCAGTACATTATAGCAATTAACTCCATAGTCGTTGGCAATCGTATCTATCAGTTCGGTAGTTACAATGGTTTTCACTACCATATCGTTTGGCTGAAGTATTCCCTTTACTTTGCGGGCCTCCATTACATAGTTAAATACAAGGGCGGCTGTTTGGTTACCGTTTAGCAAAACCCAGTTTCCCTCCAAATCTTTTACGCCAATACCAACACGATCGGCATCAGGATCGGTACCTAATAAAATATCAGCATCAATTTCTTTGGCCTTTTTCAAGCCTATGCTCATAGCCTCACTTTCCTCGGGGTTAGGATATACCACCGTAGGAAAATTACCATCTGGCTTTGCTTGCTCTTCCACAATGGTCACGTTGTCAAAACCATATTTGGCCAGCAGTTGCGGCACCAGTGTTATTCCCGAACCATGAATAGGTGTAAACACAATTTTAAGATCGTGCTGTTTAGCTATTACATCGGGGTAAATGCTTAACCCTTTGGCCATGTCCATAAAGGCCTCATCCATGCCTGCGCCCAACATCGAAATATTTTCACTACTACCTTCCCACTTTACATCACTTACACCGGTTATTACCTCTACTTCTTTTATTACGTTTTTATCGTGGGGTGCAACCAACTGCCCGCCGTCGTTCCAGTAGGCTTTGTACCCGTTATACTCTTTAGGGTTGTGCGATGCAGTAATAACCACCCCTGCCTTGCAATCGAGGTGGCGCAGTGCAAAGCTCAGTTGCGGCGTAGGCCGCAGCTCATCAAACAAATAAACTTTTATGCCGTTGGCAGCAAAAACTTTGGCAGTCGTCTCGGCAAAAAACCGGCTGTTGTTTCTACAATCATAGGCTACGGCCACTTTTATTTCGGCACCCTCGTAGGTCTTTATTAAATAGTTAGCAAAGCCCTGGGTAGCCATGCCAATGGTATATTTATTCATTCTATTGGTACCAACACCCATTATACCCCTCAGTCCACCGGTTCCAAACTCAAGGTTCCGGTAAAACGATTCAGCTAGTTCTTCGGGGTTTTCTTTTTGTAGCCGGGCTATTTCATCTTTTGTATCGTGGTCGTAATCACCGGTTGCCCAGCTATTTACTTTTTCTACAATGGCAGCGTCCATATTGTATCGTTTTTTTAATTTTTAAAATAAGGGAAAAGGCAATGGCATACACTCATTACCACCCCGGCTTTTATTACTTTGAAATGGCAAGTTTAAGATTATTTAACCATTACCGCTAATCCTGCCAACAAATGCGTAAGAATATTTCATACTACTTAAAAACTTTTAACGCCAATACTTCGTTTTCAAAATGTTGAAAATAATTTAAAAGCGTAGGTTTGGCCCTGATTATATGAAAGGAATTACACTGTTATGGGTATTAATTATTAACCTGTCGGTTACCGGGCAGGATATACCCGATAGTACCAGGCGCCCTGCAGCCGATAGGTTAACTATTGATTCTGCAGCGTTTAAAGAAACACCCTATGACACGGCAACGATTGCGCTACATAGTGGCCCACACTTTATACCCGGCGCCTTGTGGTACAAGCAATATCCTTACAATAAAAAGCGGGTAAAACTGGTGGCGGCCGCCAATATTGTTGGTTACGGAGCAGTTATGGCGGGGCTATACAGCGCGTGGTATAGTAAGCACCCACAATCGAACTTTCGTTTTTTTAACGATAATAAGGAATGGCTGCAGGTTGATAAGGTGGGCCACGTGTACAGTGCGTATGTAGCAAGTTATGGCAGTGCCGAAATGTGGCGGTGGACCGGTCTCAACCGCAATAAACGCATTTTGCTGGGTGGATTAAGCGGCGTTACCTACCAAACCATTATTGAAACCCTGGATGGTTTTAGCGCCGAATGGGGCTGGAGCTGGGGCGATTTTGCCGCCAATGTTTTGGGCAGTGGCATTTACACCGCGCAGGAGCTGGCCTGGAACGATCAGCGGGTCAGGATCAAATTTTCGTTTCATCGAAAGGCCTATCCACAGGGTCAGTTGGAAGGCAGGGCAAACGATGTATTTGGAAAAAGTACGCTGGAGCGATTGCTAAAAGATTACAACGGGCAAACCTATTGGTTAAGCGCCAACCTGAAATCATTTTTGCCGCAAAGCAGCTTACCGTCGTGGTTTAATGTAGCGGTAGGTTATGGTGCCAACGGCATGTATGGTGCCAGTAACAATATTTGGAAAAGCGAAAACGGCGATATTACCTATAACCGAAGCGATGTTAAAAGGTACCGCCAATGGTATGTGGCACCCGATATAGACTTTCTTAAAATACGTACAAAAAGCAAAGTGCTTCGTACCGCTTTTGGCGTGTTAAATGCGTTTAAATTTCCCGCTCCTTCACTGGAGGTAAGCAATGGTAAACTACGGGTGAACTTTATTCATTTTTAAGATGCTGCCTAAAAATGATTTTTTATAATACCAGCAATGGTTTTTTATAGGATCATTGTTGCGTCGCAATCCTTTCATCTATTACACATATGGCATCGACAATCTTCAAAAGTGAAAGTTACCAGCCAAAAGTAGTCAGCTTTATATACAATGTTTACTCAAGATAGGCACCGGTCACCTCGCCATTTTCCACTTCTACCTGTATATGTTCCTGCAAGGTGGTAGCTACCGACAGGCCCACATAATCCATTTTTACCGGGTAATTTTTATGCATTCGCTCCACAAGGCAAAGCGTTTGTATGGTTTTGGGAATAAACGAGAGCAATGGTTTAAGTGCATATAAAAACGTACTTCCGCTGTTGGTCACATCATCTACCAATATTACCCGCAAGCCAGTAAAATCAAGTTGCTCACTATAGGTCACTTCCAGCGGATGCTTCTTATCAAGTTTACAGGAAAGCACCCTAATTTCGGTGGAAAGCAAAGGCTTTAGTAACTGATGCAAATGTTCGGCTATCACCATTCCGTTTTCTTTTATGCCAATCAATACAAGAGGGGCAGTTTGATTAAACGACCGCTCGGCTACTTCAAGCGCCATGCGTTGCATCTTTTTTTCGGCTACTTCTTTGGTAAGCAGGTAATTTTTTTCGCTCATTGGTGTAATGGATACTTGAAAAAAAATAAAGGTAAACGAATGAAAGGCCGCTGCTATAAATTTCTGCAAAATACATTCCTCATAAAGCTTACACGTTATATTGCCCGTTCGTGAGGATTGATAACTTTACCGCCTAATAATATCCAATGCACATCATTCAGCAAATAGTTTTTATAATTTTGGCCATTGCGGCTATATACATTTTTAGTAAAAAAGTTGGTTACCTGCGCCGCAATATTTTTTTGGGCAGAGACATTGACCTATCCGGCGACAAAAGCGAACGGTGGCGCAAGGTTGTATTGCTGGCGCTTGGGCAAAAAAAGATGTTCAAATACCCGCTGGTGGCCTTTATGCATTTTATTATCTACGCCGGCTTTATCATTATTAATATAGAAGTACTGGAGATAGTGCTGGACGGCATACTTGGTACTCACCGGTTGTTTTTACCTGCGCTTGGCCCGGTGTATGCGTGGCTAATTAATTCGTTTGAAGTGTTGGCATTTGGAGTGCTGGCAGTTTGCGTGGTGTTTTTAATACGAAGAAACATATTGCCCATTGCCCGTTTTAGAAAAAAGGACCTGGCTGGCTGGCCAAAAAATGATGCAAATATTATTTTGGTAGTAGAGATCATTTTAATGTCGCTGTTTCTTACCATGAATGCTACCGACTATGCCTTGCAGGTACAGGAACAACCGGGCTATCACCAAACAGGCCCCTTTATTATTTCAGGTTTGTTAGGGCAGTTATTCATTAATATGGATGCCACAACATTGGTAGCTATTGAGCGCACCTGTTGGTGGTTGCATATTGTGGGCATATTTGCTTTTTTAAACTACCTGCCTTATTCTAAGCACCTGCATATTATTCTTGCATTCCCTAATACGTACTATAGCCGGTTAAAGCCACAGGGCAAAATGGTAAACATGCCCGAAATACAAAACGAAGTATTGTATGCCATGCAACCGGAACTGGCCCCCACCATAATGGCAGAAGGCGTAATGAAATTTGGCGCCAAAGATGCCCCCGACCTTACATGGAAAAACCTGCTGGATGCTTATACATGCACCGAGTGCGGCCGATGTACGGCAGCCTGCCCCGCCAACCTGACCGGTAAGCTGCTAAACCCCCGTAAAATAATGATGGACACCCGCGACCGCGTTGAAGAAATAGGAAAAAACATTGATAAAAACGGCCAGTTTGTTGATGATGGTAAAAGCCTGCTGCACGACTATATTACCGCCGAAGAACTTCGTGCCTGTACCACCTGCCAGGCCTGTGTAGAAGAATGCCCCGTAAGCATCAGCCCGCTGGAAATAATTAACTCGCTTCGCCGCCAGCTAATTATGGAAGAAAGCAACGCCCCGGCCGAATGGAACACCACTTTCAGCAACATAGAAAACAACTTTGCCCCCTGGAAATTTTCGCCCGACGACCGGGATAAGTGGGCGGAGGAGATGAGGGGGGAGAGTTGAGAGTTATGAGTTCAGAGTTATGAGTTCAGAGTTATGAATTATGAGTTATGAGTTGGGGATAAGAAAATTTTTAGTTATGAGTTGTGAGTTATGAGTTGGGGATAAGGAAATTTTGAGTTATGAGTTGTGAGTTATGAGTTGGGGATAAGGAAATTTTGAGTTATGAGTTGTGAGTTATGAGTTGGGGATAAGGAAATTTTGAGTTATGAGTTGTGAGTTATGAGTTATGAGTTGTGAGTTATGAGTTGAGAATTATGAGTTGAGAATTATGAGTTATGAGTTGTGAGTTATGAGTTGAGAGTTATGGGTTATGAGTTGTGAGTTATGGGTTATGAGTTGTGAGTTATGAGTTGTGAGTTATGGGTTATGAGTTGTGAGTTATGAGTTGTGAGTTATGGGTTATGAATTATGAGTTATGAGTTGTGAGTTATGAGTTGGGGGTTGAGAATTATGAGTTGAGAGTTATGAGTTATGAGTTATGAGTTATGAGTTATGGGTTATGAGTTGAGAGTTATGGGTTATGAGTTGAGAGTTATGAGTGGTGAGTTGTGAGTTATGAGTTATGAGTTATGAGTTGAGAATTATGGGTTAT